>OJCK01000032.1_pt1 | contig 97733 bp, 77 predicted proteins | sample 1592141 | NCBI WGS metagenome assembly OJCK01 (sample SAMN05416893, study PRJEB24817) | seawater metagenome | isolation source: Sea water | place: Canada:Atlantic | collected 2013-11 | reverse complement strand
CGTCAACCGGACAAGTTAATTGACGCGAACCGGACAAGGTAGTTGACGTTCAATAAATGAATTTGACTCTCAAAACTGCAATGGTCCAACTATCAGTATGAACGATGACACCTTGAGGCTGCCCTCGCCAGAACAGCGCCATGGTCAGCACATCGCATATGATGATGATTTGGTTAAAGCAATGGTTCAATGGGTAGATAATTTTTTGAACACTAGATGATCAGTGGAGTCAGATGAATTAAGTCGGCATTTATTTTTGAACTTTAAGAATTATTTATTATTAAACCATGTGGGAAATCTAAACGATCAAGATTTTAATATCATACAAAAAATCTATCGACTTCTCTTGACCTTCCGGTTAGGGGAAGGTTTAACCTGAAGTTAGGTGGGGGCTGGTGAGATTTTTGGGAACAGGTTAATGGTTACTTGGTTCAATGGATTAGGAAATTTCCTTCAATAAATGTTACCCGAAACTATGTTACTTAAAGCTAACTACAGTATTAGTAAAAATCATTTGGGAGGTGAAGATGAACATTGGTGATGCAGCCCGCTTATCGGGAGTTTCGGCGAAAATGATTCGTTACTATGAGGAGGTTGGGCTAATACCATCAGTCTCCAGAACAGAGGCTGGTTATCGGATCTACAAAGATGCCGATGTTTATAAGTTACATTTTATACGTCGATGTCGAGATCTCGGTTTTTCTCTGTCACAGGCAGGAGAGTTACTTTCTCTTTGGGGAAATCATTCGCGTCAGAGTGCAGATGTTAAAAGTATAGTTGAATCTCATATTAATGATTTAACTGCGTAATACCATGATGCCGATCGCTCAATACCATTCAAGCCGATCACTTTTTTGTCTGTCAGTAGACCTCAGTAAAATCTAACTTGAGTGATCGGCATCAGTCAAGAAATTTAGTTTTTTTCGCATCGACTCGCCTTTTAATTCCAACTTTATCGCCCCGGGCACAAGCCTATCTAGAATCGCATCCGCGTGTGTCGATTCTCCGATCATTTCATACCAATTTTCTATCGGTAATTGACTCGCTATTAAGGTCGATTTTGTATCATATCTTGCATCAATTAATTCCAGTAAATCACTCCGTTGTTGAGCCGTTAATGGCTCTAATCCCCAATCATCTAAGATCAGTAAATTGGCAGAGCTAAGCTTGTTGATCAGTTTTCGATAACTACCATCGGCTTGCGCTAGAAACATCTTTTCTAATAGCTCTTTGAGCCTAAAATAATAAACGCTACTCCCTTGTTGGCAGTGGTTTTGACCAAGCGCGCAAGCGAGGTAAGTTTTGCCACAACCTGTTGCTCCTGTGATCAAGATGTTTTGGTGAAGACGAAGCCATTCACCTTGTGCTAATGAACGGATCTGAGCTTTATCGAGTTGTCGTGCTGCGCCATAGTTGAGTTGGGCAAGTGTGCCGCCAACTCTGAACTTTGCTTGTCGCGTTAGGCGATCTATTTTACGCTGATCACGCTGCGTTATTTCATGTTCAAGCAATAAACTTAGCCGCTCTTCGAAGCTTTGTTCAACGTATAAATTGGGTTGCTCGTATTGCTGCAATAGCGCATCACGTATGCCGCTTAGCTTTAAATTACTTAACTGATTATTAACTTGTTGATTGATATTTTGCATAAGTCTTCCTATGGTTTGTTAATTTTTATTAATGGTAATAGTGGTTGCCACGGATATTTTTATGATCAATATCTTGTAGTAAATCACCTTGAGCTTGTGGCAAGGGTTGTTTATCCAAGCCTTTTTCTAAGATAGTCTTTACTTGTTTAACGCGAGTAACACCTGTGGTTAATGCGCGATGACAGGCGGCTTCAAGACGTTGATCACTAAACTTTTTACCTAGGCTTAATAACCCCATACAAGCACGGTAGCTTTGCTCTGGATGTTTTTTAGCTTGCATCAATTGCATAACAAACTGCTCAGTTGATGTGCCAAATTTACTCGCCCAGCGTTCGAACCGCTGTGGTGTCCATTGTTGCTGCTTTTGATGAGCGATAGGCATATGCAGATCAAGCGTGGTGTGCGCACCTTCTCGGTATGATCTGGGGTGAACAGCGACTTGTATGCCTTGATGGTAGAGTGTCACCAACTTCCCGGAGGCATGGGCTTCAAGCTTTTGTTTAATTAAGGTATGTGGCACTGAGTAGTAGTGCTTTTCAATTTCCACATGATAATCAATATGCACGCTCACCTGTTTTACTAAGGTATAGCTGTAAGGCTGTGTAGGCAGTGGTTTGAGTGCAGGTCTGTCGATAGCATCAAACTGACTGAGCCGTGAGCCAGGATGCTTTTTCATTTTACGTTGATTTAAATCGACCAGTAATGCTTGTATTTTCAGGTTCAATTGACGCAAGCTAAAGAAGGTTTCATTGCGAAGGCGCGCCATTATCCAACGTTCAACAATTTGCACACCCACTTCAGCCTTAGCCTTATCCTTTGGTTTATAGGGTCTAGCGGGCACAATGACCGTATCGTAATGTGTCGCTAGTTGTTGGTAGGTTGGATTTAAGTCAGGCTCATATCGGCAGGGTTTGGTGACGGCACTTTTAAGGTTGTCAGGAATTATTAGCTCAGGAACACCGCCAAGAAACTCAAAACAACGGGCGTGACTCATCACCCAATCTTCGAGTTTCTGGCTGTAAGTCGCTTCGGCATAGGTATAATTTGATGCACCCATGACCGCAACGAACACTTGTGCAGTACGACATTCGCCTGTACTTGTATCAACAATACTCATGGTTGGGCCACAGTAATCCACAAACAGTTTTTCACCTGCTTTATGATTTTGTCGCATGGAGGGTTTTTGGCATTTAAGCCATGCCTTGTACTGACGGCAGAAGTGAGTGTAACTGTAAAAACCTTCCGCGTGCCGCTCTTTGTATTCTTCCCAAAGCAGCAACAACGTCATGGTTTTAGGCCGAAGCTCTTGCTGAACTAACGACCAGTCAGGAATGGTAAAGCCCTTTAATCGAGGCTTTGTTTTGAAGAACGCTTGTTGCAGAGCGTGATCATCCCACTTCTCATCAAGCGGCCAGTAAGTAATATCTAACTCTGCTGATTTACAGGCATATTTAGACACGATTGAGGGTGAAACAGATAAGCTTGTTGCTATCTGACGATGACTGAGTTTACAGCTGTATTTTAGTCTTAAAATCTCTTTAAGTTTACGCATTGAAATAGGTGCCGTTGGCATGGTCATTCTCATCATCAAAAATGAAAAGAATAACGGTTAAAAACACCTACTGGCTAGACAAAAACGTGTACAAATTGAACGATACCATTCAAGCCGATCACTCAATACCATTTTGACCGAAAAGTGATCGGCATCGATGGTATTGAGTGATCTTGATGGATGGTATTAGGTGATCGGCTTAGATAGTATTAGGTGATCGCGATGCATGAGAATACGCAATTTAACCTTAAAAATTGAAGAATTTCAACGTATGGCATCAATTCTTACCACACTCTCTGCTTGCTGCGCGGGAAATGAAAAACCCGACTGCCCAATACTGAAGGCTCTCTACCTCGCGGATACTTCCCATCTGCAGGACATAGAAAGCTGCCCTTAAACTTTCGACTCCCTTCAATGTTATTAGGTGATCGCCATGGGTGGGAATACGCAGTTTAGCTCGAAAGCTAGACCTTTGTCGTCAGGATGAGGTCGCATGCGGCCTGATTTTTAATTTATTAAAATTCATATGATTAAAGTCAACTTTATTTAATCAGTGCTAACAAGTAAGTTTGTGAGTGATTGGAAGCTGCTGTGGTCAAAAGTCGAAAAGAAAAAAGTACCGAAGCGAACTCCAAGTGTTTATTGGGTTTGTATAAGTCTCGGAAAATTAGTGGGTTGGTTTGATTCAAAAAGGACGGGACGAGTCGGCAGGGAGCGGTTATGGGAAGGATAGTTTTACCACAAACCATCCTTGAAGGTTACCTGTTAGCCAAGTCTCTTGATCAATGAGATGTGATCAAGAGACAGGCACCTTGGTCAGGGCGCACTCGATTCGGACGATGCAGCTCGTGCAGGTCATGCCCTCGATGGGCAGGCTGATCGCTGCTACGGTGGCACGACCAGCACTTGTTAATGGCATGCTCAAGGTGTCTTCTCAAAATTGAAATTAGACATACAGGGTACTTGAGGGTTACTATGTTGTAAGGTTAAGCCCTATTTTGAGCGCTGCTGGTTTGGACGATTTCGCTGCGCATAGACGCGGCGCGCCTTGGCTCGCAGGCTGTCTCCTGATCTTTGTCGGCGAGTGCGATCAAATTATCGCAGCCTCGTTAATTCTGAACGGCATGAGTAGCTGTTCGAGAGTTGGAATTTTTGAGAAATGACTTTACGCAAACAAGTTAACGCGCCCCGCGGTGCAAGCGACGATCTGGCTTCTTTGTCACAGAATGACGTTACGATCCTGGCCGAGACCTTCCGCCTACTGGGCGACCCGTCTCGGTTGAGAATAATGCTGTGCTGCATGAAGGGTTCCTCCTCGGTTGGGGACATCGCGGAATCCCTCGAGCTTTCGCAGTCGCTGGTCAGTCACCACCTGCGGCTGCTGCGTGGAGCCCGCCTTGTGAAGGGGGTGCGCCAGGCCAAGCAAATTTTCTATGAGGTGGACGACAAGCATGTGAACCAAGTGCTGCTGGACATGTCCACTCACATCGTCGAAGAGCACAACGACGATTAGCCGCGGGCGAAGCGCTCGTTGCGATGCGGATTGCGATCTATTACAAGCTGGGGCCGTATGACCGCCCGCGGCTACACTCAATGAGATGAATGCGGGTCCAATTCTGATCAATCAGAAGTTCAGCGCGCTTATCGACCGCAAGTGAGGCCTTATTGAATGCCATCGCGATGACCGCCTCAGCCACAAGTTCGCTGATCTGCGGGCCGACTACATGTACGCCGAGGATTTCGTCTGTCGTAGGATTTGCGATCACCTTGACGAGACCCGCTGTCTCGCTCAATGCACGCGCGCGACCGTTAGCCATGAACGGAAATGTACAGCTACGATATGCTGCGCCCGCGTATTTGAGCTGCTGCTCGGTGCGACCTACCCAGGCGATTTCCGGGCTGGTGTAGATGACGTTGGGGATCGTGTTGAAATCGACATGACCGCGATGGCCTGCAATGCGCTCGACCACAGCGACACCTTCTGCGCTCGACCACAGCGACACCTTCTTCCTCTGCCATGTGCGCTAGCATCAGGCCGCGCACCACATCGGCGATGGCCCAGATACTGGGCACGCTGGTGCGCCATTCGCCGTTCACCACGACGGCTCCGCGCCCATCCAGTTCAAGGCCGACGGCGGCCCGAGTCATAAACGCCAGACCGTTTAAGAACTGCACCTTGTTTTTTCGGAACAGATAGAGTTTGCCTTCGTTGCTCGACTTCACGACCTGATTCTTGCGCTCCAGCATCACAGCCACGTCCATGCGTAGCTCGCCCGTGGACATGATGCCGAGCGCGCCGAAGTGGTGCTTGGCTTGGTCTAAGTTTTTGGACGACTGCAGCAGCGCCTTTGACGGGATGCACCCGATGTTGTTGCATGTACCGTCTTGGGTAGGCTTGCCTTCCTTGGTTTTCCAGGCATCGACGCAGGCGACATTCATGCCTAACTGCTCGGCGCGAATCGCTGCGATGTCGCCACCAGGCCCGGCGCCAATGACGATGACGATGACGATGACGTCGAAGTTCGTGTCCATGATTGAAATCTCCTAGATGTTTTCAGGCGCTTTCCTGCGTGGTGCTCGCGCTGCGGTTTTGGCCAGCCAGCGCCCCGTCCGATCTGGCTCACGACCATCCGAACCTTCCGGCGGGTCATCCTCTATCTGCGTCAGCACTTGGATCTGGGCCAACATCATCACGACCTGATTGTGGACGACCTGCACAGGGTGTGGCCAAGAGGATAGGCGTACTAAATAGCCGCATCGCCGCCACTCATCTTTCGCAGTCCTTAGTATGGTTTGCTAAAAATACATTGCATAAACATATGTTCATGTATTATATTTTACGTACAGTCAACCACCTAATTTCTGCGCGAGGCCCTGATGTCCCAATCGCACGATGAACATGGTCACGACCATGACCACACTCCAAAAGTGACCGGCGCTAACGAACGCAAGGTCTTGCTGTCCTTCTTCCTGATCTTCGGCTTCATGATCGTGGAGGCTGTCGGCGGCGTGCTGTCGGGCTCGCTGGCCCTTCTGGCCGATGCGGGCCACATGCTGACCGATGCAGCAGCGCTGGCTCTGGCATACGCGGCATTCCGGTTCGGGCGCCGACCAGCTGACAGCAAGCGCACCTTTGGCTACCTTCGGTTCGAGGTCATCGCCGGCTTCCTGAACGCTGTGACGCTCTTTGTGATCGTGGCATGGATCGCCTATGAAGCATGGGAGCGACTGCAAGCTCCGCCCGCCATCCTTGCCGGCCCGATGATGATCGTCGCCGTGCTTGGATTGTTGGTAAACGTTCTGGTGTTGTGGATCATGACCCGCGGAGAGACCGATCACGTCAACGTGAAGGGGGCCATCCTGCACGTGATGGGCGACCTGCTGGGCTCGGTCGGTGCCATCGTCGCTGCAGTGGTCATCTATCTCATTGGTTGGACGCCAATTGACCCCATCCTGTCGGTGCTGGTGGCAGCCCTGATCCTGCGCAGCGCCTGGAAGCTCCTGGCGAAATCGATCCACATTTTGCTCGAAGGTGCGCCCGAGGACGCTTCTCCGGAGCAGGTGGAACAAGGCCTGATGGGCGCGGTGCCTGGCTTGGCGGCCGTCAGTCATGTGCATGTATGGCAGCTTACCTCTGGTCGCACGATGGCCACGCTGCACGTTCGCCCTAGTGTGGCTGAGGAAGCGCGCACCGTGGTCAAGTGCGTAGAGGTGGTGCTTCGAGAGCAATTTGGCATCGAGCACGTGACGGTCGGGATCGAATGGAACTCTCCTGGTGAAAAGAACCTTTGCAGCTTGCAGCCGACAGGTGGGCCGCAAGGGCACACCCCACATGAGCATGACACTAGCCACAGCCATGAAAAGGGTCATAAGCACGACCATTCCGTCCCGGGTCATCAACACTGATGCTGCAGCCAGCGTAGTGCTGGCAGCTCAGGGACAAGAAATCCATGACTTCTCGAAAACACGCCAATGGCGACAATGCTCAGAATTGCGCCACCAATGCTCAGCGTTCGGCCCCAGAGCTCTTGGCGCTCTCTCATAGTGACGTCGCTGTTCTCGCTGAGACTTTTCTCCTGTTAGGAGATCAATCGCGCCTGAAGATCCTGCTACAGTGCATGCGCGGATCAGTCGCGGTGGGCGACATCGCAGAAACGCTCGATCTATCCCAATTCTTGGTCAGTCATCATCTGCGGCTCCTGCGTGGAGCTCGACTTGTGCGTGGATAACGTCAGGCGAAACATATCTTCTACGGCATCGCGGATGAGCACATCAGTCAAGTGTTTCAGGACATGGTCTGTCACTTCTCTGAGGAATGATTGCGAATTGCGTCGAACGCAAAGATGCCTACTTTTTGCTGGGCATTTTCGCGATTGCGCAAGAGAGGTGCCAGCCCGTCAGCAACTGTAATGCGCCATCCCAGTCCTGAGTAAGCGCGACTTCGCCCATGCGTGATGTTTGGGTGACGGTTGTATGAATCTGACCGCACTCAATCCCCTGGGCCTCATCAGCCGACGCCAGCTTTCACTCCCCCCCATCGTGAGCGTAGAAATTAACCATGCTAACTTCATGAATTAAATAATTGAACATATCTTCATATGTGTGCTAAAATTCAATCTGCATTTTGAAAATGTGTCGAAACTGTAAGCACGTGCGCCGCACGCCGCACGCCACAACCACAGACGATCGTAAACAGAAGGACAACAGCCTTCTTTTTTAATGATTAACACATGGATGTATGTTCATGTGTTTGTTATATTTAAGCAGTATGTGCGGCGTGCGGCGAACCTAACTTGCAAAGTGTTCAGAGAACTTGGAGGTAGATATGACAAGGGAAATAACGGAGTACCAGGACAAGGCTAGGGAGCAGCTGAGCTTCCGTGTGGAGGGCATGGATTGCGCGAGCTGCGTCGGCAAAATCGAGAAGGCCCTTTCCCGAATGGATGGGCTGACGGACGTGCAAGTCAATTTTTCTAGTGAAACGCTGACGTTGACTCGCAATCTGAAAAGCCGCTTCACTGCTCGCGATGTAGCTAAGAAAATCAAAACTTTGGGGTTCGGTGTGGAAGAACTGCCAGTGTCGTCGCTCTCGATTGCGGCCGTATCGCGCCAATCGGTCCATGCACATGACCACAGCGAAGATCACAAGGATGGTCACGCTTGCGGCGGTGATCATGGGCACGGCCACACGCAAAAGACAAACGGCGGGCATGAACACGGCTCCTGCAGTGGACATGATCACACCTCACACGCTCGCCGCGAGCCCCCTGGTAACCCACCCAACGTTTCGATGCACGTGGAAGGCATGGACTGCGCGAGCTGCGTTGGCAAGATTGAAACGGCTCTTGCTCGCATGGCGGGCGTATCAGATGCCCGCATCAACTTCACGGCAGAAACGCTTGAGCTGACGCTCGCGTCTGGAAGTCCTACACATATTGGCGACATCGAGAAGACCATCAAAAGCCTGGGTTTCGGCGTCTCCGACGTGCGCCGCCTTGATGGATCCTCGCCTGCCGCGCCTGCCCGCGTGCCCTCAGCTATCACTCAACGCTGGTGGCAGACGAAGAAGGGTAAGCATGTGCAGGGCCTAGCAGCTCTCATGGGCTCGGCCTATGCAGTTGCTCAATTTATCCCCGGCTATGCCGAATGGATCTTCGCCGCTGCCGTGATCGCTGGCGTACTCCCGTTCGCGCGCAAAGCCTTCGCGCTGGCCATATCTGGCTCCCCGTTCTCCATCGAAACACTGATGGTTGTCGCCTCGCTGGGCGCGCTCGTGATTGGCGAGGCCGAGGAGGCCGCTGCTGTGGTGTTCCTGTTCGCGGTCGGCGAGCTGCTTGAAAGTGTGGCCGCTGGCCGCGCCCGCGCCGGCATTAAAGCGCTGGCTTCTCTGGTGCCTAAAACTGCTGTCTTGCTCGACGCCAATGGTGGGCAGCGCGAAGTGCCCGCTGCCTCCCTGAGCGTGAACGACCGGGTTTTGGTGCGCCCGGGTGATCGAGTGCCCGCTGACGGCAAGATCTTCCGCGGCGAAAGCAGTCTCGATGAATCTCCGATCACAGGGGAGTCCGTGCCGCGTCAAAAGGCCGGTGGCGATGACGTATTTGCCGGCTCGATCAACGTCGACGGTGTGCTTGAAGTTCTGGTTGAGAAGGCTGCATCGGACAACACCATCTCGCGCATCATCCAGCTCGTCGAGCAAGCTCAATCCTCCAAGGCGCCGACGGCACGCTTCATCGAAAAGTTCAGCCGTTACTACACCCCGGCCGTGATGGCCATCGCGGCGCTGATCGTCGTGGTTCCCCCGCTTACCATGGGTGGTGATTGGGGCACTTGGCTGTACCGTGGTCTTGCTTTGCTGCTAATCGCGTGCCCGTGCGCCTTGGTTTTGTCAACGCCGGCGGCCATTGCCTCGGGACTGGCTGTTGCTACTCGCCGAGGTTTGCTGATTAAAGGTGGCAACGCCTTGGAAACCATTGGTCGCGTTCGCACAGTCGCCTTCGATAAGACTGGCACGCTGACAGAGGGCAAGCCGCGCATCACTGAAGTCGTGCCTTTCGGGCAATCCAAGCAGCAACAGGTACTGGCGCTCGCCGCCGCCGTCGAGTCTGGATCGAATCACCCGTTGGCGAAGGCAATCGTTGCCCACGCCAAGAGCCTCGATGTGGAGGTTCCACAAGCCACCGAAGCATTCGCTATCCCGGGCAAGGCAGTTCGCGCTACCGTGAACGGCAGCAAGCTAGCCGTGGGATCGCCCGTCCATGCAGGGCAGATGGCCACGCTGACCCTCGCGCACCAGCAGGAAATCGCCAAGCTGGAAGATGGTGGCAAGACGGTGGTGGTTCTGTTCGACGAAGCAAGCAAGAATGTCATGGGCCTGTTGGCCTTGCGTGACGAACCTCGCCGTGACGCCCGCGAAGGCGTGGCCCAGCTCAAGGCGATGGGTGTGCGCTCGGTCATGCTCACCGGTGACAATCGGAGAACTGCGCAGGCCATCGCCGGCAAGCTGGATATCGAGTGGGAGAGTGAGTTGCTTCCGCAAGACAAGTTGCGCCTGGTCAACGACTTGAAGCGCGACGCGAAGGTGGCGATGGTCGGCGACGGCATCAACGACGCGCCGGCCTTGGCGACCGCCGATGTAGGGATCGCCATGGGCGGCGGCACCGACGTGGCCCTAGAGACCGCAGACGCTGCTCTGCTCAAGAGCCGCGTCACGGACGTTGCGCACCTGGTGGCGCTGTCCCGCGCGACGATGGCCAACATCCACCAGAACGTAGTGTTCGCCATTGGCCTCAAGGGCCTGTTCCTAGTCACCAGTGTGCTGGGTATCACTGGCCTTTGGGTTGCTGTGCTGGCCGACACCGGTGCCACCGCTTTGGTCACGCTCAATGCGCTGCGCCTACTCCGCTTTAAGGGTGCCCAAGAGCCAGCCGATGGCCAGAACGGAGGTCATCAAAGCTCTGTGTCCGTACAGGATGCCCATTGAGGTATTGCAGAGGGCTTGAACTGCCGTTGTTGCGGCGCCAAGCCCTTCCATATCTTCATCTGTAAATCGATCTCCGAAAACATCGATGTTAGGCGATAAACGAATGCCTTTAGAACAACGAGTTTAAATAGATGGGATGATCGGACGTGGATAATGGGCTCAGATGCGTCCCTTTCGGCCGTAACTGCATCTCATGCGTTCACCGGGAGGCCGGAAGGTTCCAGAGCTTGTAGTCCAGTCCCATGCTCGTCATGGTCATCGAAAAAGGCTTGACCTTGACGTGGTTGTAAGGGCTAGCCTTTAGAAACATATGCGAACCGCTTCGGATGGACCGAAGCCCCGTAATAAAAAAGGTAACTTCCATGCATAAAAAAATCAGGATCATTTTGGTAGCTAGCGTCATCGCGGCCGTCGGGGGGATAGCGGTGGCTGCCCGAGATGGCAAGGATGAAAGTAAACCAGCAGCACCACCAGCTGGCGCACCGATGGCACCGCAGGTGCCTGTGGCTGAGGCCATCACGCGCACAATCACGCCGTCAACTGAGTTCACCGGCTTTTTGGCCGCACCGAAGGTGGTCGAGTTGCGCTCGCGTGTGGGGGGGCCGTCGACGCGGTGAGCGTGCCCGAGGGAAGTCTGGTACGCAAGGGGCAATTGTTGTTCCAGATTGACCCACGGCCTTTCCAAGTCGCGCTCGACACCGCCACGGCGCAGTTGCGGCAGGCTGAGGTGCTGTCCAGTCAGGCTCAGGCCGACTTTGATCGTGCCGAGCGGCTTGTTGCCACTGGCGCCCTGTCTCGGAAGACCTATGACGATGCAGTCTCCGCACGCAATGCGCGTCAGGCGCAGGTACAGGCGGCAAAGGCCACAGTCGCAGCGGCGCAGCTCGACCTGTCCTACGCGCGGGTATCGGCACCAATTGCCGGGCGCGTGGACCGAGTGCTGGTGACCGAGGGCAACCTGGTCAGCGGCGGCGGTGCAGGAGCAGCCACGCTACTTACCACGATCGTGTCCATCGATCCTGTGCACGTCTATTTCGACATCGATGAGGCAACCTACGTCAATGTGGTGAGCCGCTCGAGACCTGGTTCAGGGACTCATGCTTCGTTGCCCGTTCAAGTAGGCTTGAGCACTGACAGAAACTTTCCGTACAAGGGCGTGCTCGACTTCGTCGGCAATGCGATTGATAGAAGTACCGGCACGATCCGCGCTCGCGCGGTCGTCCCCAACCCTGATGGACGGCTGACGCCTGGGCTGTTTGCGAGGGCCAAGCTCTCCACCGCAAGCTCTCGGCAGGCCGTCCTCATCGACGACCAAGCGGTTGGCACCGATCAAGGCCGAAACTATGTTCTGGTCGTGGGTGAAAACAACCAAGCTCAGTATCGTCCGATTGAGCTGGGTCCCGTAGTCGACGGTCTGCGCGTTATAAACGGTGGCCTGCAGGGTGGCGAAAAAATCATAATCAAAGGCCTCGTACGACCTGGTATGACTGTCACGCCGCGCATGGTGCCCATGCAGGGGCCGGCAGCACCGGCCGCCGGCGCTCCCGACGCGACTAAGACTGCGGCTAGTGCCCCGGCAGTCCCTGCGGAGTCTGCCAAGGCCGCTGGGGCGGCTGGGGCCGATCAGGTCAAGGCTGACAGCGCAGCTGGCTCAGCGGAGGCTCGCAAATGAATTTCCCCCGTTTCTTCATCAACCGCCCTATCTTCGCAATCGTCCTTTCGGTGCTGATGCTGATCGCGGGCGCGATCAGCTACTTCCAGTTGCCACTGAGCGAGTACCCTCAGGTTACCCCCCCCAACGGTACAGGTCACGGCGAGCTATCCCGGCGCCAATCCGCAAGTGATTGCCGACACCGTGGCATCGCCGCTAGAGCAAGCCATCAACGGCGTGGAAGGCATGATGTACATGCAGTCCCAGATGTCCACGGACGGAAAGATGGTGCTCACCATCTCTTTCGAGCAACACATCAACGCCGATATCGCGCAAATCCAGGTGCAGAACCGGGTGTCGCGTGCGCTACCCCGGTTGCCACCCGAGGTCCAACGCATCGGCGTTGTGACTGAGAAGACCGCGCCCGACATCCTGATGGTTGTGAACATGCTATCGCCAGGGGATCGTTACGACCCGCTGTATGTGTCCAACTACGCGATGCTCAACGTCCGTGACGAACTGGCACGCCTGCCGGGCATCGCCAACGTGTTGCTTGGTGGTGAGGGTGAGTACGCGATGCGGGTCTGGCTCGACCCCGAAAAGGTTGCGTCTCGTGGCATGACCGCTAGCGATGTGGTCGCCGCCATTCGGGAGCAGAACGTGCAGGTTGCGGCCGGCTCTATCGGTCAGCAGCCTAACGCCTCGTCTGCCTTTCAGGTCACCGTCAACGCACTCGGGCGTCTCACCACCGAAGAGCAATTCGGCGATATCGTCATCAAGGCTGGCACCCACGGCCAGGTTACACGCTTGCGCGACGTGGCACGTGTGGAGTTAGGTGCGGAGAACTACACCATGCGCGCCCAACTTGATGGCGGCAACACGGTTGGCATTCAGATCCTGATGACGCCTGGCTCCAATGCACTAGATGTGTCTAGCGCGGTACGCGCGACGATGGATCGTCTACAAGCAAGCTTTCCAGAGGGCATCGAGTACAAGATCGCCTACGATCCTACGGTCTTCGTGCGGGCCTCGCTTCAGTCTGTAGCGGTCACGCTGCTAGAGGCGATTCTGCTGGTGGTGATCGTGGTGGTGCTGTTCCTGCAATCCTGGAGAGCGTCGATCATCCCGCTGATCGCCGTGCCGGTCTCGCTGGTCGGCACCTTCGCCGTAATGCACATGTTCGGCTTCTCGTTGAACACACTGTCATTGTTCGGCCTCGTACTCTCAATCGGCATTGTTGTGGACGACGCCATCGTCGTGGTAGAAAACGTGGAGCGCCACATGGCACTTGGCGAGTCGCCCAAGGACGCAGCGCTCAAAGCCATGGACGAGGTTACTGGCCCGATCCTGGCCATCACCTCGGTGCTGGCGGCGGTCTTCATTCCCTCGGCGTTCCTGTCTGGGCTGCAAGGCGAGTTCTATCGCCAGTTCGCGCTGACCATCGCGTTCTCGACCATCCTATCGGCGATCAATTCGCTCACACTGTCGCCCGCGCTGGCCGCCATCCTGCTCAAGCCGCATCATGGCGCGGCCCAGCCCGATCGAGTCACGCGCCTCATCGACGGCCTGTTTGGTGGCTTCTTCCGCCGCTTCAACCGCTTCTTTGACAGCGCCTCGAATGCTTATGTCGGAGGCGTGCGCCGCGCAGTTCGCGGAAGTGCTGTGGTGCTGCTGCTCTATGTCGGTTTCCTGGGGTTGACGTGGCTGGGCTTTCATAAGGTACCTGCCGGCTTTGTGCCCGCACAGGACAAGTATTACCTCGTGGGCATCGCCCAGCTTCCGACTGGTGCCTCGCTGGACCGCACCGACGCGGTTGTCAAGGAAATGAGCAAGATCGCGCTTGCCGAGCCTGGCGTCGAAAGCGTGATGGCATTCCCCGGCTTCTCCTTCAACGGCCCAGTGAATCAGCCCAACACCGCGCTGGTGTTCGCCATGCTCAAGCCCTTCAACGAACGAAAGGACCCGTCGTTGTCGGCGTTCGCCATTCAAGGCAGGCTCATGGGCAAATTCAGTCAAATACCGGACGGCTTCGTCGGGATTTTTCCTCCGCCACCGGTGCCTGGCCTGGGTTCAATGGGCGGCTTCAAGTTGCAGATCGAAGACCGTGCGGGCCTGGGGCCAGACGCACTTGCACAGGCCCAAGGTCAGATCATGGGCAAAGCCATGCAAGCGCCTGAGCTGGCCAACATGTTGGCCAGCTTCCAGGCCAATGCTCCACAGTTGCAGGTGGACATCGACCGCGTAAAGGCCAAGTCGCAAGGTGTGTCGCTGACCGAAGTTTTTGACACGCTGCAGATCAATCTGGGCTCGCTTTATGTCAATGACTTCAATCGATTTGGCCGAACTTACCGAGTGATGACGCAGGCCGATGCGAAGTTCCGTATGCAGGCTGAAGACATTGGCATGCTGAAGGTGCGGAACGCTTCGGGGGACATGATCCCGTTGAGCGCGATCGCGACGATCTCACGTAGCTCCGGTCCCGATCGAGTGATGCACTACAACGGGTTCCCATCAGCTGACATCAGCGGCGGACCAGCACCGGGCTATTCGTCTGGCCAGGCTACTGCCGCGATCGAGAAGATCGTGAGCGAATCGCTGCCGGACGGCATGACCTACGAATGGACTGACTTGACGTTCCAAGAAAAGCGGGTTGGCAACACCTCCATCTACATTTTTGCGTTGGCAGTGCTGTTGGCATTCTTGTTCCTGGCAGCTCAGTACAACAGTTGGTCGCTTCCATTCGCTGTTCTGTTGATCGCGCCCATGGCGTTGCTTTCGGCGATCGCCGGTGTTTGGCTTACGGGCGGCGACAACAATATCTTCACGCAAATTGGCTTCGTGGTGCTCGTAGGCCTGGCAGCCAAGAATGCAATTCTGATCGTGGAGTTTGCCCGTGCCAAGGAGAGTGAAGGTGTCGATCCGTTGGCGGCCGTGCTTGAAGCGGCGCGGCTGCGGCTGCGCCCGATTCTGATGACGTCACTGGCTTTTATCGCTGGCGTGATACCGCTGGTGCTCGCGAGTGGAGCGGGTGCCGAGATGCGTCACGCAATGGGTATCGCTGTGTTCGCCGGCATGTTGGGCGTGACGGCATTCGGTCTGGTGCTCACGCCGGTGTTCTACGTCGTAGTGCGCAAGCTGGCGTTGCGTCGTGAAGCCAGTCAAGCCCGCGTCGGTATGAGCGACAAGCATAACGGCCAGGAGGAATTTTGAGATGAAGAAACCTTTCGCACTCACACAACCTGCCAAGAGCTTGGCACCGGTAGCTTTCGCGATAGCGTTAGCCGGTTGTTCCATGGCACCCAAGTACGATCGGCCGCCAGCGCCGATTGATATAGTATATCCTTCGGGCGCGGCCTATGCAGAACCGGCGAAAGCGACGCCAGAGGCCCCAGTCACGGACGCGGCCGATATCGGCTGGCGAGATTTCTTCCGCGACCCGCTGTTGCAACAATTGATCGGTATCGCGCTGGAGAGCAACCGCGACATGCGCAAAGCTGCGCTCAACGTTGAGGCGGCGCAGGCACTGTACCGCATTCAGCGCGCTGAGGTGCTCCCGAACTTGGGGGTATCCGGCAGAGGGGCCGCAGAACGACTGCCAGCCGATCTCAGCAACACCGGCGCTGCCGACGTCGTGCGTCGTTACGAGGTTGCTGGGGTGACCGCTGCCTGGGAACTGGACGTCTGGGGCCGTATCCGCAGCCTCAGCAACCAAGCGCTGGCTTCCTACTTGGCTATGGACGAGACTCGCATAGCGACGCAGATGAGTTTGATCTCTGAGGTTGCTAACGCCTATCTCACGTTGCGGGCTGACCAGGAGTTACTGCAGTTAACAGGCGAGACGCTCGGCACGCAAAAGCGTTCGCATGAACTTACTGCCCAACTGTTCGAGGCTGGCAATGCCACGCAACTTGACGTGCGCCGCTCGGAAATTGTACTGCGTACAGCCGAGGCCAACTTCGCGGACTACACACGTCAAACGGCCAAAGACCGAAACGCGCTAGTGCTACTGCTCGGCCAGCCGCTGACGCTTGAGCTGTCGCAGCAACTTGACAAAGCCATAGTGCTGCCGGATGGCATCGTGCCGACCGAACTGCCCAGTGGCCTACCTTCTGAGTTGCTCGTGCGCCGACCGGATGTGCGCGCGGCCGAGCAGGTACTTCTGGGTGCCAACGCCAGTATCGGAGCAGCGCGAGCCGCTTTCTTCCCCACCATCAGCTTGACGGGTTCGGCGGGGACGGCAAGCGCATCGCTTGATGGGCTCTTCGAATCGGGTTCGCGCGCCTGGAGCTTCTTGCCGCAGATTACGGTGCCTATTTTCCGGGGTGGCGCGTTGCGCGCCAATCTGGATGTGGCGCACGTAAAAAAGCGCATCGAGATCGCCAACTACGAGAAGTCCATTCAAGTTGCTTTTAGTGAAGTGGCTGATGGCCTTGCCGGCAAGCGAACACTTGATGAGCAGATTCGTTCAGAGCAATTCCTGGTTGCTGCTAGTCAGGGCATGTATGACCTGGCCGAGCAACGTTTCAGGGAAGGTGTGGACGATAACCTCACCTTGCTTGACGCGCAGCGTACGCTGTACAGCGCGCAGCAGACGTTGGTGCGTACGCGTCTGGCTCGGTTGAGCAACCTTATCGCGCTCTACAAGGCTCTGGGAGGCGGGTGGACAGAGAGCACACCAAGTGGTGTGGCGCAAGCGAGTCGATAGTTAGTTTTTCCCTACTGGCACTGGTATTGGATATTCGTACCAAGAAATGACGCATGGTGGCAGTCGCCTCCATGCGTGTGTAGATGAGTATGAAAACCGGCGAGCTTGCAAAGCTAACGAGGACTCCCTGGGTTCTACGAGGCTCAGGGTCTTTTACCTGCTCCTGATCGTTATAGCAACAACTAAAGGCAATAAAGGCAGGAGCAAGTTGAGCGGTTGCAGCTTATACTAAGTTGCAAAGTATTAGGTATCAGTCTGGAGCAGATCCGGACTATCTCAGGGGGTAGCTTTGACCGACATTTTTGATGTATTACAGGTAAATTTGGGATCGCTTTACGTCAATGATTTTAATGGATTTGGCCGTACCTACCGTGTAATAACTCAAGCTGATGCCCCATTCCGTATGCAGGCAGACGATATTGGATTATTGAAAGTCAGGAATTCTGCTGGTGATATGATCCCTTTATAAGTATTGATCAATATCAAACTAACTTCAGATCCTGATCGCGTTATGAGATACAACGGCTATCCATCCGCTGATATTACGGGAGGTACTGCATCAGGATATTCTTTTGGTCAGGCTACAGATGCTATTGAGAAAATAGTTAAGGAAAATCTACCTGAAGGTATGGCGTACGAATGGACTGATCTGACCTATCAGGAAAAATTAGCGGGCAATTCCGCACTGTATATTTTCCCATTGGCGGTATTCTTTGCATTCTTGATTCTTGCCGCTCAGTACAACAGTTGGTCGCTTCCATTTGCTGTGCTGCTTATTGCACCAATGGCACTCCTTTCTGCAATTGGCGGTATATGGATCTAAACGGTGATAATAACATCTATACTCAAATTGGCTTCGTTGTTTTAGTCGGGCTGGCCGCAAAAAATGCCATTTTAATCGTTGATTTTGCAAGGACTCAGGAGAATTAGTGACGATCACCGCTTGGGGCCGTACTCGAGGCAGCGTACTTACGTTTGCGTCCTATTTTGATGACTTCTCTTGTATTTATTGCTGGTGTGATATCTCTTGTACTAGCTAGTGGTGCTGGAGCAGAAATGCGTCACGCCATGGGTATTGCAGTGTTTGCCGGTATGCTTGGTGTAACCTTCTTTGGATTACTACTTACGCCGGTGTTTTACGTTATAGTAAGAAATCTGTCATTAAGAAAAAACGCAGAAAGTATAGTCAATCTTTAGTGAAAAGATATCAGAGTGAAATGAGTTTAGACCTTGACCTTACAACAGTGGAAAGCCCTACAATCAGAAGTACTCAAACCAAACTGGAGGTATATAAATGCAATTTCATTTAGAAAATATGACATGTGGGGGCTGCGCCCGGACGGTAACTAAAGCAATTAAGGATATAGACCCAGAGGCTACAGTTTTAACTGATCCTCCGACTCGTAAGGTGACGGTAAAAACTTCATTATCAGTTGAAAAGGTCTCCTATGCTCTAATTGAAGCAGGCTTCCCTCCTCGGGATTAGTATTTTCCTTTTACGGTTGCCTCCTGAATGAGGCAACTTTAAATTTCGCATTCAGGGCATTCATTCATAGACTGGACCTTAAGAATTAAGCCCATGCAGTATCCCATCTAACGTGATGTTTTGTTTGTCTTTTGACTGTTGGGCTTTTTGGGCGTTCTTCGTTATATAACGGGTCGCCCAATCTATCCTCTCCGCTATTTCTGACCATGCGTGCTGGCTGATGCTTTCAAGATCGGCAACAGCCAAATTTCCACATTTTTGGCGGCCTTGAATAGCTAGACTGATGGCATGATTTGAAGAAAGACGCTTCGCCGAATGATCAGAGCGAGCAGGCTTGACCATACCAAACCATCTACAATCGCTTTCTGTGCCGCCATAAATTTCTGCAAGTTTGTATGGGATTTCAACTCTTTGAATCGCAACTTCACCTGCCAGCGACAACGATAGATTGCCATAACATCATCCGCTTAGTAGGTTTCCCGCGGGAGGTTGATAAGCCAGATGCAAAATCGTATTTCTCCGGCAAAACAGAGCCTTATTACTCTGAATATCTGCTTTCCTCGACGAACTTGCAAATCGAGCGTAAGCGCCTCATAAACCGCGCATTCTAATCACCTAACACGCAGAATAAGATCAAGTCTCCAACCATAAGGAGATTTAAAATGGCAAACGATGCACCAACCAATAATGGCAAACGCTAATCAAGCAATCTGAATCGAGTTCATTATCAACACTCACATTTTGTAAGCTCAATCAACTCAATCCCTCAACGTTCTCTGCCAAGCGCCAGCAACTCAACAACACTGGCGCATCTCAAGGTTTTGTTAGAGCAGAAGTCGTTGAAAAGATAACTCAGTATCAGGCCCAAGTGGCAACCGCCAACATGACACTCTTCGTCAATGATATCGAACTGCGCAATCCCCAATGCACGCCAGTAAGTAACCTGGCTGAACTCATCGGTGCGCTATCATGAAAGGCATGCTGAGCTCACTAGAGATTTATCTGTATCGTGAAAGTGTCGATTTTAGAAAGTCCATCAACGGCCTTGCCGCGATTATCGAAAGTGACACCGATTTACCGTTAGTAAGTGGCGCATTATTCCTGTTCACCAAAAACAGCGCGATAAAATCAAAGTGTTGTGCTGGCGTGTGCCACGAACAAAAGGTTAATACCTTTTGGATCTGTATTTCTGATGAGAGAAGGCCTCTCGAAATCTACCTGTAGGGGGCGGTTTCAAAACCACCAAGTGCTTCTGTAAAGTGCGGTTTGGAGACTTATCTGATCGCTCATTCAACACTGAGTTCACCTTCGCAGGTGATCTACACTTCGGAGCAGCTATTTAGTAAGGTATTCAATTCTTCAATCTATCTAACCGAGTCCACATAGGACAACTGCATAGACTGGAGCCTCGATTTACATTAACGAGGACTCCTCATGCGAAAACTATCTCCATTTATTCTGGCGCTTGCGCTGTCTCCTTTTGTTCAAGCTGAACCTGTGTCTGAAGTGTCGCCCGTTGGCAAAATTGACGGCATGGTTTCTTTACCTGTCACGGGTATGAAAGCGGTCGAAAGCAATAACCGTATTATTTTTATGTCAGACAGTGGCCGGTTCGTCATTGATGGCACGCTCTATGATGCCTGGTCCAAAAAGCCGCTTACCAGCCTTGAAGAAATTCGAGAAGCGGGAAACACGCTGGACTTAAGTCGCCTTGGCTTAAAAATGGCTGATTTGAACCCACTGACTTTAGGCGAAGGCAAAAAGAAAGTGGTGGTCTTTGTTGACCCTCGGTGCCCACATTGCCATGAGCTTTTGAAACAAGCCCTGCCGTTAACCAAAGAATACACCTTCCAAATTCTCCCTGTGCCAGTGCTTGGTCCAGATTCAGAGCGTCAGGTTCGCCAGCTTGGCTGTGCGCGTGACAAGAAAGCGGCCACCGATGCATTGCTGAATGGCCGGATTGGTAACCTAGAACAGGATGATGCCTGCAACTTAGAACCAATGCAGCGTACCTTGGTGACGGCTCAAATTCTGGGCATTCAAGGTGTGCCTTTCATTGTCGCCAATGATGGTCGCATCAGCCGAGGTCGTCCTTATGACCTTTCTGCTTGGTTGGAGGGGCGTTAATGAAAGCCTCTTTGTATTCAGGACAACGCGCTTCAGAGCTATTGCCAGTATTGGCCTATTCAGACGATGAGCAACTGTTTTTCATGGAAGACCAAAGTGTTGGCTTTGGTTTTCTATGTGACCCATTGCCGGGTGGTGATGAGTCTGTTGCAGACAGGGTTAATGTTCTACTCAACAACGACTGGCCAAAAGACACTTTGCTGCAATTTGGCCTTTACGCCTCGCCTGATATTCAAACCGACCTTCAGCGCATGATGGGCTTACGGCATCGTCAATCTGATCCATTGCTTAGGGCGTCGATACGCAAACGTGCGGATTTCCTCGATGGGGGCACGGTTCAATCGATAGAAGAATCGACCCAGACTCAGGTACGCAACTTTCAACTGATCGTCACCTGCAAATTGCCTTTGGAAAGTCCTATTCCGACGGAGCGTGAGTTGAGTCGAGCATCCGCGCTTCGGGCTTCTTTCTCGCAAGCGCTGGCAACGGTTGGTTTTCGCGTCACTGAGATGACTGACCGAAACTGGCTCGCGGCAATAAGTGCTCAGCTTAACTGGGGAAAAGATGCTTCCTGGCGTAATCCATCACCAATCCGCAGTGAGGCAGATAAACCACTTCGGGAGCAAGTGTTGGATTATGACCGAGCTATCAAGGTGGATAGCCAAGGTCTGATGCTGGGCGATTACCGAGTTAAAACCTTATCGTTTAAACGCTTGCCTGAGCGGATCTGGTTTGGTCATGCCGCAAGTTTTGCGGGCGATATGATGACGGGCAGTCGCGGTTTACGCGGCAGCTTTTTGCTAAATGTCACCATTCACTTTCCCTCAGCTGAGGCGATGCGATCTCGTTTAGAGACGAAGCGTCAGTGGGCGGTCAATCAGGCCTATGGCCCGATGCTCAAGTTTGTGCCGGTGCTTGCAGCCAAGAAAAAGAGATTTGATGTTCTTTTTGAAGCTTTGCAAGAAGGTGATCGTCCTATTCGGGCAAATATGACTTTGACGCTGTTTTCCCCAACGGAAGAAGCGTCCATCAGTTCTGTTTCAAATGCTCGAACCTATTTCAAAGAACTCGGATTTGAGCTGATGGAAGACAAGTACTTCTGTTTGCCCATTTTTCTGAATGCCCTGCCATTTGGTGCCGACCGCCAGGCGATGAACGACTTGTTTCGATTCAAGACCATGGCGACACGGCATGTGATCCCTCTGTTGCCTTTGTTTGCGGATTGGAAAGGCACTGGCACGCCGGTGATTAACTTTGTTTCCCGTAATGGCCAGATCATGAGTGTGTCCCTTTATGACTCGGGCAGTAATTACAATTGTTGCATCGCGGCGCAATCGGGATCGGGTAAGTCATTCCTGGTGAACGAAATCATCTCCTCCTACCTATCAGAAGGCGGGCAATGCTGGGTGATTGATGTTGGCCGCTCTTATGAAAAGCTGTGTGAAGTCTATGACGGTGAGTTCTTACAGTTCGGGCGAGACAGTGGCATTTGCTTAAATCCGTTTGAAATCGTTGAGGACTATGACGAAGAAGCGGATGTGTTGGTTGGGTTATTGGCCGCAATGGCCGCACCTACGCAGTCATTAACCGATTTTCAGATGGCAAACCTAAAGCGTCAGACCCGTGAACTGTGGGAGAAAAAAGGTCGTGCCATGTTGGTTGATGATGTGGCAGAGGCTTTAAAAAATCATGAAGACCGACGTGTGCAAGACGTGGGTGAGCAGCTCTATCCGTTTACGACACAGGGCGAATATGGCCGATTCTTTAATGGCCACAACAATATTCGCTTCAAAAACCGTTTCACCGTTCTGGAGTTAGAAGAGCTTAAGGGGCGTAAGCATCTACAACAAGTAGTGTTGCTTCAGCTTATCTACCAAATCCAACAAGAGATGTACTTAGGTGAGCGGGATCGTCGCAAGATTGTGTTCATTGATGAAGCTTGGGATCTGCTGACTCAAGGTGATGTCGGTAAGTTCATTGAGACGGGTTACCGTCGATTTCGAAAATATGGCGGCAGTGCTGTAACGGTAACGCAGTCGGTCAACGATTTGTATGACAGCCCAACAGGTAAAGCCATCGCTGAAAACTCGGCCAATATGTACCTGCTTGGCCAAAAAGCTGAAACCATCAACGCGCTCAAAAAAGAAGGCCGCTTGCCACTAGGTGAAGGCGGCTATGAATACCTGAAAACGGTTCATACCGTCACGGGTGTCTATTCCGAGATTTTCTTTATTACCGAAATGGGCACCGGGATTGGCCGCCTCATTGTCGATCCGTTTCACAAGCTGTTGTACTCGTCCCGTGCAGAAGATGTAAACGCGATTAAACAGTTAACGCGCAAAGGCCTTTCTGTTGCTGATGCCATCTCTCAGTTGTTGAAGGAGCGAGGCTATGAATAAGACCACGCTTTGGCCATTTATGGCCTCTATTACTTTGTCTATTGCAGGCAGCGGTTTAATGACCAGCTGGCTCTTAATGAAAACACTCGAACCCATCCACAGCCAGTTGGCGTTAAGTACGCCCATTGCAGTCGTAGATTTTGGGGAGGCGGTGTTGTCACTGGGCCCCAATGCCAGCGAACAAGACATCGAATCCAGGTTGCTTCAGACCAATCAGCAAATTGAAAAGTTAAAAACAGCCGGTTTTATCGTGCTGGATGCCCAAGCGGTGGTGGGTGCTGATGATTCCGTATTTGTGCCAGTAGGCTCAAAGGAGGTGTCTCATGCAGATACTCCGTAAAAGAATGCCTTGGCGGCCATACCTCATCCGGTTGACTGTTCTTGCGTTAATCATGGCCTTGGTAGGCACCTACGCCATGATGCGCTACCGAATAGGTATTGATACCCAGCAAGAGCGCTGCCTGCCTGATACCACGGTGTATCTGATTGACCTATGGAATAAAGAGCCCGTTAAGGATGGTTTGTATGCCTTCCACTCAAAAGGACTTGCTCCGTTATATAACGACGGTACTCGGATGCTGAAACGCCTAACAGGGATGCCAGGGGATGAAGTCAAGGTGACGCCTGAGCATGTACTGGTGAATGGTGCTGAAGTCTCTACCGGCATGGCATTAGCCCAGCGTCTTGGTGTGGCTGAAACAGAATTTAGCCGCTCATTGACGCTGCAAGAAAACGAGTATTGGTTTTCCGGTGAGGCCGCAACGAGTTTCGACTCCCGCTATTGGAACGCCGTTAAGCGCGAGCAGATTGTCGGTCGCGCTTGGCCGCTTTGGTAGGAGGTAGATGATGCAAAGACTATGTCTCTTATTTTTGTTGGTTGCGCCATTGGCTTGGGTTCAAGTGTCCTGGGCACAAGAGCCTTTTCCGTTGTCTGACGAAGACAAAAAGATCGTCGAAATGAGCCGCAGCATTTTACAAAGTGCTGTGGATGGTTCATCTGAATTTATTGAGCCTTTTGCACCGATTGAACAACCTGCGTCGCTCAAACACAACGATGAATGGTTGATTTTTGCGTCGTCTTCACTGGGAGATTCGTCACTGAAGCAGCTATTTAAAGAGGCCAGTGCTACCGGCGCTATTGTGTTGTTTCGGGGAATTCCTGAAGGAAAGACCTTGGGGGCGGCTATCCGTGATTGGCATACGCTGATGACGGGGCTTGATCCTGTTCCTCAGGTTCGAATCGATCCGAAAGCCTTTGTGCACTGGCGGGTGACTAGCGTGCCTGCCATTTTCCGCATAGAAGATGACAAGGTGACTGCAAGTGCACTAGGGGTTTACAGCAACGACTGGTTGCAGCGTCAAATTGAAACAGGCAATACCGGTTCATTGGGTCAACGCGGTCCTATTCATTCCATTTTAGAACCGGATTTGATGCAAGTGGCGATGCAGCGTTTACAGTCGATTGACCTGGGCGCATTAAAGAAAAAAGCCATTGAGCGTTTCTGGTCTCGCCAAACTTTCACTGACTTACCCAAAGCCACGCAGTATCGGATAAGAATGGTTGATCCAACCATCGTCATGAAGCGGCCACTATTGGATGCCAATGGCCGAACATTGATCCCAGCAGGAACGCGTATTAACCCGCTAAAAGCCTTGCCGTTTACTCAGCAGCTTGTGGTGTTTAATGCGTCGAACGCTGAAGAAGTGGACGCAGTTGCGCATTGGCTTGAGACGCAAGATAGGACACTGCGCCGCATTACGCTTATCACCACGCAGCTCGACCGTACTCAAGGTTGGAATAGCCTCAATGCGCTCGAAAAGACATTGGACAGTCCGGTTTACCTTCTCAATGCCTCGCTAAAGCAGCGCTTTGATCTGCAAGTCACCCCATCGTTTGTTCAAGCAAAGGGGCTCGCGTTTGAAATAGAAGAAATTCCAGCAAAGGAGCTTGTTCATGAAAAAGCTCAATAATACGTATCGTCTGTTGCGGACTCTCGTTGTCATGTTTGTCCTGGGCGCATCTATTTCTGCTAAAGCCGAACTGACCTGCCCAGACGCGGGTTTATTGTCCGGTAAGTTGCTGACGGATGTTTGCTGGTCATGCATTTTTCCTATCCGGGTTGCAGGTCTTCCACTTGGCTCTGGCAGTGTCCCAAGCGGCGCATCAAACAAGTCGTTTTGCTTATGTGAAGACAACTTAGGTGTGCCAAGGCCAGGTATTGTTACCAGCATGTGGGAGCCAGCGCGTCTGATTGAACTGGTCAGAACGCCGGGTTGTTCGCCTTCACTGGGAGGGATTCGCTTACCGTTAGGTGATAGGCGATTGCAAGGTGGTCATGGTGAAGGTGAATACGATACCGGTGATCTTGCTTTCTATCATTACCATTATTACGCCTTTCCGCTTTTGGTCATGCTCGATTTGTTCATGGATGGCAATTGCAATGCCGATGGTTACATGGATTTTGACTTGATGTATTTGTCGGAATTGGACCCAACATGGCTGAACGATGAACTGGCCTTTTTTACTCAGCCTGAAGCTGCTGCTGTTGCTAATCCATTGGCTATCTCTGCTTGTACCGCTGACGCTGCTTCATCAACGCTTGGTAAACCCATCGATCAGTTGTTTTGGTGTGCTGGCAGTTGGGGCCATCTCTATCCGTTATCTGGCCACACCTTAGCCTTTGGTTCATTAGCAGAAAACACCAGCCATTTAGCGGCGCGTGCAATCGCGGCTCAACACAGGCGTGGTCTTGCAAGACGAACAATGGGGAGCAGTGCGCTATGCCGACCTGTTATCGAACCCATGCTGCCGAAATCCCAATACAAGATGAGTATGTTCTTCCCTGTACCGGAAACTGAAAGTGCGCATGTCATCGGTGAAAGCACCATGAAATGGGGAGAGTGGCGAACGATCCCCGGTGCCGGTGAAGATGCGCTCTACATTTTGTGGCGCTGGCAAGACTGCTGTAACTCGGGAGGTTAACCATGAAACCAACACTTTTTACCCGAGTTTTAGCGGGTATTTTATCAATCACTATGGCGTGCCTGCCCTTACATGGTGTGGCCGCTGATGTGCAGCGCCAATCCGGCTTAAGCGGACAACAAGAAGGTAAGCAATTGCTGCAAAACTGGACGATGCCCGCACTCAATGGCAATACATTGTCGGTGCCGAATGGCAGTGGTAATGAGTCCATTAACTTGCAAGAGCTTTTCCCTGGTATGGATCAGGGCTCATTGGATGTCTTAACGGGCGTTTATGGCTCTGATGCCAGCATGAATCAATTGGGGACACAGCGCCAAGAGAGCATGGCATCCGAAAGTGGCGCTACGGGTGAAGCATTTCGTTCGCTACAGGAAATCAAAGACAGGTCTCGGCCAGATATGGTCAATGATCCGCTTTGGGCATTAACTGATGCGGTTCAAACTGACCCAAATCTATTAACGCAAAGCTTCCCCGGCTGTGAGTCTCAAGGTGAAGGCAGCCCAAACTACCAGCAATGTGACAGGCTCAATACAGCGGTTAACAGCTGCACGATTACTCACGATTACACGGCAGGCATTATTGAGCATGTTTCAGGACCAATGAACCTTCGCTCTTGTGGTGAGGGATGTCTTGAAGTTTGGATTGGACGAATTGGCGACAACTACTGGAGTGGCCGTTGTAAAGTGTTTGAACAGGCCATCACACTCAAAGTCGTGAACCCCGATGCGATTACCTCAGCCGTTCTTGAATACGCCAAATGGGATGACTACATGCAAGTGTGGCTTGGTGATCAGAAAGTCTGGTCTGGGCCGAACAATAACTTTCCACCAGAAACGGCTGGCCGCTGCGAGCTCAGTACAAGTTGGGAGCGCAATCCTAATACTGACTTAACCTCTAAGCTAAAAGCGGTAGAGCCCGGTTTAGAAGTGCCAGTAAAAATTCGCGTATCGGTAACGGGTAGTGGTGAGGGGTATGCACGTATCAAGGTGCGCTTTGATCCAACCAAGGTGGTGATGAATGATAGTTGGTCGCCACAATCCTGTATCGAACAAGCAGCGGATATCCCGACTAAGTTTTCAGACTACAGCATTCAATGCACGGATCAGCCGTCTTCAACCAACGGATGTACGGTGGTCAATGGTGTTTCAGTTTGTGAATCCTACTTTGCTCCAAGCCCTGTGGCTGGCATATCGCCTTTGTGTCGGCGTGTACAAGTCAGTGTGGATGATGAAAGCTATAAGGGGATTGAAAATCAGGCCTGCCAAGTGCTTGAAGCGAATCCTTCCTGTGGATTCATGTCGTCAGAATGTGCCGAAACCAATGATAAAGGTGAATGCATTCGTTTTACCGATACCTATGACTGTGGATTGCAAACCAGCGATCCAAAGTGCGTGGTATCCAATCTTATGCCGAGTAGTTTTGAGGCATGTGAGCCTACTCAGACGATTACGCCATTTACTGAAACCAAGCATGTACCGGATTACCAGGTGTGCGAGAAGATCAGCACGCTTACTCAGTGTCAGTTAGAACGACGTGTATCCGCTGAAACCCATCAACAAAGCTGGTCCATTGAGCGCGGTTGCTTTAGCTCTGAAACGCTCAGCTTTGTTCCACAGCACAGCAGTACCATGCAAACTGGAAACGCGACGCTGAGAGTGTTTGATAATCAAAATACTGAGATAAAAATCACCGAGTCGCCGTCCAAGGCAAATGGCTGGAAAACGACACTCTCATTGACGGGCAACAAGGAGACGGTCACAGAGACGAAACCGTCCATTAAATACCCTGAAATGACCTGTCCAAAAGGAACCTTGGTTGGCTCATTGTGCAAGGTCGTTAATGGGTCGATTATTTCGTGGCATGAACCGCAGGAAGTCACGCGTTCCAGATGTGAGTCCGGCTGGAACAAAGTCGATTTCGATACTTGCAGCCGAGAAGTTCAGAAGTGTTTGGCTCCTGCGAAACTGAGTGCTTCCTTGACCTTCTCTGGCAAATACTTAGAGCAAGACGTTGTTCATCAATCAAGTGATCCGGGCATAGACCAATGCTTGATGCAAACGGATCAGTTCACTGCGGTGCAGTGGCAGTGTTTGGATACGGGCATAAAACGAATCGACGGGTTAACAGTTGGTAGTGGCGAGTTGGCCAATCTTGGAAGCCTTTATCCGACGGTTGTTTCGTCTCCTGCTCATTTAACCAGTCGTGGCAGCTCTGATGGACTGGGGCTCTCATGCTGGAGGGCAAAAGCGACCTACAATGCTTCGACTGCTCATCCAGAATTCAACATGGGCAGCTCAGATAGCTGGGTAGATGCCAATGGTAATACACAAACCATCGTCAATAACGGACAAAACACGACCACCAATACGTGTGCCGCGCTGGAGCAAAACCCGGCCTGCCAGTATGTCAGAACCGAATGCACTGAAGGCGGGGCTGGTCATGAAGGCTTCTGTTATATCCAAAGTTTGGTGTATGACTGTGGACAAAGCGTTGAAGTGCAAAATGCACGAATGGAAACTCAATACAACTGTGAGGGGCCAGTTCGCTGTATGGGCACAGATTGTTTAGAGCCAGAGTCAATCAAGCAGGCTAACTTTGCAGAGGCCGCCGCGATGCTTAATGCGGCGCAGTTTATGACCAATGATATGTCATGCACGGGAGCTGATGGCCAAGATAACGTCGAGTGTACGGTCTTTAAAGGTAATGCTGGCCAGTGCAAAAAAGCCGTTGGCGGTATAGTGGATTGCTGTGAAAAGCCAAGTGGCGTGTCGTTATCGGATTACATCACAATGATTGTGGCGGTCAACAAGCTTGATACGGCAGTCATGGCCATGAATCCGTCGTCGGCAATCTATGGTTCCTGGAATACGCTTAGGGAGCCAATCACGAGTACTTGGAGTGCGGTCAAAGAGCCCTTTGTGTCTGCTTGGGACTCTCTTATGGGGGCTGGGCCATCAACGGCTGCTGGCGCGGGAGCGGAGCAAGCTGCGACTGGCTTCATGCAGGTGTTGACCAACAAAACGGCTGAATGGGTAGGTACGACCTTTGGTTCGGGGGCGCAATCGGCACTGTTTAGTAACGTTGGTGGCGCAGTTGGAGCCGATGGTGTCGTTTCGGGTGGTAACTTTGCGCTGGGTGGCGCTGCGGGCGCGGTTCTGAGTACGGTTATGACGGCCTACATGATTTACTCAGTCACCATGATCCTCATTCAGCTTATCTGGAAATGTGAGCAGAGTGAGTTTGAGATGAACGCTAAGCGGGTATTGAAGAGTTGCCACTATGTGGGCTCTTACTGCAAGTCTAAGTTCTTAGGTGCCTGTGTTGAGAAACGGCAATCATATTGCTGCTTTACTTCGCCGCTTTCACGGATCATTCAAGAGCAAGTGCGTCCGCAATTGGGCCTTGGCTGGGGCAGTGCGAAATCTCCAAACTGTGAAGGATTGACCGCGAGTCAGTTAAACCAGGTGGATTGGAGCCAAGTCAATCTGGATGAATGGATAGGTATCTTATCGATAACAGGCAACCTACCCGAAGTACCGTCACTGGATCTGGAAAGACTCACAGGCTCAGGAAGTACGCTAAACGTTGATGGAAATCGTCAGAGTGCCGCAGACAGAGCCCTTGAACGGCTAAACGGAATGGATGCCCAGAAACTGCGTCAGGAGGCGACGGAGGAAATTTCGGGGAATAACTAGAAGAAAAAATCTTTGTCAGCTCCAGTATATTTTGGAGCTGACATCGCGCTAGATGTTGCATTATATTTAGTAAAGAGAACGTTTTTGAGGACGGTTTATGGCTTTGCAAGTTTTGAACTGAGTAGTTTAGCTAATGACTTTTTAAATGTGCGTTAAATCGGTAATAAACTGTGCTGCATATTGAAGATATTCCTGTTGTGGAGTTCGAATTACATCCCATCTTTTAGCATAGTTAAGGGGCCTGTCGCGTTGTTTAGCGTATGTAAGAACAAGCCGACGCTTGGCACGGGATACACCAACAAAGAAAGCACACAGATTAGAATCTTGATCCCCAAAAAATATTTCGTTCTCAACGGCCAAAATTATCGTTGAGTCGAACTCCAATCCTTTGCTCTTATGGATAGTCAGAATACGCACAGCCTGATCATCAGAGAAACGAGTCAAGGCTTGAGGCAAGTCGGGGGTAAGTTCAAGCAATTCTTCAATGCGCGCTTTGGTATCTCCCACAACTTCACCTAATCTGGCATGTGACTCATAGTCAGGCGAGAGAGCAACAAGAGTCTCCATTCCTATTTTCTTCAAAAATCTACACACAGAATCCCACCATCCCGAAAACGGTTCATCCAACAACTCGGCCATGGCGATGATTTTTCGCTGTTCCTTGAAGAAGCTTTGGAAATTTTGCCTGACGCTAGACTGCACCTCGTCATCGGCAAAGGGAATCAATTGATTCATCAGCCGAATCCAGGCTTTGGGCTCTCGCTGGCCATAGAGACAGGACAAATAGTCAACAACGAGCCTTGCGGCAGGTTCGACAGTAATATCCTGCATCTCCTGCTCATTCCGGTACGGTATTCCCCTAACTTCCAATGCCACCATCAGGTGATTGGCGTAAAGATCTAGTTGTTTGGACACTAATACGGCGATTTCGGATAACGGAACCTGTTCATTTCTTATCCACCCGGCAATCAAATCGGCCAAGTACTCAGCTTCACCCTGGGCATTCTCGAATTGCCACGCGAAGACCTCTCCCTCTTCACCAGCAAGTTGGTGATCTGGCATGACGGAAGCCGGATCGAGCACGCGAATTATCTCGTTCTGCATCCGAAGCAGGCGTGGTTTTGAACGAAAGTTTCGGTACATGTTTAATGGGACCGCTGAAAAATCCCTAGCGAACGTTTGGAAAATTCCGTCCAATGCACCTGCCCATCCCATGATTTTCTGCTTGGTATCACCGACAGCAGTGAGACGAATGCTCGTACCTTGGAAGGCTACCTTCACGAGTTCATACTGCTGATCCGTGCAGTCCTGGAATTCATCCAAGAAAACATCGCTGTAAGTTTGGCGTATGGCATTTCTTGCGACAGTGGAGGCCTTAAGAATTTGAATTGCTAGCGGTACAAGATCATGAAATGTAATTTGCCTTTTTGTGACTTTTCTTTCGCCAATCGAATAATCCAGATCAAGAGCATCATTACCAGTAAGCACTACTCGGAAGCGATCAATAATACGCTTTGCAAACGCATGAAATGTGTAGCTATCAAAACGGGAAGCCAATTCTTGTCCACAGCGTTGCTGGATTCGCTCCTTCAAGTTTTTGCTGGCGTCAACTTTGAAAGAGATAGCGAGTATTCTCTTCGGATAACGGCAGGTTCCGGTTCGTAGGAGGAAGTCAGCTCTTTGTGCAAGCATTTCCGTCTTGCCCGCGCCCGGCCCCGCCGTCAGTGCAAGACAGCGCGCTTGTTCCTTCGCAGCCCGCAGTGCATTGGGTTCAAGAGTTAGCCCATCCGAAGGCAGCCATGCATCTACAGCAATCACTCGGGCAGTTCCGCAAGCTTGGCGATCACGGCATCAGTGAGTCGTCCAAATGATTCAGGCATGTTCGCCAGCAAATCCTCGTCGCTTAGTTGAGCGAGAGCTTCGATATGAGCAGCGGGCTTGCTGCCCAGTTTAAAAAGCTTGTGATACGTAGAGAAAAGATTTAACTCGTCATAGCTATATTGGGATGGGTCATGATGGCTCTTGCCTAACACGGCTTTAATTGTTGAGTCATCCGGAACTTCCTGCTGAACACCGTAAGCATCTGGGAAAGCAAGGAGCATTGAAAAATCTAAATCCATTGGAAATGAGAAAAACACACCACGCATTTCCAGCTCTGCAAATACACTCTTAGTGCCGTTTTCAAAGAAGTGGTGGGTACGAACAGGTACTTTGTCATCATTCCAATCTGATAAAGAAAAAGTATTTGGCAGAACTTTTTCAGGTTGATATAAGCCAAGTTGGTTATTTACATACTTTATTCTTCCCCAGCCCGCTTGATATCTGCCCACATCTAAATCGAGAAGGGTCAAAAATGGGATTTGCAGTGCTGATAACAGGCGCCAAAAATGATTGACATGCCTACCTCCAAGCGGAGCAATCGTAACCGCTGATTCATCAACTGGCGCACCCTTTGCTTGGAAAAGGCGCGGTAGTACAATTTCTTCGCTATCCCCTTCACCCAACACAACCAAACGTGAGAAGTAAATCTCAGGGAATGCCTGGACAGCCTCGCGTACAAACTTGTGCGCTTCATCGGTTTTAGCGGGTAATTGGATTTTCGTAATTCTTGATTGCCGGGTTTCGGTAAGTCGAAGATATCGAATATGTTCCGGATCGACACGTCGTAACATTGACGGAGCATGCGTAGCGATTAGGGCCTGAGCATCCTCGTTGCTCGTCATGGAGTTCAGAGCGCTGACAATCCGCCCCAGATAGTGAGGCGAGAGGCTGTTCTCTGGTTCCTCAAGGGCAATCAAAGTAAAGACTGGCGGACGCAATTTTTCTGGGTCAAAAGAGCCGTCCTCACCGGCAAGGACAGCACGCCCAATTGCTTGAGATGAAAGAACCAATGACAGATAGAGCATCGACTTCTGGCCGTCACTGAGTCTGGAAAAATCGACAAGATGTTCATCATGTCCAGGCGAGAATGATACGGACAAATGACGAAGCAACGCCTCGATCTCAGATGCCACAAAAGTAATCTTGGGATCTGTAAAGTAGCTGCCTTTATGAAGGGTGCCCCAAGTTTTCTTCAGGTGGGCACTAAAAGCATTGACCGATGGATTAGCAGCCAAACTCTCACTAATCTGGTCGGTGAACCCTTTGACTTCCTCCCGTTCATTTTCCCAGTTCACTGCCCGTAGCAAGCGGCCAAGCAGCGCGTTCGTTCCATATGCTATGTGGTCAGTCGGATCTCTTCTTGCGGGCAGATAGTGGACTTGTATGTGATTTCGTTCAGACCTTGGAACCGTTTGAGGATTTAGAGGCGAACCATCCGGGCCAGCTTCAAGCACATACACAAAAGTCTCATCAATATCCCCATCCAGGCCCATAGTGGCACTTAGGCGATATCGTACCCTAGGAATTCCGTCAGGGTCATCAAGGCGCATGTGACTGAAATGGGGAGCAACGGTCGAGTTATCTTCTTCATCCTCCAACTCGGGGAACACGAAGTCCGCCTCAATCCATAACTGCCTTTCTTCGGGCGCTTCTTGTTCATCGTGCGGGACATGGAAGTCTGAGCGCTGAATACGGCGTAATGATGGATCAAATGCAAACAGTCGGCACAAAGCCTGGAGTGCAGCAGTCTTGCCTGACCCGTTGGGGCCAATCAGATAGGTAATATTTTCCAGTGTCAGTTCTGTTGGTTCAGCACCAAAACTCTGAAAATTTGAAACCCGAATACTGTGCAGTTTCATCCTTTTTTCCTAATACATATGGCCCGAAAAATTAAATCTTCCCGTTCCATGGGTGATTTTTACAGAACAAGAATTCCCTACACTCGAGCCCGTGCACGTTCTCTAGCCTTAAGCTCTATGCGTTGTGATATTTGGCTATACAGCTGGGCTTCCTCATTCTCTCGATCAGTGACAGTCACAACCAAGGCATAGTCTTCTTGTTCGAAACTCAACGCCTCACCCCAATCTCTATCTTGTCGAGTAATTACAACAAACCACTTTTCAGAAGGCTTCGGCTGTTTAATCCGCCAAGTTGAAGATTGAACTGTACCTTTACCTCTTAATTCAGCACTTATGTCCCTATTACTTGTAGCATCATCATTTCTGGTTTTAGTTTCATCCTGAGTACTGTGATTGAAATGCCTTTGAACAGACTCAAGCGACTGATCTTTGACTAACCTAAAAGACATTTTAGTGGCCACATAGTCTATCCTAGTTGTCCTGACCGCTGGACAATAAGACAGAGTAACTCTAATTTCTCTGGAAGCACGCTGAGACCTTAAAAAATCATCGGGAAGCGGCAGTTCGAAAAAGTGATGCGAGTTGTTTTCAATTTTCTCTTCAGCCATTAAGACAACGGCATTTTGTGAAGATCTAAAAAGCTCCCCCTCATCAACAGCACCATAACCAGCTATATCTCTAAACGCATCTCGTCCATTTGCGCTCCTATAAGATTTCTTCATATCTTCAGGAAAGCTGCTTTCAATCTCCGACAGCATATTCGCATGATTAACCAGTAGTGCTCTGAGCAAATTAGCAGAAGCCTTCGGGTAGTTATTCAATAAACGACCTGCAAGATGGGTAATGTAAGGTGCCGCAAAACTTGTTCCGCTAATTTCGCTAAACAATGTGTTCCCAACGAATCGACTATTACAGGTCAGTACCCCCATGCCTCGCATAACTGCATTGAGTTCGTTGCCTGTTCTTATTGGAGAAGCCAAGTTTCCACCCATAGCTACCAGCTCGGGTTTAATTGCACCTTTAATAGTGGGACCGTGACGTGTAAATGGGGATGGTTGATTTTCTGTGGCTGGAGCCAATTGCCCAATTTCAGGATACCGTTGAGCATCGAAAGTCGCATTATGTCGAGCCAAGCTTCCCACCGTTAGAACGTTTAGTGCCGGAGCTGGATCTATGATAATACTTTCGTCAGCTAGAAGGTATTCTGGAAACTCGTCTCTCCAGCTATGTCTTGGCACATCTGGATCGATAGAGCCTGAGAAGTTCCCAGCAGAAACGACAAATAAGATATTGAAGTCCCTAGCCAATTTATCCAAGACATACGCAATTCCTCGAATATGACGATTATCGTAAGGTGCATTGGAATTCCCTAACGACAAATTGAAAATCCGACATTGGTGTTCTTCGACAAAATAGGTTACAGCTTCAATGAGAGTTTTTTCGATAGAACTGGAGTCAAATTCTGCATTCTCATCAAGAATTCTACCATTGAAAATCCAAAGTTCAGGGTGCCAATAATTTGTTGAGTTACACGCTTCCAAGTCACCATACAGAGCTACACCAGCAACAGCAGTGCCATGACCATTCAAATCCATGCCGTCTGTATCACCAATAAAGTCTGCACTTTCCGCAATTGCGGGTGCCAACAGGGGGTGGTTAGTATTTACTCCGCTATCAAGGACGCAAACTCTTGCAGCTTGATGAGTAGGGGATTGTATTCCTTCAGGAATTCTATTGATGTCACAATTTAGTTGGCTATAGCGAATACCGCTCTTGGGGGGGAGATCAACAAGTCTGACATCAGAGTGATTCAGCAGTAGATTAGCCTGACTAGAGTTAACCTCCAAACGGTACATTACTAAGCTATCAAGGTTAACTTTATCTGTTCGCCGTATTCCGTTATGAGCTAGCCAACGCTCAAATGCATCACAAGTGCTTAATCTCTCTGGGTGATGAGCAACAGCTACAGGCCAAAGCTCTACATCTAAGAGAAACTTCTCTGACCTTGGTAAGCCATGCCTTCTTAGAGCCCAACTTTTCCGGTCATCACTTGTCCAGTTATCGATTCCCTCTATGGCCTCGAGAATCTGCTTGTACGTCAATTCTGTCTCGTCCAAACCTAAGCGTTGCAGGTGATCTTCAAACACAGTCATTCCGGTTTCATCAACAAAAACAACACACAGATGATTGTCTTCTTGGCTTACAAACTCGATACCATGTTTGTTTAGATGGGTAATATCGAGAAGTCCTGTATAACGAATTTTCAGTACAAAATTACCCGGACGTGACGTTTGCTGACTTTGTGCGAATCTGATTGATTCAGTTAAGTCTCTAGATAATTTTTGACCATGCCCCCGAAGATCACCTCGTGGATGTTTTGGGATATTGACTTTCCTTGTTCTACGTTCATTTTCAAGCAGTTCTCTTTCAATCTTAAGATGTTCATAATTAGCCATTCCTAGTCCCTTTTTTAACTTTCTCGAGAAGCTGCTTGCTTCAAGTCCTTAACGGTCAAAAATTCCTGACTACGTAGGATCATCCTTTTTACTGCTCTACGAACAATACGTTCAATATCAGCGCCACTCTTTGTAGAAAATATCCCGAGGATAGATTTATCATCTAACTCAAATTGGCGACGTACACCACGCAATTTGAGTGAAAGAATTTGTTGTATTTGCAGCTCATCAGGTAATGGGAAGTCAATTTTTTCATCGAAGCGTCGCCAGATAGCACTGTCTAAAATGTGCTCATGGTTTGTAGCTGCTAAAATTAGACTCTTCCCTTGATAAGCGTCCATCATCTGAAGCACTGCGTTAACGACGCGGCGTAACTCACCATGTTCACCTGAGTCAGAACGTTCTTTGCCTATGGCGTCAAATTCATCAAATAAAACCACCATAGAATGTTCAGAAACAAAATCAAAAACTTTGCGAAGATTCGCGGCTGTTTCACCCAAAAAAGAAGATACCAACGCATCGAGACGAACAATTGCAAGAGGTAAATCAAGCTCAAAAGCAATGACCTCAGCTGCTAAGGTTTTCCCGCAACCTGGAGGACCATGAAAAATAATTTTTCCAGAAGGCTTCATTCCAAAACTTCTCAGTACATCGACACGGCGGTGTTCCTCAAGAAGTTCCTCGATGGGTGCGATACTAGATTCAGGTAAAACCATTTCTTCTATTGGTCGCTGAGCTTGTCGAACATCTAAAAGTGGTAGTCCTCGCTCTTTATCTACAGGAGGAGTAGGCAAAGCGTTACGTCCATTTTGTTTAAGCGGTCTTAAATGCTCACCATACAATATCTGCTCAAGATCATTTGCAAGAAGGTGATGTTGCTTTTGACGCTCATCTTGAATAACAGCTTCTGAAGCAAGCCGAAAGGCCTCGGAATCACCAATGGTTCCAGCCCTAATCAACTGTCTCAGTATTTTACCGTTAGCCACTATTATTCCCCTTTGCAATGTTCATTTATAATCGAATTACTCAGTCGTTTATCGTATTAAATACTAATTATTTCATCATATTAATAACGATTTAAAATAATCAGACGTAACTACTTAGTATTATCTGAGGCTATGATGGTGCTTAGCCCATTCGATTTTGCATAATCCAAAATTAGTATTTCTATCATAGACGCTTGAGAGCGATGTTCTTTTTCCGCTGCTGCTTTTAGCAACAGCTTGATTTCTTTAGATGTTCGTATTGACAAAGTCTCTTCTTTGGAACGCGACACTGTGCTTCTCCATGATAAATAAGCAATACAATGTACTGCATTATGCGTACATTGTATACTGTTTATTGAACTCATTACCGATAGCATGGATAGCGATATAGTGCCCCTTCGAGAGGGGCTGGTTGATGGGAGCCTAGTTGGCTAGTTGGCGGGGTTATCTGTTTCCTCTTCAGTGATATCGTCATCGGTTGAAGGCACCGCTTGCTCAACTTCTGCTTCTTTACCCTTAGCTTGGGCTGATTTTCGTGCTCGAATTTCGATATCAATAATGCGTCGTGCAAGTTTGATAATGCGCTGTTGCCATGCGTAGTTGCCATCAACGCGTTGCTTGTTGCTAAGCACGCTAGATAACCAGAGTGTGTCCATTGAGATCATCAACGCATCGAGTTTGCGCACTAAGCCAACAAACTGGCCAACCTGAGGCGAGCTGATTTTGGCGTTGAAGGTAATCGGATCGGTGTAGTCAGGTACTTCATCGATACCGTTGGACTCCATCAGTTTGTCCAAACGAGCTTGTTCGTTGTCTACCGCCATAGCGCAATCCTCGATCAGCTGGCTAATGATCTGTTCCACTTCATCAATTTCGTTCTCATCGCCAATGATGCGTAGGATGACATCGATTCCGTAGAGCGCACTGACCGTGCGCCTAAAAACACGGTCAACGACACGTTGCGCCTGTAAGCTGTTAATTGTGAATGATTGTTCAAAGATGGGTTTTGAGTAATTGGGTTTTGCTTGGGCCATAAGTTTGCTCCTGATATGACAATAATCAGTCCCTAGACTAATCCTCTGTGAGGTAATGGCCTTTCAGCTAGGTGGAAGAATTGAGCATCTTTCTAACTATCCTGTCTGGATAAGACGGTTACACTGACTATCAAATATTGCTGATCTGTTTCAGTGATATCTGCGCCTGAGAGCATGAGCTCAAAGGAAGCCCGCCGCTGAGTTTTCTCAGTGGTACTAAGAGGTAGCTAGCCTCCTTAAACAAATAGCCTGCATGTTTTTACATGCTCAACCATGCGTTCCTTACGGTTCGCCTTTTCACCACCCAGCTGGGGGAGTTTTCCCCAGTTGGGGGTGACTCCTTCAAAACCAACATAAGGAGTCACCAATGGAATATATCTTCGGATTTATTATCCAAATCGCAGGCATTATGTTGCTTGCAAAACTGAGCTGGTCGCTTTTGCGATTGCTTGCTCGTCAAAGCGTGCGCCCGTTTCGATTTGTACTTACTCAAATCAAGCGATTGCTCACACCAACACCAAAACGTCGTCCAATGGCAGTGCCTAAAGCTCCTGGTATGCCCCGTTTGACATCTGCGTTTTACAAAGAGCCACATCAGTACGACATGGCTTTACTCGAAATACCAACCTATCTGCGTCGTCAGTCTTCTTTGCCCAGCCGGGTAGAAGCGACTGTGTGCACAGAGTTCAACTAAGACGAGGAGAACATCATGAAAAACCAAGTAACACTCATAGGCTACGTTGGTGCTGAGCCAGAGACGCGAGCCTATCCATCAGGTGATTTGGTGACCAGCATTTCGCTGGCCACTTCTGAGAAATGGCGCGACCGTCAATCCAATGAGCTCAAAGAGCATACGGAATGGCATCGGGTTGTTTTTCGAGATCGTGGTGGATTTAAGTTAGGGCTAAGGGCAAAAGATTTAATCCAAAAAGGCGCGAAGCTTTTTGTTCAAGGTCCTCAGCGCACGCGTTCATGGGAGAAAGATGGTATTAAGCATCGATTGACCGAAGTGGACGCGGACGAGTTTTTGCTTCTTGATAGTGTGAACAAAGCATCTGAGCCATCACCAGCGGATGATGCGAGCTCCCAAGCTAATTGGGCACAAACTTATCCTGCACCAGATTTTTAACCGAGCAAAAACGCTTTAACCCAGCCGGGAGTACTTTCCCGTCAGGGGCAGACTCCCACTTTGATTGTCGGAGTCCATAATGGAAAAACCAAAGCTAATCCAACGCTTTGCTGAGCGCTTTAGTGTCGATCCAAACAAATTGTTCGATACCCTAAAAGCAACAGCATTCAAGCAACGTGACGGTAGTGCACCGACCAATGAGCAGATGATGGCGCTCTTGGTGGTTGCAGATCAGTACGGCTTGAACCCTTTCACCAAAGAGATTTTTGCGTTCCCTGATAAACAAGCTGGAATTATTCCAGTGGTAGGTGTCGATGGATGGTCTCGCATCATCAATCAACACGACCAGTTTGATGGCATGGAGTTTAAGACTTCAGAAAACAAAGTCTCACTGGATGGCGCGAAAGAATGCCCTGAATGGATGGAATGCATCATCTATCGGCGCGACCGTTCGCACCCAGTCAAAATCACTGAGTATCTGGATGAAGTCTATCGACCACCTTTTGAAGGTAACGGCAAAAATGGCCCTTACCGTGTAGATGGTCCATGGCAGACGCACACTAAGCGAATGCTAAGACATAAATCCATGATCCAGTGTTCCCGCATTGCGTTTGGCTTTGTGGGAATTTTCGATCAAGACGAAGCAGAGCGAATTATCGAAGGCCAAGCAACACACGTTGTTGAGCCATCGGTGATTCCACCCGAGCAAGTTGATGATCGAACCCGAGGGCTTGTTTACAAGCTTATCGAGCGGGCGGAAGCTTCAAACGCTTGGAATAGTGCATTGGAATATGCCAATGAACATTTTCAAGGTGTTGAACTGACGTTTGCGAAACAAGAAATATTTAATGCACAGCAACAAGCAGCCAAAGCGCTCACACAGCCTTTAGCTTCTTAGCGCCACGCATTCATTTTACTAACCCTGGCGGGATTATTCTCCCGTCAGGGGGAAGGTCTCGTCTTTTTTTGGAGATCTTCCATGACTAAATCAGCCTCACTTTTTCGCTTGGTATTGGTTGTTGCCCTTGTCTTAGGTTCGATTCAAGCCGGTAAAGCGGCAATTGATTCGGTTCAAGCAAGTGTTGTTCAGCACCAAACAGCGTTAGCACAAGCAGCAAAGTAACCACTTAACCCTGAAGGGGAGTTCTCTCCTTCGGGGGAGTCTCCCCCTCAAAGGAGGCAATATGAAGGTTATCGACCTATCACAACGTACTCCTGCATGGCACCAGTGGCGCATTGCAGGGGTTACGGCATCTGAAGCCCCAATTATTATGGGGCGTTCACCCTACAAAACACCTTGGCGATTATGGGCAGAAAAAACTGGATTCGTATTACCGGAAGACCTGTCGAATAATCCAAATGTGCTTCGCGGTATAAGGTTGGAGCCTCAAGCAAGGCGAGCATTTGAGAATGCGCATAATGACTTTCTTCTGCCGTTATGTGCAGAAGCCGATCATAACGCAATCTTTCGAGCCAGCTTTGATGGCATCAACGATGCGTGCGAACCCGTTGAACTGAAATGTCCTTGCCAGTCAGTTTTTGAGGATGTGCAAGCTCACCGAGAACAAAGCGAGGCGTACCAGTTGTATTGGGTACAAGTACAGCATCAAATACTGGTCGCCAATAGCACGCGTGGTTGGTTGGTATTCTATTTTGAGGATCAACTGATTGAGTTTGAAATACAACGAGACGCGGCGTTCTTAACTGAGTTGCAAGAAACGGCGCTTCAGTTTTGGGAGTTAGTTCAAACTAAAAAAGAACCGCCAAAATGCCCTGAGCAAGATTGTTTTGTTCCCAAGGGTGAAGCCCAATACCGTTGGACATCGCTGTCTCGACAGTATTGCTCAGCACACGCCGAAGTGGTCCGACTGGAAAACCACATTAAATCTTTGAAAGAGGAAATGCGAGATGCTCAGTCGAAATTGGTCGCTATGATGGGTAACTACGCTCATGCCGACTATGCTGGGGTCAAACTCAGCCGCTACATGATGGCAGGTGCGGTGGACTATAAGCAATTGGCCACCGATAAATTAGGCGAGCTGGATGAACAGGTTTTAGCCGCTTACCGAAAAGCGCCACAAGAGCGGTTGCGCATCAGCACCAATAAGCCAGATCAGCCCGTTGAAACACCAATCAAAATCAGCCTTGAGCAAGAGAACTTAGTTCTGCCAGGTGACTCGCCGAGCTCATTCTACTTTTAACGTTCACTTGGAGCCGATTTCGGCTCCTTTCTAATGCGCTTATACCAAGTGCATCAGAAAGCAGTTTCACTCGTAGCCAATGCTGGATACGAATGATAGAGCGAGCTGAACTCTTACATACACAGCCATACCACAATCAACACACCACCCGACGGGGACTTCATTCCCTGTTGGGGCATGGGGCCTCGTCAAAACTGATGAGGTTTATCATGACTGAACAATCCCCATTTTTGGTTCAAGTGAATCAAGCGTTTAATGTCCCGGCTCCTGATGCTTTCGTTCTGGAAGGATTTGGTGCCGACACTACCCATCCAAACATTCCCGTTCGCAAGGACGAGTATGTTTTTAGAAAAGAAGACTTACGTGACGTATTGGCGTTTTTGTCTAACCCAGACGGTGACGGTTTGTATATTACAGGCCCCACTGGATGCGGTAAGACCTCGCTAATTTGCCAAGTTGCTTCTCGATTGAATTGGCCTGTTCAGCAAATTACTGCGCACGGTCGATTGGAGTTGTCCGATCTTATCGGTCACCACACGCTGGTTAATGGCAACATGACCTTTGTGTATGGACCGCTGGCAATGGCTGTCAAGCATGGCCATTTGCTGATCATTAATGAAATGGATCTTGCTGAGCCTGCTGAACTGGCTGGGCTCAATGACATTTTGGAAGGTGCCCCGTTGGTCATCGCACAAAATGGCGGTGAGATCATCATGCCACATAACAAGTTTCGTTTTATCGCAACCGGCAACAGTGCGGGCAGCGGTGATCAAACGGGCTTGTATCAAGGTGTGCTTCAACAGAATTTGGCTTTTCTTGATCGCTTTAGAATCATCGAAGCGACCTATGCAGAGCCTTCTGTAGAGGAAGCCATTCTGGAGAACGTTGCGCCGGGCTTGCCAGAAGTCTTTCGCCAAAAAATGGTGAAGGTGGCTGGTGACATTCGTCGTCTTTTTATTGGGGGCGCGGATGGCGGTGCTGAGCTTAGTATCACCATGTCCACTCGGACCTTGGTGCGCTGGGCAAAGTTAACACTTGCTTTTAAAGGTGCTCCTAACGCAGTGGAGTATGCACTGGTTCGGTCTTTGACGGCTCGTGCTGAGTTGGAGCAACGTGAAGCCATTCACCGTATTGCCGCTGATGTCTTCGGTGATCACTGGGAGGATTGATGATGGAAAAGTGCTTTGCTCTTTACCGTTACAGTCATTCTGATGGGACAGCCAAAGAATGGGCCATTTATGTTGGATCAGATAACCAGGAGATTGAAGTTCGGTTTGGAAAAGCCGGTCAATTGTCGCAGCAGCGATTGATTGATTCGACTGATCCTAACGCAGAAGCAGACCGAAGAATCAATGAGAAAATCAACAAGGGTTATCGATTTGTTGGACACGTCGGTATTGATCATCAAGGGCGGCCATTTGAACTCTCAAATGCGCTTGATAGTGTCGCGTGCGCCAATAACGTCAGTTGGGAGTTTCGTACTCGCAAGGACGTCAATGGCCAAATCTCGCTGGCGCAAAAAGCGTTGTTCGATATGGCAAAGCTGCTTGAAGCCTATGGCTTGGCTGTTATTGATGATAACCGGGTCAGGATTGGAGAATGGTCATTAGGATTTTGCAAAAGCGGATTACCTAGTACCAATCAAATCAGCATGGTGTCAGGTGAAGGCGCTGGCATTGTTAACACTGATGATGGCCCATGGCCATTGTTATTGTTACTGGCCTTTAAGCGTCAATTACCACCACTGTGTTCGCTCACAGTAGCGAGTCCTGATGGGATAGAAGTATCTGACCAACTGAAGTTGGAAAAAGATGTATTGAGGCTTTTAGGCAGTGATTTAGAGCGGGTTCGCCCGATAGCTGAAGCACTGGACTTAATGCCTGCGAAAATCGATCTCAACCAATCGTCGCCTGATTCGCAAAATTACTATTTCTGATAGTGATGTTGCCATTAGCGCGTCAACTACTACCACCCAAATGGGGGCCATTGCTCCTGTTGGGAGTGGTGCGTCCCCATCTCGCATGAGGATGCACTATGAGTATTCAAACCCTCGACAAACTTTTGATTTGTCACATCGACTGTTCCATCTGGAGCGGTAGAAAAAAACTAAGGCCTGAAGATTTCAGATTAGCCAATGGTAGCCAACTTCCACCGAAGGATGTTGCCAGCTTAGGGAGTAAAAAAATTTGCGACCCTGAGGCATTGGCGAACTTTGAAAGGCTTAAGAAAGAAGCGCAGCGCTTGTGTGAGCAAGTCGGTGTGCGGTTTTTAGGTGGCTATGCCGTCCCTGAGGACCGAATTGATCAGATTGTTCCAGAGCTTGACCGGATCGGTCAGGAGTTTGCGCAGTGCAAGCAGTTGTTCTTGGACAACTATGATCAGGTGACGTTTGACTGGGTTGCAAAACACCCGGAATTTGCAGATGCAATCCGGCGTGCGCTGTCACCCATCGAAGACGTGGAACAACGGCTTCAGTTCGATTATGCCATCTATCGAATGCAACCGGCTGAACAAGGTGGTGGCTTAGATGACAAGGTCAATGGCATGGGACACACCCTCTTTAGGGAGGTGGCTCGTGATGCCAATGAACTGTTTGAGCGTTCCGTTGCAGGTAAGAATCAAATCAGCCAGCGAGCCCTTAATCCTCTCAAGCGATTAAGAGACAAGTTGGATGGTTTGTCATTCCTGGATCATCGAGTTCAGCCGATGGTTGAAGCGATGGACAATTTATTTGTTCGTCTGCCGAAGACCGGCCCTGTGACAGACAATCTCTATCACGAACTGATGGCGACCATTTTAATTTTGTCTGATCCAGACAAGATGAGAATGCACGGTGAAGGTCAATTGGATATCAGACAACTGATGCCCAAACCTGAACCTAAACCCGCACAGCCAGTATCTACTCAGGCAGATAACTTACGTGCAATACCACAACCAACCGTCAGACCAAACCTTGGTTCGACTGTACCAAACTCATTTTATTTCTAACGTCCTTGAGGGCATGTTGCCCTGAAGGGCGCATGTCCTCTGAACTATGTAAGAGGAAATTATGCAATCAACCATCCATAACCCCAGCCAACTGAACCAGTTTGAACCGCATTTTCGTGGTGTGACTGATGCGGTTGAAAGTGAATCGATACCAGAAGTGGCGTGTTGTCGAGCGTTAGTACAACGGTCGTACTCAACACATAGTGTCGTGATCCCTAAGAACCCTGTGCTGATCGCAGATGCGGACGCACAAGGTGTTTGGTTATCAGCCATGGTATTTGTTCCAAACATGGCATTGCAGCAAGCCGCTTTTGAGCGGGACTGGCTGCAATATCAACACGAGGTGTCTACTCAGTTACAGGACCAGTACGGTCTGACATTGGATGACATCCTGAGTTTAGACCAGCTTAAAACGTCATTTGAACAGCACGAGAGTCCAGCTCAATTGGTGGCTTGGTTAGGTCAAAAATACGACCTGGATAAGCTAAAAGCACAGGTTTAAACATCCACATTCCCAGCGGGGAAACGCTCCCGCTGAGGGAGTATTCCCCCTAATGATTAGGAGACTCCCATGAATCATCCATTAAAAAACGCACTGCCAATCGTTGCCGCCGCTTATGGCGAAAAGTTTGGTGTGAAGGTGCTTATTCAAGGACAAGATGCGTTTACCGATGGTGAGCGGATTGTGATCCCAACAGCAAACCCAGACGACCCACACTATCAACAGATAGCTTGGGGTTATCTGGCTCATGAAGCGGCGCATATTCGGCATACTAATTTTGAAATGGTGCAGAAGGCGTCGTCCAAGCCGATCCGAAAGGCACTTCTCAATATCATTGAGGATGTTCGCATTGAAAACGAATTGGCAAAGGATTACCCCGGAACCCGGCGCAGTATTTCGCAAGTGATTGAGTACATGGTGGACACACAGCAAATGTGTGTACCTGAACAGCTTGAGCCTGCATCTAACTTGCAAGCATGGTTGTTGTTCCGTTTGAGATGCCATTTTCTGGGCCAGAAAGCGCTGACGCCTTTGTATCAAGCAGTCGATGAAAGAGTGAGACAACTCTTTCCTGCCGCAGCGATGAGCCGGTTAAGCGCCATGCTGACAGCAGTGCCTAGCCTAGTGTCTACAGGTGAAGTGCTAAAACTTGTCGATGCCATCGTTTCCATGTTGGAAGAAGAATCTCGTCCACCACAGGATGAGTCGGATGCTGATGGCGGTGATGACATTGGACAAGATGCGAGTAATTACAGCAATAACAGTAGTGACAGTCAAACCCCGGAAGCAGACTCGTCTGCAATGGGGGATGCTGCTGAAACGGGGGATTCAGATCACTCTGATCAAGCTGACAATTTGCGACAAGCCTTAGAGGCCAGTGCTGCTCAGTTTGAACCCGATACCTTTGCCCAAGTGGCAGAAGTGTTGTCGGAACAAGCTGAAGGACATCAGGGTGTCACTCCACTCAGTTTGCCCCAAGCAGAGCACGCTATGTTGGGTGATGAGGCCATCTTGACCTTATCGGCGTCTGAGTCCGCTCAAATTCGAGCCCGACTTAGGGGCATGGTTCAGTCCAGTCAGGACAATCGGAATCATGCCAAACGGCACGGTCTTCGAGTTGCAACCCATCGTCTTGCCGCTTCACAAGCAGGTGAGTCGAGATTGTTTATTCAAAGGCAACCTCGCATTGCGCCTAATGCTGCTGTGCACTTGCTGGTCGATATATCGGGTTCAATGGGTAAACCCATTGGCGAAGGTAATCGAAAGTACTTTCATGTTGCCAATGAAGCCGCTTTGGCTTTGGCCATGGCACTGGAAGGCATACCGGGTGTTGTACCTGCGGTCAGTTATTTTCCTGGTATTCATCAGGAAGTTTCTATCGCGTTATTGCCCAAGCAATCGGTTCGACATCGGGCCGCCTGTTTTGACCAAAAACCACGAGGTTGTACGCCTATGGCACAAGCAATGTGGTTTGCGGCAAACAGTTTGTTAGCGCAAAAACAGAAGCGAAAGCTAATGATAGTGCTAACGGATGGTGACCCAGATGATTGGGCTGCCACGCATGACATTGTTGACCGGTGCAGACGCAGTGGCTTTGAGCTGCTGGGGATCGGGATTCAAACACGCAGTGTTGAGAAATTCTTTCCTCAAAGCATTGTGATTAATGACGTCAAAGATCTAAAGCGTGAGTTATTCGAAGTAACACAACAACTGTTAATTCAGTAACCACATCAATTATACCACCCTGCGGGGACGATTCCGTCCCCTTCAGGGCATGGGTTCGTCTCCGCTTTTTTTTGTGGAGACTCCTATGAAAAACAAAAAGTTCTTAGCTGGCGAAGAAGCCGGTACTTACATCGTTCCTGAGCAAGTGACTGAAGCGGATATTTTAGATATGGCGCTCAAGCTTGCCCGTGGTCGATTGAGTAAAGGTCGCAAAATTGAACAGCCATCATCGGCGTTCTCATACCTGCAAACACTGATGCACGAGTATGAGCACGAAGTCTTTGGCGTGCTGTTTCTTGATACAAAGCATCGCGTTATTCGATTTGAAGAGCTGTTCAAAGGCACTTTAGATGCGGCGAGCGTGTATCCAAGGGAAGTAACAAAGCGTGCGCTAGAGCTTAATGCGGCAGCAGTGATACTGGTTCATAACCATCCATCGGGTGATCCTGAGCCCAGTGAAGCTGATAAACGCATAACTCATCGACTCCGTGACGCCTTGTCACTTGTTGATATTCGAACGCTTGACCATGTTGTGGTCGCATCCGAGGGCTGCGTTTCGCTTGCCGAACGCGGTTATCTTTAATGAATGGGCGCATTGCCCATTCTCCTACATCACAAAAGCAGTCCCATCAACACACATCATCACAGCTCGAATTTCTATTTGAGTTTGATGATGCCCCAGTCACTTGGTCTGACACGGAAATCTGGCAGTTACGCGAAGGCATTCTATTGGATGCGATCCGAGTATTGCTGGACGGTCGTGTCAGCACTCGGTTGCGCAAGGATGTGTTGTCGTGGATTCAAAATGACGAAATAGCGCCATTTTGCTTTCGTGTTTGCTCAATGGCTGCGGTTGTCGATCCTGATGTGCTTCGTGATTCCATCATGTGGCTATTAAGACGACATGGTATCCAGCTTGACTAACGTTCCTGCATTAACCAAACGGCTCATTGCAGGACCCAAGCTGACTTTTACCTCCTGTGGTAGGAGTCGGCATTTTACTTAAGGAGGTTATATGGCGTTACCTTTACAAATTGACACAGTAAGGCCATATCTCAATGGCCAATGGCTTCAAGTCTTGGCGGCGTTGGTGCCAGAACTTGATGCTGCTATTGCTCGAAAAGGCCGTCATGTGGCTTGTCCTGTTCATGGCGGTCGTGATGGCTTTAGGCTGTTCAAAGATGCTGAATATACCGGTGGTGGCGTTTGTAATACCTGCGGTATCTTTCATGATGGCTTTGAACTGTTGTCTTGGATTAATGGATGGAACTTTGCTCAGTCTATTGAAGCAATCGGTCAAGTTCTAGGTATTCAACCCGGACAAGTACCAACTCGGGTAATACCGAGTAACGCTGTTGACTGGAAGACGAAAAGGCAGGAAGAGGACAAAGCGATTATCCATCGCTTGAATCAAACCTGGGGAGAAACGTTTTCTCTTGCAGATACTCGTGCGCAACCAGTTTGGAACTACATGCATCGTCGTGGCATTGTTACCCGGCTTCGTCCTGAATGGGATTCGGTGCTGAGGTTTCATCCAAACTTGCCTTACCATGATGAAGATGGCCTGTTTATCGATAGCTACCCAGCGCTGCTAGGTAAAATCGTTACTCAGCAAGGGCGTTCGGCCACGTTCCATCGGATCTACCTAAGTGAAGATGGATTCAAAGCGCCGGTTGAAAGGCCTAAAAAGATGATGCCGATACCAAGTGACAGAACAATCACAGGTGGTGCCATTCCGATTGGTGAGCCTGGTGAGGTACTAGGTGTTTCTGAAGGTATCGAAACGGCTTTAGCGGTTACCAGAGCAACGGGACAAACATGTTGGTCGGTTGTGAATGCAACCCTACTGGCTAGGTTTGAACCACCAAGTAATGTGAAAATGCTGTACATCTGGGCAGATCATGATCTCTCTGAGACCGGCCTGAATGCAGCGAATGAACTCAAGAAAAAAGCCTGGCAGAAAGGCATTCTGACACAAGTCTTGATCCCTCCGATACCAACGTCACTTGGCGTGAAAAGTTGGGATTGGAATGATGTGCTGAATGTTTACGGTGCCATGGGCTTTCCGAAAGTTCATATCTGATCCAAGGGGCTTCGGCCCCTTTTTTTACGCCTTGCATATTTGAAAAAACATGGAGAATGAAAAATAGAGAACCAATAGGAGAAACAAACATGATGGTATTAACCCTGTTAACAAAGCAGATTGATGGTGAATTTACGGTTTACTGGAAGACCGGCCTTCGAAGAGGTGGTGAGCTAAAGGTCGATTTAGGTGAGCAATACGACAAGCTACCTGAGCAGCAAAAGCCAATTGCAGCTGAGCTTTATGCTATTCATCACCTACTGTCAGTGAAAGAGGTGATGGGAAGTAACCGAAGCGGTCATGGGCTTCAAATCCGGGTCAGTAAAGGAGCTATCAAAAAGTTACAGAAACAACGCTCAACTCAGCATTCACTTTACAGCCTGACTAGGTTTTTGCTAACTCGATACCAGGAAGCACAGATCTCGGTAGAGAAGCAGGACGATTGGCTCTCACATTCCTTCGAAGAATACAGCGTCGATAATGCTACAGTGAGAGACATCGATGAGGTCATCAACGTTCCGAAAATTGGACCTGTCGTGGTGACTCGTCACGCGCTTGAAAGATTCGTGGAACGGCTTTCAGACGGCGTACCTAAGCATCCTTGGAAGTCTTTGTGCTCAAAGCTGCTATGTTCGGGGCTAACTAAAACTCAGTTGCCAGAAAACGTCGCTATCCAAAAAGCAAAAAAATATGCACAAGAGGCCGAGGTCTGGCAGCATGTGGGGAGCAATATGTACTTTGTTATGATTCCTGGTGGCTCAATTAAAACGTTGGTTACGGTTTTCGAAGTAAAGTGAGCTAATGTGTATTGGCGATACTTACTTAGGTGCCGATAGCAGACCTCAGCAACCTGGTACAACTCAATGATACCTTTTCCATTATCCTCTTTTATGAATTAAATCAGGAGTATCATTACTCCTAACCAAAGACATTCATTTTACTTAATCAGTACTATTTCGGTATAACGCTAATAACTCAGTGGGTAGTAAGAAGTTCAACAACAAATAACTCTAGGCACGATGAGTGCCCAAAATGTTTATCATTTAGAGCTGATGGTCGAAGAAATTAACTCGCGTAGCCAAATGCCTTTGTCTTCATTGTTTCGGCTGGAATGCCACAGCATGGCAATATCAAAATCCGCAACGGCGATCGGCGGCTTAACAGTAATGAGATCGTCCGAAAAGCCCTCCGCCAACGCCATTTTTTCTGGCACGATGGCAATTAGATCGCGCTTTTTCAATAAATGCCGAATGGTGAGAAAATTGCGCGAAGCCACGGTGACTTTACGCCTCAAGCCGTGTTCTGCGAGCTTTTGGTCTACTTGTGTCTTTAAGCTCCCATCGGGACTTACCAGAGCTTGCTCGATGTTAGCGAACGCTTCCAGAGACAGCTGTGTTTCCCCTTTCAATACCTGTTTATCACACATGCACACGTGTTTTTCGGTGTACAAGTACAAGCTCTCAAAGTTGTCATCTAACAACGGAATGCTGCCAATAATGACATCGAGCTTTTCCTGCTCTGTTAATGCCACGTAGTTGCTACGATTGACGTTAATAAAACTGATCTGCGCCTCTGGTGCGCGCTGACGTATTTCGTCATAAACCCGAGGCGCAAAGATAAACTCAGCATAATCCGTTAACCCAATGCGACATACACCCGCGTAATTTTCAGGTTGGAAGGCAGACTTAGTGAGCAAGTCTTTGGCGATAGAGTCCAGCAAGTTATGCACGGTTGGCGCGATGTGGTGAGCGTGCTCTGTGGGCTGCATCTTATGCCCTTTGCGCTCAAAAAGCGGGTCATCAAACAACAACCTCAAACGAGATAAACTATGGCTCATCGCCGACTGGCTAACGCAACTTTTCTCTGCCGCGACGCTAACGCTTCGATGGCGATACAGGTAGGAAAACGTCACCAACAAGTTCAAGTCAATGTTGCGCCACTGAATGTCCTCTTTCACTTCAACACCCTCATCCCATTTCATTCATAGATGAAATCAAAATCATCAATTTGAGTCATTTTATAGCATTCGATAAATTAGCAAAAATGCTTTTTAAATAAACAGGCTCGACATGTTCACTATCTTCAAGACTTTTTTCTGGCTGGGTTGGTTCAGCTTCGGCGGCCCAGCGGCTCATATTGGTTATTTTCGCCAAACCTTTGTTGAGAAACTGAAATGGCTTGATGACAGCGAGTACGCTCAAATTGTCGCGCTCAGTCAGTTTTTGCCGGGACCGGGATCAAGCCAAGTCGGCTTTGCATTGGGTTATAAGCGCGGCGGTTTAAGTGGTGCATGCGCAGCATTTGTCGGATTCACGCTTCCTTCGGTGATCATCATGTTGGCGCTAGCGATGGTGAGTAGCCAAATCACCGACACCGCAATGTTTCAAAACATCGTTCACGGGCTAAAACTACTAGCTGTCGTTGTCGTGGCGGATGCGACCTGGGGCATGTACAAAAACTTCTGCCAAAGCAAACTGACCGCTGGTTTGTGCGTCGCGACTGCGATTGCGTTGTTGGTGGCACCAAGCATCATGACGCAAATGTTCGTGTTGCTCGGAGCCGGTATTGTCGGTTTGCGATATCTGAGGAAAGGCTCCGTGCCATCAACCGAGCCGTTTAAACCGTCTATAGCGCCACTGGCTCTATTTGCGGTGCTTTTACTCGGCTTACCGTTAGTGGCTCATACGTTGCCTTTGCTTGGGCTGTTTAGTGATTTTTTCCAAGCTGGTAGCTTAGTGTTTGGTGGCGGTCATGTGGTGCTGCCGCTTCTGCAAAACATTGTTGGCGATCAGCTCAGCCCAGATGTATTTTTAACAGGCTACGCCGCTGCACAAGCTGTACCGGGGCCAATGTTCACCTTTGCAACTTTTATCGGTTATGAGCTTTCGGATACGCCAATTTTAGGTGCGCTGATCGCAACGCTTGGTGTATTCCTACCAGGTTTTCTTTTACTGCTTGGCGTACTTAAAAACTGGCAAGCACTGGCAAGCAAACCGTTGGTCTCCGGCGCCATCAACGGTGTAAACGCCTCGGTAGTAGGATTGCTACTCTCGGCACTTTACCAGCCAGTATTTAGCAGCGCAGTTGTTGCTCCCATCGACATGGCGTTAGTGATTGTAGGTTTCTATCTACACAAAAAGCTCAACCTTTCGGTGCTGTGGATGATCGTATTTTTTGTGGCGGCAGGCCTTGTCACGGGCATGATGTAGCCTCCTGATTAGCCAGCCATTGAATCCAGATAAACCATGGGCACTCAAATACGAGTGCCCTTGTTCTTAGATTAGATAGCGATAACGGAACAGACCCCGATTAAAAGAGCATCACAAAGGTAGGAGATTATTATCCCATATTTACACTGCATCCGGCTTTGTTGCTTAAATCGATGGAACTAAATCAAGAAGCTACGATCTGATCGGCTCCCCCCATCAATCGTCGTCATATATTTTGCTCATTAAAGTTAGCTGTTGTTACTGGTCAAAACAGCTAGTCAGAAACACACACGATTCCTTCATCTATCTGGCCAATCGCTCTTATGGGGATCTTTAGCATGTTAGCTCTATGAAATTTTCTGGAGCTGACAATGAGAACCCCTTTGTTACCTTGGTTTATCCTATGGGTGACCATCCCAATCATTATTTTATTTCTATTCATCTTGCCCGCCCATGCCAGTGATGGGCCATTCTATCAGCGTGGTCAGGAAGGCTGGTTTTGGTATCAGGTCATTCCTGAACCTGAGCAGCCTGATGAGCTGATAGAGCCGGAAGCTGGTGTCGTGGAGTCCAGTCAGAGCGAACTAAAGCCCTTCAGTGCCGCATGGTTCCGAGAGCATATGCAATCGTTTATGGACAAGGCAATTGATGAGCCAACGAGTGAGAATGTCAGAGCCTATCTTTATCTTCAGCGCGTCATGATGGATAAGGGCTCACTATTTGCTGATGTTAGTCAGCAGGTGGTCATGGGTGATCCTGTTTTGGATGAAATCAGTCGAAGACCCTTGGCGACTTATGCCGCCAATCGGATGGATAGAGAAGCTGGCACTCAACGGGATGTTGCTTTAGTTGAGGTAGCAAAACGAGCTGGCTTGTTCTTCTTCTATCGTTCGGATTGCCCTTACTGCCATGCTCAAGCGCCTATCATCGAATCCATGGCTTTGAACTACGGTTTTGAGGTGTTTGCTATTGCTGTCGATGGCTTGCCTTTACCGGGTGGAGAGTTTCCCAATTTCAAAGTCGATTCAGGACAAGCTCAATCATTGTCCGTTACGACTGTCCCTGCCGTGTTCTTAGTTGATCCGCCTAATGTCATCACTCCGATTGGCCAAGGCGCAATGAGCCTTGATGAGCTCAATAATCGAATCATTCTCGCAGCCCATCAAGCCGGTTGGATTGACGATCAAACTTACTATGCCACCAGACCTGTTCAACCCGGCGTGTCACTCGCGATGTCAGCCCAAGAGCTTAACGAAAAGATATTACAGGACCCTGAGTTCCTTGTTCGCTATCTGCGTGCACAAGGAGGGTTATAACGATGAAAAAAGTATTCCGAGTATCGCTAATCGCCTGTGCGATTGGTTTTTCATCTATGAGCCAAGCAAGCTTGCAACAGGAGATGAACCAGTTGTTTGGTTCAATGACCAACACCACTGCGCCAGGTGTATTCGAGAGTCAGCGGCGTGGCGTTATATCTGGTGGAAGCGTTGTTGTCCGTAACAGAATCATGAACGAGAACCTCGTCTCTATGGTGCCTCCGTCATTCCAAGCCGGTTGTGGTGGCATTGATATGTTCGCGGGAAGTTTGTCATTTGTTAACGCGGATCAGTTTGTTCAATTACTTCGCTCTGTTGCTGCAAACGCCAAGGGGTACGCATTCCAATTGGCGCTCAGTGCTATGTGTGAGAAATGCTCCCAGCACATGGAGACACTGCAAAAGAAAATCCAGCAGTTGAACGAGTATTTCGGCAATTCCTGTCAAATGGCTCAGGGAGTTGTGAACGATACCCTGGCTGCTTTTGGTATAAAGGGGCAAACAGAAGCCAGCATGTTGAGCTCACTTAAAGGGGCTGGAGACGTTTTTACCAGTTGGAGTGAATCCAATGGTAAGAACCCATATGAGAACGCTTCGAGTGTCGCGGCATCTGATGTAAACAGAACGATTAAAGGTAATTTGGTTTGGCGAGCACTGAAACGTCATTCGGCATCAAGCTGGTTTGCATCGGGGGATGACCGTTTTCTTGAAGCAGTTATGTCGGTGACGGGTTCGATCATTGTTGGTGATCTAGCTAATGCCGCTGATGGCCAAGGTAAAGCCCCGAAACTGACCAGACTGAATGGCAATAAAGTGACTATTGAGCATCTAATTCACGGCGGTAACGTCGCTATGTACCGATGTGACACAGTGACGCAAGACGGTTGTTTGAACCCGACAATCACTAACGTGACCCTTACCGGGTTATCAACTCAGGTAGAAAATTTACTTCTTGGTACAGGTTCTAGTAACGGCATTATTTTTAAATTTGCTCGAAATACAGGGGCTGCTAGCACCACCGAACAGGCTTTTATGACCTCGGCTCCCGCGAGCATTGGCGGCATGATTAGAACACTTTCTGCATTAAATGAAGGGGCTGCTAGGTCGTTTGCTTCACGAGCGGCTCCATTTATTGCTGTTGAGATGGCCCGAGCATTGGTTGAAGACATGCTCAACGCAGCTAGAAGCACATCGGGTGTGGAAGATCATGCCTATGCGAAGTTGTTAACGGAAGATCTTGAACGTGCACGTCGCCAAATCAATGAGGAGTACGCCGCGTTGCAGCGAAGATACGGCTCAGAGCAAGAATTGCTGGCGCACTTTAACCAAGTGATTCAGACCATTCGCAAACAGCGTTATTACACCGTTAAATCTACGGCGCTGGGGGAATAGGTTATGTGGGAGATCTATTCCATCGGGGATTCGGCTTTTTTAGAGCAGGTCCTGAACGCTGTCGCGATGATCACTGGTACAGGCGATTTTACTTCAATGGTTCGCATTGGCTTGCTCATTGGGGTATTGATGGTCTCTGTTCAGGCCTTAATGCAAGGTGGTCGTGGGATTAACTTTCAACATGTTTTAGTCTCATGGCTAGTCTTTGCAACCATGTTTGGGCCCAGTACCCGAGTGAGCATTGAGGATGCGTACACGGGACAAGTTCGAGTGGTTGATAATGTGCCCATCGGTGTTGCTGCCGCAGGCAGTACGATTTCGACTGTTGGCTTTCAAATCACGCGATTGTTTGAAACGGCGTTCTCAACTCCCGCCATGACGGAATACGGCTTTGCATCCAGTTTACAGTCACTGATTAAAGTGAGAAAACAGGTGATGGATCGCTCTGGGTTGGGTGATGCAAATCGTGTCGGTGGCTCAGATATCGAACAATCGTGGTTTAACTACATCAAAGAATGCACCTTGATTGGTATCGACATCGGCCAAAAGAACCTCGATCAGGTGCTGAGTGATCCTAACCCGATGACTGCGATTAAGTTTGATTCGCGCATTTATGGCACTCGAATCATGCTCAGTGGTAGCAGTAGCGATCTGGACTGCACCGATGCCTACAGCCAGCTGAAACTCATAACAGAATCAACCTTCATTCCAAGGCTTAAACAGGTTCTGTCGGCCTCATTGGGGACTTCGTCAGCAACGGACACTGATGACGTGATCCGAAATGCACTGAATAACCTTGGTTTGGCTTCGGTTAACACCCAAGAGTACATGACCGCGTCGGTGCTTTTGCCTATTTATGAGCAAAGCGTGACGGGCAAATATATGGATGATCAAGCTTTCACCGCAGCCGTTATGGTTAACCAAGCGATTGAGCAGCGCAATACGCAATGGGCGGCAGAGCAGACCCTGTTCCAAAGTATCGTTCGTCCGATGATGACATTTTTTGAGGGATTCATTTACGCCATCACCCCTTTGATGGCCTTTGTGATAGCCCTTGGCCAAATCGGGATGCGAATGGCCGGGAAGTACTTGTTAATCCTGCTTTGGATTCAACTTTGGATGCCTGTCATGGCCATCATTAACCTATATATCCATTTAACTGTTGCTGGGAAAATGTCGGCTCTTGATGCCTTTGCAGGTACAGAAGTGCCATCTTTTGCTGGGATGATGCAGATGGATTCAGTGCTGCAAACCTGGATAGCTACTGGCGGCATGTTGGCGTCGAGTGTTCCGGCGATTTCGCTCATGCTCGTGTATGGCTCAGCAATAACTGCAACCCACTTGGCTGGACGTCTTCAAAACGGTGATGCCATTGATGAAAAGATGGCAAGTCCAGATGTCGCGAAAAATGCCCCGGTGATGCAATCACAGTCAATGTTCCAGAATTCAGCCCTTACGGGTTCTGCTATGACCGGCGCGTCAAACCTACTAAGCAGTTTCTCTGTCGGAAACGCAGTGGGTTCAATGGTCGGCTCTGCAAAAGAATCCATGACTCAGGCAACTCAAGCCTTTAGCCGTCAGGTTGGCAATACCATGAGCCGAACCTTTGGTGAAAAGCTAAGTTACGACAACCTTTCTTCGGTTGGACGTCAGATCGGTTCTTCTAATTCCGCATCTAGCGCCGTTGTTAATCAGGTTACTGATGACCTGCAAACACGGTATGGTTTCGGAGACGATAAAAAAGACGCTGTACGTGGCTTGGTATCGGGCGTGTTATCGGGAGGCCTTAGGGTCGGTGGAGATGGAACCATTACTAATCCCGGTGAGAAAGAAGTTGCCGATAAGGGTTTTCTTGGGAGGCTTCTTGGAACGGGAGGCAATGATTCTCCACAAGGTAATTTGCCTGGAGTTGATAAGCCAGATTCATCTCGTGTACCAAAACTATCAAGGGTACGAGCTGGGTTGGATCTAGGTGGTAACTTTAGTGGCCAAGTTGAGTCGTCAGAAGGCAGTTCTCGGTCTACGAGCGCAAATACGCTCACTGGGGAGATGCAAAGCTTGGCATCGAGTGATTCACGACGTGCTGAGTTTCGCGATGCGATGGTTAAGGACCTTTCAGATTCAAGACGCTCTGGCGTTGAGATGTCGTTGTCTAATCAAGACTATCAGTCACTTCAGAGTTCAGCACAAGACGTTATCACGGCATCAAACCGCTTTAGTGAGCTTGATCAGGCCAGCTACAGTCTATCAGGACAAAGGAACACGGATGGTGCGACGTTAACTCGATTAGCAGCGGATAATCCTGAAGTCATGGATTATTTAGGTCGCTATATGAACCAACATGTTGAAGCAGGTAACCGATTACGTGAAAACCTTCCAATGTATCAGCGCTTGCTACCTGATGATAATCAGGCGTATGTGGCAGCAGCTATGGAGTCTTTAACCTATAGCAACTCCTCTACGCCCGCTGAACGAGACAATGACTATCAAGCAGCAATGACTGTTATGGCCATGGCTACCGGAGCCGATTTACGATCTATTCAGCCACGCTCTAATGAAGGCTTGTCATCAACGGCACCTACTTTTGGTGGCACTCAAAGCCAAGTTGAATCAGGTGTTTTGGGAGGCTATGAGGATGCTGCAACAGTTCAAACGCAGTTCAATTCGGCTCAATCTGCTTACCAAACCAATCTTTCTGGTGTAGATGGACAGCTGAATGCGCATCAGCAACAAGCCCAGCAGGCCGTAGCTTCTGACACAAGTACCTATCAATCTGGACTAAACAGTGAAGCTGGCTCTCAGTGGCGATCTCGCATTATGGCTGATGATAGCGGAGTCTCTGGTGCTGAAATGTTCTTCAACAGCGCCAGTGCTATTGGTGATTTCAGTGGCAAGCATACTGATGCAGCATTGCATACCTTGAATCATTTTGGCGAAGATTATGAGAGTTACAAAGAACAGGCGCTTGAAGATCCTGGCTCACGAGGTTTCTTGCACAATGCTACGGTGGCCAGCAAATCAACATGGGATGGCTTAAAAGCAGCCGTTGACGCAGGAACCTCTTTGGAAAACCCATTGACGGCGTTTAATGATGCATACAGTGGATCGAGTTCGCAGTATGCCTCCGAAGTAAACTGGGGCACTAAGTCTGAAGCCATGTTGGCGGGGGCATTTGGTGCGGCAGTTAACAATCGGTATGGTGAGTTCTTAGAACAGTACGCCGATGATTTTAAACAGGAAGCATACAGCGAAGGGCAGAGAATGGGATTGACCCCGATTCAAAGTCAAGTGTTCGCTCAAGCTTTCAATGAAGGTTTGGCGGGGCGCGTTTTCAACTCTGAAGACTCATCGAGTTGGTCGCCTGAAATGCTTGATCTAAGGGAGCAAATGCTAAATGACTATCGTCAAAAGGATGAGAGTGGCGCTTACATCCCTGACAGTGTGTCCGAAGAAGATAAAGCATTTGTGGATAAGCAGATAGCGGTGATCTCAAATGCATCCCTTGCGGGAGATTATGCTCAGAACAACTTGATCGATATTAGAGCCTATAACCAGGCATCAGGAAGGAACTGAAAATAGAAGGTAGCCAGCTTGTGGTGGGCTGGCTATTTTTTTGGCTTTTTGGGATACCTTGGATAAAAGCCATCAAAAAACGAATGGAGCTTATACCAATACCATTTTTCTTCAATGCTCAAAGTTCTACCCGAATCTTTAACTTGGCTGCTCAAGAATCTAATTCCAGTACAAATAGCTATGAAAAAGAGTCCCAAACCAACAATTGTCCAACTCGCTTGCCAATATGCGATTGCTAAAAGCATCGTGATGATGGCTATTAGGCCGATGGGGTTACAGGTCGCTTTGAATTCCAAGTAGCCGAAAAAAACGACGGTGCAGAACAGAAATGGTAAAGCCGCTAACTTGGCTGATGCTGTTAATATTTCTGATGGAAAAAAGTGAGCCGCAGCCAAAGTCGCCAGAAAAAGCCCCAGTGATATAACCCAGCAGCGTGCTGGTAAAGATTTAAGTAAGTTTGTCATCTTCTTAGTACTCTCAAAGTGCACGGGCGGTGCACAATCAAATCATGCATCAGCATGTTAGTTCTCAAAAAGTGCTCTAGTGGTTTGCTCGGCCATAATCTCACACACAGGACATTTAAGCTGAATGCGCTGTTGAGATACCGTCAAATACAGACTACCGCATCGACACCGGTGTAAGGATGCAAGCTGTGATCTTAAATCACGAGCTAGAACCCAACCTTCATTGATGGTCAGTTTTTTCCAGGGGATCTCAGCTGGAAGATCTGCTTCTTCTCTTGCAACCAAGTACGCATCGTAAGCCTTCATCAAAGCATCAATATTTAATTGCTTGTAGACATTGTCACCACCAATATTGATATAAAGCGCCATCAGCAGGGAGCCTTCAACTAAGGCTCTTCTGCTTTTAACAATGGCATCAGATTCTGGCAATTGACCAGGACAAGGTGACTTGCCAGTCACTTCTTTGTGAAGCCTTCTGATAATGTGGATTGGCAAACCAGTATCGAGCGCGATAATGGTTGTTCGAAATCCATATTTAATAAGTAGCGAGGCTCGGGTAAACAGCTCACTTTTGGACAGGTTATCAATCATGTATCCCCCTTGTTGTTTAGGGTTGATAATAAATAAGCGATTCTTGGAATACCGGTGCCTTTGCTCTTCACCATCTCAATCAGTTGGCTTTGGTTACCCCTTGGTTGAAACAGCATGAATGATGAGGTCGCCACTCGTTGCAGGTCGTCAACACCAGCATTAATCAGAGCATCAACCACATCGCGTGTAAGTCCAAAGCGCAAGACAGCCTCTTGCGGATCAATGCGCGCCAATTCCCGTGCTGCGTGCAGGTACGCCAAATTTAATTGATAGAAGTCTTGTTGATTGGTTGTCATTGACGGACCTCCAGTTCATGTAAAATATTGCGATAGATAGAAAGCACTCTTTGCCCATACCAGCGTGCACGCTCTTCGTTCCAACTGTGATAGCGGCCTATGCCAAGCTCTAAATCGTTTGGTGAAGACTTGATTGCTTCGGCCAAAATACTTGAGCCGACGGTAAGGTTGGTGATGGGGTCTAGCAGTTCCGCCGCTGAGCTCACCCGATGCCCATGCCAATGCAAATTGATTTGCATTAGGCCAATATCGAGCTGGTATTTTTCACTCTTTTGAAGTGCCTGGTTTAACAGTTGCTCAGCTTCTGTCTTAGATTTGGCGTAGGTTGCATTTGAACCATTGCGAATTGCGTATGGCCATGGACTGGTCATGTTAAGACCACGATGTGAGGCCGACTCAGCCAAGGCAACGGCGAAGAGCATGACTGGATCAATACCAACGCTTTGTGCTGCTTTTTCCCACTGATAGCCCGGAAACGCATAGACTGAAGTGCTTGCGGACATGGCTATCACTAGGGCAATGGTTTTTGCTTTAATCGTTTTCATTTTTATCCTCTAATTGATTTCCGAGAAGCGCCTGAATGGCTTTCGGGCTTATTCTTTTCAAAGGCACTGCGCTAAAGTCAGCGATGCCTCTTGTATAAACTTGTGCTGCTTTTGACCAGTCGCCCACGGCAACCGGCGCTTGCATATCAAATCCTTTTTGCTGGTTCTGATGGTCTGCAATACCCTGTAATAGCCTTGGGTATTCACTCACTTCGTCCCGCAGTAAGTAAGCCTGGTAGCGTGTTAAAAACTCTTTTTGCTTAAAGGGGTATTCCCTGTCGTCAACCTTGCAGAGTTCAACCCATCCCCCCATGTCTGAAATCACGCGGTGAATAAGCGCATCGTCAAACATCACGGATGTCCAAGCGCCAACCTGACGAACAGCCTTGTCAACTTTGTTCCAAGCAACCATGGCTCTTGAACCCGAGTTGCCATCGATATGCTTGATGACGTCAGCGGGCTTTGGAAAAAATTGCCCAGTATCCGGTGATTGAATATGCCGAGTCAGACCGATTCGCACTTCTTCAATGCTATAAGCACGAAGGGCTTCAAATGCGATGGATAGCAATTGTGGTGATACGCTTTTGCCATACATGGCCCAAGCTGCTCCCCAAACATCAGCAAACTCGCGTTTATCAACCTCCTGCACTTGAACGAACCTCCCGAATACCTGGTCCGGCCCAGCTTTCAGCAATGCGGCGATTGCTTTCTTCAATATTCAATTGGTGATTGCTGACCTTTAGGCTCGTCGATGATTGCTGTACTTCATCAATGCGAACGTACTCGTCTTCCCATTGCCGGTTTAAAAGCCAGTTATGTGGCATAGGGGTCTTAGTCCGATCTTGATACTGCAATCGGTTGTCTCGTTGCTCTTTCCAGCGTGTTAGGACTTCCAAGGCGAGTTCATGGTCTTCATTGAGGCCCATGCGAAGCCATTCTTCTTTGGCTTTCGCTTTTTTTTCTTTGCGTATTTGTACATCCCAGAAGTCTTCAAACTGTATCTGGTCAACAGTTTTAACTGTTGGTTTATTGCTTCTCTCAGAGTCATCCGACCGTTGAGAGTCCCTTACCGGGTTGCCATCAGGCGTAAACAATGATGAAAATTCTTCTGGAAGCCGAGCTTGAAAAGCGGCAAGAGATTTCAAAAGCGATGCCATACCAACGAAGTCGGCAGGTACATCTTTAAGCAACCGAAAGGCTGCTTTACCTTGGTTTGGGTTTTCGATTGGGTTGTGCTTCAGAAAGCTTCGAATCAAAGTCCAACCAGATTCCTCGCAACGAATCAGGAACTGATCTTGTTCTAACTCATTTAGAGCCTTGGCAACCTGTTGCTCATCCCAGTTCAAGTCAGAAGCAACGTAACCAATCGGCAATCGAAAGCAGCCAAGCAAATTACAATGTGGGCATGTAAGCAAATACAGTCCTAGCAACTTCGCTGAGTCACTCCAGGACAAAACATTTTGCTTTAGCCAAAAGCGGGTATAGACCTTGCCATAATCACGCATGGAGGTACTCGCTTTTGTGTTTACGTAAAATGCTGACCATTACTTGCCCTAAATCCTACTGGTTACTGGCTTTCAGTTCGCTTGGGCATTCGGGGTAGATGTCCGGTCTTAACTGAGATCGGGTTACCTGTCCTTGCGTAGCTTGTTCGATGGGTAAAACGAATTCAGCGGGAACACGCCCTGATTTATTCAACCAAAACCAGACGTTTTGCTGTTTTGAGTTGATGGCTCGTGCTAATGCTGATTGCCCGCCGACCAAGTCAATGGCACGGCGGAGATGTTTTTGTGTCGTGTTGAACACTTCCATACCGTCTCCTGTTACAATAATAACTGTTACAAGATTGAATGTTACAGTTTAAACTGTAGATAAGTCAACAGTTAAAATTGTTGAAAGGCTACAGTTTTATTTGTAGAATACGGGCTTATGAAAACTTTATCAGAACGACTAAACCATGCCTTGCAGCTTACTGGGGTGACTCAGTCTGAGTTGGCTCGTCGCATTGGTATCAAACAGCAGTCGATCAGCCAGATTTGCTCTGGTAAATCGGCTAGGTCTCGTTACACCATGCAGATCGCGGAGGCGCTTCGCGTGAATGCTCATTGGCTCGCCACAGGTGATGGCGAGATTGGCTTGGGGGTCGGTAATGTAGAAGTAGGGCCTGACATTAAAGGGAGTATTCCTCTTATTAATTGGGTTCAGGCTGGGGATTGGACTGAAATAGCGGAGGGATTTGCCTTTGAAGATGCAGAGGAGTGGCGTGAAGTCACTGGGAAAGCACATGAAGGTTGTTTCGCACTGCGCGTGAAAGGCGACAGTATGGAAAATCCAAGCGGCAAAAAATCAATACCAGAAGGTGCTGTTATAGTTGTAGATCCTGATGCTCCTTACTCATCTGGTTCATTGGTTGTAGCGCGGCTTGACGATTCAAGAGAAGCAACCTTTAAACAATTAGTCTTGGATGGTGAGCAAAAATATTTGAAGCCTCTTAATCCACAGTATCCAGCAATACCGATCAACGGCAACTGCTCAATTATAGGCGTTGTTAAACAAGCTATCATCGATTTTTGGTAGCGAAGGAATTTGTGGTTTAGCCACAGTTGTTCATGAGCTGAAGAAGCAACGATTGCAAACAGCTACAACTGAGCATTGGCGCACGCTGAGAGTAAATGGTAACCGATTAGATAACCATTGATTGTTTATAAAGTCAAGATCAGCGAAAATAGCGGCCAATTACGATTAACACGACGGATTTGACAAGCGAAGAACTGAAAAGAGAGTACTTCCAAAAGTGTGTACAAATCCGTGTACAAACTAAAAGAATTTATACATGGCAAACCAAGATTTTCTTAATGAAATCAATAAGCGAAGGACCTTTGCTATCATCTCGCACCCGGATGCGGGTAAAACCACCATTACAGAAAAGGTCTTATTGTTCGGAAATGCCTTGCAACGTGCAGGTACCGTAAAGGGCAAAAAGTCTGGGCAACATGCTAAGTCTGACTGGATGGAGATGGAAAAAGAGCGGGGCATATCGGTTACTACATCTGTCATGCAATTTCCTTATGCTGATTGTCTGGTTAATTTACTCGACACTCCAGGTCACGAAGACTTTTCAGAAGATACTTATCGTACGCTGACAGCCGTTGATTCTTGTTTAATGGTTATTGATGCTGCAAAAGGGGTTGAAGCACGAACCATCAAATTGATGGATGTTACCCGTTTGCGTGACACGCCGATTATTACTTTTATGAACAAGCTTGACCGTGACACCCGTGATCCCATCGATTTACTCGATGAAGTGGAAAGTGTACTCAATATCAAGTGCGCACCTATTACGTGGCCTATCGGTATGGGGAAAGAGTTTAAAGGTGTTTACCATTTACTGCGTGATGAGACGATTTTGTATGCCACAGGTCAAGGTCACACTATTCAAGAAAAGCGTGTTATTAAAGGCTTAGATAACCCTGAACTGGATACCGCCATCGGCGATTACGCAGAAGAGTTGCGTGATATGTTGGAATTGGTGAAAGGTGCATCTCACGATTTCAATTTAGACGAATTTATTGCCGGTGAATTAACCCCTGTGTTCTTTGGTACCGCGATGGGCAACTTTGGCGTCGATCACATGCTTGATGGTTTAGTCGAGTGGGCTCCTACGCCCCAAGGGCGTGAAACTGACCAAGGCAAGGTTGAAGCTAAAGATGAAAAATTCAGCGGTTTCGTGTTTAAAATTCAGGCCAATATGGATCCTAAGCACAGAGACCGTATAGCCTTTTGCCGTATCGTGTCAGGTAAATATCAAAAGGGCATGAAAATGCATCAAAGCCGTATCGGTAAAGATGTACGTATTTCAGATGCTTTGACGTTTTTAGCCGGAGATCGAGAGTTGCTAGATGAAGCATACGCTGGGGATATTATCGGCTTGCACAATCATGGCTCGATTCAAATCGGTGATACTTTTACCGCAGGTGATAAGTTCCGTTTTGCTGGCATTCCTAACTTTGCCCCTGAATTATTCAAACGTATTCGTTTGCGCGACCCATTGAAGCAAAAGCAGTTGCTCAAGGGCTTGATTCAGCTCTCAGAAGAGGGCGCAGTGCAAGTCTTTAGACCATTGCAAAATAACGACTTGATCGTAGGCGCAGTGGGTGTGTTGCAGTTTGACGTCGTTGTTGCGCGGTTAAAAGGGGAATACAACGTGGACGCAATGTATGAACACATTAATGTGGCCACCGCGCGCTGGATATACGGCAAAGATGAACGCAAAGTCGACGAGTTTCGTCGCAAAGCAGAAGCCAATTTGGCCCTTGATGGTGGCGACAACCTAACCTATATCGCCCCGACTATGGTGAATTTGTCACTTGCTCAAGAGCGCTACCCAGACATAGAGTTTCATCAAACTCGCGAACATTAATGGCTTGGGGCACCTAGCCCCAGCCAAATTGCACATACATATGTGTTCAACAAATACGATTACTGGCTTTAAATTATGAATTTACACACACTCTTATTAAACAAATTTCGTGCAGCCTTGGTGGCCATCGGGGCACCTGAAAACTCCCCAGCCCCCCTTAGTCGCGCAACCAAAGTAGGTTTTGGTGATTACCAGTTCAATGGTGCTATGGCGCTTGCGAAAGTGCTAAAGCAAAAGCCGCGGGATATCGCAGATAAAATCGTCGCTGCTGTGGAGCTTGATGGTATCGCAGAAAAACTCGAAGTTGCCGGCCCTGGATTTATCAACATATACCTAAGCAAAGATTGGTTAGCGACACAGTTGTCAGAGGCCGCGGCAGACCCGCGTTTAAACATTGAAACTCAGCCAAGCAAAACAGTCGTTGTTGATTACTCGTCACCGAATTTAGCCAAAGAAATGCACGTGGGGCATTTACGTACCACCATTATTGGTGATGCCGTGGTTAAAGCTCTCGAATTTATGGGCCACAAGGTGATCCGCCAGAATCACATGGGTGATTGGGGGACGCAGTTTGGTATGTTGTTGGCGCATTTAAACGACAAACTAGAGTCAAATCAGGTGGCAGAAACCGCTCTGTCTGATTTAGAAGACTTCTACCGAGAAGCCAAAGTACGTTTTGATGAAGAAGACGGTTTTGCCGATCGTGCCCGTGAATATGTAGTGAAACTGCAAGGGGGTGACGCTCATTGTTTGGCGCTTTGGCAAAACTTTATTGACGTATCGATTACCCACAGCGAAGAAGTGTACGACAAGCTTAACGTGAGTTTAACCCGAGCTGATATTATGGGTGAAAGCGCGTACAACCATGATTTGGCCAATGTTGTAAGTGAGCTGCAAGCAAAGGGCTTAGCGGTTGAAAGCGAAGGTGCTCAGGTGGTGTTTTTACCTGAATTAGCAGATAAAGAAGGCAAGCCCGCAGCATACATAGTGCAAAAGTCCGGTGGCGGGTACTTATATGCCACCACGGATTTAGCCGCGGTTCGTTATCGTAACAAGCAGCTACATGCTGATCGCACCCTGATATTGACTGATGCCCGCCAAGCGTTGCACTTCAAGCAAACCGAAATTGTTGCTCGTAAAGCAGGTTTTATTGAGCCTGAGCAAACTTACGAACATTGCCCATTTGGCATGATGCTAGGCAGCGACGGGCGACCTTTCAAAACCCGTACCGGCGGCACCGTAAAATTAGTTGAGTTACTTGATGAAGCCGTTGAGCGTGCCCAAGCATTATTAAGCAAGCGCGAAACCGATTTATCTACTGATGAACTGAAAGTGTTAGCCAATAAAATTGGTATCGGCGCGGTGAAATATGCAGATTTGAGTAAAAACCGTACCACAGATTACATGTTCAGCTGGGACAGCATGCTTAGCTTTGAAGGCAACACCGCACCTTATTTGCAGTATGCATATACTCGGGTGATGAGTATTTTCCGTAAGGCTGGGGTTGACCATAAAACGTTAAATGCTGCGATCACGCTTGATGCTCCACAAGAAAAAATGCTCGCAGTGAAGCAACTTCAGTACGTTGAAGCGATTAATCAAGTTATCGCTGAAGGTACCCCCCATGTGTTGTGTACCTACTTGTATGAACTTGCCAGCTTGTTTATGAGTTTTTATGAAGCGTGCCCGATGTTAAAAGAGGGCATTGCCCCTGAAGTGCGTGATAGCCGCATGACACTGGCGGCGCTAACGGCCAAAACCTTGCAATCTGGCTTGAGCCTGCTTGGTATAGACACCATGGAGCGCATGTAAACGGCGTCAGTAACATATTGTTAGTGATGAAAACACCCGCCTTATAGCGGGTGTTTTGCGTTAAGTAGGTGTCACATTTTGGCAGTAAGGTATGATTTGTTGTAACTGATAGTACAGATCTGTCATTAACAGAGAAAATCCGGTAAAATCCGCCGCCATTCAACTGCTATGACAATGTTAAGGTTTATGTTCGAAATCAATCCAATATTAAATACCATCAGTGACGTAAAGCAGCGCAGTACATCGCTTCGGGGGTACCTTTGACTATGATCAAAAGAGTGAACGCCTCGAAGAAGTTAACCGCGAATTAGAAAGTCCTGATGTATGGAATGAGCCAGAGCGTGCTCAGGCCCTTGGAAAAGAAAAAGTTGCCCTAGAGCAAGTGGTCGAGACCATCGTTTTTCTTGAACAAGGTTGTGTTGATGTTGAAGAACTACTTGAGCTGGCTGTTGAAGAAAGCGATCAAGATACCTTTGATGAAGCTGAAAAAGATTTAGCAGAGTTGGTAGCTAAGCTAGAAACCCTTGAGTTTCGCCGTATGTTTAGCGGCCCGAATGATGCTAACGACGGTTACATTGATATTCAGTCTGGGTCCGGTGGTACTGAGGCGCAAGATTGGGCAAGCATGTTATTGCGCATGTATTTGCGTTGGGGTGAAGCCCATGGCTTTAAAACCGAGCTCATTGAAGTCTCAGACGGTGATGTCGCTGGAATAAAAAGCGCCACGATCCGTTTTGAAGGTGAATATGCGTTTGGTTGGCTGCGCACCGAAACCGGCGTACACCGTTTGGTACGTAAATCTCCGTTTGACTCAGGTAGCCGCCGTCATACTTCATTTGCCTCTGTGTTTGCCTACCCAGAAATAGATGATGATATTGAGATTGATATCGACCCCTCTGACTTACGTATTGACACCTATCGCGCTTCTGGAGCCGGTGGTCAGCACGTAAACAGAACCGACTCAGCGGTACGTATTACCCACGAACCAACGAACATAGTGGTGCAGTGTCAAAATGACCGCTCACAACATAAAAATAAAGCCCAAGCCATGAAGCAGCTGAAAGCCAAACTGTATGAATTCGAAATGCAGAAGCAAAACGAAGAAAAACAGAACATGGAAGACAGCAAGTCTGATATTGGTTGGGGCAGTCAAATACGCTCTTACGTATTGGACGATTCGCGCATAAAAGACTTGCGCACCGGTGTGGAAACACGCAACACACAAGCAGTGTTAGACGGTGATCTAGACAAATTCATTCAAGCCAGCTTAAAGTCAGGTTTGTAAGTTAATTCACATTTATATATAGCTAATAGAAATCAGGAAAGTCGATGACTGAACAGCAACAAGATGAAAACAAGCTCATAGCTGAGCGCCGGACTAAACTTTCGCAGATCCGTGAAAACTGCAAATCGAACGGCTTCCCTAATACCTTTCGTCGTGAATTTTATAGCCAAGATCTTCAAGCAGAGTTTGGAGAACATGAAAAAGCGGCTTTAGAAGAACTTGGTAAAGTGGTCAGTATTGCTGGGCGTATACTTGCTAAGCGCGGGCCATTCTTGTTATTGCAAGATATGACAGGTCGCATTCAAGCGTATGCGTCAAAAGACACGCAAAAAGACATTAAAGCCCGTTACACCAGTCTCGATATTGGTGACATCATTGGTGTTAAAGGTGAACTTCATAAGTCTGGTAAAGGCGATTTGTACGTCAACATGAGCGAATACCAATTGTTGACTAAGTCGTTGCGCCCATTGCCTGAAAAGTTCCATGGCCTAGCTGACCAAGAAACCAAGTACCGCCAGCGTTATGTTGACCTGATTACAAATCAACAAACCCGTGATACGTTCATGATCCGCAGTAAAATTGTAACGGGTATTCGTAACTTCTTAAGTGAGCGTAAGTTCATGGAAGTAGAAACACCTATGTTGCAGGTTATTCCCGGCGGCGCAACGGCCAAACCGTTTACCACGCACCATAACGCATTAGACATTGATATGTATTTGCGGATCGCCCCAGAGCTTTACCTTAAGCGTTTGGTGGTAGGTGGTTTTGAACGCGTATTTGAAATTAACCGTAACTTCCGTAACGAAGGGTTATCGACGCGTCACAACCCAGAATTCACTATGCTTGAGTTTTATCAGGCCTATGCTGATTATCAAGACTTGATGAACCTAACGGAAGAAATGCTGCGCAGCGTTGCACAAGACGTGTTAGGTACGAGCATTGTGAAGAACACTATCAAGGATAGCGAAGGTAACGTAGTCGAAGAGAAAACTTACGACTTTGGCCAACCTTTCCAGCGTTTGACCATGAGCGAAGCGGTGATCAAATATTGGCCTGAAGCGAACGTTGAAGCGATCAACGATCCTGAAGCGCACCTTGATGAGCTTAAAGCGATGGCCAAGCAGCTGCACATCAAAGAGCCTGAAGTAGATGGCATATGGGGAGCAGGTAAGTACCTTTGTGAAATCTTTGAAGCCACAGCAGAAGAGCAACTTGATCAGCCTACGTTCATCACTGCATACCCGTGGGAAGTATCACCACTGGCGCGCCGCAATGACGACAATAGTTTCGTGACTGACCGTTTTGAGTTTTTCGTAGGCGGTCGTGAACTAGCAAATGGTTTCTCTGAGTTAAATGACTCAGAAGACCAAGAAGCGCGTTTCCGTAAGCAGGTAGCTGAAAAAGACGCGGGCGATGATGAAGCGATGCATTTTGACGATGACTATATTCGTGCCCTTGAATACGGTCTGCCGCCAACAGCAGGTGAGGGGATCGGTATTGACCGTTTGGTGATGTTATTCACTGACAGCCCTACGATTAAAGACGTCATCCTGTTCCCGCACATGAAGCCGGAAGTTAGCAGCGAGAAAGCTGAATAATCAGCCACTAATAATAGGTTTCGAGTATGAAAAAGAGCGCCGTTGGGCGCTCTTTTTGTATCTACACTCTGAAAAATACTCTGGCAAGCCTAACCCGCAATGTGACGCGTCACTAAGCTAATACGCCATTAAGCTAATGCTTTAATTTGGCTCACCAGCGCCGTGTTGAGTGGTACATCGATAGCGTGTTTCTCTGCTTCGCGGCAAATATAACCGTTGATATAGTCAATTTCGCTAGGGCGTTTGTGCGTAATGTCTTGATACATCGAGGAATAGTTTTCGCTGGTGGCCTGGGCAACATCAAGCACTTTTTGATAAAGCTGTTCTTCACTGCCTAAAAAGCCTAGGGCGCTCATTACCGCAGCGGTTTCTCCGCATATATCCTTTATCATGGCCTGATATTTGGCTTCTATTAGCTGGCCATTTTTGACTTTATATATCGCGGTCAGTGGATTAATAGCGGCGTTGATCGCAAGTTTATCCCAAAGCGCCTGTTCTATATTTTGCTGCCAAGAACATGGCGCTAAAAGCGTATCGAGAACCTGACTACATGACACAGTTTGTAGGGCGTCATTTTTTGGCGCGCTTTTTAGCTCGTTTTCTCGCTCGTTATGTAGCGTATTGTGTGGCGGGTTGAGTACATACCCAAGTTGGCAGTTTCCCAAACCGGTTTCAACCACGCTATGTGTATCAGGCTTATAGGCTGCATGACTGGTGGTTGCTGCAATCAGTGGGTTATTAGGAAGCAGCATTTTCGCGTCTTCGATAACCCCCATACCATTGTGCAGTAATACGATGGTTTGTGTCGGGGCTATGTAAAGTTGCATCTGCCTAAGCACATCGACTATTTGGTAGGCCTTTACCGGCAGTATGAGCATGTCATAATCATGTAGCGAGGCCAGTGCAATCGAATTGATGTCAATTTGATGAGACTGACCGGCTATGTCAGTGGCATTTAGTGTGAAATTGCGCTGCTGGCGCATAATTACCCCCACTTCTAGGTGCATTTTTATGCTTTTTAATAGGAGTAGGTTTCCAATAGCACCATTACCAACAATCGCGACTTTCACTGCTAGGTATCCTCTGTTTTTTGCCTAACTGGGGGAGGTTTTAGGCGTTGGCCAACTTTTTAACCAAGGTTCGGCATATTCTTGCTGCGCTGTTTGGCATTCTTCATCCGTAAATAGCGCGCCTTCGGTTGGTGGGCAGACTAACTGCACCAATTGACCTTGATAGGTAAAGCGCAGGCAATAGGCGTGCAGATAGGTTCGGTCTTGTGCCTGAGCTTTATATAATTCATCCCCTAAAATAGGGCTGCCCAAACTTTTTAACATGACCCTGAGTTGGTGGGTTTTACCGGTAAGTGGCTTTAGTAGAAACAAGCGAATACCGGCCGATACACTCTTACTAAAAAACTGAGAGACGGCGACAGCGTTGCCATTTTGGTTAAAAGCCCATTTTCCGTCGCGAATTTTTTTCATGGCACCTGTGACGGTACCTTGCTTTTTCTTTGGTTTAGCGCCGCCCAACGCAAGATAGTATTTTTCAATTTCCCTCGCTTCAAATAGTTTACCCAATTGGCTGGCTGCTTGCGCATGCTTGGCCAATATCAGTAAACCTGATGTGACTTTATCTAGTCGGTGGACTAACCACAGTTTATCAAATGCGTGCTGTGCACAAACCATGGGCAAAATCCCCGAACTGCTTGCCTCATTTTGCACACTTACGCCGGGTGGTTTGTCGATAATAATGAAGTCAGGGTGATCGAAAACAACAGAAATCGGGGGAAAAGCGGAATTACTCAAGTAAAGCAATCGCCGCAGGGTAATCAAGATCGTCAATAGCGTTGCGCAACGCTGTTTGGGTATCGTTGTCCAGTGCGCAGTCTCTTATGTACTGATCGAGTTTGTCAGGGGTGATGAACTCGTTTCTTTTAAGCGCCTTAAGCAATTCTTGTTTGCCTTGAGGGTTAACTTCCCCTTGTGCAGCATTCGATGTGGCTGCATTTGCGCTTTGCACTGTATTAGCATACTCATTGGTTGTCGCTAACGTTTGCTTAAGAACAGCAATATACTGATTGCAATTGAGCGTTTCTGGCGCTTCGCTTTTAATTTGGGCTTCAAAGTCACGGCTAGCTTGGTGCAAAGCTGACATGCCTAAATTGCCACTTACCCCTTTTATGGTGTGAACTTGTTGGCGAACAGCGTCTAAATTTTGTAAGCGAATATCACTGACAAGCGTCTCTTCGACTCCTTCGTATTGTTCGTTGAACTTGCCAAGCATTTTGACTAATAAGCTCTCATTGCCGCTAAATTGGCGCAACGCAAAGTCTACATCGAAAATTACGGGGTCTTGATTCATGCACAGGATCCTTAGATCAGGTCGTCACTTACTGCTGAGTCAGCCCACAAGCTGGGTGACTTTGTTATGAATGAAAGGGTAGACTATTAAACTAGTGTAAATCAATGGGCAAGTTTCTCGTGGTAAAAAAAATCGTTATATTATCGGCATTTGCCGGCATTTTAGCCGCATGTCAACCAACCAGTTCCGTGTCACTTCCAACGACAACAAACTTACCCGAGGGGATAACCCTCATTTCCGAGCATACGGTAGATAAAAATCAGGTAGGTATACCCTACAAGAAGTATCGCTTGGCCAATGGGTTAACAGTGGTGCTACATGAAGATCATTCTGACCCATTAGTACGTGTTGATGTCACCTACCATGTAGGCTCTGCTCGTGAGGAAGTAGGTAAGTCAGGGTTCGCGCACTTTTTTGAACATATGATGTTCCAAGGCTCAAAAAACGTTGCGGATGATGAGCATATTAAACTTGTCACCGAAGCTGGTGGGAATATGAATGGGACTACCAACTCTGATCGCACTAATTATTTTGAAACAGTACCTGCTAATCAACTTGAAAAAATGATGTGGTTAGAAGCTGATCGTATGGGCTTTTTACTGGGCTCAGTGACTCAAGAAAAATTTGAGATTCAGCGCGAAACAGTAAAGAACGAGCGTGGCCAAAGTTATGACAACCAGCCTTATGGCCTGCGCAGTGAGCGTAATTCAGAGGCGTTATATCCAGCTGGTCACCCTTATTCATGGTCGACCATTGGTTACATCGAAGACTTAAACCGAGTCAACGTAGATGACTTGAAAGCCTTCTTCAAACGTTGGTACGGGCCAAACAATGCAGTGTTAACCATAGGTGGCGACATTCAACCAGAGCAGGTTCTAAAATGGGCAAACAAGTATTTTGGGCCTATCCCGTCAGGGCCAGAAGTTGAAAACGCTGAAAAAACCTTGGTAACCCTAGATGACACTCGCTTCGTCACTTTAGAAGATGAAGTTCACTTACCTTTGTTACAGGTTACGTTTCCGACGGCCTATGTGCGTCACGAAGATGAAGCGCCTTTAGATGTGTTATCAAACATTTTAGGGGCCGGCAAAACCTCACTTTTCTATAAAAACCTCGTTAAGGATGGTTATGCTGTACAAGCATTGGTGTCACATCCTTGCCAAGAATTAGCATGCGAATTTCAACTGATCGCGCTTGCCAACCCGCAAAATAGCACCAATTTGTCTGAACTTTATACACGGTTCGAGCAAACCCTGGCTGAATTTGAAAAGCGGGGGGTAAACGAAGATGATTTAAACCGGACTAAGGTCGGTATAGAGTCTTCCACCATTTTTGGATTGCAAAGCGTATCGGGTAAGGTTTCAACGCTTGCCTCAAATCAAACCTTCGATGGCGAGCCTGATATGGTGCAATACGATTTAAATCGCTATAACGCCGTGACTGCCGAAGACGTGATGCGAGTATATAAGCGCTATATTAAAAATAAGCCCAGTGTGGTGTTAAGCATAGTACCTAAAGGTCAGGCACAATTAGCTGCTAAGCCGGCGAACTTTGCTCCGCCAAAGCGCAACTTAGACAACCTCAGTACGGTTGAGCAGCATGTGGAACAAGCAGAAATTACAGATTCGTTCGATCGTAGCCTTGTGCCACCTGTAGGGCCTTCACCTGTGGTGAGTGTTCCGAATTTTGATCAACAAACGTTTGATAATGGGTTGACGCTTGTCACTTTAGATAGTGAAGAAACTCCTACTGTCTCTATTAGCTTTAATATGGAAGGGGGGCCGCTGCTTGACCCTATCGAAAAAGCAGGGCTGGCGTCGTTTACCGCACAAATGATGAATGAAACCACTCAGGGCTTTAGCAATGAAGAAATGGCCAATCAATTGGCGCTTTTAGGCAGTAGCATTCGCTTTGAAGCAAGTGGTCGTTATACCACAGTGCGGATCAATAGCTTGTCACGTAATCTTGATGCGACTTTAGCGTTATTTAACAAAAAGCTGTTTGCCCCTGCATTTTTAGAAAGTGATTTTGAGCGTTTAAAACAGCGCTCTGCACAATCGTTGCAACAACAGGTTAAAAACCCGTCTGTGTTAGCCAGTCGTGCGGTCAGTGAATTGCTATTCGGTGACAACAACCGTGTGAGTTTGCCTGACACGGGTACATTGCACACATTAAACAACATTAGCCTGGATGACGTAAAAGCTCACTATCAAAAATATTACTCACCGAGCATGGCTAATGTCGTTGTGGTTGGCGATATTGACCCGAAAACGATCGTGGGGTCATTGTCATTTTTGACAAACTGGTCAGCTAAATCATATGAAATAGAAGATTATGCCGAATTTCCGGAAATGGGAAAGCCTGTCATCTATTTGGTTGATAAACCGGGTGCAAAGCAATCTGTGGTGTCTATCGTTAAACCTTATCTACCCTATGATGCTACCGGTGAGCAATTTAGAAGTAAGCTGATGAATTTTGCGCTTGGCGGCGTGTTTAGCAGCCGTATTAACCTAAATTTACGTGAAGACAAAGGGTATACCTATGGTGCTTCAACAAGTTTTATCGGCGGGAAAACGTTAGGTTGGTTCGATGCCAGTGCCGATCTTAAACAAGATAATACCGCAGACGGTATTCGTGAAATGCTGAGTGAAATCAGTAAATATCATGAAAAAGGCATGACTCAGGCTGAGTTAGAGCTGATGCGCAATGCATTCACTCAAGGAGATGCGTTAGAATATGAAACACCGTCGAGCAAAGCGGGCTTCTTACGCCACCTACTTACTTACGAGTTAGATAAGTCATATCGCGCTACGCAAAATGAGATTATTCATAACATTGGTAAAGAAGAGTTGAACACGCTAGCTGCAAAAGTGCTTGATCCGGATTCAATGCAGATTGTGGTTGTTGGAGATGCTGAGGTGATCCGCGCTCAATTAGCAACCCTTGGAAGGGAAGTGGTTGACATGACCGTTGAATATTAACACCTGAATTGAGTGAAAAATAAAGTAACACAGGTCTATATTCCTTGAATTAACTTTAACGCTCCCCATTTACTGGGGGTTGCTGATATTACTGGAACTTATTTTGCAGACATTAGAAAAAGATTTTGCCGAGCGCGTGGCGCTCTTAGCTAAAGAAGACCTTGCTTCTACATTGACAGGGATCTGCCATGGAATTGAGCGTGAAGCGTTACGTATTCAACCTAATGGAAAGTTAGCGCAGACACCCCACAATGAGAAACTGGGGGCTGCATTAACCCATGAATACATTACCACTGACTTCTCTGAGTCTTTGTTGGAATTTATTACGCCTCCTGAACAAGACGCTGATAAAACTATGGGCCAATTACGTGATGTGCATAAGTTTGCTTTAGCTAATATTGATGATGAATGTCTGTGGCCGATGAGTATGCCTTGTTATATTGACGATCAAGATGAAATCCCTATCGCGCAATTTGGTTCGTCTAACGTCGGCAAAATGAAAAGTCTGTACCGAGAAGGTTTAAAGAACCGTTACGGTAGTATGATGCAAGCGATTGCGGGGGTGCATTTTAACTTTTCGTTGCCTGATACATTTTGGGATCTTTGGATAAACAAAACCCAAGGCAGCGAAAACAATAAAGAAACCAAGTCCGCTGCGTATTTTGCAATGATCAGAAATTACCGCCGTTTCTGTTGGTTAATCCCTTATTTATACGGTGCGTCTCCGGCAATATGCAGTTCGTTTGTAAAAGGGAAAAGCACCACATTACCTTTTAAAAAAATAGGTAAGGGGTCGTTGTATTTACCTTATGCAACCTCCTTACGCATGAGCGATCTTGGCTACACAAACAGTGCTCAGTCGGGGTTGATGACCTGTTATAACCAAGTCGATACTTATATTGAGTCTTTGCGCAAAGCGATTAGTACGCCGTCAGACGTTTTCGAAAAATTTGCTGGCAAAAAAGACGGGCAGTATCAGCAACTCAATAGCAACGTATTACAGATAGAGAACGAGCTCTACTCGCCTATTCGTCCTAAGCAGCCAACAAAACCTTTAGAGAAGCCCACTGATGCACTGCAAGCCCGCGGTGTTGAGTACATTGAAGTGCGCGCACTTGATGTGAACCCATTTAGTGATATTGGCATTGAACGCAATCAGTTTTTCTTTTTAGATGTATTTTTAGTGTACTGTGTTGTTATGCCTAGCCCAGACATGACAACTGATTCTTATCGCGAAACAGAGATGAATTTACGTGCTGTGGTCGATCATGGCCGTGACCCTTCATTAACGCTTACAAAAGACGAAGAAACGATAGCTATGACCCAATGGGCAGCTACTGTGTTTGACGGTATGAGGCAGGTAGCTAAAGTATTAGACAGTAACCTAGACGTGCCTGAATATAGTTTAGCTGTAGAGCACGAATGGCAAAAGATCCTAGATCCGGAAAAAACGCCTTCTGCTAAAGTATTGGCAATTTTACTAGCCAACGATAAGGATAATGGGGTTTTGGGGCTAGAGTTGGCATCAAGCTACAAAGCGCGTTTACATGACACCGATTATCAATTCTTTGATGCAGAGATGCTGAGCAAGCATGCAATGAGCTCGCTGGAAGATCAGCGTCAAATTGAAGAGTCAGATACGGTGGGATTTGATCAGTTCTTAAGTGATTATTTTACTTATCAATTTGCTTAGTTTTTAGGTTACTTCGATTAAACCGGCTTAGGCCGGTTTTTTTGTGTTTGTTATACACTTCTCATTTGGCGTTATCAGAAAATAAAGCAAAAAAAAGCCCAGCTAAAGAGCTGGGCTAAGTAGTTTAATCGGGAACACACATAAACTAAAACACACGCTAATTATGACCGGCATCTTCGCTATTTAGTTCAGAATAAATTGAGAAAAATATCATTATTTATCAATCGGTATGAAAATCATGCAGGGTGAAGAACACTTTCTGCGGAGCAGCTAAGTACAAGCCTCCCTGCGATAAAAGACAATTTATGATGTGATCTTTCATGCGAGGTTCTTTGGATAAAAATCGAGTAAAAGGAGGATGAGAATTAGATGAAAATCAGGTAAAAAAAAAGCCCAGCTAAAGAGCTGGGCTAAATAGTTTAATCGGGAACACACATAAACTAAAACACACGCTAATTATGACCAGCACCTTCGATGTTTAGTTCAAAATAAAGTGAACAAACCAGTATTATTTATCAATTGGTACGAAATTGGCGGAGTGTAGAGACATTTATATAGCCAAAGATCATGCAATACACTTTTGGGTAGCAGGAGGTTGAGTGTAATACGAGAGCCTAGATGCATTTTTTTAGGGTAAAAAAAAGCCCAGCTAAAGAGCTGGGCTAAATAGTTTAATCAGGAACACACATAAACTAAAACACACGCTAAATATGACCGGTATCTTCGCTATTTAGTTCAGAATAAAATAAGAAAAATATCACTATTTATCAATCGGTACGAAATTGGCGGAGTGGAGCATAGGAGCATAGGAGTATGTATGTCGCCAAAGATCATGCAATACGCTTTTGGGCAGAAGGGTTGGGTGTAATACAAGGGCATAGATGTGTTTTTTGGGGTAAAAAAAGCCCAGCTAAGAAGCTGGGCTAAATAGTTTAATTAGGAAACACACATAAACTAAAACACACGCTACTTATGACCGGCACATTCTTCATTTAGTTCAGATAAAAGTGCAAAAAATATAAATATTTTGGTCGGTAGTACTAAATTGGCGGAGTATAGAGACATTTATATCGCCAAATATTATGTAATACGCTTTCGGGAAGAGCGGGGTTGAGTGTAATACACGGGACTAAATGTGTTTTGTTTTTTTTGGGGGGTAAAAAAAAAGCCCAGCTAAGACGCTGGGCTAAATAGTTTAATCAGGAAACACACATAAACTAAAACACACGCTACTTATGACCGGTACATTCTTCATTTAGTTCAGATAAAAGTGCAAAAATTATAAATATTTGGTCAGTAGTACTAAACTCGCCGTCTGCGGAGGGGATAAGGATGCGCTTTTATTTTTTGATGTGAACATGGCGATCGGATTCAGAGGGTGTCGACAAGTGGTTAGCGCACAGCCTCTTGCGCTAACGACATAAAACATTTGAACCTGACAATATAGCGAAAACGCATTTCAAAAAATTTGAACAAAAAAAAGCCCAACAAAATGTTGGGCTCAATAATCCTAATCTCAATAATGCTAATAAGGAACACACATAAACTAAAACACACAGAGCTTAAGAGTAGAGTGCTCTACTTTAGTTCAATGGGAACGCGATAAAGTGCGTATACGTGGTACGTGTATAATAATCTTAGGGCAATTTTGTTTGCGGGCTTACCTTCATCGTGACGATCGGGTTAAGATTGCTCACCCGTGTTATACGTAGAAAATCGTAATAACATTTATTTTAACTTCTGACGAGAGTGACGTATGTCTCGCGATTTGTTAACTAATACAACTTGGCTTCGCAATTCCTTCCTGTGTGTCTCGCTCTTGTGGCTTTGTAGTTGCACTACCACACCGCCAAAAAATATAAGCAATATTTGTGAAATATTTCTGGAAAAGCGTGACTGGTTTGATGCGGGGGAAGACATGACCGATAAATGGGGTGTTCCTATTCATGTGCCTATGGCAATGATGTATCAAGAAAGCTCATTTCGAGCGGATGCATTGCCACCAAAAGACTATGTGTTTTTTGGCTTGATCCCCTGGGGGCGAGTGAGTAGTGCTTATGGTTATTCTCAAGCCAAAACACCCACGTGGGCCGATTACAAACGTGAAACAGGGAATGGTTGGGCGAGTAGAGAAGATTTTGAAGATGCTATGGACTTCATGGGATGGTTCATTAGTAAAACCCATAAAATAAACGGTGTTTCAAAGTGGGACGCTGAGTTGCAATATTTGAATTATCACGAGGGGTGGGGCGGTTATAAACGGAAGAGTTATCGCAAAAAACGTTGGCTTCAAAAAGTAGCGAAAACAGTCAAAGCTCGTTCATTACGTTATGCGACTCAACTCAAAGGATGCCGTGAAGAATTAGAAAAAGGGTGGTTTATGCGCTTGTTTACGTAAACGCATTCTTAGTTTTAGCGTTTTGGTAGCGAAAATAAATTTTTCTAAAAATGCAGGAAATCTATAACTGGGAGAATGAACATGCCAGAGTTGCCAAGCGAGATAGCTGACTATATTGATAGCGCGCCACCAGAACGGCGTGCTCGTTTGACGCAGTTGGTTGAATTGGTTCAGCAGTTATCTCCTCAAGCTGTTGTCACTGTGCGCTATAAAATGCCAACCTTTACCGCTGGAAGTGGATGGATTTCAGTGGCAAATCAAAAACATTATCTGTCTGTTTATACATGTCAGTTAGCGCATATCGCACCTTATAAAAAACGCTATCCAAAACAAAAAACGGGAAAGGGGTGTATTAACTTTGCCGACAAAGACCACATAGATCTCGCCGTTTTAACTGACGTGATCTTCAGTGCCATGGGCACTATGGATAAGGATTAGGATTCTGTCATTTAACGCATAACTGCCGATTACCCTTTAAGCTGCAATCAACTTGCTCTTCTATGCACCTTACGTTAGCGATAGGGGCGAACCAGAAGCCTTTAACATTTACCAACCTCTTAACTTACCCGACGGCCACGATATTCATTCTCGAAATAGAACGCCATTTATAAATCTGATACGCCTTGTGTACAGGCTTGAGGTATTCTCGAACCAGTCGCATGGTTGTTAAGAAAGCGTAAGCAGGAGGCATATATGGCAGGGCATTTTTATTTAAGCGGTACTCGAGTGGATCGTAGTGATATGACCACGCGAGCAAAGAAAATAGCGCGCTTACTCAGTGATAAAGGCGTTACTACCGGCGATGTTATTGCCATTTTGCTGCGCAACGATACTACCTTGTACGAAATCGTTGAGGCCTGTCGCTATGTAGGTGCATATTATGTCACGCTGAACTGGCACGGAACCCAAGCCGAGCTGATGCCAATATTGACTGATAGTGGTGCGAAGGTGCTTATTGGTCATACGGATTTACTTGCTAAATTTACCCAGCCAATGCCACGTGAGCTATCTATTGTGAGTGTGAAAACCCCGCAGGCAGTGCTGTCTCGTTATACTCAAACCAAGACTACAAACAAAACTGAAGAAAGTGTTATACCAGCAGCCTTTGAGCATGAAAGTCTAGCCACGCTATTATCGACTACGCCGCCTATACAATCTGAGCCTCAGCGTTTTCGGGGGATGTTTTCTTATACCTCAGGCAGCACTGGGCGGCCTAAAGGGATAAAACGTGAATACGATGAACAAAGGCCTGATCCTTACATCGTGTTTGCTGGCCTTGCTAAGGCACTGATGCAACTCGATAAAGGTGATCGGTTTTATAATGCCGCGCCGCTATACCACAGTGCGCCTCACGCTCTGACTTTGTGTTGCTTAGCGGCTGGTAATATTGAGGTATACCTAGAGCCTAAGTTTGAGCCAGAGCAGTTTTTGGCCGATGTGCAGAAATACCAAATTACCCACACATATATAGTACCGACCATGATGGTGCGTTTACTGAAATTGCCGCAAAACGTACGTGAACAATATGATGTTTCAAGTCTACGCTATGCACTCTCGACGGGGTCGGCTTGGCCGGTAGAAGTGAAAAAAGGCATGATCGATTGGTTTGGGCCGATTTTTTATGAATCCTATGGGGCCAGTGAGTTAGGGTTTATGACCTTGATTTCCTCACCAGAAGCGGCCAGCAAACCGGGCTCGGTCGGCAAGGCGATCCCTGGTGGTTCAATCATTATCCTAGATGACGATATGCAACCATTGCCCACCGGCGAAACGGGCTCAATCTATGTGAATCTACCCATGTTTGGGCCGTTTAAGTACACCAACACCCAGGGGACGCTCGATGGATTGCACTACCAAAATTACACGACTCTCGGTGATATGGGGTATTTAGATGATGAAGATTACCTGTATATCAATGATCGCAAAAAAGACATGATCATTTCTGGCGGGGCGAATATTTTTCCTGCGGAAATTGAAGCGCTACTCATACATATGCCGCAAATCGAGGATTGCGCGGTTTTTGGCGTTCCCCATGCTGAATTCGGCGAAATGATTGTTTTAGCGGTGCAATGCGCACCTGACAGTTATCTCGATATTGAACAAGTTCACGCCTTTCTAGATGGAAAACTCGGGCGTTTCAAATGGCCCAAAAAGCTGGACATACATAACCAGTTGCCCAGAGAAGACAGCGGTAAAATATTCAAACAACGCTTACGAGCCGCTTATGTTTAAGCTGGCTCGCGAATAAACAAGTTGACGGCACAGGTGCACATTTCTTCGATATGGCTGCGATCGGCGTATATTCCGTCGATGAGTAAGCGCGCGATCCCGTGCATAGTGCCCCAAGTGACTTGGGCCAATCTTAGGGTGTCTTCATCGGATGACATCAGGCCCTGCTCTTGCCACTTTTTGGTCATTTCCACTTGTCGTTGAAAACTCGGATAAGCGATATCACGCAGGGCCGTGGTTGCACTATTTTGTTTCCAAATGGTGCGGCCAAACATCAAGTCGTACATTTCGGGATTTTCAGCGGCATAGCCAATGTAGCTTTGAAAAAACTGATGATATTTATCCCGAGCACTAATGCCGGTTTGCGCCAATATTCGCTCTGCATTGCTGTGCCAATGGTCAAAGCCTTCTTGGGCAATGGCACACAGCAACTCATTTTTATCTTTGAAATGGTGATAAGGCGCCGTTCGCGACACGCCCACACGGTCGGCCAATTTTCGCAACGACAGGCCTTCAATGCCGCCATCGCTGAGCATGGCTTTCGCCGCTTCAAGCAAGCTAGAACGAAGATCGCCGTGATGGTAACTGCCTTTGCCAGAAACCGTTTTTTTAGATGATGTATTTTGCATAGTTGAGAATTTACCACATATCTTGACAGCGTCAAAATAAGACTTTATCTTGACGTTGTCTAGTTTAACTGGCTGATAGGCGTGAAATCGTTTTTCACGAGAAAACACGCTAATTAGCAACCTAAAATCCGTAAAATGGAGAATAACGTGTCTGATTTAGATTTTTCAAAGCTGGAAACCTTGAGTGTTAGCATTGACCAGCATATTGCTCATATCCAGCTATCACGCCCTGAAGCGTTAAATAGCATGATCCCTATCTTTTGGCATGAATTGCCAGCCACAGTGCGCAAAATCGATGAGCAATCCGCTGCTCGCGTTATCGTTATTTCGTCTCAAGGTAAACATTTCAGTGCTGGCATGGACTTGTCTGTTTTCACTCAAATGGGCCAAGATTTTGTTGGTGAACCTGGCCGTCGCGCTGAGCGCATGCGCCGCATGGTGCTTGAGTTACAAGACAGTTTTAATGCGCTTGAATCAGTGCGTATGCCAGTGTTGGTCGCCATGCAGGGCGGGGTGATTGGTGGTGCCGTAGACATGGTTTGCGCAGCTGACAGTCGCTATTGCACACAAGATACTTTTTTCACCATCAAAGAAACTGAAATCGGCATGACTGCCGATGTAGGTACGCTACAGCGATTGCCACATCTTATTCCTCAAGGGCTGGTACGCGAGCTTGCATATACCGGGCGCAATATGGGAGCTCAAGAAGCGAAAGAGTCTGGCTTAGTCAATCAAGTTTTTGACGACCAAGAAAGCTTACTGGCAGGTGTAATGAAAATTGCTGCACAAATTGCAGGTCATTCACCGCTGGCCGTGGCTGGGTGTAAGGAAATGATTAACTACACACGTGACCACACAGTAGCAGATGCCCTTAACTATATGGCCACGTGGCAAACCGGTATGTTTCAAATGCCTGATATTCAAGAAGCCATGGGGGCTGCCAAAGAGCGACGTAAACCCGTATACGAAGAATTACATAAAAACATTAGTGGTATGCAGCGTAAATAAACGCTGGCACAGAACAAATAGGACCGAAAAATGACAACATCTACAGTAAATACAGCAGGCGCTAGTGTTTATCCAAATTTGCTTAAACCTTTAGATTTAGGCTTTACCAAATTGAAAAACCGCGTACTGATGGGCTCGATGCACACTGGGCTTGAAGAAGCACCGAATGGTCACGAGCGTATGGCAAAATTTTTTGCTGAACGTGCCAGAGGCGGGGTTGGCCTTATCGTAACAGGAGGCATTGGCCCGAATGATGAAGGTGCGACACATCAGCACACCAAACGCCTGAGCAATGATAAAGAAGTGGCGCAACATAAGATGATCACTGATGCGGTGCATAACGAGGGTGGCAAAATCTGTATGCAAATTTTGCATACAGGACGTTACGCCTACAACCCTAATTTGGTGGCACCTTCTGCGGTACAGGCGCCTATCAACCCATTTAAGCCCAAAGCCCTGGATGACGATGGCATTGAGAAACAAATAGAAGATTTCATTTTCACCTCTACGCAAGCGCAAAAAGCGGGTTACGATGGTGTGGAAATCATGGGCTCAGAAGGCTATTTCTTAAATCAATTTATCGCGGCGCGCACCAACCAGCGTGACGATCAGTGGGGCGGCAGTTACGAAAATCGTATTAAGTTGCCCTTAGAGGTTGTACGCCGGGTACGTGAAGCCGTAGGGGATAAATTCATTATTATTTATCGTCTGTCTATGCTGGACTTGGTAGAAGGCGGTTCTACTTATGAGGAAGTCGTTGAGCTAGGTAAACTTATTGAAAAAGCCGGAGCTACCATTATCAATACCGGCATCGGCTGGCATGAAGCGCGTATTCCTACCATAGCGACTAAGGTACCTCGAGCGGCGTTTACTTGGGTTACGGCGAAGTTTCGCGAGTCGTTGTCGATTCCGGTTATCACCTCGAATCGAATTAACACCCCTGAGGTGGCAGAGCAAGTTCTTGCGCGCGGCGATGCAGATATGGTCTCTATGGCACGTCCATTCTTGGCTGACCCTGATTTTGTGCTCAAAGCCATTGAGAACCGTTCTGATGAAATCAACACCTGTATAGGCTGCAACCAAGCCTGTTTGGATCACGTATTCGAGGGCAAGATGACCAGTTGTTTGGTTAACCCAAGAGCCTGTCATGAAACTGAACTGAGTATTTTGCCAACACAAACACCTAAAAATATTGCTGTTATCGGTGGTGGCCCTGCCGGTCTTGCTGCTGCGAAAACGGCTGCTGAGCGCGGGCACAAGGTGACTTTGTTTGATTCTGCAGACGAACTTGGCGGGCAGTTTAATATTGCTAAGCAAGTGCCGGGTAAAGAAGAGTTTTACGAGACAATCCGTTACTTCAAGCGCCAACTTGAATTACACAAGGTGACCGTCAAGCTTAATACGCGTGTGACGGCCAGCGACTTAAATGACAGTGACTTTGATGACGTGATTGTCGCCACAGGTATTGAGCCTCGTACTCCACCGATTGAAGGCATCGATCATGCTAAAGTGATGACTTACATTGAGGTTATAAAAGAGCATAAACCAGTGGGTAAAAAGGTCGCTGTAATTGGTGCTGGTGGTATCGGCTTTGATGTATCGGAGTTTCTATCACATTCTGGTGAATCAACCAGTTTGAATATTCCTGCCTTTATGAAAGAGTGGGGCATCGACATGACCTTTTCTTCTCGGGGCGGTATTGAAGGGGTTAAACCACAACCTGCACCTTCTCCACGAGAAATATTCTTGCTACAACGTAAAACAACCAAAGTTGGGGCCGGTTTAGGTAAAACCACTGGTTGGGCTCATCGCGCTGGGTTACTCAGTAAAGGGGTAAGTATGATTGCCGGCTGTGAGTACCTCAAAATTGACGACCAAGGTATTCATATTAAGGTCAATGACGAAGTGCAGGTTCTGGATGTAGACAATGTCATTATTTGCGCAGGGCAAGAGCCACTGCGTGAACTGGTCGAGGGCTTAACGAAACCCCATCATTTGATTGGTGGGGCCGATGTGGCAGTTGAGCTTGACGCGAAACGCGCTATAGATCAAGGAACGCGCTTAGCAGCAGCCCTCTAAGTCAATATAAGACGCCAATAAAATACGCCATAGGCGAATAGCACACCCCATTTACCTTGTATCGGTAATGGGGTGTTTTACATTTTGTGAGCGCTCATTTTCAACCGCTACTCATTTTCAGCGAGCGCCCGGTTACTGGTGCTCATACCACGCAGTGCTCAGGGTTAGCATTCGTCAGCTTTGATACCATTCCACGTTAATAAGTGATGACTCAGCGAGAGTTTAAAAGGGCTTAAACAAGGCGCATGACTGAATGAATAGTTGTTCTCTTTCGAAGTCATGCAACGCAGTGTAAGCCCTTTTAAAACTCGCCTGCAAGGAATGCCCCAGCGGCTTTTGCTCTGCGTTCTCACTATTTGAAAGGGAACAACCATTACTACATAGCGACGCCTTAATCAAAAACCGCTGGACGCATTCTGAGACGGTCACTTATTAATGCGGATTGGTATTACATTGCATCAAAATAGTCTTTGGTAAAAGCGATAAACGCTTTCAGTCTGGCCGATTGCTGGATCAGCTGAGGGTGAATAAGATGAATAGCAAAATCGTTTTGTAAGTAGTCAGTCAACAAGGGGACAAGTAACCCCTGCTGAATTTCTTTATCTACCAAATATTCTGGCACTAGAATGATGCCATTTCCTGCAAGCGCATGTTTTTTTAAAATGAGGTTGTCGGTCACAGCAATAGGGCCATCTACTGGTATATTTTGCCCACTAAATTGCCACTGGGCCTTCATATTTTGACGTAAACAGGCATGGTTACGCAAATCCGACAGCTGATTTGGTGTGCCGTTTTTGGCTAGGTAATCAGGGCTGGCACAACACATGTGACGATAATCGAATAACTTTTTGGCTACCATGTTTTGTGGCGGCGTTTGCGTTGCCCTAAAGGCCAAATCAAAGTCATTATGGTTTAAGTCGTGGGTGGTGTAGCTGCAATCTAGGCTAATGCGTATTGCTGGGTAATCAGCTTGAAATGCGCTGCATAAGTCGAGTAGATAGCGCTGGGCGAACTGGCTTGGTGCTGTTAAGCGTAATATACCTTCTAAGGTATCGTTGTCATGCCGTACTTCGCGTTCTAACTCTAGCAGGGAGCGTTTTATGTGGTTCATTCCTGCGAGTAGTTGGGTTCCTTCTTCGGTCAGTGACACGTTGCGCGTGGAGCGAATGAATAAATGCTTACCCATATCTTGTTCGAGCTTGCGGATTTGTTCCGACAAATACCCTCGGGAGATTGATAGTACTTGCGCCGCTCGGGTGAAGCTGAGCTGCTTTGCCACTTCACTGAATAATATTAAGCGTTCAAATTTTTTGTGTTCACGACTCATAACACTTGTTCAGGCTGAAAAACAATAAAGTATTTTAGCCTTGCATTATTCGTTATATCAAACAATGTTTTCAGTAACTTGCTCTTTTGCTTTGCGGTTAAGTCACTACACTGTGTTCATCTATCAGATTGCTATAAACAGGCTCGTTATGACTTATTCTTCGCTACCTCTTGCTAACTATTTACCGAACGTTAGTTCACTTGCATATGGCTGTATGGGGCTCGGGGGCGATTGGAGTGACGCGCCCATTACTCAGGCGCACATTGAGCAGGCCAACGATTGCGTGAATACCGCACTAGAATCAGGAATAAACTTTTTTGACCATGCGGATATTTATACTCATGGCAAAGCGGAGCAAGTGTTCGGGAAGGTGCTAAGCGAGCGTCCAGAGTTGCGCAAACAGATTTATATTCAATCAAAATGCGGTATTCGGTTTGCGGATGATAAAGGCCCGAAGCGCTATGACCTATCAAGTGAGTGGATAAAAGCGTCAGTAGAAGGCAGTTTACAAAGGCTAAATACGGATTATTTAGATGTTTTGATGCTCCACCGACCAGATCCATTGATGCAACCTGAAGACATCGCGAGTGCTTTTACAGCACTAAAACGCGAAGGAAAGGTACACCATTTTGCCGTGTCGAATATGCAGCATCACCAAATTAGCTTTTTGCAAAAAGCATTAGATGAGCCACTAGTGGCCAATCAAATTGAAGCCAGTTTACTCCAGCAACACTGGATTGACGAAGGTATATACGCAGGCAACACAGATGGACGTGATATCAATTTTACCGCGGGTACATTGGAATATTGCCGACAAGAAAAAATCCAACTGCAAAGCTGGGGCAGCTTAGCGCAAGGCTTGTACTCAGGGCGAGATGTTAGTGACCAGCCAGAAGCCGTACAGCGTACAAGTCAATTGGTAGCGAAGCTCGCCTCATTATACCAAACGAGCCCTGAGGCCATTGTGCTGGCTTGGTTGTTACGTCACCCTGCGCAGCTGCAACCGGTTATCGGCACCACAGATTGCGCTCGTATCGCCGCGTCTTGCCAAGCAATGAATATCCAACTCAATCGCGAGCATTGGTATGCCTTGTATGAAAGTGCGAAAGGCCACGAGTTACCTTAATCGATTTGGGCTTACTCATTATCATATGGCATTGGATAGCAGCAATTAACAGCGAATAAAAGTCAACGGGAGCTTCAATGGATTTAGATACGGCAACAAACATGATGCAAGCAGCCATAACAGCGGCGCGTGCGAACAATCAACACATTGCTATTTGTGTCACCGATAGTCACGGTGAGCTGTTGTGTTTCAGTCGAATGGATGATGCAAGCTTGCAAGCTGGTGTCTTGGCGCAAACCAAAGCGTACACTGCTGCACGTGAGAGACAAACAACACGCCAACTGGCCAGCTGGGCGCAAGAAACCCATAAAGACATGGGCTATTGGAACGACGGCAAATTTACCGGGATCGCGGGTGGTGTGCCGGTATTTATGGATGCACGGTGTGTGGGGGCAATCGGTGTCAGCGGTTTGAGCGAAATGGAAGATGAAGCCTTGGGAATAGCGGCAATCGCAGAATGTGGTTTAGCTACAAAGGGTAAGATGGAGGAGACCGCAGCATGATATTGCTTAGAGCATTATTACTTATTTCTCTTAGTGGCGTAATTTTAGGTTGTGATACAGCTCAAAATCAGGAAAAGCAACACACGGCACAAAGCACCAGCACTGTCACGGACGCTGATGCAGCGAATAACACACTACCAAACGATAACTATTTATTGCGTGATGTTCGCGACGACGTTTTTTATTTCGTGATGCCGGATAGGTTTAATAACGCCGACCTGAGCAATGATCGTGGTGATAAAAACGGTGGTATATCTGCCGGCGGCTTCGATGCAACATCAAACCGAGGCTTTCACGGTGGTGATATGAAGGGTATCGAGCAGAAACTTGAATATCTGCAAGGTATGGGGATCACTGCCATTTGGATGACACCAATATTGCGCAATAAAGCGGTTCAACGTGATGGCGTTGCACATCATGGTTATTGGATCGTAGATTTCACAGAAATTGACCCGCATTTTGGCTCAAACGATGACCTTAAAAGCTTAATAAAAGCAGCGCACAAAAAAGGCATTAAAGTCTTTTTTGATATCATTACCAATCACACCGCAGACGTGGTGAAGTATGAAGAGTGTCATCATGGTAATGGGGATTTCAAGGGGGATAAACACTGCGTATATAAGTCTATAGAGCAACAAGCTAAGGGAGACGATTATACCCCTTTTGTAACGCTTAACGAGCAAACGGTAAAAGTACCCGCTTGGTTGAATGATCCTCAGTATTACCATAACCAAGGAGATACCACATTCGAGGGTGAGAGCTCTCTTAACGGTGATTTTAATGGTCTCGATGATTTAGATACAGAAAACCCTAAAGTATTGCAGGGCATGATTGAAATCTACAAAAATTTGATCAAAGAATTTAAACCTGACGGTTTTAGAATTGATACAGTGCGCCACGTTCGTTTGCCATTTTGGCAAACTTTTAGCCCATCGATAATGACTTATGCACAGGAGCAGGGCATACCTAATTTTCATATTTTCGGTGAAGTCTATGACCCAGACCCAGCACAACTAAGCCGCTTTACTACCGAAGGTAAATTGCCATCAGTGTTGGACTTCGGCTTTCAGCAAGCTGCGGCAGATGTCTTCTATCGCAAACAAAGTCCTCTGGCTATCAAAGCCTTATTTGCTCAAGACGATTTATATACAGATGAAGATAGTCAGGCCGATTTGCTGATGACTTTTTTGGGTAATCACGATATGGGCCGCACAGGTTATTTCATTGAACAAGGGGTACCAAATGCTAGCAACGCGGAAAAACTGAATCGCAGTATTTTGTCTCACGCGTTTATGTACTTATCTCGCGGTATTCCGGTTGTGTATTACGGTGACGAACAAGGTTTTACCGGTGACGGTAACGACGTAAACGCTAGACAGGATATGTTTGCGTCTCTGGTGGTCAGTGACAACGACAATCCATTACTAGGCAGTAACGCGAGTACTGCAGACGATAATTTTGACAGTACTCATCCCATCTATTTGGCGTTGAAGGAATTAGCGCAATTACGACATGATCATCACGCTTTGCGCAGGGGCCAGTACAAAAGCCGTTACTTTAATGAGGATTCGATGATGTTTGCGTTTGCGCGAACTTTGCCTCAAGGCAAAGAGTATTTGGCGGTGTTTAATGCCGGAACTGAAGCCGCCAGCATGACGTTATCAGCACAATCAAAAGATTATGAAGGGCTTGTTGAAGCGACTGAGTTTAACCTTAGCGATGAGCTGATAACAGTAACGGTACCGGCACTGAGTTTTGCTTTGTATCAAGCCAAATAAACAAAATTTATTTTATTTTCGTGAGAAAAAGCCGCAGATGTTACGAACATAAATGCACTAACATCTGCGCATTGCTCTATTTCTATCGCTTAGCGTTCTTTCTTGGCGCGCCACACAAAGCTTAATAAGGTCACCCCCGCAAGAATAAAGCAGTAAAACGAGTAAGGGATAACATCCACAGGTGAGAGCGAGAATGTTGCGCCAATAATAAGCAACTGCCCGCCATAAGGGATTAGCCCTTGTACCACGCAGGCGAAAATATCCAGTAAGCTAGCGCTGCGCTTAGGCTCAATTCCCCCTTGCTCGGCGAGGGCTTTTGCCGTGCTGCCAGCAACAATAATCGATACCGTGTTATTGGCAATGCACACGTTTAGCGCACTAATAAGCACGGCGATACCCAAAGAATTGCCTATTTTAATCGGTAACGATAAGGCGCGAATTAGCTTGCTGATAGCCCCTAGCAAGAAGTCTATCCCCCCTTGTTGGCGCATCAACTCAGATAACCCGCCAAGCATCAACGATAGGATCATGATTTCCTGCATCTGACCAAAACCGCTGTAAACATCTTGCCCGACTGAGGCTAATTTATACTCAGTAATACTCATACCTATAATGGCGCTAGTTAATATGCCGATCACCAACACTGCAAACACGTTCACACCAGAAACCGCTAACACCAAAATCAGTAAATAGGGAAGGGCTAGCCAGGCATTGGTGCCTTGTGGAATATTCGCTTCACCTGTTTCACCTAGCGTTATTAGCAATACAATAACGATGAATGCAGCCGGTAATGCTAGGTGTAAGTTAGCCTTAAATTTATCACGCATTTCACAGCCTTGGGTGCGCGTTGCCGCAATGGTGGTGTCAGATATAATCGATAAGTTATCACCAAATATCGCGCCGCTGACCAAGACGCCCGCCACTAATGCGGGCTCGATACCAGTCGCTTGAGCCACGCCTAAACCTACGGGACCTAGGGCTGCGAGTGTGCCCATTGATGTACCCATGGCAGTAGCGATAAATCCAGCGATTAAAAATAGACCAGGTAAAATAAATTGCGCAGGAATGATGCTCAGCCCTAAGCTCACAGTGGCATCTACCCCGCCAGTGGCTTTGGCGACGGAGGAAAATGCCCCCGCTAACAGGTAAATAAAGCACATGGTAATGATATTGCTGTGACCAGCCCCTTCGATATATCGGGCCATTGTTTCGGTCAGGGTTTCTTTTGACAACAGGACTGCAAGTATCACCGCAGGCAGCAAGGCAGACGGGGAAGGCAGCTGATAAAATGCATACTCCACACCTTGTGCTTGATAATAAAAACCGACACCTAAAAATAGCACCAAGAAGGTGAGCAGAGGCAACAGCGCGAGTTTCGCTGTCGTGGAATACGGGTTTGACGACGGTGGGGGAGTTTGCATAATTTTACCATAGACGTTTAGACGTCCAAAATACTAACTGTCTTGGGGAAAATAGCAAGTTTAGTTGGCTAGATAGGCGTATTTTGTATGATGATCAGGTGCTTGCGGGAGTATCAGGAGCATATCCGTTGGCTTACTTTTCTAACGACGAATTTGAAATAGAAATTGTCACAGAGAAAAAAGTCCGTTTTATTTGTGTCCCCTTATCGATTTGAATTTAGTTGTTCATCCGCTATCAATTCCGCTAAAAAGTTTTCTGGGCTAAAGTGTTCGAACGTATTACACCTATATCGCTAAATATTTTTCTCATGGCGGTGTGAGCACAAGTCATCAAAGTTACATTCCATAACACTTTGCACATCAATGTTAACAGGCGCTGTGGCTGAGTTACGTTATGATCCCTGCGTCAAATATATACCTTAACTAACACCAAAATGTAGAGTCGAATCTGGGCAACGAAAGCATTTTCGTTTCAGTTATTTACTTAACTTTTTTGCCGTGTTTGACCACATTTCTTCAGCAAAATAATCAATAGGAACGTCCATGGACGCTTGGAATCTCATTTGTTTTTTAGGGGCACTGGCTGTCCTTATTGCTTTTACCAATCAATTTGTACTTAAACTGCAAACGACCATCGCTATTACCACTGGCTCTGTAGCGATTTCATTGTTGCTGATTTTAGCCGTTAAACTACTGGGAGATGAATCAGCTCAGTCGCTGATCAATGTGGTAAGTGATTTGAATTTTAATCAAATTTTGCTTAATGGCATGTTGGGATTTTTGCTTTTTGCAGGGGCGATGGAGATAGATTTACGTGCCCTACGTCGCCAGAGATGGGAAATAACGACCTTGGTGCTTTTTTCCACTGTGGTCTCGACTGTGATAGTGGGCTATTTAAGCTCATTTATTATGGGGCAATTCGGATGGGACGTGCCCTTTATATATTGCTTGTTATTCGGCGCACTTATCAGCCCTACGGATCCTATTGCTGTGCTAGCCATTATTAAACAAATGCAGGCCCCGAAGAACATTTCAATTCAGGTCGAAGGGGAATCGCTATTTAATGACGGGGTTGGCTTGGTTATTTTCTCTACGTTATTCGCGGTCGCATTTAGTGGAGTTGAGCCAACGTTTAGCAGTGTTGCTGAGCTGTTTTTATCGGAAGCGGTGGGCGGTATTGTATTTGGTTTAGTTTTAGCCGTGGTTGCGCATTTTCTTATCGTCAAGAGTCCTGACTTTAATGTACGTTTATTAGTGACATTAGCTATTCCGTCTGCAGGCTACGCCCTCGCTATTGCATTGCATGTGTCAGGCGCACTGGCGATGGTGATGTGCGGCATATTTATTGGTAATGTAACGCGCTCTAAAGGTGCGTCATTGGCGCGTATTTCTAGTATTCGCTTTATAAAAAACTTTTGGCATGCCACTGATACGTTTTTGAATGCCTTACTGTTTTTGTTGATTGGCATGCTGATCGTCAGTATGACGTTATCGATAGATGAAATTGCCATCGGTCTGTGCATGATCCCAGCAGTGCTTTTATCTCGATTCGTTAGCGTGGGTGCTCCGTACTTGGTGTTTAAACAATTTAGGCGCTATGACTTAAACTCAGTGCGAATTCTGACTTGGGGTGGCTTGCGAGGCGGGTTAGCGTTAGCGATGGCGGCGTCTATTCCTAACGATACCGTGTTAGCAAATGGTCATAATTTACATAATTTGATGGTTATCGTGACTTACATTGTGGTGATATTTTCTATCGTGGTGCAAGGTTTAACGATTTCTCCGCTGATCAAAAAGAGTATCGCAGCTGCGCAGGCACGCACTTAGCCAAAGCACATTGAAAGGATGATACGAAAGCGCCTTTGCATTTATTGCAAAGGCGCGTCATTTAACGTTATCGGTGGCTATTAAGTTTAGCTATTTTTCAGTGACTTGGTAAATAGTGACTGTACCACTAACTTCATTACCGATTATAAGCAGCGCGTTTCCATTTGGGCTGTCACTGGGGGCAACAAACTTAATGCTCTCTGGGCCTAAATCACCTGATATGGCCACTTCACTGCAATCCATACCTTCGGCTTCGTCACAGGGATTATCCAAATCATCATCTAATTCGAAGTCTGTGCTGAAGTCACGGTTGTTATAGTGTGCAGCGTAAGCAACATTGAATGGATTGGTAACATCGTACGTAAACAAGTCACCTGAACGTTCCTGGGCAATAAATGCATAGGTACGACCTTCAATTTCGCCCACGGCGATCGCTTCTGGTTCGCCGCCTTTGTCGTCGGAGCGGTTATCACCTTTGTTTTCGGTGTGTGCGCTGTTGAAGTCATTACCTAAAATAGCGGCTGAGATTTTACCGAAATCATCGCCTGAATCGTAAACAAGGTTTATGTTTTGATCCCAAATCGAAAATGAGCGTGCTCCGTAGGCGTATAGTGCTTCAAATTCACCATTTTCATCGGCATCGCCTAAGGCTGTTGTTACTTTCAAGCGCCCTAAGCCGTCATCACCTCCGCTCAAATCGTATGCAGTTTGCAAGCTTGGTGACAGACTCATATTCAATTCGTCTTCATCAATTATGTCTTCTACTCGAACTTCTTCTGAGTATGCATCATAGTCGCGCGAGTCACCCTCATTGGCTGACAAAATAAATGTGGCGCCATTGTATTGATAAGAGGTAATCGTATCGGGTTGATACATACCGTATAAGCCGTCAATACTATCAAAGTGAGGTAGTTCGTCCTCATTGGTGAAATCTAACTCGAAATTACTCCAGTCTTTAAAGCCAAGTGCGCGTACCTCAATGGTCATTTCTTCTAAGTCTAGAATGCCTATTGCGTTACTTTCTTGAAGAGACACATAAGCAGTTTTACCGTCTGCTGCGTAGGTGATGTATTCAGGCTCTAATTCTTGGGCGACTGTCATGCCTGTTGGACCAGCAAATTTAACCCCAGACGCTTTTAGCAATGCCATTCGTTTTGCGTCAGTGTCGTAGTCTTCTTCATCAAGCGTGTCACTTGAGAACGTCATGTCAGTGGTGAAGTTAATCGTTTGCGCTGTATCAGCTGGAACACCATCAGTGATGGCGATCATCGAAACACTGCCTTGTGGGTCGACTGCGTAATCTGTGTCTGGTTCACCTTCATTAGCCACTAACACATTTGTGCCATCAGGATTAAACGCAACCATATCGGGTAGTGCGCCTGCGGCAACTGCTTTGATAAAGGTGCCTTGGCCTGCAGCATCTAAACTGTAGAACAATACCGCGCCTGGGCTTGTTTTTACGCTAGCTTCTACTGCAATTGCCAGCATGTCACCATTGATAGCAATCGAGTTAGCTGCACCTAAGGTGATGGTTTGGTCTGCATTTGCTTCATCTTTTACTGTTACGCTGTCAGCAAAAGTAAATGCATTGGATAGCAAACTAGCATCAGAAAATGGGTTTGCTACAGCCGCGCTTGTTAGCCCTGATAAGTCTATGACCTCGATTTGATTTTCAGCTGAATTTATCGCGAACGCGGTGTTTGACGCTTGGTGAAATTGCACTATTTCAGCAGCACTTTTACCAAATACCTCTATACCGCCGGCGGTAAAGCGGCCAACCACTTCAATGTTTAAATCTCGGGGTAGGCTTTGGCCATCGACGCCATCAGCCCCGTCTGTACCATCAATCCCAGCGGCACCTGCAGCGCCATCTTGACCGTCATCACCGTCAAGCGCACAGCCTGCTAAGCCGAAAACGACTGCCATAGATAACATGCTAAGTTTTAGAGTGTTTTTAAGTGGTTGCACCGAATGTTCCTTTTTTATTTTTAAAAGTAGCCGTGCAAGTTAAAGTGGCAATGTGACTCTATAACGACACAAAAATGAACAAATTGTGACGGCGGGTATTTTAGAAAACGCAACTGGGAGGAGAGCAAACATCAGAAAATTGCTTAGGTGAGAAAGCAGGCCTGAACTGAACAGTGATGGTGAAGCCACTATACTGATGATTAGATTCAAGCCTGAATATATGAAAGCGTAAGCGTGTTATTAAGCCATTTCTGCCATAACTTTATCAACGTTTGACATTACCTGAGCTAATTCCTTGGTCGGGCTGAAATCTATAAATTTTAAGTCCTTGTCGACGATGGCGGTGTGCCCTGGCTGTGCGTAGAAAACGTCGCCGGCTTCAAATAACTCTTGTGTACCGTCATCGTATATAAAGCGGAAGGCCCCTTCGAATATATAACCCCAATGCGGGCAATGACAGTTGTTGTTGTTTAACCCTTTGAGCAAGGGCGTAAAATCAGTGCCTTTTGGTAGTTCATGGAAAACAACGGTCATGCTTCCCAATCCCGCCTGGGAGCGCATGATCATTCCTGGGGCTTCCATTACAACGGGTATATCTTCCTTCTTCATTTTCATGGTTATTTCCTTTCTATAACGCGAAAAAAGTAATGCTGTTTACTACTGGACAGCGTAAAGGGTAAGTCAACAAACTCGGCTTACCGCTGATAGAGTATAGATAAAAAATATAAATCCGAGTTTGATGCCAAAACGATTTACACGGAATGAAAGCTGATTTTTTAAAAAAGGACCTCAATCCGAGATAAAACAGCAGCCCGTAGGTACGAAAGACAGACGTTTGGCGGAGAATCGATGGTTTAAGTGAATTTTTCAGAACTCTATCTTACGTTTTGTTTTAGAAGAGTATGAGCAAATTTGATTGTCGATTAAGTACGTAAAGCGGAAGTTGGCACTAGAAAAATTGACTGACGTCAATGAGCGATCAGGAGTCCCTCGACTGATTCTACCCTTCTGCATTCACTAAAATAGCTGACTAAAATATTTTTGATTATTTAGGCGTAAATCCCCTGTTTGGATATACAAGTTAGAGGGCTTTCCCATATATTCAGGAAAACGACCCAATCGCTCGTTTTTGTTCTTATGATTTTATCCAGATCGCCAGTTTTCCTTTATGTAGCAATATGATAGTTAGTTTGGTATTAATAGCGGAAGTATAAATGTGAGCGATGCGTCGGCAGAAAAACGCGCAAATCGCGCTATATTAAATTGTTAGAGTGCAAGGAAGCAATTATGCTAACTGGAATATATGATCTGGCATTCAGTAAAGAAGAACTGAAAAAAATATCTAAACTACGAAAACTAGACGAGCAAAGTAGGCCTATTGCTTGGATAACTGGTTTAATAATTTTCTTATCTGTATTCTTACTCCAGACGCTATTTCACGGCGTAGATCTAATACACGCACTCTCAACCTATGGTTGTATTCCTATTGGTGTACTCTCTGGGTGGTACGTAAACAAGAAAATTGATACCTATGTTGAACAGCAGTTTATAAATAAATGGGACAAGCTTTATTATGAGCGGAAAGATTCAAGCCCAGCTAAAGAAGCTGCAAATGCCGAAATAAGACAGGTAACCGATGACCTTAATTTCTATTCATTACCAAAAGCGGAACAAAGTAGAATTTTGAAGGAAATCTATAGAAAGCATGGGGTGTAAGCACTCTAACAAACAAATTATGGCACTCGCTGCCGCTCGCTGGGACGCAAACACGTGCGCGGCTTCGCCATTATTGCACACGTATTTGCGCCCCATATTTGGAAGTTAGGTTCCTAGTAAACATGAGATGACTATTCAACGATTTATTAAAATCTGCTGTGCAACGTGGTTGCTTTTACTTGTTTCTTCATCCTTGTTTATTGCCTACTCAGGTGGGGTTGGCGACATTTCATCTAGTTTGCTTGGAGCTTTGGTTTTAGTGAGCTTTCCATTCTTCTTTGCGGTCAGTTTTATCGCAATGCTAGTTGGATTTGGTCAAACAATATTTTGGGGATACAAAACATTCAACTGCCTCAAATCAGAGATTCCCTCAAGCGAACGTTTTTGGATTGGCACTAGATTAATGCTTCGCTCAATTAATCTTACAGAACAGGGTAAGGAATATAGAATCTTGTTTATTCGTAGTTATTATTGGTTTGCACTCGCTGTTTTTTTGGCCGCGCCCTTACTCTTAATGGGGGTTGTTTTTAGTGCTACATAAAGAACCTAACAAACAAATTAAGTTCGCCCGCTGCGCGGGCTGGGACGCAAACATATGGGCTGCTCACTTCGTTCGGATTTTAGCCCACATGCCTGCGCCCCTTATTTAAAAGTTAGCCACTTAAAGGAAATAATATGACAGGCAGGTTTTTTAAGATCGCAACGGTTATCGTCGTGCTACTACTTCTAATAAGGCCAGACACTATTATGTTGGCTTTGTTTATAGATTCTGTTGGTTTAGAACTTTTTTTATTTCTAGTCAGCCTTCAATTTAAAACATTTACAGTATTTTTGGGCGTGTATATCCAGCCTATCCTCCGAGTTATGACTAATAAATTTAAACATAGTGATAGTTTCTATTTTTGGCCTTCACTGAAATCAATTAAAATGCAGCCCGCAATCGCTTGTCACGCAATCCCTTACTATGGCTATTTATTAAATGCAGTGTGGCTAATAAGAGGGCAACCTCGTTGTTTTTAAAAACGTGGCTAACAAAAACATCATGGTGGGAATTTTACTCGCTGGGCTTCGCCCAAAAGCGCTCATAAAAGCCCCATATGTTAAGCGCTGGGGGATCCCCTCATAGAATTGGTCTCCCTTCTTTGTGAACCCAGGTAATATATTGGCGCTGTTATGGTAAGTACGGCCCAGGTAATTTGGGCTGAGTTCATCTTGTAATCTTTTGCTCTTTTCCTGACTTCTCTGCCTAGTCTAATAATAGATAACACGCGCCGATTACGGATGGTGTTAGCTTGAAATGCTCTTTCCCAGTTTTGCTTTTGAGCGATGAGACCGAGTAGCCGTAATAACCATTCTGCGAGCATCGCAATCAGCAGTAATATGTCGAATCGTTTGGTACAGCGACTGTTGCTGTGACGTAGTCCCATACCGTACTGCGGGCTTTTAATATCGCGGAAGGTTTCTTCTATTTGCATCCGTCGTGCGTAAAGGGAAACCAGCTGTTTTGAGTTCAGTTTATCGTTCTCGGGAAGATTAGTGGCGAGTAGCCAAGGCTCTTTGCTACCCGCTCGATAGCTTTGTTGGGCGGTGTGGTTTCGTCCTGCTTTTGAAGAGCGGTTGT
>OJCK01000028.1_pt1 | contig 105687 bp, 88 predicted proteins | sample 1592141 | NCBI WGS metagenome assembly OJCK01 (sample SAMN05416893, study PRJEB24817) | seawater metagenome | isolation source: Sea water | place: Canada:Atlantic | collected 2013-11 | reverse complement strand
CTCGAACGCACGACCAATTGGTTAAAAGCCAACTGCTCTACCAACTGAGCTAACGACCCCCTAAGTGAGGACGCATATAATACTGATTTATTTTTCTGTGGCAAGAACTTATTGAAAAATAATCGACAAAAAGCGCAAAAAATTACTGTGTGCTTTCTAGACGTTTTAGATAACGCTGAGCTAAGCGAACCGCAGAATCTGAAACTCCTGGATACAGGTTAACCACAGTTTGCAATGTCTCTTTTGCTTTGTCTGTTTTACCACTACGATCATAAGCCACACCTAATTTATAATGCGAATCCGCTGCTTTACTGTGCTTAGGGTGATTGTTGATAACGCTAGAAAACTGTTTAATCGCAACATCAAAATTACTTTCTGCTAATTGCACTTCGCCCGACCAATAAAGCGCATTTGCCGCTAAACTGTGTTGAGGATAATTTTGTGCAAACGTATCAAGCTGATTCAGAGCGCTGGCAAAGTCTTTTTTCTTTATTGCGGCCATTGCACTGGCATACAGGTCATCCGCAGGGAGAACGCTCACAGTGTCATCTGACGTGGCAACTTTATTATTTGCCGAACTAGCTGCAGAATTAACTGCCGGTGCAGTCGTTAACAATTCAGACATACGTCTATCTAAATCTAGATAACGTTGCTGCTGCTGTTTTTGTAATGTCTCTATGGTGTGTGCTTGCACTTCAACAGTACCGCGCAGTTCTGCAATTTCTTGCTGCATGGTTTCTACCATAGTTAACAACTCTAGCTGTAAAGAGGTATTAGATGAAGCAGTAGTAGGCGCAGGTGAAGTAACACTGGAATTAACAACCCCATTGGTGGCGGCTTTTGCGGGTTGAGTAGCAGGTTTTACAGTAGGCGCTTGGCCTACTGCAACCCAGCCATCTTCCGCAACACTGGCCATAGAGATAACCAGTGCAAGAGGTAAGACTGTATATTTCATAAGAAATTAACGGCTCTGGTATTTGATCTCAACGCGACGGTTTTTAGACCAAGAACCTTCGTTATGGCCCATTAACGCAGGACGCTCTTCACCAAAACTTACAGTTTCGATCTGGTTAGCGGCAACACCGTTAGCTTGTAAGAAACGGCTTACTGATAAACCACGACGCTCGCCCAAAGCAAGGTTGTATTCAACCGTACCGCGCTCATCTGTGTGACCTTCTAATACTACGCGTGCAGAACTGTTTGCTGCTAAGTACTGAGAATGAGCAATCAAAGAGTTTTTGCTGTCAGCTTTGATAGTAGAGTTATCAAAGTCGAAGTAAAAAACAGTTGTTTCCATTAATGCAGCTTGTGCTTCATTAGCGGCAGCATCAACTTGTTCACCAGCAACAGCTTGAGCTTCAACAGCTTGAGATTCAATAGACTGAGCATTAACACCCTTAGTTTCTGTGCTTGCGCCTGATTCAGCGGCATTTTCTTGTGCTGCATCTAATGGCTTTAGCTCATCGCCTTCAGCTACATCACTATTGCTAGCACATGCAGTTAATAATACTGCACCAAAAGTTAATCCTAATGTTTTAACTAATGAACGCTTTTGCATAATTTTACTTCCCATTTTTTTAGTCTAACGTTATTTTTAAATTATTTAGCTTAGCAAGCTCGAAAAAATAATTGTGTTAATCATTTTAACAAAGGCGACCATGCTGGTTCACGCACATCTCCAAACTTGGATGGTAAGCGAAACTTGACCTCGCCGTCCAATGAAACTGCGGCTAAAATGCTGCGGTCACCCATACTTGCTGCATAAACTACCATACTTCCATTCGGCGCAACACTAGGAGATTCATCCAATTGTGTCTCTGAGCTCAAAATTTGAACTGCGCCCGTCTTCATATTTTGTGTTGCAATATGAAAATCTCCCTTATTACGATGCACCATTACCATTTTACGACCATCAGGCGTAATTCGGGCACGGGCATTATAATCACCTTCAAAGGTAATTCGTTTTGGTTTTAAGTCACTTAACGACACCTTATAAATTTGCGGATTGCCGATACGACCTGACGTAAAAATTAAACTTTTACCATCAGGCATCCACTGCGGTTCTGTATCAATACCATAATGCTTAGTAACACGCTTTAACTTGCGCGTTGCTAGATCCATGACATAGACATCTGGGTTGCCATTACGCGACAAAACCATAGCCATTTTTTTTCCATCTGGAGAAAAAGCTGGGGCACTGTTAGACCCCTTAAACGATGCAATTTTTTCGCGCTTACCGCTGGCAATTTCTTGAATAAAAATTTCACTGCGGCCATTCTCAAAACTGGCGTATGCGATCTTCTTACCATCTGCCGACCATGAAGGTGAAATAATTGGCATCTTTGACGAAAAAATCATTTGTTCACGGGCACCATCGGCATCCGCATAATTTAAATTAAACTGGGTACGGTCTCGGTTAGTCGTGACATAAACCAACTTGGTTGAAAACGCTCCCGGCAAACCGGTTAACGCCGAGAATATGCGATCACTCATAAAGTGAGCAATATCACGCAGAGCCGCCGCTCCACCGGTTAGTTTTTGATTCATTAGAGCGGTACGCGTATTAACGTCGATTAATTTAAAATTAACAGCATAACCACCGCGGCCATCGTTATCGATCTCGCCTACCACTAAATAATCTTGCTTTAGTAATTCCCAATCCCGGTAAAAAACTTCTTCTTCACTGTTGGGTAAACTGAGCATTTCTGTTTGCGGCAGGCTGTTAAAATAGCCACTGCGGCCTAAATCGTTGGCAACAATTTGTGCCACGTTTTCGGGCAGTGCTCCCTCACCTTTCCATTTAAAAGGCACTACCGCCACAGGAATAGCACTTTGCTTACCTTGGGTAATTTCTATCACTAACTCAGCTTTTGCTTGCCAAGCCAACAAACTAAACAATAAAACACGGATCATTAACTTCATTACCACACTGCATCCTTAGGACTAAATTCCATACTGAAATTTCTAAATTTTTGTTCAAATAAACGATTATCATTCGGTACCGGCAAGGGTGAGGCTCGCTTAACAGCGGCTAATACCGAACGATCAATGGCTTCAATACCACTGCCCTTGGTTATAGACACATTAATCACCTCACCCGTTGGCACTAACTGAATACTCACCATCACCGTCATATTAGGACGAGCACTGGGCGGGTAGCGCCAAGTTTGATATATCTTTTCTTGAATTTGCCCAATAATGTTATCGGTGATAACAGCATTTTTTTGCACTTGCTGTTCTTCTGCCAGTGTTTTTTCCATTGAGCGCTGTTGTTCTTCTTGCGCTAAAGATTCTAACAAAGCAGCTTGCTGAGCTTGTTCAAACGCTTGCTGCTCTTTTAATTCTTGGGCTCGCTTTTCTTCTGCCCGCTTTTGTTGAGCTAGTTTCTCCTGCGCAAGTTTTTCTTGTGCTTGTTTTTCTGCTAATGCTTTTTTTGTCTTTTCTTGTGCTAAGCGCTTTTGTTCTTGCTGCTTCTGTTTTGCTAACAGCTCTTGCTGAGCTTTCTTTTTAGCAGCTGCATTTTGAGCGGCTTTTTTGGCCGCTGCTTTTTTCTCAGCAGCTTTCTTTTGGGCCAGTTGTTTTTTTCGCCATGCGTCTTTACGGCGCTGCTCTGCTCGTTTTTTTGCTTCTTGCTGACGTTTAAGGACTTGTTTGTTCTCGGTTTGAATGACCTTTGCCTGAATATTTCTAGGCTTAGGCTCAGCCACTTGGCGCTTTTCTGTGGGCCATTCTATGGCTAACAAAACAATAACCAAGCCGTGAACAAGCACAGCTATCACTACCGGTATACTATAACTGTGCGGATCAACCAGCTTATTAAGCCAAGATTTAAACGCCATTATTATTGGCCTGCCTTAGGATCGGGTGCTTCGGTAATCAATCCAACAGAAGCCGCACCAGCGGTTTGCAACGACCCCATTAATGCAACAACAACTCCATAAGGAACAGCCTCGTCGCCACGCACTAATACATCGGTTTTAGGCTGACTTTTCAACAAGGTTTGCACGTACTTTTGAATATCCACCAGCGCCATGGCTTTAGGGTCATCACGACCACGCTCCAAGTAATATAAGCCTTTAGCAGAAACTGAAACAATTAACTGGTTGTCGTCTTCTTCAACCGTGACTGGGCTGGCATCTACATTGGGTAAATCAACTTCTACCCCTTGATTTAACATAGGGGCGGTGACCATAAAGATAATCAACAACACCAGCATGACATCAATGTAAGGCACGACGTTAATTTCGGCCATGGGCTTACGTTTTGCTCCTCCATTAGGAGCCAGCGGCGATACCCCAGGCATTATTCGTTTCCTTTTTTCTGCTGCTTCATGCGGTGTGTTTGTCGATATAAAATAGACGAAAACTCTTCACCGAAGGTTTGCATACCAGTTACCAGCTGCTCTAGTCGGTTAGTAAAACGGTTGTAAAAAATAACCGCCGGAATCGCTGCTAATAGTCCCATTGCAGTGGCGATAAGCGCTTCTGAAATCCCAGGCGCAACCGAAGCAATGGTTGCTTGCTTCATCATTGCTAAACCCTGGAAGGAATGCATAATTCCCCAAACGGTACCCAGCAAACCAATGTAAGGACTTGTAGAACCAATAGTTGCCAAAAAAGATAAATGGTTTTCTAAAATTTCGGTTTCACGGCTAATACTAATGCGCATGGCACGCTGAGTGCCTTCCATAATAGTATCTGGCTCATCTGGTGATTGCTTACTGAGCTTGCCGAATTCTTTTAACCCACTGGTGAATACATTTTCAACGCCAATCGGTGCTGGGTTGTGCTGACACTCTTTATATAACTGGCTTAAATCAATACCCGACCAAAAGCGCTCTTCAAATGCATTCAACTGCGCACGAGTCGCGTTAAATAAACGCCAGCGCTGCACAATAATGACCCAAGAAGCCACAGACGCCAGCACCAAAATTAGCATGACCAGTTGCACCACAATACTGGCGTTGGCAATCAGTGAAAATACCGACATAGATTGTTCCATAGATGCTTGTTCCACAATATTCCCCTAAATTTTTATTAATATTTTTTATCGTATGTTTTATTTTTGATCGCTATTAACGTCTGGTTCTGGAAGACCAAAGTGTCGATAAGCTAATTTTGTTGCCACCCGCCCTCTAGGCGTTCGCATCATATAACCTTGCTGTATTAAATACGGCTCTAGTACATCTTCTATGGTGTCGCGCTCTTCGCTAATAGCTGCTGCTAGGCTATCTACCCCAACTGGGCCACCATCAAATTTTTCCAACAAAGCTAACAGCAAGCGTCGGTCCATATGATCAAAACCTTGGCTGTCGACATTTAACATATTTAATGCTGCATCGGCACTGCCTTTGTTAATAATACCGTCGCTTTTTACTTGTGCATAATCACGCACACGGCGCAATAAACGGTTAGCAATTCGCGGTGTACCCCGAGAGCGACGGGCAATTTCTGCCGCACCTTCGTCTTCTGATTGCAAACCCATCAAACGCGCTGAGCGCGAAACAATGTGGGATAAATCGGCCACGTTGTAAAATTCTAAGCGCTGCACGATACCAAAACGATCGCGTAGTGGCGAGGTTAACAAACCCGCTCTTGTCGTTGCGCCTACTAAAGTAAACGCGGGCAACTCTAATTTTATAGAACGAGCAGCGGGGCCCTCACCCACCATAATATCCAGCTGATAGTCTTCCATCGCTGGGTATAAAACTTCTTCTATCGCTGGGCTTAATCGATGTATTTCATCAATAAATAACACATCACCTTCTTCAAGGTTGGTTAGCATAGCGGCCAAATCACCGGCTTTTTCTAACACAGGGCCCGAAGTACTTTTTATATTAGCGCCCATTTCGTGAGCAATAATATTGGCCAAGGTGGTTTTACCTAACCCCGGCGGGCCAAATACCAATGTGTGGTCTAAAGCTTCTTGGCGTGCACGGGCAGCGCCAATAAAAATCTCCATTTGCTCTTTTACCGCTGGCTGACCTCGATAGTCTTCTAGGGTATCGGGACGAATGGCTCTGTCTTGGCTTTCTTCTCGTTTAGGTAACAGACCATTATTGGCTTCAAGGCCACTGGTTGTTAGATTGCTCTCTAACGTTGCAGCACTTATAAAGCGATCACTTTCGATCATCAGAGGATTCCATTGGTAAAAAGTTCAGCTCGGGGGATTCTGCAGACTTTATTGTTTAAAATACAGGGTGAATTTGAAAACAATTGTATAATATTCACAATACAAAATATTTTGTTTGTCGTCATTTTGAGTTACATAGCACCTTTTAGTGCACGACGAATCATTTCTTCTGAACTAACAATATCCGCTGGCATTTTACTTAACATTTTTGCAGCTTCTTGGGGTTTATAGCCCAACGAAATTAACGCACCTTCGGCTTCTGCTAACAAGTGATTGCGCCCAGCCACTTCCGTTTGTTCTGCTGCCGCCCACAATGGCGCTTGTGTTTGCCATTCTTTTAAGCGGTCTTGCATTTCAACAATTAAACGCTCTGCGGTTTTCTTACCCACGCCAGGTAACTTGGTTAATGCTGCTACCTCATGATTTTGAATACAGCGGGCAAAGGTATCGGCGTCCATACTGGACAAAATCCCAAGTGCTAATTTTGGCCCAACACCACTGACTTTTATCAAGGTACGAAACATAGTGCGCTGCATTTTATCACTAAAACCGTACAGTAATTGAGCGTCTTCTCGCACCACAAAATGAGTAAGTAAAGTAATTTTGCTGCCCACTGGGCCTATATCCAAAAAACTACTCAAAGGCGCTTGAACTTCATAACCTACGCCATTTACGTCAATCAATAAATCCGGTGCTTGTTTTTCTATTAATACACCACTTAAACGTCCAATCATGTTTTGCTCTTTTACACCAGAATCATAATTCGTAAGACTAACAGCTATCTTTAGCGCATGCGACCACGGCTGAATTTACGCAGGCCAATGCTAGCAATTAAACCAGCATTGGTATGGGCATGAGTAATGGCAATGGCTAACGCATCGGCGGCATCTTCTTGTGGTTTACCAGGCAGTTTTAACAAAAGTTGTACCATGTGCTGAACCTGGGTTTTTTCGGCGCTGCCTTTTCCTGTTACGGCTTGCTTGATAGCGCGCGCAGCGTATTCAGCCACAGGCAGGTCATGTTGCACAGCAGCCACAATAGCCACGCCTCTGGCTTGGCCTAGCTTTAACGCCGAATCGGCATTTTTACCCATAAAAACTTGTTCAATAGCAAATTGTTGTGGGCAATAGGTTTCAATAATTTCGTTAACACCGGCAAATATTTGCCCTAAGCGATCGGGTAACTCTTTTTCGGTAACACGAATACAACCACTGGCAATGTATTCTATCTTTTGACCAACAGCGTTGATCACCCCATAACCGGTTATGCGCGAGCCCGGATCAATCCCTAAAATAATGGCCATTAATACATCCAGCGCCCTAAGGCGCGACCACTAGGATCGTTTAAAATAAAGGATTTAACAGATTTGGGGATTTTTACCAACACACAAGGGGATGAAATCATCATAGCTTGAAGGTTGCCAGCCTTGGGCACTTGTAGCTGGCGCTCTACTTGCCAATGATGCTGTTCTAACAACCAAGAAGTTAGCTTAACATCAAAGCCTGCCGTGGGTTTTTGCCCCGCACTGACAATTAAAACATTGTCTTGTAACCAATTAATGTCGGCTTGCTCAAACTGTTGCTGTGCTCTTGCAGGCAGGGTTAACCATTCGTCTTCTTGTTCTAGCCAAATGAAACTTTCATCTTGGGTAATAAAGCACTGCTGGCTGTAGTAGCTTTTAGGAATTGCCACGCTGGCGTAGTTGGGCTGTGAGCCGCAGGCGGTTAATACACTCGCGAACACGATCGAGCTAAGCAATATTTTAAAGCTAACCCGCCATGGATTTTTTCTGTTACACATTCATTATTGCCCTTGAGCTAATGATTAGGAGCATCGGTTAATTAAGAGCATCTGTTAATTCAGGAGAAGCAATGGCTTTAACATTCGTTTTGCTTTTAACATTAATTTTACGAAAAACCGGCGAATTAGGCTGCTTTTCACGGCTATCTGCATTAAAGCTCTGTATGTCAGAATTTAAATAATTTACCGTCATATTCACTTGCTGCAATGGTTCCTCTTCTGAAATAACCACTTCAATCGGTTTTTCCAATGTCGGGTATTGACCGCACGATTCACCCGGATCACAAATGATATTATCAAAATCTAAATCAGAACCACTGGAAACAAAATAACGGCCCTTTTTAATACCATTAATTTGATACAGGTATTCGCCATTATTGACTACCAAAGGTGAACTAAGAGCATCTGGTAAAAGCGCACCCTTAACTGGTTTAGTATCAACATTAACCGCTAACACATACTGCACTCCCGCATTGGCAGATACATTGGGGTTGCCTACTTGCAGGGTTACCTTCACGGTTAAAGACCCATAACTACTAGAGTTGATGATCACATCAGCCTGATAGCGGCCTTCTGGTAAACCGGTACGATCAACAATTAAATTATTAGTGCCCCAAGCTACAGAGTTAGGCAGTGACTGTTCTGCTTCGCTGCGAACGGTTAACCAAGACCCACCCGATCCGTTATCTGCACCGTTAATAGTTACCGTTAAGTCACCGACTTGCTCTTGAGTGACACCATTAGTTGCTGAAATATCAAAGCTTAAGCGGTTAATACTGATATTAAAAAATAACTGATTACTCGAGCTAATAATTTTATCGGGCAATGGGCCCAACACTGCCAGCACCGCTTTTTCGGCGTTAATTAAGCCATGACCATACAGACTGTCTGGGCCTGCTTCGCCAATGTCTTGGGTTAAGTCACCAGATTGTAAATAGACTAAAAATTCTGCTTGGGTTAAATCTGGTTTAGCCGATTTCATTAACGCGGCAACCCCCGCGACATGAGGCGCCGCCATTGAAGTACCTTGCAAGGCACCATAAGAAGACTCAATAGAGCCGCGAGAATCATCACCTAAGGTACTGACAACACCACTATCAACAGTGAAATCGCCGCCAGGAGCCGCCACATCAATTTTAGAGCCTGCCGCTAGCGAAGCAAAGTTGGAATAGCTGGATTTTTCAGACTGTTGTGATACTGCAGCAACCGATATCACGTTATTGTAAGCCGCCGGATAAAAAGCCTCGGAAGTTGCTTGATTGCCCGCTGCAGCAATAATAATAATGCCTAAATCGGCAACGGCGTTGTACACCGCTTGTTCTATATCAGAAATATCTGGGCCACCCAGACTCAGGTTAATAATATCGGCAGCTACCGGAGCACTTATTGAATTATTACAAATATCTTTGCCAGCGCCATTACTTTTATTAAGGCTTGCAGCGTAACAAACCCCCGCAAGAATATCGGCAACACTGCCGCCATCTTGACCTAAAACACGTACGGGCATAATGGTGACATTTGGCGCAACACCCGAGCCGCCAATGCCATTGTTAGCAGAAGCCGCAATCGTTCCTGCTACGTGAGTGCCATGAAAACTGCTGCGCGTACCATTATTAATAGCTTTATCGCCGGGATCATCGCCTATTGGTACACCCAGCCCTCGCTCTCCGGCAAAAAAGTCGCGACCTTTATCGGCAATAATGTTGTCTATCAAATCAGGGTGATTAACCAAAACGCCGGTATCCAGTACCGCCACCACGACATCTTTATCACCGTATTCAGAACCAGAGCTACCAATTGAATCGCCTAACGACTGCCAAGCTTGCGGCACGTTAATAAGATCATAGTGCCACTGCGAGCTTGCAAAAGGATCGTTTAAAGAAGAAGAGCTTGGCTTTACACTGGGCGCTTGTGAAGAAAAATTAGCCGCGGCGTAACGCTTCCAGTTAGGTTCTGCAATTTGAATAGCATCGTGCTCTGATAATATTTCCACAGCTTGCAACACTTGCCAACGCTGCAGTTCTTCATGGCTCATATTTGAGTTTAATGCGCTTGAATTAGATGAGCTTAAACTAGACGAGTTTGCAAAGGCACTGGCAGCAATTCCGGCACTGGCCATAAACGCACGGGCATCATCAAGGCTTAATGTTTTTAAACGCCCAAGATCCGCTTTGGTACTCATACCCTGTGCGATATATTGACGATTAGGTTTGAGTAAAACATTAACCTCGCCAAGAACAAAATCACCCGCAGACGCAGCACTAGCAGGGCTGATAGCTAATGAATAAATACCATGACTTTTTGCGCTTATGCCCGCAATAGGGTTAACGGCAGTGATTTTAATAAAGTAATCATCGTCACTGGGGATTAATAGTGGCGCTGAAAAACGCCCTGTATCGCTCTCGGTCTGTTGAACTAACAAGGGATCATCACGATCATTGGTTGAATACAAAGCCACTTCTACAATATCAAATTGCTTAGAACTACTTCCTTCAAATGTTAAATAATCCGCTAATTGCACTGCCAAACGCTGGGACTGCTGTAATCTAACTTGGTAAATATCAATCTGATCGTTAATGTCGACGACACCGGATAAATTGACCTTTGATGTTAATATTTGGGCAGTATTAAAGCTGTTATTAGTTTCTGCAGGTTCCGCAACTTCTCGGGTATCCTCATCCACCAAAGTATTAACCGCCGCGGTAATAGTTCCTTGAATGCTCCCACCTTCAACCGTGACGCTGCCTTCTACTTGCCGAGTTTGTGTTTCTGCACCCTCGCCTGTTTTATAATCCAAGCGCACTCGATAAGTACCTACTTCGGGGAAGGTGAATGACACTTCTTCGCCCCGATACTGGCTGGTCTCAAATTGACTGTTTTCAAATTGATTGTTGTTAATAGCAAAATCAACCGAACGATATGACCACTGATACGATGTAATAGTTAAATTTGTATTTGCTTTAAAAGTCCACTCTGCGGGTGCGAGTTTTTGCGAAGAAACAACGTCAATGGAGATTTCAGGATTTGGGTTGTTAGCAGAACACGCCATTAAAAATAATAAACAAGAGGCTAAAAATCCGCGATAAAAATGAGTGATATTAAGGATTTGCATGATCGAGACCTTGTTTGGTTATTTAAGCGCCAGTTAAAACCATAGCGCTTTCAGTTTAACGTTGTTCATAAAACCACCCAAGAAATTTATGAGGCCGTGGCAACCGTCATTCATGCTTATTTTTCTTATAGGATGTCAATGCATGAGCTAAGTTCATATTAGCCAAGGTGTAATAACGTAAGAAGGTTTTACAGTTACTGTTTTGCTTTAAGCCATCTTGAGCATTAGACAAAGCGACTTCAAAATACATGATTGCCGATCTAAAATCATGACGTTGGTAGCATTCACTGCCTTTACAAGTTGCGTATTCCCAACGCTCTAACATCTCTTGCAACGATTTTTTAGCCGCAAGTTGCTTGCTAACTTGCAGTTTTTGAGTGTTTTGGGGTGCTGCCCAAAGTAAAGTGAAAAAGCGATTTAACCGTGGTAAACGTAACATAATCAATCCCTGCCTTTGCGGTGCCATTCATGTTTAAATGATAATGATTATCATTTAAACATGAATTAATTCACCATACCAGTGTTAATAAACACTAAAATCAATAAAAGCTAGGCTAAAAAAATGGCATAAAAAAGCCGCAATACAAAGTATAGCGGCCATTGATATTGAATTAAAATTTAACTTAACGCTGGCTTAGCGGGTAAAGATAAATGAATCACCTTCCACATCAGCGATAATGTTATCCCCCGGCATAAACTTCGCCGATAAAATTGCTTGCGCTAATGGGTTTTCAATCCACTGCTGAATCGCGCGTTTTAAAGGTCGTGCGCCATACACAGGGTCATAACCCAGTTCAACCAACTTGAATTTGGCTGCTTCAGTGAGCGAGAGCGTCATTTCGCGATCGGCTAAACGGCTAGACAAGGCTTGCAGTTGAATCTCCGCAATGCCACCAATCTGATCTTTCATCAGTGGGTGGAATACCACGCTTTCATCAATACGGTTAATAAACTCAGGGCGAAAGTGAGCGCCCACTATATCCATAACCGCCGCTCTCATGCCTTCGTAATCCTGCGCTGCGTTTGCTTCTTCGTTGCCCAGTGCCAAAGCCTGAATTACATCCGAACCTAGATTAGAGGTCATCACCAAAACGGTATTTTTAAAGTCAACTCGCCGGCCTTGTCCGTCGGTTAGCTGGCCATCGTCTAATACTTGCAACAAAATATTAAACACATCAGGGTGCGCTTTTTCGACTTCGTCTAATAAGATCACAGAATAAGGCTTACGGCGCACCGCTTCGGTTAAGTAACCCCCTTCTTCATAACCTACGTACCCTGGAGGCGCACCAATTAAACGTGCTACCGAATGCTTCTCCATGTATTCCGACATATCAATACGAATCATGGCGTCGTCGCTATCAAACAAAAAGGTAGCCAAAGCTTTGCACAATTCAGTTTTACCCACACCCGTTGGGCCCAAAAATAAGAACGAACCGTTCGGGCGATTTGGGTCACTTAACCCGGCACGAGAACGGCGTACCGCATTCGATACCGCAGTAATGGCTTGCTCTTGGCCAACCACTTGACGATGCAATTCTTCTTCCATACGCAGTAACTTGTCGCGCTCACCTTCCAGCATTTTAGTTACAGGCACACCGGTCCACTTAGACACAACTTCGGCAATTTCTTCTTCTGTTACTTTATTGCGTAACAGTTGAAATTCTTGCGTGCCTTGGGCTTCAGCTTCGTCTGCATTAGTTAGGGTTTTTTCCAATTCTGGAATAATACCGTACTGCAGCTCTGACATTTTCTGCAGATCACCACCGCGCCTAGCCGCTTCCAAATCGGCTTTAGCGGTTTCGAGTTTTTCTTTTATCTGTGAAGTGCCCTCTAATAGCGATTTTTCATGCTTCCAGATTTCCTCTAGCTCTAAATATGCACGGCCAGCTTTGTTAATGTCTTCATTTAAATCCGATAAGCGTTTTTGTGCCGCTTCATCGGTTTCTTTACGCAAAGCTTCACGTTCAATTTTTAGTTGAATTAACCGCCGCTCTAATTTATCCATTTCTTGAGGTTTAGAATCGATCTCCATACGAATAACAGAGGCGGCTTCGTCGATTAAATCAATCGCTTTATCTGGCAACTGGCGATCAGGTATGTAACGGCTCGACAATTTAGCCGCAGCAATAATTGCGCTATCGGTAATTTGTACACCGTGGTGTACTTCATAGCGTTCTTTTAAACCACGTAAAATCGAAACAGTGTCTTCCTCGTTTGGTTCATCCACCAAGACCCGCTGGAAACGACGCTCTAATGCCGCGTCTTTTTCAATAAATTCGCGGTATTCGTCTAATGTGGTGGCACCAACACAGTGCAATTCACCGCGTGCCAGTGCAGGCTTAAGCATATTACCCGCATCCATTGCACCGTCGCCCTTACCTGCGCCGACCATGGTGTGCAGTTCGTCAATGAATAAAATGATTTGGCCTTCATTTTTAGCCACATCTTTTAATACAGCTTTTAAGCGTTCTTCAAACTCACCACGGTACTTTGCCCCCGCAATCAACGCCGCCATATCCAGCGATAGAATGCGTTTGTTTTTTAGCCCTTCGGGAACTTCACCATTGATAATGCGCTGTGCAAGTCCTTCAACCACCGCAGTTTTACCCACACCTGGGGCACCAATGAGTACTGGGTTGTTTTTGGTACGGCGCTGCAATACCTGAATGGTGCGACGAATTTCGTCATCACGACCAATCACCGGATCAAGCTTGTTTTGCTCGGCTCGTTCGGTTAAATCAATGCAATATTTATCCAACGATTCTCTATTATCTTCTGCATTAGCGTCGTTCACGCTTTCACCACCACGAATGTCATTAATTACTGTATCCAGAGCTTGCTTGGTTAAGCCGTTCTGTTTCAATAACTGGCCTACTGCGCCACGCTCTTCGAGTGCCACCACTACAAACAACTCGCTGGCAACAAATTGATCGCCACGATTTTGTGCTTCTTTATCAACTAAATTTAATAAACGCCCTAGCTCTTGGGCAATCTGAATATTACCGTCGGGAGATGATACCTTTGGCTGATCATTTAATATTTGCTCTAATGATTGCTCTAAAGCCGGTACTTGAATGCCTGTTTTACGCAATAAGGTACGAACTGAGCTGTTAGTTTGTTGCAGCAATGCCAACAATAAATGTACGGTATCCATTTGATTGTGGTCTTTGCCTAGAGCAATACTCTGAGCTTCGTTCAGAGCATTTTGAAAACTGGTAGTTAATCGATCCATTCTCATTAAGATCACTCCTATTTAATGTCTTATAATAATGCACCCTAAAGACCAAGATGCTGATAATTACCAAGATGGTGCTGAATTATTATTTTTCAACCTTTGGTTATTTGACATGAATCAATTTCATATTTAAATTTTCTATACAATTCTCATCGGACTCAGCATGCAGTTTATTAGTAGTGATTGTTTACAATTAAACAAGTTCTATAAAGAAAACAAAAATAAAGCAAGAGCGAAACCAAGCGATCTGCTGTTTGCCGCCTTAGATGACGATATCATCTGTGCGGCTTTGCGTTTAATACCTTATGATACTTTCTTTTTTTTACGCAGTGTTCTGACTCACCCCAATTACCGCGGCCAGGGCATTGCCGCGCAATTAATTCAACATGCGGTTGCATCAACAGTAAAACAATCTGGCGCACTAACAATTTATACGCTTCCCACTCCTAAGGCAGTGAGCTTATACCAACGCTTAGGCTTTAAGGTTGTTGACACTGCTGAAGTTCCACTGCCTTTGCAAGCAAGCTATAAACGTTTTCGCCATGCAAATAATGACTCGCGAGTCATGGTGCTTCAAGTACCACTCGGGTAATATGCGCGCAACTTTATAATTTGGGACGAACGGGGCCCCTAAGCATGACAAAAATGAATCGTTTAAGCACAGTTGTTAATATTTTCACCAAACTACCGGAATCGATTCGTTCGTTTGCTTTATCAAAAGCCATGGGGCGCGTTGTTAAATACGCAGGCACCTCTGGCTTACGCTTTGAGAAGCTAACCCCCAATGAATGCATAGTCGTGATTAAAAACCGCAAAAAAGTACAAAACCACATTGGCAGTGTTCACGCCGCAGCTATGGGTCTTTTAGCAGAAACCGCAACCGGTTTTATGACAGGTTTAACGGTACCCGATAGCCGCATTATTGTAATTAAATCGATGCATTTGGAATATTTAAAACAAGCCAGTGGTGATATGACGGCAGTAGCTTCGTTCAGCGACAAACAGCTGGATTACATCCGTAACACCGAAAAAGGCGATATCAATGTACCCGTGGTGATTACCGATGCTAAAGGCGTAGAAACCGTTAAAGCAACCATGATCTGGGCATGGGCGCCAAAACGTAAATAGATTTTAAAAAGCTTAAAAAAGCCGCAGCCTTTTTTAATGGCAGCGGCTAAATTTGATCGAACAGAAATGCAATAAGCATTGCTTACATCTTCCAAGTTCTCACAACTTCAAAACCATACTCGTTAATCCATTCATCAAGCGGCTTAGGGTTACGCTTAATCTTTTCAATAATTTGCTGCGTTGCTGGATTTTTATAACGGCCAATAGCTAATTTTGGTTTAGGTAAGCTAGAAGGCTTGTTTTTATGACCTTCTTTCTTTAAATCTTTTTTCAGTTCTTTTTCAAAATGCTTTTTTAAGGTTTCGTAAATTCGGCCTGGGTTATTTGTTTTGGCTAAATCTTGAATCCAGCTAACAATTTGATCGCCGCGAGAAACGTACAATTCAGCTTCTGTTAAAGCCATATTGTTACACAAGCGTTTGATGGTTTGATCGAACTCGTTAAATCCTTCGATTTTCTTTTCTTGATCTAACTTTAATTGCTCTAATTCGGCAATTTTCTTTTTATGCAGTTCAATTTCTTTATCTAATTCATGCTGAATAGCACTCACATCAACCCCCTTATTATTAAAATTTTGATCTAACCTGTGAAAAGCCAGCAAATTATACGCCTATATTTGGCCAATGAAAGTATATTGCGCTTTAGTTAACACTGAATAGACTATTAAGATCATTGTTACTAGGCTGTATCAGATTATATACTTTTAGCTCAAAGCCGATGTTTATAAAACAGTACATTAAAGTGTCGTTGTTAACACTTGTGAGTTAAAGTGGTTTTTATGTGTTTTTTTAACAGATCAGCCTATTAACTGATTGATCTCTGGGTTAGAATTCGCGCGTTTTTCATCCGACGGAGGAGTTATGGAACTTCTAGCCGAATACGGGCATGTATTTATTGCCCTTGCATGTGTTTTTGGTTTATTCATGGCATGGGGTATTGGTGCCAATGATGTTGCAAACGCTATGGGAACCTCTGTGGGTTCGAAAGCGATCACGATTAAACAAGCTGTTCTGATTGCGATTGTATTTGAATTTGCGGGAGCGTTTTTAGCCGGCGGTGAAGTAACAGCAACCATTCGCAAGGGAATTATTGACCCGTCGATCCTTGCAGATACCCCCGAATTACTGGTATTTGGCATGCTAGCGTCTTTGTTAGCTGCCGGAACTTGGTTAATGATCGCCTCCATTCGAGGCTGGCCTGTCTCTACTACTCACTCCATTGTAGGTGCTATCGTTGGCTTTGCCGCAGTTGGCATTGGCTCCGAAGCTGTTGCTTGGGGCAAGGTGGGTACTATTGCTGCAAGCTGGGTTGTTTCACCCATGCTCGCCGGCAGCATTGCATTTGTTTTATATAAATCGGTTCAACATTGGATTCACGATACCGCCAATCCTTTTGAACAGTCTAAAAAAGTGGTCCCTATTTACATCTTTTTAGTGGGTTTTGTTATCTCTATGGTAACCCTAGTAAAAGGTTTAAAGCACATCGGCCTTAATCTGGATTTTCAACAGTCTGTTTGGCTATCCATTATCTCTGGTATTATTATCACCATTATTGGTATTTTCTTTGTTAATCGTGTCAATGCCGATCCAGAAACAAATGACGAAGTTCACCTTGCCAACGTTGAAAAAGTTTTTATCGTATTAATGATTTTTACCGCATGTGCCATGGCTTTTGCTCACGGCTCAAACGACGTAGCAAATGCGATTGGTCCTGTAGCCGCTATTTACAGCGTGGTTAGCCACGGTGGTGAAATCGCCGCAAAAGCTGCGGTTCCTGTCTGGATTTTGTTGATTGGTGGTGTCGGTATTATTGTTGGTTTAGTGACCTATGGTCATAAGGTTATTGCAACCGTTGGCACTGGTATTACTGTATTAACTCCTAGCCGTGGTTTTGCAGCGACCCTTGCAGCTGCTACCACTGTGGTAGTTGCCTCTGGCACGGGTTTACCTATTTCAACGACACATACCCTAGTGGGCGCAATTTTAGGCGTTGGCCTTGCTGTAGGTCGCGAGTCATTAAATTATCGTCAAGTGGGCGCAATCTTTATGTCTTGGTTGGTAACGCTACCAGCGGGTGCGGCTCTGTCGATATTATTTTTCTTTATCTTCAAAGCTATTTGGGGATAAGGCAGTGGCGCTCAAATCTACCATCATCAAACTGGATCTTTTGATCAGTGATATGGATAGAAACTACTACCAGCAACATAGCATGACGCTGGCACAGCACCCTTCTGAAACTGAGCAACGGGCAATATTACGCACCGTTGCTTTTAGTTTATTTGCTCATCAAGACCTACAGTTTACCAAAGGCCTAAGTGAAGACAGCGAACCTGATCTGTGGCAAAAAAACCTAATCGATGACATCGAACTATGGATAGACTTAGGTCAACCAGATGAAAAGCGCATGCGCAAGGCCTGCCATAAAGCTAAACGAGTCATTATTTTTAGTTACGGTGATAATGCAGCTGGAATGTGGTGGAAAAGCGTTGCCGAAAAAGCTAAGTCTTTTAATAACTTAGCGGTTTATCATATTAATACCGAACAGTACCAATCGTTAGCGCTACTTTTAAAACGCCAACTTGCTCTTAATGCAACCATTCAAGATTGCGAACTTTGGTTAAGTGACGACTCCCACAGCTTACACATCACCCCAGAAAAATGGCTGTAAACTGCTGTGCTATGAATTGCTGTGCTTAATCTCTACTAGCTGGTATAAGCTTTGTTAACAGCGGATTTGTTAATGGCTTTATCACTCAACTTACGACTTAACGTTTGATTGCGGCCAGCGGCTTTAGCCTTGTACATATTGTTGTCCGCAACCGCGTAAAGAGTCTCTAAATCGACACCATCTTCACCATACTCTGCTACCCCAATACTAACGGTTAAAGGAACCATAATATCGCCTTTACGATACGGTGTATCGAAAATTGCCTGACGAATATCTTCAGCCACTATAATCGCTCGACCCAAATTCGCTCCCGGTAATAAAACCCCAAATTCTTCTCCGCCTATTCGACAAGCAAGATCTGTTTTACGCACTCGGTGATGTAAGGTGGCAGCGGCAAATTTGAGCACTTCATCACCCACGTCATGGCCATAACGGTCATTAACCAGTTTAAAGTCGTCTAAATCCAGTAAAAGCAGTGAAAAATCACCACCAAAACGCTCAGCATGATTACGCTCACGCTCAAATACATCTAAAAACCGCGCACGATTGGCTAACGAAGTAAGATGATCTGTGGTGGCTAGGTGCAGTAATTGGGCATGTGCATTGACTCGGCTAACCTCATAAACGTGCGACAACGCCAAAATAACCAAGGCCACTAACAGTTCATTAATATGCAAAAAAACTGTATGAGGGTCTGCAACAAAAATAGATTTTGTTAAAACAACAATAACTGCCAAGAAAATAAAAATTATAGACATCCATAAGCCATACCAGCGCCCTAACAAAAAATGCGACAGGACAGGAATGGTAAGTATCCAGATCATAGCGGTTTGCTGGTCTCTGGTGAGGGATAAAGCAAATAAGAAAAGCGTGTAGGTGGCGGTTAAGAATAAAAACGATAGTTTAAACTGTAAACGTTTACGGCGGGCAAACAGCAACAACACCAACGAAAATACCCCGTACACTAACTCCAGCGAGCCCAGTAGCGTTTCGTTTGGTAAATTAACAAAACCGAATATAACCCCTAAAGAAACCGCCAATCCCAATAGTAAAATCAAGGCTTTATGGCGATACCCTTGATCGTATAGTCTTAAATCTCTATTACGGTTTATGTAACTGTTTTTTAGACTGCTTCTATAATGATTATTGGCAGAGGGTACTGATAGTTTATTCTTCATATGACTTTAGCAAACCCTTGCTGTATTCCTTTGCTTTATTTTTCTTGTAAAAAAACTTCTACTTCTTGCGCCCATGCTAGCCAAGCCTGTTCACCTATGATCCCCCGGCGTAACGTCAAAAAGGGAAAAGCTAAATCATTACGTTCTTGTTGGCTCAACTGCTGATATTCGCGCTCGATCGCTAACATAATAGTGAGTGCTTTTTTATGCTGCTTTACATGCTGATACAATTCATCCAAAAGCACTACCTTGTCTAATAGATGACCACCATATAGTTTCACTAAAAAGCTGTCATTGATCTTTTGCGGCTTACTTATTTGATGCAACCACTCAACCAATTGCTCATGGCCAAAAGCGGTCATTATGTAGACTTTTTTGTCTGGTTTGCCTAGTTGTGGCTCCCACTGATAATCGATCAAACCTTCTTTATGCATCACTTTTAATTGCTGATAGATCTGCTGATGACTGGCTTGCCAAAAAAAGCCTAAGCGTTGCTTAAATCGTTTCAATAAATCATAGCCACTGCCGGCTTCGGTCTCTAGCAGCACCATAATGGCGTGTTTTAACGACACAAGTTTAACCTTTAAATTACGGATATTCGATTATACCCGTAATATGCAACTATTTGCATATCACAAGAAAGTTGTTTAACCTGAAATTAACCATATGCAACTTTTTGCATAATAAAATAATAAACAATCACTTTTGTAGATGTAACTTTCTAACCTGAGAAACCCTTACCATGGCAAAAATTAAAATAAGAACCGGTAAACGTTTTAGAGCTTCACGAGTAGAAAAACATTACGACACACTTATTATCGGCTCTGGTATGGGCGGGTTAGCAACAGCAGCGCTGCTGTCTTTATTAGGTAAAAAAGTGTGCGTACTTGAACAACACTATACCGCTGGCGGTTATACCCACGCCTATGAACGCGAAGGGTTTGAGTGGGATGTAGGCGTTCACTACGTGGGCGAAGTACATAAACCGTCAACCTTACGAAGAGTGTTTGATGTTATTAGCGAAGGTCGCTTGCAATGGGCTGCAATGGAAGATGAATACGATCGTATTATTTTAGGCGACGACGAATACAGCTTTGTTGCTGGCCGTGAAAATTTTGCCCAAATGCTAAAAGAACGCTTTGTGGGCGAAGAGCAAGCCATCGACGAATACATTCAATTAATCCGAAATATAAGCCGCTACACTCCTAAGTTTTTTGCTGGCCAAGGGATGCCGCGCTGGTTGGGCCGTTTGTACAATAAAATTCGCCCAAGGTTGGTTCCAAAAGAGTTTTTTAAAACCACCCGCGAGGTGCTAGAAGGCTTAACCAGCAACCAACACTTAATTTCTGTGCTCACTGGCCAGTGGGGTAATTACGGTCAAGCCCCAGAACACGCTGCTTTTTTAATGCATGCATTAATTGCCAAACATTATTTGGCGGGCGGCGCTTACCCGGTGGGAGGGTCTTCAGAAATTGCCCGCAGTATTATCCCAACCATTCAAAAAAATGGCGGCGAAGTATTCACTTATGCCCATGTTGATGAGGTTTTAATCAAACAAAACAAAGCCTACGGCGTGCGTATGGTTTGCGGTACAGAAATCACAGCCGATAACGTGGTGAGTAATGCGGGCTTCTACAATACCGTGAAAAAACTGCTACCAGACGATGTGCAAAAACGCCTAGGAGTTGATGACTGGATCAAAGAAGTATCACCCTCTTCTGCTCACTTTTGTATTTATGCTGGCTTTAATGGCACCAAAGAAGAACTTGGGTTAACTACTACCAATTTATGGGTTTATCCCAACGGCGATCACAACAACAACATCAAAAAATACAAAGCCGATTTTAATGAAGACTTTCCATTAGTGTATATTTCTTTCCCTTCGGCAAAAGACCCAGACTGGGACAATCGCTATCCTGGGAAGTCGACCGTAGAAGTGGTTACACCAGCGAATATGGATTGGTTTAAACAATGGGAAGGCAGCCAATGGCAAGACCGCGGCAAAGATTATGAAGCCTTTAAAGACCAATTTGCTCAACGTTTAATGGAAAAACTGTATCAGCGACACCCTCAACTTAAAGACAAGCTAGCCTATTTTGAACTGTCGACGCCGCTTTCAACCAACTGGTATCAAAAAACCAGTGCCGGTGAAATGCTGTCGTTAGATCATTTTACTGATCGCTTTGGTAAACCTTTTTTACACCCCATTACCCCAGTAAAAAACTTATTTATGACAGGTTCAGATGTTATGACCGCAGGGGTGGGGGGAGCATTAATGTCTGCCGTTATGACCACCAGCGCAATGCAGGGTTTAAAAGCAGGTAAAGTGATGAAACTCTTAAAAGATTATAAACCAACGCCTTAATATAATTTTATATAAAACGCTAATTAATCAATACGCATTTAATGCGCTACAACCAACGTCTTACCGATTGACAGTACTGTCGGTAAGGCTCACCAAACTTATCTCGCATAATCGCTTCTTCGGGCTTAATTTGAAAAGCCGTCATGTACAAAAAGAAGACTAAAGCGCCAGAAAAACCTAAAAAATTGTCTAAAAAATCTCCCCACCCTAATAAAACAATCAACATACCTAAATACATAGGATTACGAGTGAGTTGAAACACCCCCGACATCACCAAATGTTTAGTTTTATTGGGCTCTAGCGGATTAATCGTTGTGTGATGAGTTATAAACTCTTTAACGCCAGCAGCGGCTAAAGCAACCCCGGCAAGTAAAAAAGAAAGCGGCCACAGTAAATTACTCATATCCGCTATTTGCAGTTGTAAAAACTCACCGCCCCGTTGAGATAACAACAGCGACAGTAATCCCGATAACAGCATTACAATCGGTGGTGGGCATTTCAGTTTTAAAAATTCCATACAATGACTCTTTTTAACGATATTGCTTATTAATATGACGCACTAATAATTGCACACTCTGTACGCCACGAAACTCATTAATGTCTAACTGATAGGCACATTGCACTGTTTTGCAAGATTCATCTGGCCACTCTTCTAAATTAACGTTAAAAGCAATCGCATCAATACATTGTTCACTGCCAGCAATTCCTAGCATCAGCTTTAAATGATTACTGCCCACAATACGCTGATTAATGATAGTGAACACCCCATCAAATACGGGTTCTGGAAACTGTTGCCCCCAAGGCCCTGCATACTTAATAAGCCCAGCTAACGACAAGTTATAATCCGAACTGCTTAGCTCACCGTCGGATAAAATAACCTGATTAAGCTGATCTTCTGTCATTTGCTCACGACAAATACGATCAAACTCTTGTTGAAATTCGGCATAGTGTGACAGTTTAATACTCAAACCGGCGGCCATGGCATGACCCCCAAACTTAGTTAAAATGTCGGGGCGACGCTTAGCCAACACATCTAAGGCATCACGAATATGAAAACCGGGTATCGAGCGAGCCGAGCCTTTAATTTCTTGCTGTGCTTGCGCTTGTTGCGGTGTTAGTCCTTCTTCGGGCTCGGCATTGGCAAAAGCGATTACCGGACGATGCAGCTTATCTTTAATCCGTGAGGCTAAAATCCCGATCACCCCCTGATGCCAATCGGCATCGTATAAGCACTGTCCCCAAGGGGCTTGCTTAGCTTCATGTTGTTGGCTCACAGTATCGTCTTGCAATAGCGCAGTAACTTGCTGTAAATGCTGCGAGTTTAACCAATTAAGCGCTTGCTGTTGCATTCCGCGCTCAATGGTTTTGCGTTCTTCATTTAAGCTATTTAATTCTTCTGCATATTGCTCGGCCAAGCTTTGATTATCGGTAAGTAAGCACTCAATACCGGTAGACATATCGTCTAATCGGCCAGCAGCATTTAACCGCGGGCCAATCGCAAAGCCTAGATCACTGGCAACCAATTGCGCGGCATTTTTGCCCCCTGCTTTAAGCAGTGCATTGATGCCGACAATCGCCTTACCAGCGCGAATACGCTTTAAACCTTGATCAATAAATATACGATTATTTTTATCCAGCGGCACCACATCGGCGACCGAGGCCAGTGCTAATAAATCTAAAAACTGTGCCATATTCGGTTCGGGCCGATTAACAAACCACCCTCGCTGTTTTAACTCAGCACGAACAGCCGCCATTACATAAAAAATAACAGCGCAACCGCAAGCCGCCTTAGAAGAAAAGGAACAAGCTGGCTGGTTAGGATTAACAATCGCATCGGCATTAGGCAATTCATCTGCCGCTAAATGATGGTCGGTAACCACCACCTTAATGCCATAATCTTTAGCCGCTTGTACCCCAGCCAATGAAGAAATACCATTATCGACTGTTACCAGCAATTGCGGCTGCATGTGACGCGCAACTTCAACAATTTCTGGAGTTAAGCCGTAGCCATATTCAAAACGATTAGGCACTAAATAACAGGGCTCTAAAGCAGAAAATTGGCGTAGGGCTCTAATTCCCAAAGCTGTACTGGTAGCACCATCGGCATCAAAATCACCAACAATTAAAATACGTTGCTGGGCCATCACCGCATCGGCAATAAGTCGCGCCGCGTTATCGATATCATGCAAGTCATGGTAAGGCAGTAAGCCTTTTAACTCATAATCTAACTCAGCCGCAGACTCAATACCTCTTGCTTGGTAAATGGCCGACAATACAGGGTGAATATTAGCAAGAGGTGTAGATGAAGAAACATGCCGCTTAATACGCACGGCTGGTTTATTTCCTAATGGCAAATTCACTGACATATCAACTAACACCACTCACTGTAAAATCCACTAAAAGAAACACTAAAAGAAACACTAAAAAACCCACTAAAATAAACTTTTAAATTTTTCTTTTGCTTCTTTTTCTAATCGCTTTCTTTTTTTATCGGCAGCGGCTTTTGCTTCCGCTTTTTGCTGATCTTTATACGAAGACAATTCAGAATTAGCCAAATTTGTCAGCTTGCTCTGTTGGCTATCTAACGATTGATCAGACATTCCCATGCCTTTAAGCTGGTCTTGATAATTACCCGCATAAGACATTAATTTATCATTGAGTTTACGTTTTAGCTGCTGTTCGAGTTCTTTTTGCTTATCTTTAATGCGCTGATTAAACGCACTGTTCAACTTTGTATCTAAATCCGAACGCATACTAACCTTGGGCGACGAGAGTGCACCTTCTGCACTGGCATTAATATCAAAGCGCTGTATTTTTTCCAGTGCTAACACCATTTCTTTAGCCAGCTGAGTATTATCTTTTGTGCTAAAGGCCGCTTGCGTAAAAGTCGCTTTCGCCGTGGCTTGCAATTCACCAGCCTTTAATTCAGCTTGCCCAACCACATCAACTTGGCTTTGATCCAAAGTTAACCCCATCGCACCTACGCTGTAATCGGTTAGCTGCAGTTTTTGCACCAACAGATCAAAACGTTCTTGGCCTACAGGACCTCGATAATCTAGGGTACCGTTTAAGCTTAAAGCACTCATGCCATTTAGGTTTTCGCCTAACGCAACAAGACGAATCGGTTTATCAATAACCCGTTGTTGGTGAGTAATGTCATACAAACTGATCGCAACTTGGCCTTTATCTTCTGGCAAATTAACCATCAATTGAGCTTTTTTGATTAATAAATCAGGCAGAGGACGATCACTATCAAAATGAATAAAACGCCCTTCTTTACGCTGTTTTTCCATTAAAGCAGCATCTGTAACGGATTCATCTTCGGCTTCATTTGAAATTAAAAACGGGCGAATTTTTTGATACCAATACAAGCCGTCTTCGGCCCACTCACCTGCACTATCACCAAACATTAACTTACTCAAATTTGCCACGCCAGAAGCGTCTAACTGATACTTACTTTTTAGAGAATTAAAATCTTGTTCAGGCGAGTCTTTTAACACAGACCACTGCTGTTTAATGGTATCTTGCCCTTGCGATAACACTTTTTGCGCGTGTTTAATCGCTTTTTGGTCTTGTTTAATGCGTTTCTTTAAAGCCTCAAATTCTTTTTTGCGTTGCTGAAAATCCTGCAAAGAATCAAAACGCGCCGAGGTTAACCGGTTAAACTCATCTTCATAAGTGGCTAAGTCATCACTGCTCGGCAAAGCAGCCAATGCCGAATCTGAATCTGCTTTAATCGTGTTAAGACTTTGCTCAAATTTACGACCACGTTGCTCGGTTAGTAAAGGTTCGCGGGCTAATAACTCGTCGGCGGTTGGCAGTACTTGCGAACCTGATTGCTCCTTATCAGAGTCTGTAACCGAAGTAGAGTCTGTAACCGAAGTAGAGTCTGCAACAGCATCGTTAGCTTCTGTTTGAGAGCCTTGAGGTTCTTCTGCCAAAGCGCCTGATGAGTTCCTAGGGGTCGAAAAAGCAACACCGGTTAAAGTAACTTGATTAACAATGCCCTTTCCTAACAAAAGCGGAAACAGCTCAATGTCGGCCACAGCGCGGTCAAACTCAATCACGTTTTCCATCGGTTTAGCAGAGTCTGCTACCTGCAACCCAGATATTTCAATCCCAAAGGGATCAAAGGTTAAACTCACATCAGCGACCTCAACTTTGGCCTTAGCCGCTTGGCTACCAAAGCGCTCGATACTGTATTTAAGTATCGGGCCAACCGCAAACAACCAACCTAATACAAAAATTGCGCTAATAGCGACAAAGCCTGCAAGCCCAGACCAGCGAATCCATTGTTTCATTTTTTAGTCCTTATTCCGCAAGTGCTTGGTAAACTTTATAAAACTTACTGGCCTTTAAGGCTTTGGTGATTTTTAACTTCTCGACCCACACCATCAATTTGTGGCGATAGCTAATAATCAAAATTCGGCTCACAATTAATAAGGGAATAAATGCAATCAATGCAATCACCAAACTGCCTAAAACCAGTGTGTTATTAAATTTTGTAGCTCGCCAAAAATCACTTTGATAAAGTTCGCCAAAAAGCCCCTGCGCGCTAGGGTAATGCAATAAATATTCACCCATCATAATTGCGATAGGATCTAGCAAATACGCCAAACCACTAAAAAATAAAGTCGCCAACATAAAGGCTCCAAAGTTAATGCGTACAAGGCACGCAATTAAAATAATTAGCACATTATGCAAACTCAGCAGAGGGGTTAACCCTGTGATCAAAGCCAACGCAAATGCTAACGCTATTTGTCCTGGAGCTGAATCTGAGTTTAATGCTTTTAGCAACTTGGCTAACATAGCAATCATAGGATTTCCTTATTTAAGATATCTAAAAAATAGTGCACTAGTTTAGTAATTGCTGCGTAAGAAAGATAGTGATTCAAATATGCGGTTGCATCATATAGAGTAGGCGCACTTTTTTGCTTTAATATGATATTTATAAATAAAGCACACCCTTAAACAGCGGGCATTGTTCCAAAGCGTCAACAGCGATTCCCGAAATAGACGCTAGTATCAACCGGCTTTAATCGTTTAAATAGCAGATATTACTAAATCAAATACTTATTAACCCTTTAATTCTTTTAACTTTAGGTTTTAACATGAATACGACATGCCTTCGTTCTAATCACTCTCGCTACAGTTTTGGTAGCAAATTCATGTCTTTGTCATTGTCATTGGCGTTTGCCATGAGCGTATCATTGTCAGCAATACTGTCAGCACCGGTGTATGCACAAGGTCTGCCCGCCGAGGTGATTACCGCCAGTAAGCAAAATGTACCCACGTATATTGAAGCGGTAGGCAGCTTAAAAGCTAACGAATCTCTGATCTTGCGCCCCGAAATGACGGGCCGTATCGAAACCATTGCTTTTACTGAAGGCAATCTTGTAAAAAAGAATACTCTATTGGTGCAATTTGATGCGTCTATGTATCAGGCACAGGTAAACGAAGCGAAAGCTAGAGTTGCGTTGAGCGAAGCAGAGTATCAGCGCGTTAACAAATTATTTAAAAACGGCTCAATTTCTGAAACCCAACGCGATTCAGCATTAGCACAAATGCAAATCAACGAAGCGCAACTAGAACAAGCCCAAGTTACTCTAAAGAAAATGTCATTGCGTGCGCCTTTTACCGGCATTGTGGGTTTACGCCAGTTCAGCCCAGGTGATTATGTAATGGCCGGTGCCGACATGCTAGAAATCGTTGACATCAACAGCATGAAGCTGGACTTTAGAATCCCTGAAATTTATCTGCCCAAAGTTGCCCAAGGACAAACCTTACGCATTAGCTTATCGGCTTTTCCTGGTGAAGAATTTGCAGGCAAGGTAACTGCAATTAGCCCACAAATCAGTGAGCAAGGTCGCAACATTTTAGTGAGAGCTGTTTTACCCAATGCGGATAAAAAACTACGCCCTGGCTTATTTGCCAAAGTACAACTATTGATTAAACAAGAAGAATTGATTGTGGTGCCAGAAGAAGCACTTATCCCTCAGGGCATGAGTTACTTGGTGTACTTATATAAAGACGACAAGGTAACACCTGTACCGGTTCAGCTAGGCCAACGCATGCGCGGCAAGATCGCCATTAGCGGTATCAACGAAGGTGATGTTGTGATTACCGCTGGGCAATTAAAACTTCAGCCTGGCTCTCCTATCTCTCCAATATTTGTTGATAAGGAGTAATCACGGGTGAAAATTTCTGAATTAAGTATTTCTCGTCCGGTTCTTGCGACCGTGATGAACATTCTTATTGTGCTTATCGGTATCATTGCCTATTTGGCGCTTCCGGTTCGTGAGTATCCCAATATTGATGTTCCTGTAGTAACGGTTGAAACCACCTATGCCGGTGCTAACGCCAAGATTATGGAAAGTCAGGTCACGCAGATTTTAGAAGATTCGCTATCGGGTATTGAGGGCATTGATTTTATGTCGTCAAAAAGTCGCTCGGAGCAATCGCAAATCACCCTAACGTTTAAGTTAGACCGTGATCCCGACTCGGCCGCCAGTGACGTGCGCGACCGCGTTGGCCGAGTGCGCGGTATGCTGCCCGAAGATATCGAAGAACCCATTGTTGCCAAAGTAGAAGCAGATGCACAGCCGATTATTTGGTTATCCTTCTCGTCTGACCGTCACAGCCCTTTACAAGTGACCGACATCGCTGAGCGCCAAGCCCGTGACCCTCTGCAAACCGTACAAGGAGTTGCCAGTGTTGCCATTGTTGGCGAACGTCGTTATGCCATGCGTGTTTGGTTAGATCGCACGCGCATGGCGGCATTTAGTATTACCAGCCAAGGAGTTGAGGCGGCTCTGCGCAGCCAAAATATCGAAGTCCCTGCTGGTCGTATTGAAAGCACCGAACGTGAATTTACGGTATTAACCCAAACCGACTTAAACACCGTTGAACAATTTGAAGACATCATATTAAGTAACGACAACGGCTATTTAGTGCGTTTAAAAGATGTTGCCAATATCGAAATTGCTCCCGAATCAGAGCGTGTTATTTCTCGCTTCAGTGGGCGCAGTGCCGTGGCATTAGGGGTGGTTAAACAATCCACCGCCAACCCACTGGATGTATCCAGCGGTGTCCGTGACATGCTGGAAGACATTAATAAAAAATTGCCAGAAGGTGTGTTAGTGAAAGTCGCTTACGACTCATCGGTTTTCATTGATAAATCCATTCAGTCGGTGCAAACCACTATCTTTGAAGCGGTAATTTTAGTCATTTTGGTTATCTTCTTATTTTTGCGAAATGCCCGCGCTACCCTGATCCCATTAGTAACAATTCCAGTCTCTTTGATTGGTGCTTTTGCCATCATGAGCTTGTTTGGCTTTAGTATTAATACGCTGACCCTATTGGCGCTGGTATTGGCTATTGGCTTAGTGGTAGACGATGCGATTGTCGTGTTAGAAAACATCTATCGTCATATCGAAGATGGAATGGATCCCGTTCAAGCCTCTTTTAAAGGCATTAAAGAAATCGGTTTTGCGGTGATCGCCATGACCATTACCTTGGCAGCAGTATTTGCTCCCATTGCCTTTTCTGAAGGACGTACCGGCAAACTCATTTCAGAATTTGCTCTCACTCTTGCAGGGGCGGTTATTGTGTCGGGCTTCGTGGCATTAACACTGTCTCCTATGATGGCATCACGGATGCTCAAGCATAATGAAAATCCCGGTAAATTTTACCTATGGGGCGAAAAAGTACTTAACGGCATGGCCAGTGGCTATGAAACCTTTTTACGCAAAGTATTAGCTTTCCCACGCTTAATTGCCCTAATGGGATTTGTCACCGTTGCTCTAAGTGCTTTTGTGTATACGCTATTACCGCAAGAACTTTCTCCATCGGAAGACCGTGGTTTTATTATTGGTTTTGCCATCGCACCCGAAGGCTCATCGTTAGATTTTGTCGACAAGTACACTCGCCAAATTGAAGGGGTATTCAGTGGTGTGCCCGAGGCCGAAAACACCTTCACCATTATTGGTTTCCCCACCAGCACCAACAGTATGCAATTTGTTGAATTATCGCAGTGGGAAGACCGCGAACGTTCTCAACAAGCAATTGCTGGCAGTCTAATGGGCCCTATGTTTGCAGGTGTTCCTGGGGTAATGTCTTTTCCAATGAACCCACCTTCACTAGGCCAAAGCATTATTTCTCGCCCTGTTGAGTTTGTTATTCAAACCACAGGCTCATACGAAGAACTGCAAGCGCTAACTTCTCAAGTCATGATGAAGGTATGGTCTAACCCCATGTTTGCCCAACCCGACATCGATCTAAAATTGAATAAGCCAGAACTGGCAATCAACGTTGATCGTGAAAAGGCTGCTTCCGTTGGCGTGGGTGTTGAAACCATCGGCAGAACGTTAGAAACCATGATCGCAGGCCGAGAAATTACACGCTTTAAACGCGATGGCGAACAGTACAACGTCGTTGTGCAGGTAGCCGACATTGATCGTTCTAACCCGAGCGACTTAACCAATGTGTATGTGCGTTCCAGTAACGGCGAGATGATCCAATTAGCCAACTTGGTTGAAGTAACAGAAACTATTGCGCCAAAAGAACTGAATCACTTTAACAAACTGAAATCAGCCACCATTCAAGCAGCCCTCAACCCGGGCTTTAGCCAGCAACAAGCGAAAGAATTCTTAGACGCAACTGTGGCAGAACTAACCGCTGACAAGGCCGGTTTCCAAGTGGATTATGGCGGCCAGTTACGTGAATTCATCAACACAGGCAATAGCTTAACCATCGCTTTTGGCTTGGCACTGATCTTTATTTACTTGGTATTAGCCGCACAGTTTGAAAGCTTCCGCAGCCCACTGATTATTATGTTTTCAGTGCCCACTGCCATGCTTGGTGCGTTATTAGCGTTATTGTTAACCGGTGGCTCTATTAATATTTATAGCCAAATTGGTTTGATTACTTTAGTGGGTTTAATTACCAAACACGGTATTTTAATTGTTGAATTTGCTAACCAGCTACAACAGTCCGGTGCGTCTAAACTTGAGGCAGTTATTGAGTCCGCTAAGCTGCGTTTACGCCCAATTTTAATGACCACCTCTGCCATGGTATTAGGGGCAATTCCGCTGGCTTTAGCCAGTGGTGCAGGCGCCGAAAGCCGTGAGCAAATTGGTTGGACGATTGTGGGTGGGATGACACTAGGAACCGCGCTGACCATTGTGATCGTTCCTGCTTGCTACCTACTCATCTCGGGTAAGGTTAAACCGCTGGTTAAAGCAGATCCTTCGCTTTAGCGTTTTAATAGTTTTCTAAAAACGCCGATTAAAATAGCCACTCGTTAACCTAACCAGTGGCTATTTTTTTGCTTATTGTTTATTTTTCAACCGCCAATAACGCACAAATCTTGGCAACCCAGTTGCGGTTAAGCCCGAATATTTATAGGTTATTTCACTGCCAATGGCCGGTGGGTTAGACCTTTCTTCATCACTAAAGCCTGTGCCAATTTTAAAAGTCTTTACACTGCTAACGCCTTGCTCATCGAAAACCCTTCCTTTTACCCACATGGCACCCATTTTTCCTTGAAATTTGCCTTTGCCGTCAACATAAGACAGCACAATACCTTCACTATCCATAGTAGGTTTTAGTTTAATTAAATCGTCGTTACGCTTAGCCGCGTATAAAGAACGGCCATCATGCAGCATTAAGCCTTCTGCACCCTGTGCGACATAGTCATCCAGTTGAGTCATCAAAGTGGCTTCACTATCCACCTTCCACTGTCTAACCACCTGCACCCAAGTGGGCAGTTTTGTTGCTGCTTGCAAAGACTTTAACATTTGCAGGCGTTGATCGAATCGCCCTGTGTGTTCGGGTAGATCAAACACCATAAAGCGCACAGACTGCCAATCGTTATCGTTAGGTATTTGCCGACGCACAATGCCACTAAGGCGATCAAATTGATTACGGCCCAGCCATAATTCGCCATCTAAAGGATACTTGGGGAAATCTTTAACAAACCAGTGAGGCGCAGAGTAAGAATGACCTTGGCGAGAAATAAAACCTTCACCACTCCAATAAGCACGTACACCGTCGTACTTTTCACTGACCCAATAATGCTGTAATTCGGTTTGGTGGGATTGAGAGGAATACACGTTGGCCAGCATCAATTTGGGAGGCGTTTCTGCCCAAAGAAAAATACTGGATAAAAGCAGTGGTACAAACAAAAAATAACTCATCAAAGACCTCCATGTCTTATGTTTGAGTTATTTTCTAAGGTAAACCAAGTTTACCGCAATACGCTAATTGACGTATTTAGTGACCTGCTTGGCGACTAAAGCCTAGCCAAATGTTTTTTCAGCAATAAACTTTTGAATCTCTGCTAAATCCGCAGGCAGAACATCAACACGCTCTTCACGATCCATTAAGTCGGTTAAGTGATGTGGCAGTTTCGGCATATCGAAACCTGCACGCAATACCGCTTCTTCAAACTTAACCGGATGTGCCGTACCCAGAGTAATCATTGGGATATTTTTGTTACGACGGACTTCGCGGGCCGCTTTCACACCAATCGCTGTATGAGGATCCAACAAATAACCCGTTTCTTCATACACGTCTTGCATAGTGGTAATGGTCGCATCTTCATCAACCGCATAACTGTCGAATAATTCACGGGCTTTATCTAAACGTTTTTCATCCAACTCAATGACATCGGTTTTTGCATTCATACGCGCCATTAAATCAGCCATGACAGAACCGTCACGGTCGTACAAATCAAACAGTAAACGCTCAAAGTTAGACGATACCGCAATATCCATAGACGGTGTAATAGTGTGCATTAACGGATGAACTTCGTATTTGTTCTTGCTCATAACACGGTGCAATACATCGTTTTTGTTGGTCGCAATAATCAGTTGTTCAACCGGTAATCCCATGTTTTTGGCCATGTAACCGGCAAAGATATCGCCAAAGTTACCGGTAGGTACCGAGTAAGCCATTGGGCGCAGTGGGCCACCTAAATTCAATGCTGAATAGAAGTAGTAAACAATCTGCGACATAATGCGTGCCCAGTTAATGCTATTTACAGCCACCAACTTACGCTCACCTTTAAGGAAAGCCTGATTACCAAAGCTCGCCTTAACCATATCTTGTGCTTGGTCGAAGTTACCTTCGATCGCGATGTTATAAATGTTATCACCGGTTACAGTCGTCATCTGGCGACGCTGCACTTCAGACACTTTACCGTGTGGGTGCAAGATGAAGATATCAACGTTCTTACACGCTTTAGTACCTTCAATCGCTGCGCTGCCAGTATCACCCGACGTTGCCCCCATGATCACGACTTTTTCGTGACGACGCTCTAATACATAATCGAGTAAACGACCTAACGTTTGCAAAGCAAAATCTTTAAACGCCAGCGTTGGGCCATGAAACAGCTCCAACACATATTCGTTATGATCAATTTGCTGTAACGGCGCAACGGCTTTATGGCCAAAACCACCATAAACTTCAGAAAGAATTGTTTTTAGCGCATCCGATTCAACGCTGCCTTCAACAAACGGATAAATGACTTTATGCGCTAACTCGGCATACGGAAGATCACGCCAAGACTCAATTTCTTGTTGAGTAAATTTAGGGATTTCCTTAGGAACGTACAAACCGCCGTCGGTCGCAAGGCCGGTTAACAGTACTTCTTCAAACGTTAACTCTGGGGCATTACCGCGAGTTGAAATATATTTCATCATAATTAAAAAACTCTTAAATTTTTAAAATTTTAAACCAAATACTCAACACGGATGCGGGTCACATCCCCTTCAGTACCTTCCAATGCTTCTATCGCAGCAATGGCGTTGTTCATAATTTTTTCTTGAATGGTATGAGTCAGCAAAATAACTTGCACAATCTCTTCACCTTCGGCCTGCTCTTTTTGAATTAACGCTTCGATATTAATACCGCGCTCACTCAAAATGGTCGCAATTTGGGCCAATACGCCGGTCTTATCAAATGCCGGAATACGTAAATAATAAGCGGTTTCAATTTCTTCAATCGGCAACACTTGAGTGTCATCAACATCTTTGTAACCTAAGTGATGAACACGACTAGCCGCCGGTGAATCAATTAAACGGGCTAAATCGATAACATCGGCAACCACGGCCGACGCTGTTGGGCCAGCCCCCGCGCCCGGGCCAGAGAATAACGTATCACCCACTGCATCACCGTTAACCATCACCGCATTTAACACGCCATCGATCTTGGCAATCGAACGTTTTTCTGGGATCAAAGTTGGGTGCACACGTAAATCAATACCATGAGCACTGCGGCTACTCACACCTAAGTGCTTAATTCGGTAGCCCAATTCTTCGGCGTACTGAACGTCTTCTGGAGTAATACCACCAATGCCTTCACAGAAACAGTTTTCAAACTGCAATGGAATACCATAAGCAATAGAAGAAAGAATCGTTAGCTTATGCGCGGCATCAATGCCTTCAACATCAAAGGTAGGATCGGCTTCGGCATAGCCGAGCTCTTGCGCTTCTTTCAATACATCAGCAAAGTCACGACCTTTGTCACGCATCTCGGTCAGAATGAAGTTACCGGTACCGTTAATAATACCGGCTAACCAGTTAATTTTGTTACCGGCTAAACCTTCACGCAATGCTTTAACAATTGGAATACCACCCGCAATACCGGCTTCATACATCACCGAAACGCCTTTGGCTTCAGCGGCGGCAAAAATCTCAGTACCGTGTTCGGCTATTAAGGCTTTATTTGCAGTCACAACGTGCTTGCCGTTTTCAATCGCTAATAGCACCAACTTTTTAGCAACGTCATAACCACCAATCAACTCAACTACGATATCAATTTCTGGGTTAGTCGCGACTTCAAAAATATCACGGGTAATGTTTGTGTTAGAAGTATCCGCAGCTGGATTATCACGACGACAACCCACCTGCTCAATAATAATGTCACGACCTGCACGGCGAGTAATGTCTTGCGCATTTTGGGTTAACACATTGAATGTGCCACTACCGACTGTACCTAATCCACAGATTCCTACTTTTACCGGTTTCAAGGTCGACTCTCCAACATAAACTGACTGATAGTTAAAATTTGCGATATTCTACACTAGAACAGATTGAAAAAAACAACATCGCTCATTTACAAGACAGTTTTCTATTAATTTGCTAGCGTAAAGGTTTATTCTTGCGTCAACGAACTACTCAGTAAGGAACCACCCATGTCAAAGTTTTTAGTATTAACCATTATTGCCGATGACAAACCCGGTATTGTAGAAACCCTAGCTGGGGCAATCGCAGACCAAAATGGTAACTGGCTAGAGAGCCGTATGTCGCACATGGCGGGTAAATTCGCCGGCATTTTACGCATCAGCATTGCCGAAGAAAATGCCAATAGTTTACAGATTCGCTTATCCGAATTGGCGACTCAAGGCATCAGTGTTGGCGTAGAAGTTAGTGCAGATGCTGGCGAATCAGGGGCAACTAAAGATTTAACTCTCAACCTAATTGGCAATGATCGCGCTGGCATTGTTAAAGAAGTATCGCAAGCTTTAGCCAGTATGGGTGTTAACGTTTTAGAACTGACCACCAACTGCGAAAGCGCCCCGATGTCGGCGGATTTATTATTTAAAACCGAAGCGCATTTACGCGTACCCCAGGGTTTTGATGCCAACGCACTCACCGATGCCTTAGAAGCTATTTCTAATGATTTAATGGTCGAAATCACCTTGGATTAAGTTTGAAGAGCACCCTAGCGCTTAAAAAACACTCAATCCCCTTTCTAGAAATATGACCTGAAAGGGGGTCTTGTTCATTTTATTTTGCAAAACGACTGCTTTTTCTTCTGTTCAACTACGAAGCCAGTTAAACTCCCTACTTTGTTATTCCTATAAGCCTTCTGGAGCCACCATGTACCAAGATATTAACTTAACCATCGACAATAAAATTGCACTGATCGAGATTAACCGTCCAGAGGTTTTAAATGCAATTCGTGTTCAAACATATCAAGACTTGATCGCTGCGTTCAAAGAAGCCGACGCTTCTGACGACGTTAACGTTATCGTATTGACCGGTGCGGGCGGTAAATTTACTGCGGGTAACGATTTATCCGATCTTGTTGCGGGTGATGACGTTCGCCAAGATGTTATGGACGGTGTGTCGGGTATTTTTACAACACTTAGCAGAGTTAAAAAGCCGGTTATTGCAGCGGTTGAAAAGGTAGCGGTCGGCATCGGCACAACCATCCTATTACATTGCGACATGGCGTTTGCCGGTGCTAATACCCGCTTCCGTCTACCCTTCGCAAACTTAGGTGTTAGCCCTGAAGGTGCTTCATCTATGTTACTAACAGAATCTGTTGGCCCTAAAATCGCTAACGAATTATTGTTAACTGGTCGTTTCTTTGATGGTAGCGAAGCTGAGAAATGGAACATCATTAACAAAGCAACAGAAGATGGCCAAGCACTAGAAACAGCCATGTCTGTTGCTCAAGACCTAGTTAAGCAACCACTAGCATCTTTGATTACGACTAAGCAGTTATTAAACGTTGGCAACTCTGAAGTCATCGAAGAAGTCGTAACTGACGAGCTTGAAGCCTTCGCATTATTATTGCAAAGCGAAGAAACTCAAGCACGCATCAACCACTTGGTAAATAGCAGCAAGTAATCTCGTATTAGTGACTGTTTTTAACGCCCCATCTGTATCATTAAAGCTGGGGCGTTTTTATTTTTCTGCTAACCTTATTTAAAATGACAGGGGAACGAATGGGCAGAAAAATGGACAAAAAAAACAAAGCCAAACAGACCATTTACAGCAACGAAAAATCTGGCCATTGGATACTCATGGCAGTCGGTTTCTTTTTCTGTTTACCCTTTATTTTTCTAGCCAGTACCATTTTCCAAGAAGTCAGCGTAGGAGAATACGGCATATTGTTCACCCTACTATTTCCCCTTGTAGGCTCTGCATTAATATTTTCTAGCTGGAAAATGCGTAAAAGCTTTCTCTATTTTGGCCCCACACCACTCACTCCATCTCCTTTAATGGGTCAAGTCGGCGGACAAATCGGTGGCCGTATTGCGATAAATAAACCCTGGCAAGAAAGAAACCTAGACATAACCCTAAGCTGTCTGCATACCTATTCAACCGGCAGTGGTGACAACAGCAGAAGCCATACTGATATTGTATGGCAGGCTCACGACAAACCACTAGACCGCGCTAATAGCAGTGGCAGCGTTTTAGAATTTGTATTCGATGTACCCGCCAATAAACCAACCGAGGATACTCACAACGGCCGAGGCAGCATTACTTGGCAAGTCACCGTAAAAGGCATCATTGCCGATCAAGAATTCAACCGAAGTTGGAAAATCCCAACGCAAGTTGGTAGCGAACATTCCTCTATAATTATCCCTAATACTCATAAAGAAGCAGCGCATTCAGCCAAGCTAAAACAAGCTGAGTCCAGTATTGAACAGCAAATACACACACAAGAAACCGCATTGGGTTTAGATATTGTTTCCGATCAAGGCCGTAACAAATCCATGAGCATCATGATGACCCTTTTTGGCGCAGTATTTACCGCTGTTGGCTGCTTTTTGTTTTTTCAAGCAGTACAAGGAGAAGCCATGCTATGGCTGATGGCACCTATTTTCTTTGCGGTAGGGGCTCTTATTCTTTGTTATGGAATCTTTTTACTTGGACGAAAACTCGAATGTAAAATCATCGACGATCAAGTTCATACCCGTCGTAGCTTTTTCGGAAAGGTTATTTATACGCGACAAGGAAAGCTCACCTCTCCCGACCAACTTATTCTTAAGTCCACCATGACCAGCACTCATAACGGCATAAAAACAGAGTACATGGGAGTTTATGCCAAGATAAATATCAATGGCCAGAATGGCTCGCTGAAGAAAGAAATAAAGCTAGTTGAAGGCATTGAAGGAAGGCCCGCTGGAGAAGCTATGATGAGAAAGCTTACAGATGCTTTAATAGTTAACAACAACAATTTAAAAGGTGAACTAGAAGCGCTATAACGCTTCTAGTACTGGCGAACACCGCAAAATTTCTTCGGTGTTACCCCAAACCAAGATTTAAACGCTCGATGAAAAGCACTTGGCTCCGAGTACCCTAAATAGGTCGCTACCGATTCTATTTCAACGCTATCTTTCAATAATAAATTAGCGGCTTGTTCTTTCAATACCGACTCTTTCACTTGTCTAAAACTAGTGCCTTGTTCAGATAGATTCCGTTGTAAGGTTCTTTTATGCATGCCTAGTGATAACTCAACTTCCTCACTGCTCACTCTAGAAAACCCATTATTTTCGATTAAATGCTTAACCGAATCAATCAACGCAAGCCTCGCTCTTTTTGCTCTTAGTAACTCTTCTGCATAAACAATATTTATTTGATAAAGATGCTGATCACACCCTAATAGAGGTTTATCAAATTGTTCCGAATAAAAGTCGACCGCTAGGTTTCCATCTCTATTCTCAACCTCACAAGCTAACGCTTTAGATATTAAATCAGCATCCAAACTTAAAGGAATATAAAGCCGTTTTACTTTGATTGTATTATTAGAAATAGCCTGAATAATGCCAACTGTCCCTATCACAACCGCTAATATCTGATGAGAATTTGCAGGTACACTATTAGGTACAGCAACATATTCGCACTGAATAACCCACTCTTCACCTACGAGAATTTGATCAACTTGAAAACATCCACTCTCGCTGATTAAGGTTTGAAAAGTGACTATATTATTCAAAGCCGTGCGCGCATCTGGACTGTGCCAAATAACGGGAGCTAAAACGCCCACAGCTCGATAATCTTGGCTTGATCCAATTTTTACGCCTAATAAAGGGTCTTGCGCTATTTTATCCGCCTGATGCCACATCTGCCTAGCATCATTAACCTCAAGTCGATAACCTGGAATGAGCTGCTCATTTTCAAACCCTGCGATACCTTCGACGATAAGCCGAGTATCCAACCCTAGATTAGAGAAAGTACGCATCAGGGCGTTAATCCACTCTCCTTCAATGTAGTTTTTTTTCACAAGCCACCAACTCATAAATTACAGTTTACGATAAATATAGACTAACATTATGTCGCATAAGGTCAATTAAGAGTAACTCCGGTCAATGACCTCAGGGCTAATATAAGGAATACTAGAAAATAATAACAATAATGAATGAGATTAAAGTATGGGTGAATACAACATAAATGGACTGGGCATCCCAATGTTCTTGGTCTTCATGACCCTTGAATACCTATTCCTTAGATTAAAGGGCAGAACCCTACATCGCTATAGCGACACGGTGACGAGTCTATCTATGGGGCTTTGCCTGCTAATCTCGGATGCTTTATTAAAAACCTATACTTTTGCAGTCTTTATTTACTTATCAAAAAATCATGCAATATTTGAGTTTACAGCCCAAGAACCGATCACTTGGATCTTCTTCTTTTTAGCGATAGATGTGTGTTATTACTGGTTCCATAGAATGGCACACGAAATCAACCTATTCTGGGGAGCCCATGTAGGGCACCATCAAAGCGAAGAATACAACCTCACGACGGCATTAAGACAAAGTGCGTTTCAATACGGTTTTTCTTGGGTCTTTTATTTACCGCTCGCAATTTTAGGTTGCCCACCAGAAGTATTCTTAGTGTTATTTGTTCTTCTAAAAATGTATCAATTTTGGTTACACACTCAATCCATTCAGCAAATTCCTTTCATAGAAGGCATCTTCTCTACCCCTTCTAGCCACCGAGTTCACCATGCTAAAAATCCTATTTATATTGATCGTAATTACGGCGGAACCTTAGTTATTTGGGACCGCCTATTCTCCACTTGGCAACCTGAACTAGACAATGATCCTTGCCACTATGGAACAACACAACCCCTAAATACGCTAAACCCTATCAAAGCCAATTTTCAACACTGGGCAATACTCGCGCAAGATACTCTGCATACTCGTTTATGGCGCAACAAAATAGGGCTGTGGTTTAAGCCAACAGGATGGCGCCCTAAAGACTGTATTAAGCAAAATTCAAAGGGCGTGCCATTACAAAAAATAGGATGTGCCCCGCGTGAAAAATATGACCCTCAGGTGTCTAAATGGACACGATGGTATAGTGGCTTTTCTTTCCTATGCATCATCGTCGTTTCGATTATGTTTATATTTTTAGCACCCTCGCTATCGGGCTTAATGCAGCTGTTGGGTGCCGCCATTATCGTTTATGGCTTAGTCGTCGTTAATGATTTATTAGAAGGTAATAAAAGATTGGCTTGGATAGAAGTCATCCGCTTACCTGTCATGATTTGGTTAGCCAGTACTTTGTGGTTCAGCACTTCTACTACGCGTATCGTCGATACAATTATTATGGATAAGCCTGCGGCGCAAGTGCTTACTTACGCAAGCACACCTTCCTTATGGCCCCAGTGGCATCCTCAATCATCTAAGGTTTATGAACACTCTCAGAGTCCGTTAAAGAAAGGGGAGAAATTTGAAGAGGATATAGAAACAGCCCTTGGTCAAAACCATCTCGTCTGGGAAGTGATACAAAGTACAAACGAGCAGTGGGTTGCTCACGCAAACAATTTAACAAACGGCGCTAAGATTAAATTGCAATACCGTGTTCGTGACTTAGGGAATCAAACAGAGTTCGAAAGAACGTTGGATTACACCCTGCCCAACATGGCTTTTGTGGCACTAAATGCCATTTTTTATAAATCGCAAGTTGAGAAAAAATCTGAACAAGCGCTGTTGCGATTAAAGGCCGCTATTGAGCTCTAAGATCTAAGCTACAGCGTCATAATCATTGTTTTTACCCCTTGTGAATAACGTATATTTCAAGGGGATCGCATTCAGATAATTTGCAAGTCAGAATAACGAACCTCTCCACTTTCATGGAGAGAAAAACATTATCGATTATTAAACTTCAACCTCTTCTGGCATTTTACCCAACACTTTATACAACACGGGCACCACAATCAGTGTCAGCAGAGTAGAAACCAACAGTCCACCAATAATCGCCCAGCCCATCGGCGACCACATACTAGAACCCGTTAGCGTTAGCGGTAATAACCCACCCACAGTCGTTAACGTGGTTAATACAATCGGCACAAAACGTGTTTTAGCCGCGGCCATAATCGCATCCATTTTTTCTAGCCCATCGCGGCGCATCTGGTTGGCATAATCAACAAGAATAATCGAGTTATTCACTACAATACCGACCAGCGACGTTAAGCCGATAAACGCGGTAAAACTAAAGGTATAACCACTAATAAATAACGCGATAAACGCACCGATTAAGGCAAAAGGAATGGCGGCAAAAACAATCAATGGCTGCACAAAAGAACGGAACTGCAAAACTAATACCGCAAAAATTCCGAATACCGCTAACAACACGGTTTTCGCCATGCCGCCAAACGCTTCTTTACGATTTTCTTGCTCGCCACCAATGGCATAATGAACCCCATCAGGAAAGTTATACGCATCCAACTTTGCGATAATATTATTGGTCACGTTTTCTGCAGTAAATCCGGGTAAAACATCGGCGGTAATACGTGCCATACGTTCTAAATCATAATGCTGAAAGCGTGCAATACTGGTTTCTAAATTCAAATCAGCAATTTGTAATAACGGTACAAGCGACCCTGAATTTGAGCGTACTTTAATGTCTTCAAACGTTTCAATTTGAGGCTGTTCGTACTGCGACAATCTCAATACCAAAGGAAAATCTTCGCCTTGTTCATCACGGAAGCTGCCCATATTAGTACCCACCAATGCAGTGCGCACCGTACGGTCAACTTGCTGCAAAGGCACATTCAGCATGGCAGCTTTATCGCGATTAATATCGACTTTTAAATCGATTTTAAAATTACCAACCGGATTATCAATGCCGACCGTTCCTGGAGTATCAATCACTAGCTGTTCAACATCCATGGCGACTCGCTGAATATCTGCCAGTTCTTCACCAACGATTCGAATACTAATCGGCGCAACTAACGGTGGCCCCTGCATGAATTCTTTAACCGTAATCTTTGCGCCTGCAATATCACCCACCTGACTACGAATGGTTTCAACCAAAGGCTCTACAGAAGACAATTGAAAATCATGAAGCGTGACAAACAACTGAGCAAAATTAACCGTTTGTCGAGTTGGCATAATATTGTAATAAATACGCGGATTACCACGACCAACATTCAACGCAACATCATCAACCAGCTTATGCTGACGTACTCGTTTACTCACTTCATCAGCAATTTCTTGGGTACGCGTAAACGTCGAGCCTTCTGGCATATCAATGTTCACCAAAATCATCGGCTTTTCTGCTTTCGGAAATAAACTGACTCCGATATAAGGAAATAAAGCCAAACTGGAAACCAATAATAATACCGAGATACCAATGATTTTTGCTGGGCGGTCAAGTGCCCAAAGTAATAATTTGCTATAGCTAGTATCCGCAATCGATTCTAATTTCTTTTGCGCACGGGTCGTTTTTTTAGCAGAGTTGCCTAATTTACTGGCCAATAACGGCGTCAGTGTTAATGCAATTAATAACGACGCAAATAACGTCACAACGACCGTTACCGGCATGGCGCGCATAAACGTGCCCGAGCCATTTTGCATAATCAGCATCGGTAAAAAAGAGAGCACTGTTGTTAATGTTCCACTGGCGACCGCCCAAGCCACTTGCGAACTGCCTTTTACCGCAGCTTCGGTTGGGGTATCACCATCACGCAAATGGCGCGATACGTTTTCAACCACAACAATTGCGTTATCAACCAACAACCCCAGCGCAATCACCAAGCCAACAATCGACATTTGCTGCAAACCAAAACCCGCGAGATCAACCCAGCCAATGGCAATAAAAATCGATAGCGGCACCGCAGATACCACCACCAAACTCGGTTTAAACCCTAAAACAATAATGCTTAAAATAGCGACTAAAATAAGCCCCATATTTAAGCTATCAAAAAATCCACTAATCTGTCGCTCAACACTCACCGATTGATCCATCACGGTGAATAATTTTATTTCACTCGGAATGCGCGGTTTATATTGATCAATCTGCGCTTGAATGCCTTCCATCACATTAAATATCTGGCTGCCTTTACGCTGCACCACAGAAATAAAGACGGCTTTTTCACCGTTTAATTTCGCACGATACGTTGGTAACGTTTCACCTTGGCTAATAGTGGCAATATCACGCAAGTAAATAAACTTGCCTTGCGAGCCACGAATTACCGTATCTTCAATTTGCTGTAATGATTGATAATCACCCGAGGTTCTAACGGTAAAACGACGATCACCGCCATTGGCATGACCACCCGGTAAATTTTGCGCGGCATTTTGCACCGCCACAAAAACTTCATCAAGACTAATGCCCAACGCATTCACTTGGCGCTGGTCGACTTTGATTTGAACCTCTAACTGCGGCAAGGCCTCAACATCAACACGTTTCACGCCCGAAGCACGCTCTAAGCGCTGTTCCAAAGCTTCTGCATGACGTTTTAGCTCACTATAACTGGCTTGCTGTGAGACAAGTGCTAGCTGCAGAATACTGACATCTGCCGGTGAAATTTTATCGATTTTTAACGCCACAATACTAGACGGTAAATCACTGCGAATACGCGCAATGCTGGCAACCACTTCATCGTATTTTTCATCCGGATCGGTGCCGTATAAAAACTCAATTCGGGTAACGACCAAACCATCTTCAACATTGGTTTTTATGTTTTTAATATCTTCTAATTCATTCAGCGCTTCTTCTATCGGGTCAACCACCAGCTTTTCCATATCCATAGGAATGGTGCCAGGGCTGACCACTTTAATAACGGCGGCCGAGAAATCAAATTGCGGGTCTTCAGAGCGAGGCATGGTAAAAAAAGACACCAGACCCAACATGACTAAGAGTAAAAATAACACCGTCGTAAACTGGTGATTTCGTATCGCTAACGCAGGTAATTGCATGTTGTTAACCTTTTAAATTACTGTACGGCGACCGAACGGCCTTCAGATAAATACGGAGCACCTTGAATAACAATACGCTCCCCTTCTTGAATACCTGCACGCACCGCCATGCGGCTACCTTCGATAAACGCCACATCCACTAAACGCATATGGGCTTGGTCATATTCATCCAATACATAGACTTCTGCTTGCTTACCATCGGCGCGTAATAACGCCGTTAACGGCAGTAAAACTAAGCTTTCTTTTTGGCTAGGATAAATACGACCATGACCCACAAAACCGGCTAATAAATTTTGCGCGCCCCTTTTACCTGAAACGGTATTTTTAGAAATGCCCGTTAAACGTAATTCAATTTTAAAGGTTTGGGTTGCGGCATCCGCGCGCGCTGCCACTTCAGAAACCGTCGCAGGAAATAACTGATTAGGGTAAGCATCAAAATACAGCTCGGCGGTATCGCCTAATTGAGTGCGCACAATGTCTTTATCAATAATGCCGGTACTTAAAATCCAACCGGTTTTTTTCGAGGCGAATACAAACACAGGCTGACCTGCTTTTACCAACTCATTGGGTTCAAGTGCACGATTCAAAATACGACCGGCCGCCGGCGCTTTAATCACGGCATAGCGACGATTAAAGGTCGCAACGGTTAAATCTGACTGGGCTATTTCCATGCGCGTTTGGGCAGACTGCAACTGATCCATTGAAAGTGCATTTTGCCCTTGCAACGATTGAAAGCGCTCTAGGTTTCGTTGAGCATTGGCCAATACCGATTTTGCTTTCGCGACCTCCGCATCAATTTCTTCTAAATCCAAAGACGCCAATAACTGGCCCTTTTTCACAAACTGCCCTTCATCGACATAGACGTGGCTAACAAGCCCTGGGACTTTAAAGCCTAGCGACTGCTCTGACTTGTTTTCCAGTAAGCCACTGATACGAATGGCTTTTGCATATTCTGCATAGTGAGCGCTAACCACCTCCACTGGCACGGCCTTGATTGCGGCCGCTTGGGGGTCTGCTGCCATCACGTGAGTGTTTATGCTCAGGCTAATAGCCAAACTCAGCATTAGAAATACCAGCGCTTTAAAGCGCATGGTTCTCATGTTCATCGTCGTGCTGCTCATCATACTGCTGTTCAAGGACATCATACTGCTATCAAACAAAAGGTCAGATGAAGGTTCGGTCGAAATATCAGTCAAAATATAAGGTGCTGGTTTCATAAATAAGCGGCCTGAATTGAATACGTCATGTTGACAGTGAAAACATATAGCATTACATTCTATCTATGCAATGTGTTCACCGTCAACACTTAATCAATTTAGAACAAGGCAATGCAACAAATGACCGACGTAAGTAAAGGCGACCAGTCTAAAGATGGCCAAGGTAAAGGCGACCAAAATAAAGACAGCGCCGTTAATTATCATCACGGTAATTTACGCTTAGCCTTACTAGACGCGACAGTAGCTCAGATAAAAGAAGTGGGGGTTGAAAAGTTAAGCTTACGTGGCATTGCTCGCATTGCTGGAGTCTCTCAAACGGCCCCCTATCGTCACTTTAAAGACAAAAACGAATTGCTCGCCGAAGTCGCAACCCAAGCCTTTATTGACCTCTACCAAGCCACCTCGCAGCAGCTGACTCCGCAGCGCACTACCTGCAAAAACATTGAAGCGACTGCCCTAGCCTATGTAGACTTTGCCATCGCCAATCCAGAAAGATACAAATTGATGTTTGGCCCCAGCATTCAAAATCGTCGCAGTTATAGCAATATGCTTGCTGCGGGTGAAAGATCGTTTAACGTATTAATCAGCCAAGTTGAGCACGGCATCGAAGAAGGTATCTTCCTCAATGACTGCGCCATGATATTAGCCAATACATTATGGACACAGGTTCATGGTATAGCGTCTTTAATTATTGATGGATTTTATCAAAACCGAGAGCTGCCCATGCCCTTTGATGAATTTTTACGCATACAAATTAGCATCGCCTCGCGCGCCATTCAGATTAATCCAACAGCCTATACTGCCAGTAGAATCGCAAACAAAACTGACCGACAAGTCAGGTTCGATTAATTTTTCGATTTTCTATCGAGGGTCAAAGTGTCAAGCTAGAATTAGCCCTTCTTTTGAAGTACTATCGTGCCAACAAGGCTATTTTTAGCCCTCACAATTAATCTGCGAGATGCCAACCTCACTCTTTTTCGGTATACTTGCGGGCCTTTTTTAGCGCCACTCGCTTTTACGGATATTAAAAATATGGGTAAGCAAACACCTCTGTACCAACAACATCTAGATGCTAACGGCAAAATTGTCGATTTTGGTGGTTGGGATATGCCGATTCATTACGGCTCTCAATTACAAGAGCATAATGTCGTGCGCGAAGACGCAGGCATGTTCGATGTTTCCCACATGACCATCGTTGATATCGAAGGTCCGGAAGCTCTGGCTTACCTACAAAAATTGCTCGCTAACGACGTAGCCAAACTAACTGTGATCGGTAAAGCGTTATATACCGGTATGTTGAACGAAGAAGGCGGCGTGATCGACGACCTAATCGTTTATAAAATGGATGGCTGGTACCGCACCGTTGTTAACTGTGGCACCCGTGAAAAAGATTTGGCTTGGATGACCAAGAAAATTGAAAGCTTCGATGCGACTCTTACCGAACGCTCTGAACTCGCCATGGTGGCCGTTCAAGGCCCGAACGCAATCGCAAAAGTGAAGCAAGTACGCGCTGAACAAGCCGACTTGATTGACTCATTAAACATATTCCAAGGCTTGCCTGACGGCGAATGGTTCTACGCACGCACCGGTTATACGGGTGAAGACGGCTTAGAAGTCATCGTACCAGCAGATGAAGTGGTTGGTTTTTGGCAAGCATTATTAGCCGCGGGGGTTGCCCCTGCAGGTTTAGGCGCACGTGATACTTTGCGCTTAGAAGCGGGTATGAACTTATACGGTAACGAGATGGACGATTCAGTATCGCCACTTGATGCCGGCATGGGTTGGACCATTGCTTGGGAACCAAGCGATCGTGACTTTATTGGCCGCACAGCGCTAGAAGCACAAAAAGCCGATGGTATTAAAACTAAGCTAGTAGGCATTGTTTTAGAAACTCGCGGCGTGATGCGTTCACACCAAAAAGTGGTTATTGAAGGTCTTGGCGAAGGCGTCTCTTGTGAAGGAGAAATTACCAGTGGTACTTTCTCTCCAACGTTACAGCATTCAATCGCAATGGCTCGTGTTCCTTATGACACAGGCAGCGAATGCAATATCGAAATGCGCGGCAAGTTAATTCCAGCCCGCATCGTAAAAATGCCATTCGTTCGTAACGGCAAGAAAATTTTCGAATAACCGTTTCTAGAATTAGAATAATTTAAAAATTTAGATTGAGAGAATATTAAAATGAGCAATATCCCAGCAGAATTAAAATACGTTGAATCTCACGAATGGTTACGTAAAGAAGAAGACGGCACCATTACAGTCGGCATCACCGACTTCGCACAAGCAGCCCTTGGCGACGTGGTATTCATCGAATTGCCAGAAGTAGGCGATGAAGTAGAAGCTGATCAAGACATCGCTGTTGTAGAATCCGTTAAAGCGGCTTCTGACGTATACGCACCGATCGCTGGTAAAATCGTTGCGGTAAACGAAGCATTGGTCGACGCTCCTGAAAAAGCCAACGAAGACCCATATGGCGACGCTTGGTTCTTCCGTATGGAACCTGTTGATGCAAACGTATTAGATACCCTAATGACCGCTGATGAATACGCTGCAAAGTGTGACTAATTAGCCACTAGGCCCTGCTGTTTCAACACAGAAACATCAGGGCTTTTTTATATGTGAATTTTTTTCGTTCATACCCTAACTTTCGTACACTTTATAGCATATTACGAGCAAGCCCATGAGCACACAAACCCTGGTACAACTGGAACAGCGCGACAACTTTATTGGTCGTCACATTGGTCCTGATGCAAGCGAAGAAAACGCCTTATTAAAAGCCGTTGGCGCGACAAGTTTAGAAGACCTTTCTACCCAGATAGTTCCTTCTGACATTCTGCGCGAAGAATTTTTAGACATCAAAGATGCTCGCACAGAATTCGAAGCCATTAATTATCTGCGCACTCTTGCAGACCAGAACAAGGTTTTCAAAAGCTACATAGGCATGGGTTATAACGATACGATTATTCCTCCAGTGATCATGCGTAACGTGTTGGAAAATCCCGGCTGGTACACCTCTTACACCCCTTATCAGCCAGAAATTGCACAAGGCCGCTTGGAAGCATTATTAAACTTCCAACAACTGGTGTGTGATATGACGGGAATGGAACTGTCTAACGCATCCTTGTTAGATGAAGGCACCGCCGCCGCTGAAGCCATGGCCATGACCAAGCGCAGCGTGCGTAAAAACAAATCAAATACTTATTATGTTGACGAAAACTGCCTACCGCAGACCATCGATCTAATAAAAACCCGCGCCGAAGCCTTTGGTTGGGATGTATTAGTTGGCCCAGCACAAGAAGCTGCTAAAGCCGACGTTTTTGGTGCTATTTTTCAATACCCAGGCAAAGCCGGTAACATCGAAGATTTTACCGATGTCATCAATGCCCTTCACGAAAAAGACGCCCTAGCCACAGTCGCCACCGACCTGATGGCGTTAGTAGCGCTGAAAACACCTGCCGAAATGGGTGCCGATATAGCACTAGGTAACGCCCAACACTTTGGTGTTCCCATGGGTTTTGGCGGCCCACATGCTGCTTTCTTTGCGACCAGAGACAAATACAAACGTTCGATTCCTGGCCGCATTATTGGCGTATCTATCGACTCTCATGGCAATAAAGCGCTGCGCATGGCATTGCAAACCCGCGAGCAACACATTCGCCGCGAAAAAGCCAACTCCAATATATGTACTGCGCAAGCATTATTAGCAAATTTATCGTCGTTTTACGCGGTTTATCATGGTCCACAAGGCTTAAAAACCATCGCCGGTCGCATACATCGTTTAACCGATATTTTAGCGCTAGGCCTACAAAAAGCCGGCTTAACAATCGTTAACGATAGCTGGTTTGATACCCTTACGATTAAAACCGACGACCGCGACGATGTTATTCAACGTGCCCTTGCTGCCGGAGTGAACTTACGCCTTGATAGCTCAGTTTCTTTAGGTGTTACTCTGCACGAAAAAACCTCTGCGGCTGATGTTCAAGAACTACTGAACATCTTTATTGGCAAAGCCATAGAAGACTTAGAATTAGACGTATATGCTCTAGATGCCGAGATAGTTGCTCAAGAAAGCAACAATGGCTCGAGTTCGATTCCAGCAGACTTACAACGCACAACCGAGTTTTTAACCCACCCAACGTTCAATACGTATCACAGCGAACACGAAATGCTGCGCTACATGAAGAGCTTGGAAGTCAAAGATTTAGCAATGAATCATTCAATGATCACGCTGGGTTCTTGCACCATGAAACTAAACGCCACCACGCAAATGATTCCGCTGTCTTGGCCTGAGTTCTCTAACATTCACCCATTTGCTCCCAAAGATCAAACCGTGGGTTACGAGCAAATGATTGCTGAGTTAGACGACTACCTAAAAACAGTCACAGGCTTTCCTGCTATTTGTATGCAGCCAAACTCAGGTGCACAAGGCGAGTATGCGGGCTTGTTAGCGATCAAAAAGTATCACGAAAGCCGTGGCGAAGGTCACCGTAACGTCTGCTTAATTCCTCGCTCAGCCCACGGTACTAACCCAGCATCGGCACAAATGGCATCGATGAAAGTAGTTGTAACCAACTGTGATGAACTGGGCAACGTAGACTTTGCCGATTTAAAAGCCAAAGCCGAAGAAATTGGCGACAACTTATCTTGCCTAATGATCACCTACCCATCGACCCACGGTGTTTACGAAGAAGGCATTAAAGAAATTTGTGAACTGGTACACAGCTTAGGCGGCCAAGTTTACATGGACGGCGCTAACCTAAACGCACAGGTGGGTATCACACAACCGGCTTATTTAGGTGCCGATGTAACCCACATGAACCTGCACAAAACCTTCGCTATTCCACACGGTGGCGGTGGCCCAGGCATGGGGCCAATTGGCGTTGCAGCGCATTTAGCGCCGTTTGTTGCCAACCACAAGGTTCGCCCAATCGACAGCGAAAGCAAAGGCCAAGGGCCGGTTTCTTCAACCCCTTATGGCAGCGCCAGCATCCTAACAATTTCTTGGATGTATATTACCCTAATGGGCGGTAAAGGATTACGCAAAGCGACACAACACGCCTTGCTTAAAGCCAACTACTTAGCCAAGCGTTTAAGCGATTACTACCCCATTTTATACACAGGTAAAAATGGATTAGTTGCCCACGAATGCATCATTGATTTGCGCCCCATTAAAGAACAAACCGGCATCACCGAAGTGGATATCGCCAAACGTTTAATGGATTATGGTTTCCACGCCCCGACCATGTCGTTCCCGGTTGCCGGAACCTTCATGATCGAGCCAACAGAATCAGAAAGCAAAGCAGAAATTGACCGCTTTGCCGACGCCATGATCGCTATTAAAGGCGAAGTAGTCGCGATTCAAAACGGTGAACTTGATGCAGACAACAACCCATTGAAAAACGCACCACATACAGCAGCAGCGGTTACCGGTGAATGGGATCGTCCCTATTCTCGTGAACTTGCCGCCTTCCCAACCAACAACTTGGGCGCTCATAAATTCTGGCCAACGGTTGGCCGTGTCGATGACGTATACGGCGACCGTAACTTGATTTGTTCTTGCCCTGCGATTGAAAACTACGAAGATTAAATCTTTATTTAAACTTTTGGTTAAAGGTTAATCTAAACCTTTTGTTTTCATAAAAAATAAAGCCGTTAATCGTAAGATTAACGGCTTTTTTATAGTCTCTCGAAAGACAAATCAATAATGATAACGAACCCAAACACACTTTAAGCCAAACTATTAGCTAATACGCAGGTGACTCTCATCAGTTTCACTTACAGTATCTTCTACCGTTGGGTGTGCTTCTATTCCTGCCTGAATCACCGCTTCTTTTTCAGATTCCCTAAGCAAAAGTTGCTCGATACGAGAATTCAACAATTTTTCTGTTTCTTCGTGTCGTTGCCACTCCAACGACAAATTTCGATACAGGAAATATGCCATTACAATCATTAAAATCATAAATGGAAACGCGGCCAAAACCGCTGCCGCTATTTCAGCACCTTGAAATAACTCATAATAAATAGCTGTACCACCAAAAGTAGAAAACCACAGCATACTTAATAAAACAGGCACAATCATAACGCCTAAAACGAACTCGCGGATTGTACGACCTTTAGAAATGCGAGCAATAAAACTCCCAACAAAAGGCGCCCAACTCAGTCCCTAAGCCCAATAAAAAATAGTCCATTCTTCTACCCAGTGCCCACTGGAATATGGCGTTGTTACCAAACTCATTTGGATGATATTGCCTAAATATCAATGGCTTTTACCCAGCCTTTATCGACTCGATTACCCAACAGTGGTCGGAATGTTTCACTGATTAAGCCATAACTATTATGACGAAAACGCACATAAGTAATTGCCAAACCAACAACGGTAAATGTTGCCCATTGATGCAAACCCCAATGGAAAAATGAATATCGCATGCCTACTTGTGCCGCTTGTGTAGAACCTGGAGTACCAACATTTCCTTGCTCTCACCCAATCAATAGGTGAATGGGTAAAAATTTACCTAAAGAAACAATTCGTTAAGTCGTTACAGCATTAATATCGGTATTAACGTCTATACTGTTGGTAAAATATTTAAGGAGATTGGTATGCAGTGGTTTTACTCGCTTTACAATACCGTAGAGAAAACATTTTTTTACACGCTAAATCGTAAAATTGTAGGTAATTTAGCGTTTTTATTCGCTATCCAGCTGTTTTCTTATTTCCAGCTTAGTAACTTAATTTCCGATGGTGAAAAAGGCAGTTTTTACGGGGTTATGTTGTTCTCAAGCTTAGCGTTCGCTTTCACTCTTTTTTACATGCGCTATCTAATCGTAAAACCGGTCAAACACATGCTGCGCACCTTAGAAAGCATTAACAGTAAAGAGGGCGATTTATCGCAACGACTACCCCGCTTTAGTCATGACGAATTTGGCGAACTGGCTAAAAGCTACAACCAACTTGCCAGTAGCTTGCAGACCATTTTACAAGACACCTACACCCATGCATTAAGCGCCAGTGAAGTAAATCAACAAGTGTTAGCATCGGTTGAAGAAGGCATGACCAGTACCGACAAACAATTTAGCTATGGCCAAGCCATTCACGACAGCTGTGATCGACTAAAACACAACTTGCACTCCATTAGCAAAAACGTAAACGATATATCCAGCACCACCAAAATCAACGTTAAAACTGCTCATGATTCGTCTCTGGATTTGATCAACATGCAAGGCGAGATCAACGGCATTAATGAACTGCTGGGTAACTTTGCTCAAACGGTAGTCAAACTCAGTGAAAGTGCCAGTAACATTCGCAACATCTTAAAACTGGTTGAAGGCTTTTCCGAACAAACCAACTTATTAGCTCTCAACGCCGCCATTGAAGCAGCCCGCGCGGGTGAAAGTGGCCGTGGCTTTGCCGTAGTGGCAGACGAAGTAAGAACCCTGGCACAAAAAGTGAATTCAGCCACCTCAGAAATTAACGAACACATCACCTCGATGGAAAACCTAGTACACGACACCGAACAAGAATCATCGCAGCTGTACGAAGAATCAGATCAACTTAAAGAAAAAATGGGTGAAAACTCTGATAAATTCAAACTCATGGTCGATGAACTCAATAAAGACCTTGCAGCCTTATCTGAGCTTGAAAGCGCAGTTGGCATTGCCAACAGTGCCTCCGAAGAAAACGACCAATTAGCCACCAGCATCAATCAACTGGGGCAAAAAATCTCAGACTCGATTCTTGAAGTAAATGAAAGCACTAAAACCATGATGGAAGAAACCGATATCACTAAAGAACAACTCTCACGATTTGTATAAACAGTTATATTAGTTAATCTAAACGACCTTCTAATTCGTATATTCAATATACCCAATTAGAAGGTCATACCATGAACTCTGATGAAGTAAACAACCTAATACAGCACTACCCCGAAATTCAACTTTTAACTGTTGAACAAGAGGTTAATCTTGCCAAGCAAATGGATCATGCAATGGAACAACTCGCGCAAGTTGTTTTACTGCAAGAAAATCTTTTAGAACAAGTATCCGACATACTCCTAGCACAATACCAAAGCTCACCCATACTGGATGACTTTTTAACCCAGTACGATCTTTGGTTGCTAACCAAACATTGCCAACCCCTTGAACAAAATTCAAATGTATCTAACGAAACTTTATCACTCAGTCTAGTACGCTTAGAGTGCGATCGCTCTAATGTATTTGATTTTTTATTGTCACAAGTTAACGACATAGAAGTGCCGCTTAACGAATACGCAGCATCACTTAAAGCCGAATACCTAAAAACCCGTAATAAACTAGTACAAAGTAATATTCGTTTAGTTATGCACATTGCAAAACGCTACGCCAACAAAGGGGTGGATGTAGAAGAATTGATCCAAGAGGGTTCAATTGGCTTAATAAAAGCCGCCGAAAAATACAACCTAAATAAAGGTTTTCGTTTTACCACGTATGCTTACTGGTGGATCCAGCAAGCCATTAAAAATACCTTAAATCAAAAACGCAGCCCAATACGTATTCCTATTAATACCAGCGATCGTATTTATAAAATAGAATCGACTAAGCAAGATTATTTTAATCGTTATGAAAAATACCCAACGTTAAAAGAATTGCAAAAATTAACCGGTTTAAAAAGAGATCAAATATTATCGGTTAGCAACATTGGTAACTTAACGGTATCAATGAATGCGCCGGTTTATGAAGACGGTATGATGCTGGATGAAATATTAACTTCAGACGATAGCTCACCTAGCTACTCCAATGAAAAAATGCTGCAAGTGAATGACGTAGAATATTTAAAACAATTAATTAAACAATTGCCCGAAAGACAACAAAAAATTGTCTACCTATATAATGGTATTGATATTAGTGATGGTTTAAGTTTTGCCGAAATCGCTCCGCAAATAGGTGTAACCTTAGAACGGACTCGACAGCTCTATCATAAGTCAATTGAGTCGTTAAGAGAGCTATCGGCGAACCTTAAACAAACCGCTTAAATAACCGCTTAAATAACTGCCAACTTTTTAACTAATACACCAGCATAAAAAAACCCCGATAACAAAAAATGTTATCGGGGTTTTTTATGCTTCAGCTATTAATATTTTAACTACTGAATTCACAAACACAAAAAAGTGTTTGTGAATATCTAAGCAGGCTTAGAATTGATCAGCAGTGAAATCCATCAAGGTCGCTTTACCGGCTTCAATATCTGCCTGTAAAAGATCCGCTTGAGCAGTAGCTGTTCTAAAGAAATGCTCAGCTGCTTTTAGCTTACCCTGATAAAAATCTTCAGAATACTTACCAGAATTTAAGTCAGCTTTTGCAACATTCGCCATAGTTGCCCACATAACACCCATAGTGGTTAGTGAGAACAATTTAAGAATAGGAGTTGCCGCTGCACCCACGATTTCTGGATCTTTCATTGCATTGCCTGCCATCCACATCAAGCTGTTCTGCAAGGTTTGCAGTAACGCTTTACAATGCTTTTGGTGTAGCTCGTTATCAATGCTAGCAACCATTTCGTGCATTTTCTTAAAGTAAGTCTTAGGTAAACGACCGCCTTTGATCATCAACTTACGGCCAACTAAATCCAAAGACTGAATACCGTTAGTGCCTTCATAAATACGGGCAATACGGCCATCACGCAATAACTGCTCTACTTCCCAATCTTGAGTAAAACCAGAACCACCCATGCTTTGTAGCGCTTGGTCGGTAGAGAAGAAACCTTCGTCGGTTAAGTATGCTTTAACGATTGGCGTCATGATCTGCACAATGTCATCTGCTTCTTCACGTACGTCGGCATCTGGGTGATTTTCAGAAATATCCAAATTCAAACCTGTCCAGTAAGCCATGCAACGTGCGCCTTCTAAGAAGACCTTCTGCTGGGTTAACATACGACGAACATCTGGGTGAACAATAATAGGATCGGCTTTTTCTTCTGGGTTCTTAGGGCCCGTTAGTGAACGCGACTGCAAACGCTCTTTAGCAAAACCAAGGCTGATTTGGTAGGCTTTTTCGGCCAAACCTAAACCTTGAATACCCACCATGATGCGCGCAGAGTTCATCATAGTGAACATGCACTTCAAACCTTCGTTTTCTTTACCAATCAACCAACCTTTGGCATTTTCGAAGTTCATTACACAGGTTGCAGAGGCTTTAATACCCATCTTGTGTTCAAGACCACCACAAAACGCTGGGTTACGCGTGCCGTCATCTAAAAACTTAGGTACTAAGAACAACGAAATACCTTTACTAGAATCTGGTGCTCCTGGCAATTTAGCCAATACCAAGTGAACAATGTTGTCCACCATATCGTGGTCACCACCGGTGATCCAAATTTTAGTGCCCGAAATAGCATAGCTGCCGTCGGCTTGTGGTTCAGCTTTTGTACGAACCAAGCCTAAATCAGTACCACACTGTGGCTCGGTCAAACACATAGTACCGGTCCACTCACCTGCAATTAGGTTTGGCAAATACTTTTCTTTTAATTCATCACTGGCGTGCAACGTTAGTGCATCAATCGCACCATGGCTCAAACCAGGGTACATACCCATAGACAAGTTAGTTGAGCATGCCATTTCATCTACCACAATCTTCAACAGTTGTGGTAAACCTTGGCCACCGTATTCGGTCGACGCAGAAAGACCCGACCAGCCACCATCAGCAAAGGCACGGTAAGCTTCTTTAAAACCTTTGGGAACCGTAACAGATTTAGTTTCAGGGTCGTAATGACAACCTTCAATATCACCCGACTGATTGATAGGCTGTAAAATATTTTCAGCAAGTTTTGCAGATTCATCGAGAACCGCTCGAATCATCTCTTCATTTGCATCTTCAAACCCTGGCATAAGGCTTAAATCTTGAGCTTTTAAGACATCAAAAAGAACAAAGCTCATGTCATTCATTGGCGCGGTATAGTTAGGCATAGTGCCTCCCTTTTTAGATAAAATGAAAATACTCTGCTAACAGCGAAAATTTATCTCAAATCGTTAGCTGAATGTATTTACGCAACTCGACAAAAATAGGTTCACTTTATTAACAAAAAAATTGTGGTTATCTATAAAAAACGCGAGGCAAGCCTCGCGTTTTTTATTTTAGGTACTTTTAACTGAGAACATGCACATTATTTTTAACTTACAATTATCGTTTCATTTGAACAGTACGTTCATCATCAAGGATAATTTTATCGAGGCCGCTAGCATTACCAATCGCAATCGCAGTGGTTACCGAGTCTGCACCAAAAGTGACATTATCTAAACCTGTGATAGCGGGTGCAGTTGTATTATCTGCAGCAATCACGACTTGATAAGCTGTGGTGCCTTCAAGGGCAGTATAACCTGTATCTTGTCCGATTATGACATCAGCAAAAGTCGGCTCATTATTACTAATATCTGCTCCTGTTGCTGCAACATAAATATCAACAGGATCAGCGGCTGACGCTGCTGCTGCGTGCACTAAACGCACATCGGCTTTGCCTGCTGCAGATACTTCACGTTGGTCATTCAACACAATTAATTGATTTTTTGTAGCATCACCCGCAGCAATAACCGTATAAGATTCACCACGCTTTAACGGTAACTTACCGCTTAATGTTGGAATAGCATTTCCAATATCTTGATCTGCTGGCGCAATTGCAACAGGCAATTCACCCGATGCAACAACGACATAACCTGTAGCATCTTTATAACTAAAATCACTTAAAAGTTCATTACCACCAGCAAACACATCAACGTCTACCGCATCAACAGCATGCACAATGCGAACTTCAGCAGTTGCATCTAACACAGGAGTTACCGGAGTTTGTGAATCAGCCCAAATTAGTAAACTTACTGGAGAAACGCCTTTAGTGCTTTTTACCGCAACCGCTGTAACATCAGTCGCTACTGGCAGCGTCGATGAGTTATAAACTACATCTGGAGAATTAACACCCGTAATTCGCACTTGGTAATCACCACTAGCGATACTGGTTAATGTTTCATCATCATCAAACTCAAAATTGGCTAATTCACCTGCATTAGTTGGTAATTCAACACCATCTGCTGTTACAAATACATTAACATTGCCAGCACTTGGCGCGGCATGTACGACAGTAACATCGTTCACACCGTTGTTTCTGTTTTCGGTATCATCAATAACTTCAAGTTCCAGTTCTGTTTCAGAATCCACTGCAGATGCAACCAAACCCTGTGCGATTACCGAATAATAACCGTTTTCACCCAGTGAAAAGTTTTCATCAAGAACAATAGTGTCGGTACCATTAACACGCACCTTAACATTGCGTCTACCTGAATCTAATTGCAAATAACCAGAGCCTTGCTGGAAAGCTACATTGGTTAGTACAGCATTACCATCAACTAACACATCAACATTCGGAGCATCCGGTGAGGCATGAAGTACTCTCACATAAGAAGATACTTGATTGTCATTATCATTGTTGCTGTCACTGTCACCGCCACAAGCAGCTAGTAGGGTTGATAAACACGCAACCGCAAGATGATTTTTTGTTATTTTCATTCTGTAATCCTTTTGTTTTCGCTAGTTTTGTTTTCGTTAGTTGTGAAACTTTTTTCTGGGGCTTGCCAACACATATTTTTTGAGTGTCGACAAAAGATTCAACTCACTTACGAGCAATAAAAATATTTCAGATCACAATAATTAATAAATAGTTACAAAAAATAATAAAACTAATGTATTTTCTCTAGACATTTAACGACATCAATGAAATTAAATCGTTATGTTCACTAATATGATCCAAACCTAACCCTGCTGCGTAAAAATTTTAACGATTAGCTTAAAACATTAGTCATTTATTTTTTTAATTTCATTTAATAGATATCAATTAAGCGAGCCTTTTATGTTTTCATTGTTTAAGAAAGATCCCGTTAAAAAACTAAAAAAAGATTACATGCAAAAATTAGAGCAAGCGATGAACGCTCAGCGCAATGGTGATATTAAGTTGTATTCTGCAATCACCAGTGAAGCGGATGTCATGCATAAAGAGATTCAAAAACTAGAAGCTAATGCAAAATGATTATCTTTTATGATGCTCAGTGCCCACTATGCAACTTAGAAATGAAGCATCTAAGACAAGCCGACACACAGCATCGGCTGACCCTAGAAGATTTGAATGCAACTGATTTCAGCCAGCGCTTTCCGCACATTGACCCAAATAAAGCCATGAACTTACTGCATGGCCAAACTCAATACGGTGAAATGATTTATGGCTTAGATGTAACTTATCAAGCTTGGAAAACCGTCGGCAAACATCGCTGGTTGGTGATTTTACGCTTACCGGTTATCAGGTTTTTTGCAGACTTGGGTTACACTTTTTTTGCCAAACATCGACAAACCATAAGCCGCATTTTAATGCCTAAAAGTCAGCATATTCAATGCGACGACAACCAGTGCAACCCTAATAAATTTGCTAACAAAAACGACAACCAATAAAAACTATCCCTGCAAATGCTTGCTATGAAAAGCCAAATGCTCACCAATAAAACTGGCGATGAAATAGTAACTATGATCATACCCTTCGTGAACATTCAGCTCTAAAGGATAATCAACTTGGGCTGCTGCAGCTTCTAGGGTTTCTGGTTTTAATTGCTCCACCAAAAAGTCATCTGCTCCGCCCTGATCCACCTTAGCGGGTACACGCTGGATAGACTTATCCTCCACTGCCAAGGTCATTAACTCGCTGGCATCATAATTGCGCCAAGTGTCTTTATTGTCACCCAAATACGCCGTAAACGCTTTTTCACCCCAAGGACTGTTAATGGGATTACTGATTGGGCTGAACGCCGATACAGAACAATAGCGTTCTGGGTTACGTAAAGCGATCATCAAAGCACCATGGCCACCCATAGAATGGCCGGCAATCGAACGCTTATCCGATACTGGAAACCTTGCCTCGATTAACTGCGGCAACTCATTCACCACATAATCGTACATCTGATAATGACGGTTCCACGGCGCTTGAGTAGCATTTACATAAAAGCCAGCACCTTGGCCTAAATCGTAGCCGTCATCATTGGCCACATCATCACCACGAGGGCTGGTATCCGGGGCAACAATCGCTACCCCTAACTTAGCCGCTAATGCCTGAGCACCGGCTTTTTGCATGAAGTTTTCATCCGTGCAAGTTAAGCCAGACAACCAATACAACACCGGCACTTTTTCGCCATTAGACGCTTGCGGTGGTAAATAAATCGCAAAGCGCATTTTACAGTTTAACGTCGATGACTGATGGCTATATTGCTTATGCCAACCGCCAAAACTTTTATTAATGCTTAAACTTTCAATACTCATAACAACCCCCAAAACAACTCGATTGTCTATTTATCGAAATGAATAACAGTGCGAATGCTTTCGCCTTTATGCATCAATTCAAACGACTCGTTGATCTCTTCAAGAGCCATAGTATGAGTAATAAAGTCGCTTAACTTAAACTCACCGGCTAGGTAACGCTCAACGTAATCTGGCAACTCGGTGCGGCCTTTAACACCACCAAACGCAGAACCTTTCCAGACTCGACCTGTTACTAACTGGAACGGACGAGTTGAAATTTCTTGGCCAGCACCCGCCACACCAATAATCACCGATTCACCCCAACCTTTGTGGCAGCACTCTAAAGCAGAACGCATTAAATCAACGTTACCCACACACTCAAAAGAATAATCAACGCCGCCGTCAGTTAGCTCAACAATCACATCTTGAATCGGCTTGTCGTAATCTTTTGGGTTAATACAATCGGTTGCGCCCAACTGCTTCGCCAAAGCAAACTTACTTTCGTTAATGTCGATAGCGATAATACGAGACGCCTTCGCCATAGTTGCACCAATCACGGCAGAAAGACCAATACCACCCAAACCAAAAATAGCTACCGTAGCGCCTTCTTCTACCTTAGCAGTATTCATAACCGCGCCCATGCCGGTGGTAACACCACAACCTAACAAGCAAACTTCTTCGAGTGGGGCTTCTTTATTTACTTTGGCGAGAGAAATTTCGGGTAATACCGTGTACTCAGAAAACGTAGAGCAACCCATGTAATGGAAAATAGGCTCGCCATCTTTGTAAAAACGCGTGGTGCCGTCTGGCATTAAACCTTTACCTTGGGTTTCACGAATTTTTTGACACAAGTTAGTCTTGCCCGACAAACAAAATTTACACTCGCCACACTCTGGTGTGTATAAAGGAATAACATGATCGCCTACTTGCACGCTGGTCACGCCTTCGCCAATCTGCTCAACAATACCACCGCCTTCGTGGCCTAAAATGGTTGGGAAAACCCCTTCTGGATCTTCGCCAGAAAGTGTAAACGCATCGGTATGGCACACACCCGAAGCCACTACTTTAATAAGTACTTCGCCTTTGCGCGGCAACATTACATCCACTTCTTCAATCGTCAGTGGTTGTTTAGGGCCCCAAGCAATGGCCGCTTTTGATTTTATAAATTGGTCAGTCATTTTGTTATTTCCTTACGTCTTAATGTCGTCTTATTGTCAGCGCTTTACGCCAGATATCATGCTGGCTATTGTCAAATCATAAGCCTAGTCTACGATGGTTACCGTGTAATGATAATATGACTAATTTACAATTCACTATTACTCAGTGGTAACAATCGTGGCAAAATAACCCTTATTAAACACTCTTTAATTAACGGGATATTTGTCATGCAATGGGAAGGGATTAGCGAATTTGTCAATGTCGCCGAAAACGAAAGCTTTACCTTAGCGGCAAAAAAAATGACGATCTCCACCGCTCAAGTAAGTCGCCAAATCAGTGCTCTCGAAAAGCGCCTCAACATTAAATTGTTTTACCGCACTACCCGCAAGGTATCCCTCACCGAAGAAGGCCGTATTTTTTATCAGCACTGCCGTGGTGTGTTAGACAGCCTACAAGCCGCAGAACTGGCTATCACTAATTTTCAAACCAAACCTCAAGGCACCATCAAAATCACCACCCCTGTGACCTACGGCGAACAGCAAGTATTGCCACTTATTAACAACTTTATGTTGCAATACAAAGACATCGAAGTCTCGGCTTATTTAAGCAACCAACAAATCAGCTTAGTAGATGGCGGTTACGATCTAGCCATTCGCGTCGGCAAACTCACCGATTCCACCCTAATGGCCAAAAAGCTGGGCAACCGCACAAATTTTGTATGTGCCTCCCCCGAATATTTAAACACTCACGGCGTTCCTCACTCGTTGTCAGAACTAAACAAACACAGCTGCTTATTAGGCACCCTGGATTACTGGCACTTTAAAGAAGGGGGTAAAGAAAAGAATATTCGTTTAAAAGGTCGGCTGCGTTACAACAGCGGTTATGGCTTGGTCGACGCTGCCTTAAAAGGCTTAGGGATTGTGCAACTGCCCGACTATTACGTGAACACTCACATTGAAAGCGGCGAACTCATCACTCTGCTCGACCACTACCGCGAACCAGAAGAGGGCGTGTGGGCGGTTTATCCACAAAACCGTCACCTATCACCCAAAATACGCGTGTTTGTTGATTACCTTTCTTCAAATCTAAATTAGACTCGGACTTCGCAAAGAATAAAAAGTTATAAAAACGTCAATTTAACATTCAAAAGCTTTCTTGTTGTTTCATCTACAGAGTACAATCAAACGCGTAAACAATGATGATAAAAAATTAAGCATTACCAAGATAATACTTATAAATCAGTCTACTATAAGAATTATCGCCCAATAATTTGGAGTTTTACCTGCTTATGAATTTGATGTGGGTTGTACTATTGCCGCTAATAGGCACATTAGTCCCTTTGTTAACAGAACGCTTTGGCCGTAATCTTTGTGCGTTATCCGTCGCAATATTACCCGCTTGGTCTCTGATCTTAGTATTAATGCACGTTGGCCAAATATTTGATGGGGAGTCACTGCGACAAACCATTGAATGGATCCCATCCATGGGACTCGATATTTCGTTTAGGCTAGATGGCCTTTCACTGCTCTTCTTATTGTTAATTCTCGGCATCGGCCTCCTCATTATTCTTTACGCCCGTTACTACTTATCCGACAAAGATTCGATGGGCCAGTTTTATGCTTACCTCATGCTGTTTATGAGCGCTATGGTCGGCATAGTAATCTCCAACAACATGATTCAACTATGGATGTTTTGGGAACTCACCAGCATCAGCTCGTTTTTACTGATCAGCTTTTGGTCAAACAAATCTGAAGCCCGCAAAGGTGCCCGCATGGCACTTACCGTTACCGGCACTGGCGGCTTAGCGTTATTAGCTGGCTTATTATTGATCGGAAATATCGTGGGTAGTTATGACCTAGACGTTGTTCTGGCCAGTGGCGATTTATTAAAAGCCCACGCAGCCTACCCCATCGCCTTGGTACTTGTTTTGCTAGGTGCCTTCACCAAATCGGCGCAATTCCCCTTCCACTTCTGGTTGCCCCATGCCATGTCGGCACCGACTCCAGTCAGTGCTTACTTACACTCGGCGACTATGGTAAAAGCCGGTATCTTCTTGATGTGTCGTTTTTACCCAGCCTTAGCCGGCACCGATTTATGGTTCATCATTGTAAGTTTAACCGGGCTATTTACTTTGCTATTGGGCGCATACATTGCGTTATTCAAACATGACCTAAAAGGCTTGCTGGCATACTCCACCATCAGCCACTTGGGCTTAATTACCCTCTTATTGGGTTTAAACTCCACACTGGCTGCGGTCGCTGCGGTGTTCCATATTATTAACCACGCCACCTTTAAAGCCTCATTGTTTATGGCGGCGGGTATTATTGATCACGAAACCGGCTCCCGTGATATGCGCAAACTCCACGGTTTAGCCAAATTTATGCCCTACACCGCGACCCTTGCCATCGTTGCGGCTCTGTCGATGGCAGGCGTGCCTTTACTGAACGGTTTCTTATCCAAAGAAATGTTCTTTGCCGAAACCCTAGATCAAAGCATGCTGGGATCGTTGTCTTGGATGATTCCATTATTAGCAACTGTAGGCGCGGCTTTCTCTGTGGCTTACTCGTTGCGCTTTATTCACGATGTATTTTTTAACGGCGAACCCGTCGACTTGCCCAAGACACCTCATGAGCCACCTCGCTACATGAAAGTGCCGATGGAGATTTTAGTGGTTCTGTGTCTGGCAGTGGGTATCTTCCCTGCATTTTTTGTGGGTGACTTATTACACTCAGCCGCCTTTGCTGTAATGGCCACCGAAGTACCTACCTACAGCTTGTCTATTTGGCACGGTTTTAATATCCCACTGTTTATGAGCTTTTTAGCGTTAGTGGGCGGTATTACAATTTACTATAACCGCCGCCACTTATTTGATTTTCAATCGCACTTTAGTGAGCCCGACGCCAAATACATATTTGAAGACAGCGTTCAAAAAATCGTACGCTTTAGCCAACGCCTAATGGGCGCGATAGAAAATGGCTCATTGCAGCGCTACATCTTTTTAATGTTATTGTTCATTTTAGTTATGAGCGCCTACCCACTGTTATCCCTCACCGAAAATATGGGGTCGCGTGCGCAACTGCCGGTTGATGGCGTTGCCATTATTGCCGCACTGCTGCTGATCTTTAGCGCTATTGCTACTGTGATCTGGCACCGAAAACGCTTTATGTCACTGATCTTCTTATCGGTGGTCGGGCTAATCGTCTCGCTGGCATTTGCTAAATTCTCTGCACCGGATTTAGCCCTTACTCAGCTATCGGTAGAAATCGTTACTATTATTTTGCTGTTGTTAGCGCTGTACTTTTTACCGCAAAGCACGCAAAAAGAATCGAGCAACCGCCGTTTAAGTGTCGACCTCACCGTATCGGCCATTATTGGTTGTATTATCGGCACCTTGTGTTTTGCCATGCTAACGATGCCTGTCGAAACCATCTCTGATTTCTTTATCGCCAACAGTAAAACCGGCGGTGGCGGCACCAACGTTGTCAACGTTATCTTGGTCGACTTCCGAGGCTTTGATACCTTGGGCGAAATCACCGTATTGGGTATTGCCGCATTGGGTATCTTTAAGCTGATTTCCAAAATGCGTATTTATGTTCCTACACGCGACGACAAAGGTCGCTTATGGAATAACGATCCACACCCAATGATGTTGGCCATGGTCTCACAAAGCCTATTACCGTTAGCGTTATTGGTATCGGCGTTTATATTCTTGCGCGGTCACAACCTACCGGGCGGTGGCTTTATCGCAGGTTTAATCACCTCAGTTGCCATCGTTCAGCAATACATTGCCAACGGCGTTATGTGGATCAAACCGCGTATGAAACTAGATTACCAATGGATGATTGCTGGCGGTATTTTAATCGCCACCGCAACCGGTCTTGGCAGCTGGATATTTGGTAAACCATTCCTTAGCACCTGGTTCGATTACTTTAGCCTGCCGTTGATCGGCGAATTTGAATTGGCCAGTGCATTAATATTTGATCTAGGGGTTTACCTAACCGTTGTTGGCGCTGTTCTGCTGATTTTGGCCAACCTGGGTAAATTAACCACCACCGAACGTGTTGAAGAGAAGGTGAACGAATAATGGAAGCCATTTTTGCAATTTGCGTAGGCATTTTAACCACCTGTGGATTTTTCTTAGTACTGCGTGGGCGCACATTCACCGTAGTGATTGGGTTAACCATGCTGTCTTACGCCGTTAACTTATTTTTATTCGCTAGTGGCCGCTTAACCGTCGACGGTGCAGCTGTACTAGGGCAATCAGAAGTTTACGGCGATCCACTGCCCCAAGCCTTGGTATTAACCGCCATTGTAATCGGCTTTGCCATGACCGCATTTTTAGTAATTTTAGCCATGCGTTCGCGAGCCGACCAAGGTAACGACCACGTTGATGGTCAATCACCCGACCACGCCACCAAATCCATCGCATCAGATAAAAGGAATGGTTAATGCAACACCTGCCGATACTTCCTATTTTAATACCGATGTTGGCAGCACTGCTTATGCTGCTGCCACCATTAAGTAAATCGATAGACCGCCATCGCCTGTTTTCTATTGTTAGCATGGTGTTGTTATTAATTACCTCTACTTATTTATTACTTGTGAGCCACAACCAAGGCACACAACTGTACATATTAGGTGGCTGGGAACCGCCGTTTGGTATCAGCTTAGTGGCCGACCGCTTATCGACCATGATGGTACTACTAACCTCAGCTTTAGGTTTAGGCGCTTTAATATACGCCACTGCGGGCGACGACAAAGAAGGCATGTATTTTCACCCATTGTTTATGTTCCAAATCATGGGGGTTAACGGCGCATTCTTAACCGGTGATTTATTTAACCTATTCGTTTTCTTTGAAGTGTTACTCATCGCCTCTTACTCCCTGCTAATTCATGGCGGCGGCAAACAAAAAACCAAAGCCAACGTGCATTACGTTATTTTGAACCTAGTGGCGTCTAGCGTATTCTTATTTGCACTCGGTATTTTGTACGGCACTGTTGGCTCGCTCAACATCGCCGACATGGCCAGCAAAGTACGTTTACTGGGCGAACACGAACAAGCCCTTGCTAAATCCGGTGGGTTATTGCTGTTAGTCGTGTTTGGTTTAAAAGCCGCTATTTTACCGCTGAACTTTTGGCTACCCAAAACCTATGCCGCTGCCAGTGCACCGGTTGCTGCCTTGTTCGCGATCATGACCAAGGTCGGTATTTACAGTATTTTGCGCGTTAACAATGTGATTTTTGGCGTCGACGCCGGCCCGCTGGCCAGCATCGCTATTCCGTGGTTATGGCCCATGGGCATACTCACTATCGTAATTGGTGCTGTTGGCGTCTTAGCCAGCCCCAGCTTACGCCTTACCACCGCTAACTTAGTGATTGTTTCGGTCGGTACGCTTATTTTGACCATTGCCATGCAACGCGAAGCCGCTACCGCTGCGGGTTTGTATTATATGATCCACTCCACCCTCATCACGGGCGCGTTATTTTTAATTGCCGATTTAGTGAGCAAACAACGGGGTAAATCCGAAGACCGCTATGTAGTTGCGCGTAAAATGCCGCACAACACGCCTATTGGTATTGCGTTCTTTTTTGCCGCTCTAACCGTTGTCGGCTTACCGCCATTATCTGGCTTTTTAGGTAAGGTATTAATTTTACAATCTGCCGAGGGCGCAACTGAAATGAGCTGGGTATGGGGCTTTGTCTTGCTTGCCAGTGTTGCCTCCTTAATCGCCATCTCTCGCGCCGGCACCACGCTGTTCTGGCGTTATTCAAAAACCAGCAGCAGCAACAGCATTAACAATAGCGACCCCATTCATCCGTTAAAAGTAATGGCAGTGGTGTTGTTACTGCTAACGTCTCCGTTACTGGTTATTTTTGGCGACCCGGTTATTGAGTTTACTCGTGCAGCGGCGAGCCAACTTCACGATACATCGCAAACCGTAGATGCCTTGCTGCAACATAACCAAATTAAAGGAGCGCAATAATGAACCCTCAACCTCGTTTTCGCTTTCTACCCATGCCGTTTCATTCGGTATTACTGCTAATTGTTTGGCTGTTGCTCAACAACACCGTATCGTTTGGTCATATTGTGCTAGGGTCATTTTTAGCACTCACCATCCCCATGCTGACTGCAGGCATGCAAAATCCGCAGCCACGCTTTCATAGGCCATTGATCATGATTCGTTACGCAATCATGGTATTGGGCGACATTATTGTTGCCAACTTTGAAGTAGCTTTATTGGTACTAGGGCCCAGCAAAAAATTACAGCCGGCTTTTATTGCTGTACCCATTGATATTGTTAATGAACTGCCCATCACCATTTTAGCCAGCACAGTCTCACTGACACCGGGCACGGTAAGCGCCGAAGTATCAGAAGATAAAAATTGGCTGTACGTACACGTATTGCACATGACCGACAAAGACGAACTAATTGCCACGATTAAACAACGTTATGAGCAACCCCTTACGGAGATTTTTGCATGTTAAGCACCGCCATAATGATCTCAACCACTCTAGTGTGCATATCACTAATGCTTAATTTGTGGCGTTTGTTTAAAGGCCCAGGCCGCCCCGATCGGATTCTGGCACTCGATACCATGTACATTAACAGCATCGCCTTAATCATTTTATTTGGTATATCCGCGGGTACTGCGTTGTATTTTGAAGCAGCATTATTGATAGCCATGCTGGGATTTGTGAGCACCGTCGCCATGTGCAAATACATACTGCGCGGCGATTTAATTGAGTAGCAATAATGGTTAGCCACTCAACTCACCTGTTTATTACTTAGGAAAATATCATGGAATTTTGGATCGAAGTTGTTGTATCCGCTTTTTTAATTTTTGGCGGTGTTTTTGTTTTTATTGGCTCGCTGGGGCTGGCCAAACTGCCTGATTTTTATACGCGCCTACACGCGCCTACCAAAGCCACTACATTAGGCATGGGTAGCTTATTGGTTGCCTCGTCGGTAATGATCACGTACCAGCAAGGCTACCTGAGCTTGCACGAGCTGCTAATTACCCTATTTTTATTAATCACTGCGCCGGTGACTGCCCACATGATCGCCAAGACGGCCTTGCATCACAAGCTACATATAATTGACCGCACAACGGGCAAAACCTCTGCCAAAAATGCGCGAAAACGCGAAAGTTCTGAAGAACACAGCGCCTAACAAAAATGGAACACACCTTCTTACTCAAGAAGGTGCTATTTTTGTCTTTTCCCCTAGTGTTTTAGCCACTACTCGCCTATAACTGTTGCCTTATATTTAATCTGTTTTGATTTGATCTTATTTTAAGGGACGTAGCTATGAGATTCTCACTCGGTCAATTTTCTATACGCACAAGCACAATGGCATTAGCCACCGCTTTGCTATCTACGCTTGTTTTAAGTGGTTGCCAAGATAAAGAAACTCAAGTCAAACTCAAACGCATACCCGATGTATCCTATATCGAAGTAACCACCACCCGCCATGCGATTAATAGCGAAATGCAAGGGCGCGTTACCGCCTCTCGAGTTGCCCAAGTTAGGCCACAAATTAGTGGGATTGTGCAAAAACGTTTTTTTAACGAAGGCAGTTTTGTTAAAAAAGGCCAACTGCTGTATCAAATCGACCCCGCCACGTTTCAAGCGGCTTTTAACGAAGCCAAAGCCAACCTTAACAGCGCCAAAGCCTCACTGGAAACCGCTCGCTTAAAAGACAAACGCTATCGTAATCTACTGGGCCAACAAGGCATCTCACAACAAGACGCCGACGACGCCCGCGCTACATTTTTAGAAGCCCAAGCCAACATCGAAAAATTTCAAGCGGCCCTAGAAAGCGCGGCTATTAATTTAGAATTCAGCCAAATAAAAGCCACAATTACAGGCCATATTGGTTTATCCCATGTGACCGAAGGTGCCCTAGTAACCGCTGGCCAAACTCAGCCACTGGCGATTATTCGAACCCTAAACCCGATTTATGTCGACATGCAAAAAAGCAGTGCCGACGTTTTAAAATTGCACCAGCTTATGCACACTCACAACACCCAATCGGGTATCAAGGCCGGCACGTCTGAAGTAACGTTAACCCTAGAAAATGGCAGCACGTACTCGCAAAGCGGAAAATTAATCACCCAAGAATTATCCGTCGATCCAGCAACCGGCAGCGTTACCTTACGCGCCGAATTTGATAATACCAACACCGTTTTACTGCCCGGCATGTTTGTGCGTGCCAGCGTTAACGACGCCATCGACGAAAAAGCCATTTTAGTGCCTCAGCAAGGCATTTATCACAACGCCAACGGCAGCGCCTACGCGTATGTGATCAACTCCGACAACATCATTGAGAAACGCGCCGTCGAAACCCTAGCAGCGGTTAATGACCAATGGTTAATTGGCAGTGGTTTAGCCACTGGCGACAAAGTATTAGTAGAAGGCACTGTTAAAGTGCGCCCCGGCAGTGAGGTTAATCCCTTTTTAATGAACGCCAGCGAACAGGAGCAATAAACCATGTTTTCTCGCTTCTTTATCGACCGCCCGGTGTTTGCTTGGGTAATCTCGATCATCATTATGTTAACCGGCTTAGGGGCTATTTTTTCGTTGCCCGTCGCCCAATACCCTAACATTGCGCCACCGGTGATCAGTGTAAAAACCAGCTATACCGGAGCCGACGCAACCACCGTTGAAAACAGCGTCACCCAAATTTTAGAGCAACAGCTCACCGGGCTAGACGGCCTACTGTACTTTTCTTCGTCCAGCACATCCGACGGTTCGGCCTCGGTGCAAATCACCTTTGAACAAGGCACCGACCCTGACTACGCTCAGGTACAAGTGCAAAACAAAGTCGCGCAGGTTAACTCACGCCTTCCAGAATCGGTGCAGGCACAAGGGGTTACGGTTACCAAATCGAACAGCGATTATTTATTAGTGACCGCGCTTTACGACACCACCAGCGAATCCAGCGCATCGGATATTTCTGACTACATAGCGTCCAACTTTCAAGACAGCCTAGCGCGTATTGAAGGCGTGGGCGACATTCGCGTATTTGGCTCCCGCTACGCCATGCGCATTTGGCTAGACCCTGACAAACTGGCTGCGTTTAAGTTAATGCCTTCTGATATATCTAACGCGTTGCGCGGTCAAAACGTACAAGTGCCAGCGGGTAAAATTGGCGGCATGCCGTCTGCCGACACGCAAGAACTCAACGCCACCGTTACCGCCCAATCACTGATGTCGAGCCCAGAAGAATTTCGTAACATCATCATCAAATACGACCCCAGCGGCGCTAACGTACTCTTGAGTGACGTTGCCCGGGTAGAAATTGGCAGCGAACGTTATTACGCCATTCCGCGCTTAAACGGCTACCCTGCCTCTGGCATCGCGATTATGCTATCCCCCGGTGCTAACGCTCTTGATACCGCCACACGGGTAAAAGACAAAGTCGCCGAACTGGCTAAAAACTTACCCGACGGCTATCAATACACCTTCCCACGCGACAGCACCGACTTCATTAAAATATCGATTAACGAAGTGGTTAAAACCCTCGCCGAAGCCATTGTATTGGTTGTTTTGGTTATGTGGCTATTTCTACAAAACTGGCGCGCCACCTTAATTCCAGCCATTGCGGTACCCATTGTATTGCTGGGCACTTTTGGCGTACTCGCCGCATTTGGCTTTTCGATCAATACCCTCACCATGTTTGGTATTGTGCTTTCGATTGGCTTATTAGTTGACGACGCCATTGTGGTGGTCGAAAACGTAGAACGGCTCATGCACGAGAAAAACCTATCGCCCCGCGATGCCACTATTGAATCTATGGCAGAAATCAGCAGCGCCTTGGTCGGTATAGGTATTGTGTTGTCGGCAGTGTTTTTGCCCATGGCGTTTTTTGGCGGCTCGACCGGTGTTATTTATCAGCAATTTTCCATCGCGATTGTGTCGTCTATGGTACTTTCGGTCATTGTTGCACTTACCTTAACCCCCACTTTATGCGCCAGCTTGTTGGTTCACAAAGAACCAAAAACACTTGCACCGGCCAGCACACAGCGCGGGTTTTTTGCTCGTTTCAATCGTCACTTCAACCGCTTTACCGACGCTTATACAATCTACGTTAGCAAAATCATCAACCGCAAATACCGCTGGTTGCTTTTTTACGGCATCATCATTGCAATTTTAGCGGTGTTAATTACGCGTATGCCAACCGGCTTCTTACCCAAAGAAGACCAAGGCAGCGCCATGTTCCAGATCAATCTACCTTCGGGCGCCTCTATTAAACGTACCCGCGACGTAGCCCAGCAAGTAGAACAATACTTAGCTCAAGAAGAAGCCGACACCGTTATAAGAACCTTCTCTATTGCCGGTTTTAACTTCTCGGGCAGTGGCCAAAATGCCGGTATGGGATTTTTAGCCCTAAAACCTTGGGATCAGCGCGACAGCGAAGAGCAAAGTGTGGATGCTTTGGTGCAGCGCATGAATAAAAACTTAGCCAACGTGCGCGACGCCAATATCTTTGCGTTATCGCCACCCGTAATTCGCGGCCTTGGGCAAAGCAACGGCTTTAGCTTTGAACTGCAAGCCGCTGCAGGCACATCCCGTGAAGAACTGACCGAATTAAAAAATGAATTAGTCGCGCAAGCTCGCCAAAGTGAGTTATTAGTTGGTATTCGCGAAGGCGCGTTAGGCCAAACACCGCAACTTAAAATTGACATAGACAACGGCAAAGCCACCGCCTTAGGGTTGGCACTACCCGATGTTGCCAATACCCTTACCTCCGCTTGGGCAGGCAGTTACGTTAACGACTTTATTGATAATGGCCGCGTGAAAAAAGTGTACATTGCCAGCGACGCACAATTTCGTTCCAAGCCAGAAGACTTAGGCCGTTGGCATGTAAGAGGAAGAGACGCGAATGGCGAAACCACCATGACACCTTTTTCGGCATTTAGCACTTCGTCTTGGTCTAACGCCCCACAAAGCTTATCGCGCTTTAACGGCATTGCCTCTATTAGTATTAATGGCGCAGCTGCTGCGGGCGTTAGCTCTGGCCAAGCCATGGCCGAAATGGAACGCTTAACCGCAGAGATCGGCCAAGGCAAACTCAGCTATTCTTGGAGCGGCTTGTCGTATCAAGAAAAACTGTCGAGCGGACAATCCAGCTTGTTGTATGCGCTATCGATCTTGGTGGTATTTTTGGCCCTAGCGGCGCTATACGAAAGCTGGTCGGTACCGTTTTCGGTTATGCTGGTAATCCCATTAGGGGTTGTCGGTGCTGCCTTAGCGACTACAATGCGCGGGCTAGAAAACGATATTTATTTCCAAGTAGCCCTGCTCACCACTATGGGCTTAGCTTCTAAGAATGCGATCTTGATTGTTGAATTTGCCGAAGCCTCTTACCAGCGCGGCATGTCGTTAATAGACTCGGCCATACATGCGGCTAAATTGCGCTTGCGCCCAATTATTATGACCTCATTAGCATTTGGTGTGGGCATTATGCCACTGGCATTATCTTCAGGAGCTGGGGCCAATAGCCGAATTTCGATCGGCACCGGCATTGTGGGTGGAACCATTACAGCCACTATTTTAGGGATCTTTTTAGTGCCGCTTTTCTTTGTACTAGTACGCCGTTTATTCCCTAAACGACGTACAGTGTATGAATGATTTATCTATTTATAGTGCTAAGAAATGCTAGCCAATGCTTTTTTCTCACCGGCTAGCATACCCTGCATAAACTCACTCGCTTTCATGCGCTGATACAACCCCGCAAGATTGGGCCAGCGCTGTGCATCAATGGTTTCGCCGCCATGTTCCATACTGATGAGTTGGCTGGTAAACGCTATATCTGCAAGGCTTAACGTATTCCCCACAAAATAATCCGCCGTGCCCAGTGTTTTTTCTAGGTAATCAAAATGCGGTGGCAGTTTTTCTTCTACTGCAGCTTTTACCGCTTCTTCATTACACGCTTTACCCATGCTTGGGCTTAACACACGGTGCCTAAACACGGTAAAAGTTGTTAACGCTGCCAATTCGTAATCGGCGTATTTTTCTAACCAACGCACCTGCGCCGCTTGGGCAGGGTTCTGGCCAAACAGCGCAGTTAATTCTGGGTGCTTTTCTTCTAAATATTGGCAAATCACACTAGAGTCAGACAACACCAAATCGCCATCTTTTAATACCGGAATACGACCTAGCGGATTCAACTCTAAAAACCAATCGGGCTGATTAAACGGCATCACGATTTGCAGCTTATATTCTAAGGCTTTCTCGGCCAAACACATGCGCAGCTTACGCACAAAAGGAGACAGCGGCACACCGTAAACAATCAAACTCATAACAAAACCTTTATAAAATAAATAATCGCTTCACAATCTATAAGCTAATGCTAAAGAAGTACAGACTAGACAGCCATTACCGCATAGTAATTACCGGTAAATCACCCCAACGCGTGGTATACGCCGGAGACTTATATTGCTGACGCATTGCCCACTTTTGCGCCACCCCTTCTGCCCCCAAAAACACCGCATTACGGCCATGGCGTGCATTGGTTTTATCTAACAACTGCATTAATTTTTCTGAATGCGCCGACTGCCCAGTATTAAACAGATCAAACTGATTAAAACGCCGATCACACACATCCAACAAACCCACACCCGCTTTTATATAGCGATTACCTGGCTGATAAATCGCCGCCACACCTTGTAACGCCAGTGCCACAATTTCGCGACTGTCGTTAGTAGGATACGGCAACTGACACACCACACTGCGACTCACGTAATTGTCTTGGTGGGGCGATGTATGCATAAACACCTGTATCGACTGCACCACCGACTTTTGCGCCCTTAATTTTTGCGAAGCACGGCTAGCATACACCGCCACCGCTTGCTTAATAAGCGACAACTCGCTTAACTTTTCGCCAAACGAACGCGTGCAATAAATCTGTTTTTTTGCGCTGGGCTGTTCTTCTAACGGATAACACGCAATGCCGTTAAGTTCGTTAATGGTACGCTCTAAATTGACATTCACCTCGCGCCGCAACACCTTGGTATTAGCCTGCGCCAAATCGTACACGGTATCTATATTAAAACGCTGTAAGCGCTTGGCTAACCGCTTACCCACACCCCACACCTGCGTTACCGGCATTCGTTTTTGCAGCCATTGCCATTTATGTGGCTGATCTAGCACGCACACGCCATTACACTGGGTAATCGACTTAGCGGCGCGATTAGCCAGCTTACTTAACGTTTTACTGGGGCCAACCCCTACGCACACCGGCATTCTTATATCTTGCCAAAGGGTTTGTTTGATCTGCTGACCATACTCTTTAAGATTCCACGGCATACCTGCAACGTTTAAAAACATCTCGTCGATAGAATACACTTCTACCTCTGGAGAAAAGGTTTTTAACGTGGTCATTACCCGATGGCTAATATCCCCATACAAGGCGTAATTACTGCTAAAAATCGCTACATTGTGCTGCTTTAAAATGGGTTCTATTTTAAAAAATGGCTGTAAATCGTCGATCCCCAACAGCTTTGCTTCTTTCGAGCGCGCCACAATACAGCCGTCGTTATTCGACAGCACCACCACCGGCTTACCGCGCAGCTCTGGGCGAAAAATCTGCTCACAACTGGCATAACAGCTATTACAATCCACCAGCGCAAACATTAGCCCAACCAGTGGTAACGAATCGACGCTTTCACCACGCCTTCTATTACCATATCCTGATCTTCTGAAATATTAATCGGCGGGTAATGCGGGTTTGCCGATAACAAGCGCTTACCCTCAATGTCTATTTGCTTACAACACAACTCACCGTCTACGGCGGCCACCACCACGCTGCCATTACGTGGAGTTAACGAACGGTCTATCACCAACAGGTCTTGATCAAAAATACCCACACCTTGCATAGAATCACCCGACGCTTTCGCCAAATACGTTGCCGCTGGGTGGGTAATTAAATGCTCATCAAGACTGAGGGCATCTTCTTTATAATCTTCTGCCGGGCTCGGAAAACCCGCCGCTACCGCTTCGCTAAACAAGGTTAATTTCATACACTCTCCAATCGCCAGTACACTTAATTGCACAAACAACTGTATAAATACACAGTTCGCAAACACTGTACAACAACACTGTATAAATAAACAGTCTTAAAGTAACCATTAGATTATTTATCAACACAGCCCACACATTAATAGGCGATTAACAACTTCTGCTATATTATCTGGAAAAACACCCCGACAACGGTACGAGAACACCGCCATGCAACCTCCAGCGCCACATCAAGCTGACCCAACTATCAGCGCCATTGATACAGAACTGCACACCCTAGTGAGCAAAATCAATATTTTGGATGCGGTAAAACCACTGAACTTTTTAGACGAAAAAGACACCTTTTTTGCCAATAACTTTTCCAGCAGCCCAGCGTTCGTTTACAAAACCAACAACATCGACACCTTTGCGTTAAAACGAAAGCTGTACAACCTGCCGCTAGAAAACATTAAAGACGAAGACCTGTATACCCTTTACCAAGCGGTGATCGACTCTTACGCCGATAAGGTAGACCAATACAAATCGATTGGCAGCAACGAATTTCTTTACGACTCGTTGCGCTACTACGGCGAACCCAGCGAAAAAGACATACATAATGCCCAGTTCATTTTGCACCTGCCCACCAACCCCAATGACAAAACCGGTGAGTTAGTCGACGCCCAAGGCATTGTGAAAATTTTAGCGGCAATGGTAAAACAAGAAAATTACAGCTGGGAAATGAAACTCGACGAAACCATGGTCGCCAACGCTTTAGTGTCGGGCACAACCGTACGCATTAATAGCAATGCCAAAATGTACGAAACCGACGCTCACGCCTTAGCGCATCATGAACTGGGCGTACACCTAGCCACCTCTTTAAATGGCAGCATGCAGCCACTCAATATTTTATCGCTGGGCTGCCCAGTAAGTACCACCACCCAAGAAGGCATGGCGATTTTAAGCGAATACCTATCCGGCAATTTAACCCTACAGCGCTTAAAAACTTTGGCGCTGCGAGTGATCGCGGTTAAATCGTTAATAGAAGATAAAAACTTTCGCACCACCTTCTTAATTTTAAAAGAAACCTACAAGGTCAGCGATGCATTAGCCTACACCATCACGGCCCGCGTTTACCGCGGCGGCGGCTACACCAAAGATTATTTATACCTAAAAGGCTTTAGCGCGATATTAAGCGCCTACGAACATGAAAAGGATTTTAACAACTTGTTGGCAGGCAAAACCTCGTTAGAATTTTTGCCACTGATAACGCGCTTAATCGACAAAGGCTTATTAATAGCGCCCCACTTTATTACTCCGGCATTTAAAAACCCAGTAAAAAGTGATGCGGTGAATACGTTTATAACGCAAGCGATACGGTAATAATCAGCTCACAATGTAAGCCGAATACAACCCTTATTCGGCTCATACTCAACTTACACCCAACAATCCCATCAACCATTCTCCTGATTAAAACGCTGCATATCATCTAAGTTAGGCAATCTTACAGGCTCAATAACCAGAGAATGACTCAATACTTGCAAAACACGCTGTACTTTGCGAATACCAATATCATTAAACTTATTACGCTCTAGGTTACACCCATAAAATGTTGAATATATTAAGAATTAAGCAGATGAGGTTATTGATACTCACTGCCAAATGAGTATTCTAAACAGCCTTAATTCACTCAGTAGATTGCCATGGCAACATCACGCATATCGACCTCTGGAAAACGTTTATTCTCACGTTACATAGAAGACCTACCGCCTGGTGAACTGTGCTGGATTGGCGTTCGCCCTGCACGCAAAACCCCCATGATAGAACTCAACACCGTGCAAGCACTCACTGGATCTGGCTTAGAAGGCGACCACCGCACCGAAAACACCCTAGGTTCGGGCCGCCAAGTGACATTAATAAGCGAAGAATACATTGGGCAAATCGCCCACTTTTTAGCCCTAAGCCGCGGCCCAGAAGCCGCCGCAGCGGTACACCCGTTATTGCTGCGCCGCAACCTTGTAATTAAAGGCATGAACCTAGACGCACTGCGCTACCAACAGTTTTCGATTGGCGGCGCAATTTTTGAAGCCGGCGCACTGTGCCACCCCTGCTTACGCATGGAAGCATTACTAGGCAAAGGCGGCATTGCCGCCATGATGGGGCACGGAGGGCTGTGTTTGAAAGTGATACAAACCGGCAATATTAGCGTGGGCGATACCGTGTGCTTGCACCACCCACAGCAGGGGTTGTTTTAGGGTGGGGTTGATACTAGTTAAGTAAAATTTTTATCAATCACCCAGTTCACTAACCTATGAATTCAGCTTTTAAATAATCATTCAATTCTGCATTCAATTTAGTAATAACACTCATAGGTTTCTCACCTTCATGTGTTACATACTCAACTGGCCCACAGTAATAGAATGGTGCAGCCTTTTTAGCTTCTAACTTATTCTTACGCACAAACAAATGCAGCTTACTGCCATTAGCTTTGTGATTAATTAATTTCTGACCTCTTCCGCTATCTGGACCTACACTATTTTGTGTCTCCCAGTTAAACGTGTCAGCATCAGAAAAGTAATCATGGAACTTTTGATTATTCGCCTTACCTTGTTTATTCAACGTTACAAATATAAATTGATCATCCGACCCACTCGGGCAAACATGACCTGACTGCCATGCACCCGTATTAAACTCTAAACCAAATAATGGCGGTATATCTTCACGCATAAACGATTGATGTAAATATAAATCCATGGGATCAATTACATCTTTCAATCGTGCAAACGTAGCCATTTCTTCAGTGGCCATCATGGTTTCATAATCAGGGTTTTGGGCAATTAACTCATACTGCCCTTGCCCAAGTTTACTTACATAGCGAAGCAGATACTGATCATCACCACTGGTATCTTGGCGTTCAATAGCAACAATCTGATTACTGATACTGCCTGCGTTATTTGAGGTGATATGTTCAAGCAATAAATAATCACCATCATGAATGGGACGCTTTCCCCCATTCATGGAATTACCAACAGCACGAGCGATAAAGTGCTTGGCAGGATCTAGATGGCCATATTTTTCTGATAAAGCTATCTGCTCAACTTCTTCTGTTTCGTGGTTACTGGTTCTGAAATGACCACAGGCAATTCTTAGATCACTGAAATAAGGTATTGAATTTGCCGCTTCAGGCAAGGCTGGAATAATGCTTGTATCGTTTTCTATGGTTTTATTACTTAGTAGCTGTTCATATTTTACAAAGCGGTAATTAACCAGCTCTTGTACCATAATATTAAAAGCATCTAACTCATCAGCGTTAATTTCGTCTAGGTATTTAAATGCTTTATTTTTAACTTCAAAGTAACTCTCGCCTGATTTTTTTATTCTTTTAATCCAAGCATTCACTGGATTCTTTAACCAATAACTATGCCATGACTTTAATTGCTCATACTCTAGTGTTTTAAATTCTCGAAACTTCTCAGGTAGTTCTTCAACAAATCGAGATCGGCGCTTGAATATACCAAAGCTATTTTGGGCAATGGCCAAGGTACTGGCGGGCGAGTTAAAGCCATCATTTTCTAATAGCGACTCAAGCAGAACCAACTTAAACGACTTAGATAACTTGGTGACTTCCACTTCTAATAAGAAGTCTTGATGCGATGTTAAACACTCTTGCTCAGCCTCAGACAAATCTGCCTGCTGAGCAACAAATTGAAACCAGCTACCATGCTCTCTACGCACGGTGTCTATACTACCACCGCCATGATAAAAGGCACTTATAGTCGGTCTATGCCCACGAGAAGCCTTTAATGATTCATATATATCAACTTGTGTATCAATACGAGTAGCGGTGAGCTGTTGCATAAAATTAATGGCAACAGGGTCATAATTGATAAAGCAGCCATCCGGTAGGACCAATGAACCCTCATTCACGTCACTAACATACTTTTTCTTTTCCGAATTAGTATTACCAATTTTGAATAAGGCTTCGGGCTTGTTAAAGAAACTTTGGTGATTACCAATAAAGTCCACAATAATTAACTTGTCTTTGCCCTCACAGCGTCTTAGACCACGGCCTAACTGTTGTAAAAAAATAATCTTAGATTCCGTGGGCCTTAGCATTAAAACAGTATCAATCGAGGGTAGATCCACCCCTTCATTAAACAAGTCTACCGAAAAGACGACTTCAATAGTGCCTGCCTCTAACTGCGAGAGCGCATCATTACGACGCGTATTCGACTCACTATGTACAGATACTGCCTTAACTCCTTTCTTAATAAAAAAAGCAGCCATAAAATCTGCATGTTTTGTTGATATACAAAATGCCAGTGTTCTTTTTTGTTTTAAGTTCCGCCAATGCTTTAGTGCATGATTGGCGCGTGCCACTGTCGCTAATTGATTCGTTAATTGGGTATGATCAAACTTGTTATTTCTCCAGCTAATCTCTTGATAATTAACTGTGTCATCACCAATACCGTAATAATGAAAGGGTGAAAGTATTCCCCGGTTAATACCTTGAAATAAATCACTGCGATACACTAGGTTGTCATCACATAACGATAAAATATCACTCTGATCAGTTCGGTCTGGCGTTGCTGTTAGACCTAATAAATATTTTGGTGTGAAGTGAGACAATAATTGCTGGTACGTTCTAGCAGCAGCATGATGAAATTCATCCACTACAATATAGTCAAAATGATCTTTGTGAAATTTATCTAAATGAGTTCGCGTACCTAATGTTTGGATTGAGGCAAATAACATATCAACATTAAGTTCTTTTTTCTTACCTGTATAGCGCCCAACTTTTACTGTTGGATGTATACGAATAAAAGTTTCTTCAGCCTGAAATAAAATTTCTTCACGGTGGGCTACAAATAAAATACGCTTCGCAGTAATTTGCTTACTATCAAATGCTGACAACCATGTTTTACCCATACCCGTAGCCAATACTACTAAGCCACGGCGATTGCCGTTAATACGTGATTCATTTAACGCTGCTAGTGCTTCTGTTTGTATTTCATTTGGTATTGCAGGTTGTTCTTGTTCATCAGCACCAGGAACAACAGCAGCTGTTCGCTGACTTGGTTCTTTATAAATTGATTGATAACCATCTACCCATTCCTGAGTAAGCTCTACACTTTTTTTATGATGGAAAAGGACATCAAACTGATCTTGAATTTCTTTAAATCGGTGAGGGTTTTCTGAATACTCTACTCGTAGGTTCCATTCCAAGCCGACTGTTAATGCAGACTGCGTAATATTGCTTGAGCCGATAAAAGCGCTACTTTTATTATTATCACTCTGGATAAAAATATACGCCTTCATATGAAAACTTGTATTTTTACTTTCATAAATTTTAACATCAGCGCCTTCGAGATTTTCAGCACGTGGCTCTTTAAGTAAAAGCAACGTTCTCAAAGCTGCTGGATCAGTGATATGCATATAATCGCAAGTTAATATTCTGATCTTAGCACCGCGTTCAAGCGCGTCTCTTAAAGGATATTGAAGTAATCTAATGCCTGTTTGACGAATAAAAGCAACCGTCATATCAATTTTATCAGCACGATTTATTTCAGTAATTAACTTTGGTAAAAAGTGATCATCACCACCAGTTATTAATGATGGAGTATCATTTTTAAGTGCACTTCCCGTGTTCATTTAAATCCAACTTTACGAATTAGACCATTCAACCAAATTTGTTCTTGTCCACGTAGTGGTGTTGTTTCTTGCCAAATATCAATAACGTCTACTTCATTAAACCTAGCAATAAGAGTATTTAGACTATCTAACGTATAGTCATTAAAAAAACGACCTCGTTCATCTAAACGCTCGCCTTCACCGTGTTTAAAAGAAAAGTAAAATACGCCACCTTCTTTCAAAGCATCAATGCAATTTTGCATTACATATTCAATTTGGCTTTTAGGGCAATGCAATAAACTGGCGCAGGCCCAAATACCATCGTAGGTATTTTTTATATGTAACTGCTGATAACGAATATTTAAAACAGGTTGGCCAATATGTACTTCAGCTAATAAAGCCAGCTCTTTTGAAGCTTCTAGCGCGGTAACTGTAAAGCCCGCATCAATAAATACTTTACTATCACGGCCTGCGCCGCAACCTAAATCAAGAATATGTTGTTGAGTAAAATTACTAGACACTAAGGATGCCAAGAAACGATCACGGACATGATTTACATCGTTTTTTAAAGTTTCATCAGAATAAGATTTTGCATTCTCAGAATAGAACTCAGCTGTTGGTTGAGTTTTGGCTTGCTGCTTTAACGCTTCAATAATAGGGAGATCCGCAGGTGCCCATTTTAAACTATCGAGTTCGTCATAAGATAACCAACAAATTTCATCATGGTCCATTAGCTGAAAATCACCGGATAAATGCTTTACTTTATAAGCTAAAAGACGAATGCGTTTATCACCGTAATCAAAAATACTTTCAGCAACAAACTCACCGATATCAACATCAATGGTAAATTCTTCTTTTAGCTCGCGCTTTAAGCATTGCTCTGGGGTTTCACCCGACTCAATCTTGCCACCGGGGAATTCCCAAAAACTTTCTAGATGTTTTCCTTTTGCTCTTTTGGCACTAAGTATCAATGAATTATTTTCGATAATAGCTGCGGTAACATCGATCATTTATTCCTAATCCTTTAAGATTTTAAATACATTCTTAATGTAATATTTTTAAGAAAAGACAATGCCTCATCCCTTTGCTTATTTCAAGATCAATTGACATTTTTATAAATGGCTAAATCTTAACCAAACCCAATTTCTAGAGGCTACCGCTCTAGCAAATAAACCCCTGCCGCAGTTTCTATTTCTAGGGTGTTTTGGCTGCTGTTTTTGATGGTCCAAGCCGACAGTCGGTTGCCTGCCATGATGATGAGGGTGTTGTCTTTTTCTATGTAGTTGTAGGTTTTAATGCCGTAGCCGGGCATGTTTTCTGTAATTTCTGTTTGGTTAATGTGTATGTAGTTGGCAGGTTGCTCGCTGAAGTCTTTGATGTCGCCATTGGGGTAAACGATTTTTATCAGTGTCCATTTACCCAGATAGCTTTTGTGCATTGCTGGGTTGTTATTTTGGCTGCTAGCTTGGTTGTTCGTTTGCGTGGTGGTGCATGCAGTGAGCAATGCCATTGAGAGCAAAAAGGTTACAAGCGATGTTACGGTTTTCATTTTAAATTCCCTTTTTAGTCTGTGTGCACTCACTGCGTGTATTTTGTTAGTGTGCGTTAAGGTTCTTTTTTAATACATGGTCGAATACAAAGGGGCCAAAGGGTAAAAACGATCCCAGTACGCCCATTGGCATGGCCCATAGTGGCATTTTGATTTTGCTGGCTGCGCCCATAAGTACTGCTATGTAGGCAATAAAAAGTATGCCGTGGGCCATGCCGATGTATTTTACGCCTTCGGGTATGCCAATCATGTATTTAAGTGGCATGGCGATGCCCAGTAGCAGTAAAAATGAGGTGCCTTCTAAATAGCCAACGATGGTGAGGGTTTTTAAGCTGGCGTTTTGCGATGCGGTAAGCGGTGTTGTGGTTGGCATAGGGTTCTTCTGAAATTGTGTCTCGAGTTTATTTATAATGCTATCGCATTAGTGTCTTTTCTGACAGCGCATAATCTTCTTTATTTTGGGCGTGATATTTATTTTTTAGCGACTATGCTGATAAGTATATAAACGCTTACGGTACGCGTTTCACAGAATAAGGAAGCTGAATCATGTTAACGCTATTACGCCAAATAACGATTGCTAATCGATTAGGTTTTTTAATTGGTTTGTTTATTGTTTTTTTCTTGTTTGTGGTGGCATCGCTGCTAATGCAGTACCGCACCAATTTAATGGATAACAAAGGTACGCAGACCCAGTTTTTGGTGGAGTCTACCTATAGTTTGTTAAGCAGTTACCATGAGCGCGCAGTCGCCGGTGAGTTCTCTCAAGATGATGCTAAAGCAGCGGCTTTAAAAGCCATTTCTAAGCTACGTTACGACGGTGATAATTATTTTTGGGTTAACGATTATCAAGCTCGTATGGTTATGCACCCGATTAAGCCCAATTTAGATGGCAAAGATTTATCTGATTTTACCGACCCTGCCGGACAAAAGTTATTCAGCGAGATGGTTAAAGTGGTGGTTAATGATGGTGAAGGATTTGTGCCTTATATGTGGCCCAAACCGGGTGCCGAAGAACCAGTAGAGAAGATTTCGTTCGTGAAGGGATTTCAGCCTTGGCAGTTAATTGTGGGGTCTGGGGTGTATGTTGACGATGTTGATGTTGAATTTTACGAGGTAACGTCTGGCCTGTTGGTGCTTTTATTCTTTATCACTATTTTGATTGTGGTGGTGTCTTATTATATTGCCCGAAGTATTTCGGTGCCGATCAGGGCGACCACCGATGCCATGAATAATATTGCTAAAGGTGAAGGTGATTTAACTCAACGTTTACGCATTGGCGGTACCGACGAGGTGTCGCGTATGGCTGTGGCGTTTAATGGTTTTATCGAAAAAATCGAGTCCAGCATTATTGAGGTGGCTAAGGCAAATTCTGAATTAACGCACGCTGCGGGTAAATTAGAGTCGTTTGCTCAGTCGGGTAAGCAGCAGATGGATGATCAAAACCAGCAGACGTATCAAGTAGCAACGGCTATTAATGAAATGAGTTCTACGGTGCAAGAAATTGCTCGCAGTGCCGAGCAAGCAGCCGATGCAGTAAAAGGTGCTAACGAAGGCGCTGCTGCGGGCTTGGGGGTGATGGAGCAAACCACACATAGCATTACCGAGTTGGCTACCGAGGTACAATCGGCGGCTGGTGTGATCGATCAGCTTGAAGTTGAAAGCCAGTCTATTGGTAAAGTGTTGGATGTGATTCGTGATATTGCTGAACAAACCAATTTATTGGCGTTAAACGCAGCCATTGAAGCAGCCCGCGCCGGTGAGCAAGGTCGTGGTTTTGCGGTGGTAGCCGACGAGGTTAGAACGCTGGCAAGCCGAACGCAAAAGTCGACGGAAGAGATCAACGTGATGATCGAGCGATTGCAAAAAGGCACGTTTGATGCGGTTAAAGCGATGACTGAAGGCAGTGATAAGGCGAGCAGTACGGTGAAGTTAGCCGATGATTCGTCGTCTGCGTTGCAGAGAATTGTGGCGGATATTACGACGATTTCTGAGATGAATATTCAGATGGCAACGGCGGCAGAAGAACAATCTGCGGTGGCGAAAGAGATTGATGAGTCGGTGGTTAAGATTTCTCAATTATCCGAGTTGTCGGCAGAAAACAGTAATAATGTCTCGGATTCTAGTAAAGAGTTAAATGGTTTGGGAGTAAAGTTAAAGAGTATTATTGATACGTTTAAAACGTCTTGATGGTTTTTACTGATTTTTAATAGTGTTGTATAAAAAAAGGGGCTTAAAACTTGATTGTTTTAAGCCCTTTTTTATTTGTACTTCTTTTATTTGTACTTTTTTCTAATTACTGTGCATAGCGCAAGTTAGGTGCAAAGTTTTGTTTTTCTGCCTGCCCCATTCGTACGGTAAAGGTTTCGTTATCCCCTACTGAGTTAGACCATAAATACAGGTGATCTTGCCATGTACCAGAAGGCCAGCGCTGTAGGTAGTAATCTCTTCCGTTCACTGTGCTGCGATCAACAAAGGCAATTTGGTCGCCATTTTTTAGGCAGTCGCCATCGTCGTTCAGTATTCTCACGCGCAGTTTGTTGGAGGCGTTGTCTTGCTTAGTAAAAAAGGCGTAGTTGCCGCCACCGCCGCCTAACCACCAGTTCCAGTAAGAACCTTCGCGTTGTGCGCCCTGCACTTGTATCCAGTCGTCGTTACGAATGCAAAAGGCACGGTTTTTAGGGTACCAGTTGTCTAGGTTCATTACGGTGGCTGGGTCGTTTACGTCACCTTTTACCGTTAACCAGCCGTCGTTGTTATTAGTGTCGATACGGATGTATTTACCATTGGCTTTGTTTTGAAATTGAACCTGCTGGTAAGGGTTATTCACTGCGCGGTAGCTTTCAGTACGGGTGTTTTCGTTAGCGTACGAAAATCCAGCAATCGGGTAATGGTCAGACAGTTCTTGGTATTTGTAGTTACCTACCGCCCAGCTGTTTGGCGCGGTAACGTCTAACGATTGGTTATGCCAGTGAGTTGGTTGGGCATGGTCGCGAGATACAAAGATGTAATCAAGGTATTCGCTGGGAAGGTCTGGGTAGTTGTAAGCGGCGATGCCGTTAGATTTTGGGTCCCAGCTGGTGCTAAATCCGGCGTAAGCATTGGGGTCGCTGGCTTTTAACGTTTCTAGCATGTCGGGGTATTCGTCGGTGCCTTTAATAACGTTAAAATCACCGCCTAAAAATAGCACTTCATCAGCAGGTATGTTGTGGTTGGCGATGAAGTTTTGCATTTCTGCAAACTGGCTTTTACGCGTGGCCGCAGGGTTGTCGCAGGCGCTGTCTTCGGCTTGGGCGTGGGTTGAGATTAGGTGATAGTCTGCACCGTTTTTGTTAACCCGTGCATACACAAAGCCTTTGTTGGCAAAAAAATCAGCGCCACAGCCTTGGGCATAGACGTATTGGATTTGTTCTTCGATGGGCCAGCGGCTAACAATAGCTACACCACCGTCTTCTACAGAACTGGCACTGTATGCGCCCAAGGTGGCGTCCCAGCCATCTTTAGTTCGGCCTAGTACTTGTGTTTGGTAGGGGTATTCTGCTTTTAAGCCGTTTAATACTGTGCTGGCGGGCGCGTTGTCGAACAGTTCTTGCAGTAAAATTGCATCATGGCCTTTCATAAAATCGGCGTTTACGATGAGTTCTGCACGGCCTTGATGATTCCAGTTGGCGATCAGCTCTGGCAGCATATAAACGTTGTAGGCCAACAAGCGGAAATCGTCTGCGTAGGCTAAGCCTTGGCTCATTTCTGGTTGTGTGGGTTGTGGCACCACGGGGCTGTCGGCAACGGTTGGGCTGTTTGACATGGCCATGGCTAGTGGCGCTGATAAACAGGCACTGAGCGTGACGCTCAAAGCAGTTTTTAATTTCATTTGGGCTTACCTAGATTGGCGTGTTGTTATTATTTTTAGCTATTTGCTCAAGCCGATTGTAAAACCTTCGGATTGTTTAACATAGGACTGCATACGCCAAATTAGTACAAAAGTACTATATTGATCTTGATCAATGATACTTATTTTCGGCGTCTATGCACTCCTTAAGGCGTTTATACACCCTTTACTCGATTCTCTCACGCTCTTTTAATAGGTGCTAATTATAAAAAAATCCTACATTAAATGGATATTCTCACATGTTAAAAGATTCTGAAGGACGCGCATTTGACTACATTATTGTTGGTGGTGGCTCGGCGGGCTGTGTTTTAGCCAATCGTTTATCGGCCAATGCCAATACTAAGGTGTGTCTCATTGAAGCAGGTAAGCCTGATAACAGTGCATTTATTCATGCCCCAGCGGGTTATGCGGCCACAGTAACTCAAGGGTTTATGAGTTGGCCCTTTGAAACGGTACCCCAAAAAGGTCTTAATAATCGTTTGGGTTTTCAACCCCGTGGCAAGGTGATGGGAGGCAGTAGTTCGGTAAATGGTATGTTGTATATTCGTGGCCACCACGATGATTATAACGAATGGCAAGCGCTGGGAAATGAGGGCTGGGATTACGATTCGGTATTACCTTATTTTAAAAAGAGCGAAAACAACGAACGCTTAAACGATGAGTATCATGGCCAAGGTGGGCCATTAAATGTGGCCGATCTACAAAGCCCGAGCCATTTAAGTGAAGCTTTTTTAAAGGCTTGTGAGGCCCAAGGCTATCCCCGCACAGAAGACCCAAACGGTGCATCACAACAAGGCTGTTGGATGACTCAGGTAACTCAAAAAGATGGCGAACGCTGCAGTTCGGCTAAAGCTTTTATCACCCCGGTGTTATCACGTAAAAACTTAACGGTGTTTACCCAAGCCCATGTCGCTAATGTGATTTTAGAGATAAAAAACGGTGAAAAAGTAGCAACAGGGGTGCGTGTGTATTTGAATAATCAACGCAAAAAAACCACGGATTTATTAGCACATAAAGAGGTTGTTGTGTCGGCGGGCACTTTTGGTTCGCCGCAGGTTTTGCAGTTGTCGGGTATTGGTAATAAACAAGATTTGAATAAAGTGGGGGTCGATTGTTTGCATCATTTACCGGGTGTTGGTCAAAACTTGCAAGATCATTTAACTGTGGTGCCTATTTACCGCACGCCCCAGCACAAAGGCAGTTTTGGTTTAAGTATTCTTGGTGCGGTCGATGTGGCTAAAGGCATTATGGAATGGCGTAAGCAACGAACCGGTAAGTTAACCACTAACTTTGCCGAGGCTGGTTTGTTTATTAAATCGGATGAAGATCAACCGCGCGAAGATATCGAATTAGAGTTTGTTATTGGCATTGTCGATGACCACAGCCGAAAATTACATTTAGGGCACGGTTACTGTGTGCACACGACCTTGGTTTTGCCAAAAAGCCGTGGGTCGGTGAAGTTGGCAAGCAACGACCCTTTTGCGATGCCGTTAATAGACCCTAATTTTTTGGGACACGAAGACGATGTAAAAGCTATGGTATTGGGATTGCAACAAACACTGGATATTATGAATGACCCTGAGCTTGCGCCCTATAATAAAAAAATGATTTACCCTTTAGATCGCAATAATTTAGAGCAGTTAGAAGCTTATGTGCGTGATCACGCAGATACCGAATATCACCCTACCAGCAGTTGTAAAATGGGGCCAGAGACCGACCCTATGGCGGTGGTTGATCACGAACTTAAAGTAAGAGGAATAGGTAATTTGCGAGTTGTGGATGCGTCAATAATGCCTAACATTACGGCGGGTAATACCAACGCACCGACAATTATGATTGCCGAAAAAGCGGCGGATATGATTGTAAACTCACAATTATAAAATACGCTTTAACGGCTTATTTGCAGGCTGTTGATAATAGCCTGTTGATACTAGGCTGTTAATCTACCAACCCACTAATCTACAAGCCCATATTGATCTTTGAGTATCGCGATGATTTCGGCCTTGGGGTTATCGGATAACACTATTTTTTCGCCAATGACTTTTTCGGCAATGCTTAAATAGGTTTTCGACAAATCCATTAAAGCACTGGCAGGCAGCACGTTATCACGGGCTAATGCGGTGCGTTCGTCCATGCGGTCTTTGTTTAATAAGATGTCGGCATCTTCAAAGTGATTCAACAAGAACTGGCGAAAGCCTTCTTTGGAGTTTTCGACGATGTTGCCGTTGCGGTACTCTTCGCCATCCCAAATACGGGATGAATCTGGGGTGCCCACTTCGTCCATGTAGATCAGTTTTTCGTTACCGGCAGCGTCGTTGACGTAGCCAAATTCAAACTTGGTATCAACAAATACTTGGTCTATGTCGGCAAGGGCGTTTGAGATTACAGCAAAGCCTTCTTTTAACAGTTTTTCATACTGTTCAATGTCAGATTCTTTGCTGAAGTTAAAGGCGGTAAAGTTGTCGGCAATGTTTTGGCGCGTGATGTTAACGTCGTCTACTGCAGGAACCCCCGGAATACCTTCTAGAATGCCTTTGGTTGAAGGCGTGATTAATAACTCGGGTAATTTTTGGTCTTTTTGCAGACCTTCTGGCATTTGAATACCGCAAAAGTCGCGCTCGCCTTTGCTGTATGAACGCCACATGGAACCGGTGATGTATTGGCGACAAATGGCTTCGATCATCACTGGGCGAGCTTTTTGTACGATCCATACAAATGGATGTGGAATGTCTAAGATGTGGCTATCGGCCAAACCTTGCTCGCGAAATAATCGGAACCAATGATTGGAAATGGCGTTTAATGCAGCGCCCTTTCCTGGCACTCCTTTCATGCCGCCTTCGCCATGCCAAATGCAATCGAACGCCGAAATGCGGTCGCTAATGACCATGATCGCTAAAGGTGCATCGGCGGCTACGTCGTAGCCTTTTTCTTGAATTAAGCGCTTGCTGTCAGCTTCGGTTAACCAGTAAACCGAACGTACTTTGCCGCTGTGAACGGGCTTGTCGGTACGTATGGGTAAGTCATTGTTTACCGCTAAGATTTGATCTGCAAGACTCATAACTCAGGCCTCTGGCGGCATTAACCGCAATAATATAAGTGGAATTTAATGGCCGCGAATTCTACCAGAAGCAAGCGGTGCTGGCACTGGGATTTCGCGGCTATAACGCGGTGTAAGCGTTTTAAGTGTGGGTTATTAAAATACTTTGGCCATTACCGAGTTGGGCAGTAGCGGAATAACTTTGCGCAACAGTGCCCATGGCCAGCTAGGAACAACGATATCGGTTTTGCCTTTTTCGATGGCGTTTACCATGGTATTGGCGGCTTTGTCGGCATCGATCACAAAGGGGAATTTGTCGATATTGTCGTCTATTTCGGTGCGGATAAATCCTGGGTGTATGGCGGTGACTTGAATATCTTTTTTACGGAACATTTCGGTGCCTACCGCTTGCAGGTAGTTGGTAAGTGCCGCTTTAGAAGCAGAATACGCAGCGCTGCCGGGAATGCCACGAAACGCAGAAAAAGACGACATACCTACTATATGGCCAAATTCTTGTTCGCGGAAAATAGCCATAGCCGCATCAACGGTGGCAATGGCACCAAATAAATTGGTTTGCATGATGTTTTTATCTACCGTGAGATCACCACTACCCGTGCGGCGCACACCGGTTATGCCTGCGTTAGCGATAACGATGGTGAGGTGCCCCATTTGGGTTTTGATGTCGTTTAATACCTGTGGCACTGATTCAAGATCGTTTACGTCTAGCGCCGCAGTAATCACGTTAATGCGGCTGTTTGTTTCGCTAAGGGCTGCTTTTAGGTTGTCTAATTTTTCTACCCGGCGTGCACACAAAGCAATGTTGTAACCACGGTTAGCAAATTCGTGGGCCAGTGCTGCGCCAATACCTGACGATGCGCCGGTAATCACTACGTTTTTATTTGAATTCATTGGGCTGACGCTCCTGTTATTTTTATCGTTTTATAATAGTCGTATTATGCCGTAAAAAAAAAGCTTAACCGAATCACCCGGTTAAGCTTTTTTTGTTTGCTCGCTTTTTTACTAATAAAGCTAAATTCGCTGAGAGTTATTTCTCTAGCGGATTACGGCCTTTTTTAGCAGCGGTGCGTAAACGTAGTGCGTTCAACTTAATGAAGCCTGCTGCGTCTTTTTGATCGTAAGCGCCGGCATCGTCTTCAAATGTAGCAATAGCTTCATCAAACAAGCTGTCGTCTGACTTACGACCGACAACGATGACGTTGCCTTTGTACAGTTTCAAGCGTACTTCACCGTTTACAACCGTTTGTGTGTTGTCGATTGCTGCTTGTAACATTTCACGCTCTGGAGACCACCAGTAGCCGTTGTAGATCAATTTGGCGTAACGTGGCATTAGCTCATCTTTAAGGTGAGCCGCTTCACGGTCTAGTGTGATTGATTCAATCGCACGGTGTGCTTTTAATAACACGGTACCGGCTGGGGTTTCGTAACAACCGCGAGCTTTCATGCCGACATAACGGTTTTCTACGATGTCCACACGGCCAATGCCGTTTTCGCCAGCTACTTTGTTGAGTTCTTCCATAACGGTCGCTGGAGTTTTATCAACGCCATCGATAGCCACTACGTCGCCATTTTTGAAAGTAAGCGTGACATAAGTCGGCTCGTTTGGCGCGTTTTCTGGGGACTTAGTCCATAACCACATGTCTTCTTCTGGCTCATTCCATGGATCTTCTAGAATGTCGCCTTCGTAAGAGATGTGCAGCAAGTTAGCGTCCATTGAGTATGGCGACTTTTTGCCTTTTTTGTTTTCAATTTCAATGCCGTGCTCTGCACAATACGCCATTAGAGTTTCGCGAGACGTTAGGTCCCATTCACGCCAAGGTGCAATCACTTTTACGCCAGGTTTAAGGGCATAAGCGCCTAGTTCGAAACGAACTTGGTCGTTACCTTTACCGGTTGCGCCGTGAGAAATAGCATCAGCACCGGTTTCGTTAGCGATTTCGATCAAACGCTTAGCGATTAATGGACGAGCAATCGACGTACCTAGTAGGTATTCACCTTCGTAGATGGCGTTGGCGCGGAACATTGGGAAAACAAAGTCACGGGCATATTCTTCACGCAAGTCATCGATGTAGATTTCTTTGATACCCAGCGCTTCTGCTTTGGCGCGCGCGGGTTCAACTTCTTCGCCCTGACCAAGATCAGCGGTGAAGGTAACAACTTCGCAGTTATATTCTTCTTGAAGCCATTTAACAATTACCGACGTATCCAGACCACCGGAGTACGCCAACACCACTTTTTTGATGTCAGACATAGATATGCTCTCGTTGTAAGTTGTGGGTTTACTTAAATTTAATGGCGCAAATTCTACTCTATATAGCAGATATACGCCAGACTCAAAGGCAAAAGCCATAGGCCATGCGGTCTTTCATTCTTTACTATATAATGGCGCGCATTATTGAACGTGCCGTTAAAAATTGAGTGATCTTATGTCTTCCAGCCTGCCTCTTTCGTCTTCTGATCAATCCGAGTCTATCTCACAAAAAGCTGTTGTGATTTATTCTGGTGGAATGGATTCTTTTACTATTTTAAACAAAGCCAAAGCAGAGGGTTTTGATCTGTATGCCATTACCTTTGATTATGGGCAAAAACATACTAAAGAAATTGAATTTGCTAAGCAGGTTTGTTTGGAGCTGGGGATTGAACACAAGATTATTGATATCACAGCAATTAATCAGTTATTACAGAGTTCGTCGTTAACCTCAGATATTGATATTCCTGAAGGCCATTACGAAGCAGCCAATATGAAGTCTACCGTGGTGCCTAACCGCAATATGATTTTATTGTCGTTGGCGATTGGTTATGCGGTGGATATTGGCGCTGAGAAAGTATTTTACGGCGCTCACGCTGGGGATCATTCAATTTACCCCGATTGCCGCCCAGAGTTTGTGCATGCGATGAACGACGTCGCTAAAATCGCCAACTATGAACCAATTGATATTGTTACTCCGTACTTAAACAGTCACAAGTCTGAAATTTTAACCGATGGTCTTAACATGGGCTTGGATTATGGTAAGTCTTGGACCTGTTATAACGGCCGCGAAAAAGCCTGTGGTAAATGTGGTTCATGCGTTGAACGCTTAGAAGCCTTTGCGATGAACAACGCTACCGATCCACTGGCTTACGAAGTGTAATCTGATGACGAAGACTTATCGCGTTAAAGAGATTTTTTACACGCTGCAAGGTGAAGGCGCGCAAGCTGGCCGACCTTCGGTTTTTTGCCGTTTTAGCAAATGTAATTTATGGAACGGTAAAGAAGAATCGCGCGCGCAATCGGTTTGTGACTTTTGTGATACCGATTTTGTCGGTACCGATGGTGAAAACGGTGGCATTTATAGCGCCGAAGCATTAGTGCAGTTAATTGCGTCGTTATGGCCAGGAAAACCAACACCGGAATCTGCGGCAAAAGGAATGCTTAGAGGCAAACCTTATATTGTATGTACCGGTGGCGAGCCTTTATTACAGCTAGATGAACCCTTAATTGCTGTGATGCACGACTATGGCTTTGAAGTGGCGGTAGAAACCAACGGTACACTGCCCGCTCCCGCAGGCATTGACTGGGTATGTTTAAGCCCAAAAGCCGATGCGGAGTTGGTATTGATTGAGTGTGATGAACTTAAACTGGTGTATCCACAGCCGTTAGCTATGCCAGAATTTTTTGACCACATTCAAGCCACTCATCGTTATTTGCAACCCATGGCTGATGCGTCTCTTGATTACATTGTGTCGGATGCGCACCAAGGTTTATCACAAAGTAATACGCAAAAAGCGACTCAATATTGTTTAAAGCACCCTCAATGGATGCTGAGTTTACAAACCCACAAAATGCTGGGGATTGAGTAGTTTTTATATAATTTAATGTTTGAATAAATACATGGCGTTTGAATATGTTTGCTTTAAAAATGATTATGACTTTTATTATTTCACTAAGCGGCATATCGGCGCTGGCCGATCAAAAGCCAGCACATCATAACAATGGTACCTTTCGTAACTTGCACCTGCCCGATGATTATGAACCCAGTTTTGGGGCGTTCTTTAAAGCTCGGTTTTTTGGTGAGATGGAATGGCCAGAAGCCCCTGAAAATTATCGCGAATTTTGGCAGCCTGCCGATTTAGAAAAAATTCATAACCCCAATCATAATGTTGCCCAAGCCACGTTAATTGGCCACTCAACGGTGCTTTTGCAATATCGTGGTATGAATATCCTTACTGATCCTATTTTTTCTGAACGCTCTTCTTTTTCGCAAAGCATTGGCCCTAAACGTTTTACCCCACCGGCAATTAGTGTTGACGATTTGCCCAATATTGATGTGATTGTGATCTCGCATAATCATTATGACCATTTAGATGAAGGCACGGTTGAGGCACTCACTCAGGCTAAATTCATTCGTGAAGTGAATGGCAAGCAACCCTTGTGGTTAGTGCCTTTGGGGCTAAAAGAATGGTTTGAAGACTTTGATTTAGCCAACGTTGAAGAAATGGATTGGTGGGAAACTCGCACCCTAGGTGAGTTGACGGTGCAAGCCCAACCGAGCCAACACTGGTCGCGACGCAGTTTGTTCGACACCAATAAAAGTTTGTGGGCGTCTTGGGCATTTAGCTGGCCACAATCACAGCAAAGCGACAAGTTTATCGCGTGGTTTGGTGGCGATACCGGATACAACCCTTATCAGTTTAAAGAAATCGGTGAGACCTTGGGTAAGGTGGATTTTGCGATGATTCCGATTGGTGCTTATGAACCTCGCTGGTTTATGAAAACCCACCACGTAAATCCTTCTGATGCGGTGGAGATTTTTAAAGACATTAATGCCGAGTCTGCCTTTGGTATCCATTGGAATACCTTTGTATTAACTGCTGAGGGCGTCGATCAACCACCACTAGCGTTAGAGCGCGCCATGCAAGCGAATGGATTACCCGCTAAACGTTTTCAGGCGATTAACATTGGCGCAACTTGGGTAGATACTGAGGCTTATTAGCACTTTGATTGTTAATTAGGTGCTCTGGCTATACGAAACTTGCGCAATATGGTACAAACGTACAAGAAAATATTTCCATTAATGTGCATACACAATAATAACAATGACTATTAATACATTCCTTTCGGCTGAGTATTTTACCCAGCTAGGCTTGGCGTTATCGCAAGCGGGTGCCTACCGCCCAACTTTGGTGGTTGATAAACAACGCTTAGATGAAAATTTAGATGCCTTGTTGGCGGTGATTCAAACGGGCTTTGATTACCGCGTGGTGGCTAAGTCGTTACCTTCTGTACCTTTGCTGAACTACATTTTACAGCGTAGCGGCAGTAATCGTTTGATGAGTTTTCATATACCCTTTTTAAAGCACGTAGTTGAGCATATCCCTACAGCCGATATTTTACTGGGCAAACCTATGCCGGTTGCCGGTGTGCGGGAGTTTTATCAATGGCACAATACCCTGTCCGATTCGCGTTTTGATACGCATAAACAATTACATTGGTTGGTCGATAGTGTTGAGCGTTTAAAACAGTATCAAGCGTTGGCGAAAGAGTTAGGCACGACGGTTAATATTAATTTGGAATTGGATGTAGGTTTACATCGTGGTGGTTTTGATGCCAACGATGCCGATAGTTTTGCTGAGTTTGATCAAGCATTAGACATTTTAGTGGCTGATCCGCGGTTAATTTTAACCGGGCTTATGGGTTATGAGGCTCATATTACGAAAATGCCGGCTTTTGTAGGCGGTAAGGCAAAAGCGTTTGAGTTGGCTATGCGATCTTATCAGACTTGTTATCAGTTGGTGGTTGATAAGTTTGGGCAAAAATTTTGCGATACCTTAATTTTGAATGCTGGCGGCAGTAGTACGTATCCGTTATACAACAAGTCAAATCCGCAATGCCGTTTTGTGAGCGAGATAGCGACGGCTTCTGCATTGGTGAAGCCGACCGATTTTGATACCAGCACATTAACTCATCACACCCCAGCCTGCTTTATTGCGACTCCGGTTTTAAAATTGGTTGATAAGCCAGAGATTCCGATGATGAAGGGGCTGTCTAAGTTTTTGCAAACTGTGGGGATGCTGCCAAAACAGGCCTGTTTTATTTATGGGGGTAATTGGCTGGCAACGCCATGCTTTCCTGCCGACAGTAAACGTTCGTCGGTGTTTGGTCATTCTAGTAATCAAGAGATGTACGATCTTAAAGATAATCATGGCTTAAAAGTTGATGATTATTTTTTCTTTCGACCTGCTCAAAGCGAAGCGGTGTTTTTGCAGTTTGGTGAAATTGCAGTGTATGACGAAGGCAGTATTGTCGACTGGTGGCCAATCTTTAATGCTAATTCTTTCGATAATCAGAGTATCAATCAAGGTATTAATCAGTGTATTAATCAGTGTATTAATCAGTGTATTAAAGAGGTAAGCGAATGATTTTATTAGCCGCTTATTTATTGATCCCTGCGTTGATTGTATTTGCTTGCCAAAAGCTTGCTTGGCTCGATAAGGCCGGTGTTGTGGTGTTGTCGTTTGGTTTGGGGATTGCTATTGCAGCGAGTGTTGATTTATCCGCATTTTTTGAACTTGCTACTATTACTGCGGTGCAAAAAGATGTTTCTGAGATCAGTATCGCACTTGCTTTGCCGCTGTTATTGTTTTCGATTCATGTAAAAACTGCCCTCACTATGGCCGGCGACACCTTAAAAGGTATGGGGTTGGCATTACTTTCGGTGATGGTCGTGAGTATTGTTGGGGCCATTATTTTCAATGATCAAGTGGCCGATGTTTGGCAAGTTGCGGGTATGTCAGTAGGCGCTTACACCGGTGGCGGCCCAAATATGGCGGCGATTAAAACCGCAATCGATGGTAAAGAATCGATTTTTATTACCATGGTGACTTACGATATTTTATTTTCGGCAATGTATCTTATTTTTGTGATGGCTCTTGGACAAAAAGTCTTTGGGTTATTTTTAAATAAATATCAGCCTAAAAATTCTGGCGAAGGTGATATTGATTATGCCGGTATGGAGCACATGGCCGATGAAACCGCACACGGTTATAAGAAGCTTTTAAGCTTAAAATTAGCACCGCAAACACTTGGCTCTTTGTTGAGTTCTGGCATTGTGGTGGGGTTGGCGTTATTCATAGCGAGCCTAGTGCCAGAAACATATAAATCGACAGCGACGATTGTCGGTATTACCAGCTTGGGATTGGCGGCGTCTTTTATCCCTATGGTGCGCCGTTTAGCCAATAGCTTTCAGTTGGGTATGTATTTGATCTTGGTGTTTTGTTTTACCATGGGCACGATGACGGATACGGGTATTTTTACCAATATTGATCTTGGCTTGGCCAGCTACATTAGCTTTATTTTAATTGGTTCTTTTGTGTTGCAGGCATTGCTGTGCAAGTTGTTTAAAATCGATACCGATACGTTTTTAATTACTTCTTCGGCGGCGATTATGTCGGTTCCGTTTATTCCGGTGATTGCAGGTGCGTTAAAGAATCGTGAGATTTTATTACCGGGTTTTGCGGCGGCGATTATTGGTTATGCGGTGGGTAATTATTTAGGCATTATTGTGGCCAATATTAGCCGAGCTTTGCTGGGGTTATAGTTTTTTATTTGTATCTGTTTGCTGATATTTGCAAATGTTTACTGCAAAAAAAACCACAATCGATTTATCGGTTGTGGTTTTTTTTCTTCTATTTAGCGCCTGCTATTTAGCTTCATCTATTTAGCTTCGAGAATAGCCACAACACCTTGGCCACCTGCAGCGCAGATAGAGATTAAGCCTCGGCCTTCGCCTTTTTCTTCTAGCATTTTAGCCAACGACGATACAATACGACCACCCGTTGCCGCAAATGGGTGACCCGTTGCAATAGATGAACCGTTAACGTTTAGTTTGCTACGATCGATTGAACCTAGCACGCCATCACGACCTAGTTTTTCTTTGCAGAAAGTCTCGTCTTCCCATGCTTTTAGTGTTGACGCGACAACACCGGCAAAGGCTTCGTGAATTTCATAAAAATCGAAATCTTGCAAAGTTAAACCCGCACGATCTAGCATGTTTGATACGGCATAAGCCGGTGCCATTAATAGACCTTCAGCGTCTTTGCCTACAAAATCAACCGCGGCTGTTTCGTAAAAAGACAGGTAAGCACGCACCGGTAAGTTGTTTTCTTTAGCCCACTCTTCTGACGCGAGTAATACGCAAGAAGCGCCGTCGGTTAGTGCAGATGAGTTAGCCGCTGTTAATGTGCCTTTGCCCGATTTTTTATCGAATGCTGGCTTTAACGTTGCCATTTTTTCTAAGTTAGGTTCGCGCGCTAAGTTGTCTTTGCTTAAACCTTGGAACGGTGTTACTAGGTCGTCAAAGAAGCCACGATCGTAAGCTGCTAATAAGTTTTTGTGGCTATTAAAGGCGATTTCATCTTGCTCTTCGCGAGTAATATTCCATTCTTTAACCGTAATTTCTGTGTGCTCACCCATAGACATGTTAGTGCGTGGCTCACCATTGCGAGGAACAAGAGGCGCTAAGTGCTTAGGACGAATTTTAGACAATAGCTTTAAACGCTGGCCTGTGGTTTTTGCACGGTTTACGTCGAGTAAAATTTTACGCAACCCTTCTGATACACCAATTGGGGCATCGGATGTGGTATCCGAACCACCAGCAATACCGCAATCGATATGGCCTAGTGCAATTTTATTAGCCACTTGCATACATGCTTGTAAGCCGGTGCCACACGCTTGCTGAATGTCGGTCGCGGGTGTCATTGGATGCAGTGCTGTGCTTAACACAGATTCACGTGCTAGGTTAAAATCGCGGCTGTGCTTGATAACAGAACCTGCAACGACTTCACCTATTTTTTTGCCTTGCAAGTTGTAACGGTTGATTAGACCGTTTAATGCGGCTGTTAGCATGTCTTGGTTAGACGCATAAGAATAAGTAGAGTTTGAGCGAGCGAAAGGGATACGGTTGCCGCCAATAATGGCTACGCGACGAACTTGCTGTGTCATGGTGTGTTCCTGTTTAATTAAATAGTTAGATTAAAACACTTATATTAAGCTGTATCTTTAAAGATTAATCACAATCATCAATTATTGTCATTACTACAGTGATAATTACTACAGTTATAATAATGCTGGAGTCTACCGGTTTAGTGAGTGCTCGCATTGGCTGAAGTGACGCAATTAGCATTCAAGCGGTCAATTAATTGTTGTACTATAGCTGATCTAATCTGTTTACCTTGGTAGCTATGTATCCGGCGTTTTTTGCTCGATACGTTTTTAATAACTACTAACACATAAAATATACATAGAAAGTGGGAAACGCAATAATGGGTAATTTTTACGAGAGCATGTTGAACTCAAACATGGGTCGCAAAGTTTTAGGTACTGTCGGTTTGCCAACGCCTATCGAGCTTAACCGCTACAGCGCAAGCCAGCCAACGTTTTTAGAAGGCAATGTTTTAATTGGTACGGCTGCAAACGGTGAGTTACTTTCTGATATCGTGCGCAACTTAGGCGAATCTAACGCAAATATTTTCTTTCCTTCTGCTGCGCTAACAGCCAGTGAAATTGTTAAAGCTGGCGCTGATAATGGCGTTAAAGTGACGCAAGTTGAATGCGCTAAAGGAATGCCAGAGAAATTTAACGCTGTGATTTTTGATGCTTCTAGTATCGAAGACGGTGAAGGTTTATCTCAACTTTACACCTTTTTTAATCCGATCATGCGTAGCTTAACCTCTAATGCTCGCGTGATTGTGTTGGGTCGCCCACACATGAAAGCGAAAAACGGTGAAAAAGCCGCAGCTATGCGTGCTTTAGAAGGCTTTACTCGCTCGGTTTCTAAAGAGATTGGTAAAAAGAGTTCAACGTCTCAGGTTGCTTACATTGAAGAAGGCGCTGAGAAGCAAATGGATTCTACTATTCGCTTTTTGGTTTCGGCTAAGTCGGCTTATGTTGCTGGCCAAGTTGTGCATGTACGTAAGAGCACAGAAGTCGCTTACCCAGATTGGCATAAGCCGTTAGCCGGTAAAGTAGCTTTGGTTACGGGTGCTTCTCGCGGTATTGGTGAAGCGATTGCACGCACTCTTTCTCGTGATGGCGCGACTGTATTAGGTTTGGATATTCCACCAGCAGAAGCTGACTTAAATAAAGTGATGGCTGAAATTGGTGGCGAAACGTTATTGGCGGATATTTCTTCTAAAGAAGCCCCTGCTATGATTGCGGCTAAGTTAAAAGAAATGGGCGGCGCTGATATCGTGGTTCATAATGCGGGTGTAACCCGTGATAAAACATTGGCGAATATGCCACAGCATTGGTGGGACATGACCATTGCGATTAACTTATCGGCCGAAGAACACATTAATAATGAGTTATTTGCTACCGATACTATGAACTCCGGCGGTAGCATTATTTGCGTATCGTCTATGAACGGTATTGCTGGTCAGATGGGTCAAACTAACTACGCAGCGTCTAAAGCAGGCGTAATTGGTTATGTGCAGTATATGGCTGATGAATTAGCCGAGAAAAATATCACCATCAATGCCGTTGCACCGGGTTTTATTGAAACGGCAATGACAGATGCTATTCCGTTTATGACCCGTGAAGTGGGCCGTCGTTTAAACTCGCTTTCTCAAGGTGGTAAGCCGGTTGATGTGGCTGAGACCATTGCGTTTTTCGCTAACCCAGCTTCTAGCGGTGTTACCGGTAACGTGGTTCGTGTATGCGGGCAGTCGTTGGTCGGCGCTTAATTTTTTATTGCACTTTTTGTTTTTTGTTGCACCCCCTGGCCCAACGAATTTATTCGTTGGGCCTTTTTTTTGGCTGCGATTTACGATGTTTGCTACAATCGGCTTTCTTTTTTGAGATAGCTTGTACAGCAATACATTATTATGGCCAAAACCAAACGCGAGATTCCTAATTATCAGCTGCCGATTATTGAAACCCACTTTCATTTGGATTATTTGAAAGAAGGCTCCCCTGCAGAGATTCTTGAAAAAGCCCGTTCAGTGGGTATTGAACGCTTTTTAACCATTGCCGTTTCGCCCGACAATTTGGATAAAGTGATTGCGCTAACCGAACAACACGCTGATGTGTATGGCACCTTGGGCATCCATCCTCACGATGCGGAATTGTATAACGACGAGGTTGAAGCAAAAATTCGTGAGCACTTAAACGCTGACAATCGCAGTGCAAAAATACGCGCGGTGGGTGAAATTGGCTTGGATTATTTTTACGACAACGCCGACCGTAAAGTGCAACGAGATGTGTTTGAAAGACAACTACAAATGGCGGTGGATTTTGAGTTGCCGGTGGTGATTCATACCCGCGAAGCCGATGAAGATACCCAAGCTATTTTAGCCAATTTTGCTCCGCAGATGAAAAACAAAGGGGTTATTCACAGTTTTACGTCGGGTATTGAGTTGGCGCGTTTTTGTGTTGGCCAAGGTTTTAACTTAGGCATTAATGGCATTGTGACTTTTAATAAAGCCGATAACGTGCGAGAAGTGGTGGCGGATGCGCCGATTGAAAACTTGCTATTAGAAACCGATGCGCCTTTTTTAACTCCAATCCCTTATCGCGGCAAAGAAAATGCCCCTTGTTACTTACCCTTTATTGCGGAAAAAATTGCGGAAGTAAAAGGCTTAACCACCGAGCAAGTATTAAAGCAATGTTATCAAAATTCTGTCGCCGCTTTTTTTACCGATTAGTCCACTAGCCGGTTAAAGTTCTAGGCCAATTATTATGGGGTCGTGGTCGGATGATCTTTTTTCATTCGGCTCGCCATAGTGGTCTTGCGAGGGATGCGTGTGGCCATTGGCTTTGGTGTTGTAATCTAATAATACGTCTTCGACCGAATTAATATGCCAAGCGTCAACACTGCGCACCTTGGGCAGCAAGGCTGAATTGACCAGCGCATGATCTAAATTACCCAAATACCCTTGGTAGCTATACGAAAACTGTCGCGGCTGCTTTACATTGATGTAACCCGCTTGATACAAGGCCAACAATGGATCTTCTTGGCTGTAGCTGTTGAGGTCACCCACGATTAATATTGGCTGCTGGTTATTAACCTTGGTTTTTAAAAACTGGGCAAGCGCCTTAGCTGCTTGTGTACGAACCTGATTACAGTGGCCTTGTATTTTGTCACGTTGCGAAAGAGTACCCTTTTGTCGGCAGCGTTTTCCCTTTGATTTAAAATGATTAACGGCAATGGTTATGGGTTGGTCATTGAAGCTAAAGGTTTGTATTAAGCTAGGGCGATTTAGCGTGTCATTAAAGTTCGCTGTTTTAGCACTTAACACTTGCGCGTCATCCATTGGTTTTACTTTGTCGCTGCGATAAAGCAAACCGACACTGATGGCGCTATGGCCTAATGGGCTTTTATTAGGGCTTTTTTTAGGGATTATGTATTGATACGGGTTTTGTATTTTAGAGCTAGGTTGGCCACTGGCCAAAGCGCTATTAAGTGCAGCGGTTAAATCAGCAATGGCTGAGCCTGCTTGATGACCGTCGTTTTCTAACTCCATTAAAGCAATTATATCGGCATTTATAGCGCTGAGTGCCGCCACAATTTTTTGCTGTTGCATGACAAACCCTGCGTAAGTTTTGGCACCACGAGACGTGGGAAAACCTTTGCCGCTAGAGCCATTAAAGCCATTGAAATAGTTACCCAAATTCATGCTCGCAATCACTATATTAGAGCGTGCATCAATGACTGGCTTTTTTGGCCAATCAGCGGATTTAATTGCTAATGAATGGCGTTTAAGATCTAACCTTGGGATCAAAATATAATGTTGTTTATAAGCATGTAAAACGCCTTCAATAACATTGCCCGCGGTTGTATTTAACCGATCGCCAATGCGGATCGAGTTGTTGGCCGAAAAGCCTTTTGCGTTAGGAAACGGAATGTAGCTGGGGTAAGGTTTTGCGCTGCCATCGTCTATTAGTAGGTAATCTTTTGCTTTTTCTGCCAGTAAATTATGAGCTATTACATAATCGGCAGTGTGTAATTCGGTGGGCTGATAATGTAGTTTAGAAGATACGGCAAATTGACCATAATTGCCCAAACCATATCCGGCACCAAACAGGTCGCTCACTATTAAAGGCTGGCTTAGCTTAATCAACATGCCTTCTAGCTGTTCAAGTTGTTGTAATGAGGCAACCGGCAAAGTAAGTTCAACGGCTTGTGGGATGTCGGATGGATTGGCCGCCTTACACACTTGCAACGCACTGACATTTTTGATTTCGGTTAGAGTTTGATACTCAGCTACCCGGCCTAATAAGCGAACGGTTTGGCCAGCGCTAACTTTGTTTTTGGTATGATAAACAAATACCCCGCGGGCCTGATTTTTGTTGGTTTGCTGCAGCCAAAAGCCTTTGTATTCTTTTTGCAAGGCGTGTGTGACAACACCTTCTACCACCACTAACTTGCCCTTTAATGGGCTTTGCTGGCCGGTGCCTTGAACCTCGCTAAGCGTTCGATACAAGCCCGTGGTTGCGCCTGTGTGATCACCGCAGTGTCCTAATGATGACGCTCGTGAATTAGAGTTTGCTTGTGCATTTGGGGCTAAAAACGCTACAAATAAGGCTAAAACAAAGGCGTTAATAACCATTAAACGGCTAGTGCGCAAAAGCATCGCTATTCACCAAACCCACCGGGTAAATAATTTGGTCTTGATAACCCGTGGTCACTTCTATAGTACCCGCATAACTTTCATCAAGCGCATTATCACCGCTGTCTACAATTAAAGGTTTTCCGGCCAACGCTGATATCTTTGCTTTAGTGGCAATCACCTGTAAATTTTCTTTGCCCAGTTTTTTTAATACAGCTGCACTGAGTTGCTGATTACCACGACCAATAATGTGCCCTTGGCCACCTATAATGCTAACCACCACTTTGCCTGGGTACTGATCAAGCAAGGCTAAAATATCGCGTTCGCTTACGTCTGCTTGCAGCAACTGATGGTTAAGAACGGCATCGATGCCTAATAAGGTATTGTCTAAACCCAGCTCTTGCATAATCGCCAATGTGGTTTTACCCGACCCCATGAAATAAACAGTGTCGTCTTCCATGTTTTGAATAAGTTCAGCGGCAATGTCTTGCAATACCAGTTCTTCGACTTCTACCCCACCTTGCTTAACACTTTGCACAAACTGCCCCGCCTGAGGCACGCGCATTTCGCCGTACAATTTAGCGCGCACAATGTTGTTTCTAAAAGCGTCTTCGTCGATGTCTCTAACATCGTATGCTTTTACGTCGATTAACTCGCCACGCACTAATTGTGCAATCACTTCGCCTGCGGCTTTCGGTGTTACTGCATACACAGCAGAATGAATTTTAACCCCAGCAGGAATACCTAAAACAGGAATATTGTCGCTAACCACGCTGCAAATATCACGGGCAGTGCCATCACCGCCAGCAAATAAAATAATATCCACTCGCTGGTCGAGTAACTGTTGAGCCGCGCGCTTTGTATCTTCTGCGGTGGTTGTCGTTATTCCCCGCTCTATCTCAGAGTGCAAAACTTGATGATTAAAACCCAACTCAGCCACCAGCTGCTGGCCCATCATGCCTGGGCAGGTGATGATCTTTAAACGGTTTGTTAACGGCATTAAAACTTCCAATGCTAAACGGGTGCGATCGTTGGATTTGCATTGCGCACCACGCGCTAAAGCTTCTGCAACAATGCTATCGCCATCACTGCCTTTTAAGGCAACACTGCCCCCTATTCCAGCAAATGGATTGATGATTAACCCTAATGTCAGCACTGTTTTCTCCTTTATTTAGACACGCGTTATAACCAGTCGGTAATTTTGATACCAATTCCGATGCGTTCTTGATACTGATTATAATCGATTAGGCTTTCGCCATAACCACTAAAATATTGAATAAATCCTTTCACATTTCCAGGGAGCGGGTAGGTCCAGTCAATTTCTATTGAACCACGATTATGATCGCTTCTTAAATTATTGCGCAAGGTGGTTGATACGCTGTGGTTGCCAAATTTTTGTAAGAAAAAGACGTCACCAAAACCCAGGTAATTTTGAATATCGTCGTTGTCGTCACCGATTGGATTCATTGGATCTGATTTTGATTTTTCTGGTATGCGATACCAAGCGCGCGCGTATAAAATTTTATTCGGCCATACTTTTGATGCGCCTAAAATTAAGCGATTCCAGCTGCGCGATAAACTGCCCACTTGGCCATTAGATTGATGATTAAACGACAATGTCCAGTGATCGACCCACTCATCAAGGGCTTTAAAACCGAGTATGACTTCTGGCTCGTGGTTGGTCTCTCTAAAAATAGCCGATACGCTGTCGTTGTACGATTGCCAAAAAGATTTGTTGGTGTAGGCAAAAGCGAGTGAGCTGAACTTACCTAAAAAGTTGTCGGCGACTATGTATTTAACACTGAGCTGAAAAACGAATTCTACTTTTTCAAAACTGGGGTTGCTCTCAATCAACTCATTATCAGAACTGACTGCGTTGTAAAAGTATTCTTGTTCTTGCTGGTGCACTTTTTTTTGATAGGTCAGTGGCATAAAGTAGTTAGGCTTATGGGGCAGCAATACGTACGGGTTGCGCGACGCTAAACGCTCTGTTTGTAATTTTTCGATGAGCCCAGGATATTTGTGCATAAAGTCGTAAAATTCTTCATCGGCGATAACTTCTACCTTACGTTTTTTGGTTTTTAACGGCTGCACGGTAATCGCTTCTTCTGCCCCATTAGCGATATCGTCGGCTAACTCATCCAGCATTTCGGCGGTTTCATCAAACAAATCACTCGTAGCGGGTGTTTGTTCAGTAGCAAGGGCTGTTTCACTGTGCGCAGCAGGGCTGATCAGAAAAGTGGCCAAAATGATGATAGTTGTGATTGATACGAGAGCACTGGTTGAAACTATGCTTAAGCGTTTAATGATGTTTAGGCGTTTAATGATGTTCACATGCGACCTTAATTTTACGAGCATTTGGGCAAATCAGTGCAAATTCTGCTATAAGTATAACGATATACACAGCGGAATATTTATTTTTTTAATGCGTTACTTTCTGATCGGTCTTGGTAGTAATATTCAGCCGGAACACAATATGCCCCACGCTTGTTCAATTATTGCGTTGCATGTTGATGTGATCAGCTATTCTCCGGTATTAATTAATCCTCCGCAGGGTAAAACTTTTAACTTTATTTTTCATAATCAGCTATTACTTGTGCGCAGTGATTTAGACGACGCTGCATTAAAAATTATTTTTGCTGATGTTGAAATATCGATGGGCAGAGAAGCCAAAACACCGGCGAGAAAATTTAAAGATCGCCCTATCGATATCGACATTTTACATCAAAGCGATGATGTTAATACGCTATTGGCTCATCGTTTTGATGAACCCTATAACCAAACTATTATGGCCCGCTGGCACGATATAAAACCTAGCCTTACTGCTGATAACGATTAGCAGTGCTGCGACCCCCATCTATTTTTACAATGCTGCCGGTGAGTGCCGTTGCTTGCAGTAAGTAATCTATCCCTTGCTGAATCGGTTCATAACCTAACTCTTTGCCTAATAAACTTTGCGATAGCACCATTTTTTGATAACTCTCGCTGTGTTCAGGTAAAAATTTTATCGGCCCAGGCTGAATGATGTTTACCCGTACTTGCGGTGCAAATTGCTGCGCCCAGCTTAACGCTAAATTTTGTAAGCCAGCTTTAGCACTGCAATAACTGGCAAAGCGTTGATTGGGTAATTCTGCATAAATGTCGGTAATGGCAATAATACTGCCTTGCGGTTTAATGCGCTGCACCAATCCACTAGAAAGCGCTTGCGGTGCTAATACATGCACGGCTTGCAAGCGTTCACTTTGCTGCCAACGTGTTGCTAAAGGCAGGCTATGATCGTCTGGCCAGAAACATGAGGCGTTGTGGATAATGGCATCGAGAGAGATCGAATACTGGGTTAAATAATCATTAACTTGCTGCACCAAAACTTCAATATCAGCCACACAAGCCAGATCAGCCTGTACGGCTAAATAACGCCCTTCTGATTTATACTGTGCTTGCAAAGACTCAGCGAGATCATTACTGCTGTGATAGTGGGCAATAACCCGCCAGCCTTGAGAAAGATAGTGTTCAACTAAATGCAAACCGAGTCGTCTACCGGCACCCGTTATAAAAAGAGTAGGAAGAGTGCTAGGTATTTGTTCTTTCATCGCATGGGTATCCGCAAACGCTTAAAAGAATCATCATAGAGTTGATGTGGTGTTTTTTCAAAGCAAAAAAAAGGCCAGCACTTAGGCTGACCTTTTTTTGGAATTTTTAAAATGGTTGCGGGGGCCGGATTCGAACCAACGACCTTCGGGTTATGAGCCCGAC
>OJCK01000025.1_pt1 | contig 112663 bp, 98 predicted proteins | sample 1592141 | NCBI WGS metagenome assembly OJCK01 (sample SAMN05416893, study PRJEB24817) | seawater metagenome | isolation source: Sea water | place: Canada:Atlantic | collected 2013-11 | reverse complement strand
AAACCGTAGTTTTGCTGTCTCCGCCAATCAAGGTAAGCACCCACACGAATTATCTAAATATATTGTTAAAGAACTTTGCTTAGGTTTCACTCTAAGCGGGCTGTGCATTCTAATGATTTAAATCACCAAGTCAACAGCTTTTTTAAAACTCTTTTTGCTCACTGCTATTTAGCAAGTTTGCATTAAGAGCGAGGCGCAGTATATATTGCTTAATGACTATGTCAACCTCTTTTTTCCTTTATTTTCAAAGCCTTAGCGGCTTCTCTTTAAAGGAGGGCGCATTCTAAACGATGTTTTTGAATTAACAACCCTTTTTTCAACTTTTATTACTACTTCTTGGTTCTTTCTAAGAAACAGTATCAACAAGTGAGCGGAGCATTATAAGGAGTTTATAAACGCCGTCAATATTTTTTGCTTATTTTATTTCAAATAAATGATGTTTCTTTTTACCCAGCTTTATTAGGAAGAAACGTCCGTATAATGCATTAGCTTTTGTAAATATCTCTGCTGTTTTCATGTTATCAGAAGCACCTTTCGCTTCACCATTAATGAATACCGCATTTCGACCTAAAGCATCTTTAACTTCACGACCCGCTTTTACAATATCATTATCAGTAAATAAGGTTGTTAGCGGTGTTTCTGCTATATCTGCAATTACTAAATCGCTGGATGGCAAACCATCTAATTTTATTTGTTCTAATTCTTGTTCTGTTAATTTTTCAATGTCGCCTGAGAACAATGCATCGGTTATGCGCTTGGCTGACTGAAGTGCTTCTTCACCATGAACTAAACGCGTTACTTCATCGGCCAGTATCCCCTGCGCGGTCTTACGCCCTTTGATTTCTGCATCGTGTTGTTCAATGTCGGCAATTTTTTCAATCGATAAGAAAGTGAAGTAGCGTAAAAATTTATAGGCATCGGCATCTGCGGTATTTAGCCAGAATTGATAAAAAGCGTAGGGCGATGTCTTATTTGCATCCAACCAAATAGTGCCGCTTTCTGTTTTACCAAATTTCGTTCCATCGGATTTAGTTACTAACGGGAGTGTAATGCCAAAGGTTTGTTTGCCGTACATTCGACGCGCTAAATCAACACCACCGACTATATTACCCCACTGATCAGATCCGCCAATTTGAATTGTGCACGCTTCTCGCTGAGCAAGTTCTGCAAAATCATACGATTGCAGCAGCATGTATGTAAACTCGGCAAATGAGATACCTTCGCCTTCTCGCTCTAACCGCTGCTTTACTGATTCTTTTTGGATCATATTGTTAACCGAGAAGTACTTACCCACGTCTCGCAAGAAATCCAAAACATTGATTTGCCCAACCCAGTCTAGGTTGTTGACCACAGTTGCGCTTTTTTCACCCGCATTAAAATCTATAAAGCGGCTTACTTGTGTTTTTAGCTTATCTACCCAACCAGAAACAACTTCTTCTGTATTTAACTTACGCTCTTGAGCTTTAAAACTTGGGTCCCCAATCAAGCCCGTTGCCCCACCTACTAGTGCCATAGGTTTATGCCCAGCCTGTTGAAATCTCTTTAACGCTAATAAAGGAACAAGGCTACCAATGTGCAAGCTGTCTGCTGTTGGATCAAAGCCACAATAGAGTGTTCGACAACCACTGTTAAGGTGTTCAATTAACTCTTCATCAGCAGTAGTTTGGTTAATAAGACCACGGGCTTTTAAATCTTCGATTAATGCAGCTGTCATCACGTTCTCTTGTCAGTTTAAATAAGAAAATAAGCGGTCGTCACAATACCGAATCAGCTAATAAAAGCAATAGAGTTGCATATATTGACGCGTAAATAGGGAACTAACCTTGCAACTTTGTTGTACACTATGCGCCATAGATAGATACATTTTTAAGAACAATATTTAGGAACATCAATTACTATGGCAGTTCTTGGCCAATGGCGCTACTTCCCCAAAACTCATATTGTGGCAATTAGTATAATAATTTTAGTTATTATTTTTGCAGTTGGAAAACAATCTAACCATACACAAAAACGCGAAGTAAACACCGTTACTATCGCTAGTGACGCTCCTTTAGCCAGTGTCGCTAGTCTGGATCCTTGGCAACAAACTGAATTAAAACCCGGGGATAATTTATCGCGTATATTTACTCGTTTCTCTCTGAGCGCAGCAGACGCTTTGGCTATTGCAGCCAGTGACCCCAAAAGAGTATTAAGCCTTCAACCAGGCCAGGTGATCAAATGGCAAAAAAGCGACAGTAATAATGTTACGCGCTTAAGAATTGAAACATCACCCTTAATTGCTCATGAGTTTGAACGCGATATAGATGGCACTTATAAATACGCTTTAGATGAAAAAGTGGCTGATCGTCGGCCTAAGTTTGCACACACAACGATTAATGCTTCTTTGTTCTTAGATGGTGCAAAACAGGATATTCCCCAATCAATCCTAATTGAATTAGCCGGTTTATTTGGCTGGGACATTGATTTTGCCCTTGATATTCGCCCTGGGGACGAGTTCAGCCTAATTTACGAAGAACTTTTTTTAGAAGGTGAGCGCATTGGTTTTGGTAATATATTAATTGCAAATTTTGTTAACCGCGGACGCGAAATTACTGCTATTCGTTATGAGGACGGTAAAGGTGATGCACAATACTATGACCCTTCGGGCCACAGTATGCGCAAAGAGTTTTTACGTAACCCTATCGACTTTGCCCGCATTAGTTCACGTTTTAACTTAAAACGAAAACACCCTGTATTGAACAAATTTCGTGCACACAGAGGCACAGACTACGCAGCTCCGACTGGAACGCCAATTAAATCTACAGGGGACGGTAAGGTTATTTTCGCGGGTCGCAAAGGCGGTTTTGGTAACTGTGTGATTATTCAGCATGGCAGTCGCTACCAAACCCTATATGCACATTTGAGTAAGTTTAATCGTAATGCCCGTAAAGGTCGCCGCGTTAAACAAGGACAAGTTATTGGTTATGTAGGTAGTACCGGATTGGCGACGGGTCCGCACCTGCACTTTGAGTTCAGAGTCGATGGCGTGCATCGCGACTCGCTGCGTATAAAATTACCTAAGTCCCGCTCAATCGAAAGTAGCAAACGTGTTGCCTACAAAGCAGAAGCTGAGCGTATGATTGAATGGCTTAATAGTTTGCGCGCAGATCAACTTGCCGGTGGTTAACTAAGCAAAATTAGCAAAAATACTGAACACTTATAGCGTTCGATAAGTTTATAGTTAAAGGATAATAACGTGCTTTATATTGGCTTGATGTCTGGTACAAGTTTGGATGGTATTGATGCCGCATTAGTTGATATCGATGAAATGGGTCGACCAACTTTAATTGCTCAGCACTTTCTGCCTTATATGCAAACATTACAGTCTCAAATTTTTAGCCTAAGCCAATCAGCAAAAATTAATGTTGTTGAAATGCAGCTACTGGATCAAAAGCTTGGGCGTCTTTATGCTGAATGCGTAATCACTCTGCTAGAAAATAACTCAATACCGGCCGAAGAAGTTCAAGCTATTGGTTGCCATGGCCAAACTTTGCGGCATCAGCCCAGACCTAATGCTTTTAGTTTGCAGATTGGTGATGCAAATCAGATTGCAGAATTAACCAGAATAACAACAGTTGCTGACTTTCGCCGCCGTGACATTGCTGCCGGTGGCGAAGGTGCGCCATTAGTGCCCGCTTTTCATCAGCATGTGTTTAGTAGCTCAAATAAACCAAGGCAAATTCTAAACTTAGGCGGCATTGCTAATATTACTGTGCTCTCTAAACAAGCGGACGAGTCTTTTGGTTTTGATTTAGGACCAGCTAACGCCCTCTCAAATGAGTGGGTTAACCAACACTGGCAGATTGAATTTGATAAAAACGGTGCGCTAGCCAGATCTGGTACGGTTCAAAATCAGCTGTTAAATGACTGGTTACAACTCGATTACTTTGAGCAGGTACCTCCCAAAAGTACTGGCCGTGAATTGTTTAACATTAAGAATTTACAAGCTCTAACTCCCAGTATGCACAACCTAGCTAAGGAAGATGTACTAGCAAGCTTAATTGAGCTGACGGCTGTATCGGTGGCACAGGGCATAAAACGCTGGGGGCATACCGAGGGTGAGTTGTTGTTGTGTGGAGGCGGTGAACATAATTCTTATTTAGTTGAACGCATCAAACATCATTTACCTCAACTTGAAATTGGGTCTACCGATGCTTTAGGCATCCCTGGGGATATGATGGAAGCTTGTGCATTTGCGTGGTTAGCGTATAGAACAATGCAAGGGCTCGCAGGCAACTCCGCAAAAACAACGGGAGCACTGGGCCCACGAATTCTTGGCGCTATTTATTCTGCTTAAAAGTAGGTGTAACCACTGCGCTGTAAACGATCGCGCTCAGCTAGTCCAGCAGGCACGGTTTCAATAAATGGGGGCAGCTCTTTGGCGCTAATGCCGTTTACTCCCATCCAGCGCTCGCATGCTTTAACTTCAATGACGTTAAACGCATCTAAACGGGCAGCTAAATCAACTAAGCCTTTATGGGTACGGTAATTACTGCGAACAAAAGCATGAATTTCTTCACCATGTAAAACCACAGGGATGGGCTTTTGAGCTGTATTAACAAATTGTTCCGCTTGCAGTAACAATTGATTAAGCTCGTCTAAGGTATGTAAAGTGACATTGGCCTGAAGCATTTTGGGCTCCGCAAAAGAGCCAGCAGATAAGAACAATACCACTGTTGTGACTATTGATAGCCACAGGGTTTTTAGCGAGCCGACTGAATACTGCAATGAGTTAACCTTATTAACTTAATTGTATTGAATTGATCTATTCATTAGTGCGCCAATTAAACCGCGAATGAAGAACCACACCCACAGGTAGAACTGGCACCCGGGTTATTAACTAAAAACCGAGACCCTTCAAGACCTTCTTGGTAATCGACATTAGAACCCACTAAATATTGGTAACTCAATGAATCAACCAATACTCGAGCGCCCTCTCTTACAATTAGGCTATCGTCTTCATTGCGCTCATCATCAAAAGTGAAGCCGTACTGAAATCCAGAACAACCTCCTCCCGTAACAAATACTCGCAGGCACAATTCGTCATCGGCTTCTTCGAGTAATAATGCTCTAATTTTTTCTTCTGCCGCGGCGGTTAAACCGATCGGTTCAGCGGATACAACTGCGTTCATTTCAATTCTCACTAAGGCTAATTCAGCTATTATCGAATTAACCGACCAATTTAGTCAACTATATCATTGACTGATGCATCTTTGTGATCAATTTTGTCCGACGCTATATTTTCTCCATCCAGCATCAGCTTATTCACTTGTTTTAACGCGTCTTTAGTTTGATGCAAAAGCTGGCCGTTCACTTCAGAGCCAAGCACCATTTCCATCATGTGATAATGGACATTACCGTTAATACGGGCTTTTTTAGCTAATTCAATATAGTCACTGGCGTAAATATCACCCAATACAGTGCCATTAATAACTACGTTGGGCGCACTAATTTGACCCTCAACACGGCCTGAGTCTGATATACGCACAACAGCGCCACTGCTAGCTTCTGCAATTAAATTACCTTTTACAACGCCTTCTAATTGCAAGCCACCCTTAAAATGAACATCTCCAATAATTTCGGTTTTTGTCGAAATTAAAGTGTCATAGTGACTGGCGGCGGCTTTATCTTTACTACTAAACATTATTAACCCTTAAACGACCAATCAATGGTCTCTTCTACACGCTGAGCTTTACGCCCTGATGACTGTAAAACAACCTGCACCTGCTCTACTTTAAAGTTAGCAGGCAACACCACTTCGCCAACCACTTCTTGAAAATAACGGAAACTGAATTTAACACCTAGCTCGCTGACATTGGTATCTAAATCACGTAACGGTACTATTTTACGCTTATTATTTTCTAATCCAATAAAGTTGACCGCCGCAAGGCCTTTGATATAGCTAGTATTATCTGCAACCTGAGTCATCATAATACTGTAGCGAAAAGTATTAGCTTGATCCAAAGGCTGAATATCTATTTTACTAACGCGTAAGCCTTTATCTTGTGCGCCTGGTGCCATGATACCTTTATAAAAAGAAACCTCTTCTTCAAGGGTGGCAACTTGAACTTTAAGCTCTTTCACGGTTTGGCGAATACCTTCGGCAGCTTGGCGATCAACCTCACCACCTTTTTCCAACACGCCAACGCGCTGTCTAAACGTACGAATCTCTTGATCAGCGGCAACAATTTGCTCTTTTAGTTGATTACGTTCAACCACCAAGGCTTGGCGTTCTTCTAAACTGGCATATTGCCCAGCAAAAAAACACCCAGCAGCGACCGCCGTAACAAAGAGTAAAAAATACACTGTGTAGGTAAAACGCCTCCAAGGGTCATAACGAACAAGGCTCAAGCGCTCTTGTTTACTACCTTTTACTACGGCCATTTAATCATCCTTACTACTTATCTAACGATGGTGGTTAAGGCAATAGGCCCACTACTTGCAATCCTGAGTATTCTGGCAAACCAAACAAAATATTCATATTCTGAACCGCCTGACCCGATGCGCCTTTCACCAAATTATCAATTACCGATAAAATAACAATCAAACCAGTATCTTGGTGCTGATGCACAGCGATACGACACATATTACTACCTTTAACAGAGCGTGTTTCAGGATGGCTTCCAGCAGGCATAACATCAACGAAAGGCTCATTGGCATAACGTTTTTCAAACAAAGCCTGCAATCCATCAACTCCTAGCTCTGCTATTTTATCTGCTTTACTTGGCGCATAAACGGTAGAGTGAATACCACGGATCATTGGCGTCAAATGAGGAACAAAGGTTAAATTCACAGGAGCATTGGCAATAGCGGTTAATCCCTGTTTAATTTCTGGAAGATGCCTATGCCCTGCAACCGCATAGGCTTTCATCGACTCCCCAGCTTCACAAAATAAGCCACCAACACTGGCCTGACGACCCGCACCACTTACCCCTGATTTACAGTCTGCAATAATACCTGCAGTTTCAATTAGTCCGTTTTCTAATAAAGGCAGTAAAGCTAATTGTACTGAAGTTGGGTAACAACCAGGTACAGCAATTAGGCGCGCTTGTTTAATGCTTTCTCTATTAAATTCTGGAAGACCATAAACTGCTTCGGGCAATAATGATTTAGCTCCATGCGGTTGGTTATACCATTGCTCCCATACATCCGCGTCTTGTAGACGAAAGTCAGCACTAAGATCAATCACTTTTATGCCCTGATCTAAAACTTGTTGCGCCAAGGCATGAGCAACTCCGTGTGGCGTTGCAAAAAAGACAACATCACATACGGCTAAGTTTTCTGCGCTCGGCTCAGAAAAGCATAAATCAACATGGCCACGTAGGTTAGGAAACATCTGCGCAACCGGTAATCCCATTTCACTTCGCGATGTTATTACCGTTAGTTCTACTTCTGGATGCTGACTTAACAGTCTTAATAATTCTACGCCGGTATAACCGGTACCGCCGACAATGCCTACTTTAATCACTTACTTGCCTCTACTCTTAAATACAGGATCTATTACAAGATCTGTTACAGTATGTATAAAGATGCCTATAATAAGCCTTCTTAGCAGAATTGTTAGTTTTGTACGCTAAAAAAAACGTATAATTTGAACCCCGCAACAAAACAAAGTCCGTTACCCTAAATAACAAGGAGCGGATAGGTATTATAATGAAGGTAAAAGAAAGTCAGATATCTCTCGCCTTGTTAGCGGTACTAGTCGGTTTATTAAGTGCTGGCATGATTACCTTATTCCGCTTGGCGTACGAAATGCCTTTGCAATTTTGGCTACCCAACGGAAGCCATGAAGGCTTTGAGTCTCTCTCTACCGAAGCGCGCATCATTTTATTACTAGGCTCAACCGCGCTACTCGTGTTTTTCTTTAGCCGTTTTCACCCCAATGAACGTAAAGGCGGTATTGCTCATACTTTACAGCGTATTGAAAAACACCAAGGATATTTACCCAGAACCAATATAATTGTTCACTTTTTTGGTGCCATCATTGCCCTTATTGGCGGCCACAGTGTTGGTCGTGAAGGTCCGGCCGTTCACATTGGCGCGGGCACTGCCAGTCAGTGCGGGCAAATATTAAACACACCGCATCACCGTTTAAGAATTTTAGCCGCTTGCGGTGTTGCCAGTGCTATTTCTGCATCTTTTAACACGCCCATGGCTGGAGTCATTTTTGCCATGGAAGTCGTATTGTTGGAATACAGCATTCGTGGGTTTATTCCCATTATTCTCTCATCAGTAATAGGAGCCATTGTTAGTCGGGCAACATTTGGCAACGAAACCGCTTTTATTGTGCCTTCACTTGATATGAAATCTCTGGCTGAAATTCCATACATACTTTTATTAGCAGTGATATGCGGTGTGATGGGAAGTTTATTCATAAAAACGGTTAAAGTATTACAACGTTTTAACACTCGCCCACTTTGGCAAACTTGGGGATTATTAGGTTTGTCCACCGCATTGGTGAGTATTTACTTACCTCAAGTAATGGGAATCGGCTACGACAGCGTTAATGCTTGGCTAAAAGGCGACACGGTTATCGGTTTAGCACTAGCCTTATTAGTGGCAAAATTACTACTCTCTGGTTGGGCATCTGCTATTGGCTTTCCTGGCGGCATGATTGGCCCGAGTCTATTCATAGGCGCTGCAATTGGTGCGGTCATGGGACAAATGTCTGCCTATTTTATGCCCAGTTATTCTGTGAGTATCGGCTTTTATGCCATGTTGGGAATGGGCGCTATGATGGCCGCTGTTTTGGGCGCACCTCTTGCTGCATTAATGGCCTTGTTAGAATTAACCGGCAATCCAAATATCATTCTACCGGGAATGCTGGCCATTGTGATCGCCAGTTTAACGGTCAGTGAAATATTTCATTTACCGTCGATCTTTCGCATTCAAACAAACTTTACTATTAACAACAGTCCGGTTCAGCAGTTGTTGCGTAATACTTGGGTAGGGCAAGTTATGTCACAAGATTTTGCGATAAGCCCACGAAATATCAGCTTAGAAAGTGCTGAAGTCGTTTTGAATCATCAACCCAATTGGATTTTATTAGAAAAAGAAGATCAGTTATTAGCTTCGGCCGACTTAGCCCGCTATTTATCCACAGGTGAACATGCAGAAGCCGGTGAAAAATACATTGATTGTTTGTTACTGCCTGGGGATCGAAAAATGGTAAAATCGATTTCTTTAATGGCTAATTTGCAAGATGCTTTAGACCAAATGCAACAAAGCCACATCGATTGGTTAGTAGTTCATAGAGACAAACAGTTCAATAAAATGGTCGGTATTATCAGTCGCGATATGATTGAGCAATATTATCGTTATAATCCCCCAGCGCATTAGTACAACTTAACCGATTTTAAAAGAGAGAGATTTATGCTTTGGCTTAAAGCCTTCCACATCATTGCCATTGTCACTTGGTTCGCAGCGTTATTTTATTTACCACGTTTATTTGTTTACCACGCGATGTCTGAAGATACGGTCAGCAAAGAGCGCTTTAAAATCATGGAGCGTAAATTATACAGGGGCATTATGACACCTTCTATGATTGTCGTAATTACCTTAGGTATTTGGATGCTCACCTACAATCCAAATTACTATTTAAGCGCAGCTTGGATGCACGTCAAACTAGCCCTAGTTACTTTTTTGGTCGCCTATCATTTTGCCTGTGGCTCACTGCTGAAAAAATTCGCACAAGATAACAACGATAAAGGCCATGTGTTTTATCGCTGGTTCAACGAAGTGCCGGTTCTGTTTTTAATCGCCATTGTAATTTTGGTGGTTGTTCGCCCTTTCTAAATTTTATTCACATTATCCAATAACGAATACGAGTCTTTTTATGTCTTATTCAATTAATAAATCACAAGATCTTTTTAGCCGCGCACAAGAATACATTCCCGGCGGTGTTAACTCACCAGTTCGTGCCTTTAAAGGCGTTGGCGGCACACCTATTTTCTTCGAACGCGGTGAAGGTTCGTGTGTTTTTGATGCCGATGACAACCGTTACATTGATTATGTTGGCTCTTGGGGCCCAATGATCATGGGTCATGCTCGTGGTGATGTAATCGAAGCAGTAAAAGCACAATTAGACCAAGGCCTAAGCTTTGGCGCTCCCACTGAAATCGAAATCGAAATGGCCAAAACGGTATGCAACATCATGCCTGGTATGGACATGGTGCGCATGGTGAACTCGGGTACTGAAGCAACCATGAGCGCGATTCGCCTAGCCCGTGGTTTTACTGGCCGAGATAAGTTGGTTAAGTTTGAAGGCTGTTATCACGGCCATGCTGATTCCTTATTGGTAAAAGCAGGTTCAGGAGCGTTAACGCTTGGCGTTCCTTCTTCACCGGGGGTTCCAGAGGGCGTCGCTAACGATACCGTCACCCTTAACTTTAACGATATCGACGATGTTAATACGTATTTTGCCAAACACGGTGATGACGTTGCCTGCATCATTGTAGAAGCCGTTGCCGGTAACATGAACTGCATTCCTCCTAGTAAAGAATTTTTACAATGCTTGCGTGATGTCTGTGATACCCACGGCGCTGTTTTAATTTTTGATGAAGTTATGACGGGCTTTCGTGTTTCCTTAACCGGTGCACAGGGTTATTACGGTGTTCAGCCAGACTTAACCACCTTAGGTAAAGTCATTGGCGGTGGTTTACCGGTAGGTGCTTTTGGTGGCAAGCGCGCAATCATGGAATACCTAGCCCCTATAGGTCCTGTTTACCAAGCAGGCACCTTATCAGGTAATCCGCTGGCAATGGCTGCTGGCTTGGCGATGATGAATTCGGTACAACAAGAAGGCTTGTACGAGCTGCTTACTGCACGTGTTGAACAACTATGTAACGGTTTACAAGCTGCAGCCTATAAGCACGGCATTCCTTTTACCACCAATAACGCCGGTTCTATGTTTGGTTTCTTCTTCAGCGAAGCAAAAAAAGTGAGCAACTTTGCTCAAGTATGCGAATGCGACCAAGAAGCTTTTAAATTCTTCTTCCATGCCATGCTGGAAGAAGGTGTATATCTTGCGCCATCAGCATTTGAAGCTGGTTTTATGTCGGCAGCACATAGCGTGCAAGACATCGACGACACCATTGCTGCAGCCGATCGTGTGTTTGCCAAAATGGCAGCACAGCGTGTGGCGGCTAAATAAGATGGGGCCAATATTAATCATCGTTGGGCACATTCTGCTGCTTCTGTCTGCTCTTTGGATGCTTAAAGCTTGGCGTATCAGTGATGATGTACCTGGCTGGTATGCCGCTGCTTTTTGCAGCGGCCTACTGGTTGCCTCTTTTTCGGGCTCTGTGTTACTGGCACAAATCATCGACTTAACCCCAATGTACTGGTTTAAACAGCTGGCATTGTATGCGGCGTTTCCTTTATTGAGTTTCGTATTACTGGCTTTGGTTTTTTCTATAAACTGGCCACGAGAAGCTTGGGGCCGAATTTTGCTAGGTGTATGCGCTATCTATTGGATTGCTCAGCAAACTCAACACCTAGATTACCTTTTGATGGTCTGCGCTCTGTTAAGTTTAATAGCCATGATGAAATTGCTGCTTAAAACTCAAGGTTCATCCATGCAAGCCAACATCACACTTACGGTTGGCGTGTTCGCGTGCTTAATCATTGTTTTGAATGGTCTAGCCAATATTAATGCCACTCATGTTAACCCAGCCAATATGAGTACCGAAGTCATTGTTGATTTAACAACCCAATGGCCGCAAGAATTGGGCCTAGGTTTGCTATTAATCGCCATTAACCGAACATTAATGTTAAAAATGCGAACTTTTTCATAACCTAAGCCATAAAGTCATCTACCCTAGGATAATGGTCGCAGCCTTATTAAAAAATGCTGTTGTGATTTTTTATCTTAGGAGGATCTTTATGAGTCATATCAGAGCTCAATTTAATCAACGAGCTAACCGCTTTTTTACTGTTGTTGTTTGGGGCTTATTTGCCTTTTCTCTCGCGCTGGCATTATGGTATTCATCTTGGGCCGAAGCGCTCATCATAGGTTTACCTGCAGCCCTAATTCCTACTTTACTGGCCTATTCTCAGCCCAACAGTGCAGCCACTCGAATTGCATTTGGAATTGCATTAATGATTTTTGCGGCACTGCACATCCAGCAAGGTCAAGGTATGCTAGAGCTGCACTTTGGTATTTTTGTTAGCTTAGCCATTTTGTTATATTTCCGTGACTGGCGCCCGGTATTTGCCGCAGCCATAACCATTGCCATTCATCATTTATTGTTTAGTTATTTACAACAAAACTACAACAATATTTATATTTTCGAAACCCGTAATGATTTCACCATAGTACTGATTCACGCCGCGTATGTAGTGGTTGAAGCTGGGGTCATTATGTACTTGTCTGTTCAATCTGCACGCGAGTTTAAGCAAACTGAAGAATTAAGCGAAATTGGCGAGCATTTATCCAGCGAAGGTGACATTGATCTACGCTATCGCGTTAATAATGCCAAAAGTGAATTCAGCCAAGGATTTAATCGCTTTTTCAGTCAACTCGATGATTTAGTCAGTAAAGTCGGCAGCCTTGCAATGGAACTAAACCATACCGGCGACTCTTTTAATAAAAGCACTCAGGCCATGGCATTAGGGGCCCAAACCCAGCAGCAAGAAACCGATATGATCGCGACGGCCACCAATGAAATGACTGCGGCCATGCAGGAGGTCAACAATCACGCCTCTGATGCCGCCGATGCGGCAGGAGAAGCCGATAGTGCAGCGAAAGAGAGTGAAATAAAAATCGACCTTGCGCAACACACTATCAAAGACCTTGCCCAGCATATTGAGCGGGCATATGGTGTGATCAAAAATCTAGATGAAGAAAGCCATAATATTGGTTCGGTTCTTACTGTGATTCAAAGCATCGCTGAACAAACTAACTTGCTGGCTTTGAATGCAGCAATTGAAGCCGCTAGAGCGGGGGAACAAGGGCGTGGATTCGCTGTAGTCGCCGACGAAGTGCGAACCTTGGCTTCTCGCACCCATAAAAGCACTGAAGAAATTCAAACCATGATTACTAAATTGCAACAGGGCAGCCAAGAAGCCGTGGGAGCAATGAACACCAGTAAACAAAGCGCTGAAACCAGTGTTGAGCAGACTGTAGAAACCAAAGAAAAGTTATTAATTATGAAAGCGGCTGTGGGTACCATTCACACCATGAACCAGCAAATTGCTCAAGCAGTTTCCGAACAGCATCAAGTGGTAGGTGAAGTAAATAACAATATCACCAAAATCAAAGATGTTAGCCAAGAAACAAACTTGCAGGCAGAAGATGCAGCCCGTGACAGTAATCATTTAATGACAATGTCGGTAGAGTTAAGCGAGCTGCTAACAAACTTTACTACAACCCATCACTCATCAAAGGATTGAGCATCTACCCGTGCTTGCAGCGTATTAATTCGGCGCTGCAACACATCAAAGTTGGCCACCGATTTACGCAAAAATACCTGTGCACGCCTTAACATCTGGCGTGCTAGCGCCAACTCACCTAATTGATAATTAAGCCAAGCCTGGCGATAAAAGATCGCCGAGTTTCGGGGTTGTATTTGTCGAGCCTGATCTAAATAAGCCAACGCCTGCTTGTTGTTACCTTGCTGCCTTGCTTGCTCTGCTTGGGTTAACAACACCTGTACCGCCGGATGATGCTGGCCCTCATCGAGCGTCTGTAGTTCGGCGGTTAACAAAGCCGATGATTCTGTACTCTGTGATCGTTTTGGATCGTAAGTGTGCTCCGATCTTGGCAACACACTACAAGCACTTAAAAAACTCACGCAAATACCGACTAAAACAACCAATCGAACCATGAGCCACCTCCTTGCTGATTATCTTTTTTACTGTCTTGTTGCGCACCATCAATCTGTGGTGCCGAGTTAGGAGTGGCATCGCGACAGCTAAGTTTGTTATTAACTAAATACCCCGGCATGAAAGGCATTTCACGAACACCACGGCAATTATCTTCCACGGCCAAGCCATAACTGTTTACCCACGACCACTCTAAATCAGCGACCGGTGTTAAGGGTTCTAATCCTGATTGTTGAAAAATGGCCTGCCAAATCGGTAGCGCGCCACTGGCACCAGTAAATGCCATGCTTTTATTATCGTCACGACCTAACCACACAACCGCTAAATGACGATCATCAAAACCTGCAAACCATGCATCGCGCTGATCATCACTGGTGCCTGTTTTAGCAGCGATTTTAGTGGTAGCAAACGTTCTTGCCAATCGCTTGCCTGTGCCTTGTACAACAACCTGCTGCAAGCCGTAACGAAGGTTTTCAATTAATTCTGGCGAATACACTTGCTTACCCTGCAGCGCATAAGACGTTAATACTTGATTGTCGGTTGTCGTTAACGCTTGAATAGCTCTTGGTTTCATGGCGAAACCACCTGAGGCGAAAGTTTGAAACATTTGTGTCACGTCAAACGGTGACAGCGACACCGAACCTAACAATATGGACGGATATGGCGGTATAGACTTATCCACCCCCAAGCGCTCAAAGGTTTCAACTACACGACTAATTCCAATCTTCATACCCAACCGAGCCGTGGCTTGGTTTAATGATTTAGCCAAAGCATCAACCATGAAGACGTTACCATAATCTTTTTTATCGTAATTGCGTGGCTGCCACATACTGCCATCTTGGCCAGCGACACTCACCGGTTTGTCATCAACGATACTCGACCATCTATATCGACCCGAAGCCAGTGCGGTTAAATACACAGCAGGTTTTGCCAACGAACCAATGGAGCGTTGCGCATCAAGAGCACGATTAAAACCAAAATATTGTACCCGTCGAGAGCCAACAATGGCTCGCACTTCAGCGCCATCAACACTGGTTACTACCGCAGCCGCCTCAAGTGTTGGTTGTTTATACCCGACCTGCTGTTCTAATTTAACCACATGCTGCTGAATCGATTTTTCGGTCGCGTGCTGTAACCAAGGGTCTAAGGAGGTGAAAATCCTTAAACCGGTATTTTGCAAATCTTGTAAGCGGTAATCCGTTTGTAACTGACGTTTTACTAGTTGAATAAACGCAGGATATTCTCTTTGACCCGCTCGCCCAGATTTGGCAACTCGAACCGTTTGACCTTGGGCGTTTATCCGCTGAGCACTAGAAATAACCCGAACCTCTTCCATCACATCCAAGACAATATCTCGGCGAGCGCGCGCTCGCTCTGGATGACGGAAAGGATTGTAATAAGAAGGGCCTTTAATCATTCCCACCAGCAAAGCAATCTCGGATAAATTAAGTTGCTGTACATTTTTTGCAAAATAAAAGCGACTTGCCAAAGCGATACCATGGATAGAACGACGTCCTGCCTGCCCCAAGTAAACTTCGTTTAAGTACGCCTGCAAAATATCTTCTTTGCTGTAATGCAACTCTAATAATAGCGCCATAAAGGCTTCTTTTATTTTGCGTTGTAAAGAGCGTTCATTGGTTAAAAAGAAATTTTTAACCAGCTGTTGCGTTAAGGTTGAACCTCCTTGTACCGTTCGCCCTGCCGCAACATTGGCCCGCATGGCCCTTAAAATACCTCGAATAGAAATGCCGTAATGTTCAAAATACCCCCGATCTTCAACTGCCACCAGCGCAGCCACTAATTCCGCTGGCACATCTTGCAGTGCGATTAATTCACGGTCTTCATGATGTGCGGGGAAAATCCCACCAATATATTGGGGTTCTATTCTAGCGAGGCCTTGCACCTCTCCATTAACACTTAATGAATCGATACGCCCTGCCGAAAATGATACGCGTATTTTTACAGCATCCTCGTGGCGATCAGCAAAGGCAAAAGCTCGGCGGTAAATAATCCAATCTGAACCATCTTTACCATAAGATCCTGGCGAAATAACCTGACTAACGGCTTTGTAATCATTCCAACGTAATTCGGCCTTTAATTGCTGCGGCGAAATCAACAGCCCCGGGTACAAAGATAACGGACGTGCATAAACCTTGGCAGGTAAAGTCCATTTATTACCATCAAACTGTGAACGTACTTGCGCATCCAGATATACCAGCCAGATAGATAAAGCGACCATCATGACAACAGCTAAACGCATAAACCAAGATAATAGGTTGCGCCGAGTGCTTTTAACCGCAGTTGTTTTGCTGGATTTTTTCGCTGCAGGCTTTTTAGCGGCAGTTTTTTTAACAGCCCTAGACTTATTTGCCCTAGGTGGCTTTTTTTCATTACTCATATCGCGCATATGCTAACACAGACTACCCAATGACTAACTAACTCCGTGCAAGCCCTTCTTTTAAGTGACGGCTTCTTTTAAACTGCAGCACATAAAATATTTTTCCCTTTCACTTTAGAGATAAAAACATGGCTAAGTATCATATTTATGGCATCGGTAACGCATTGGTTGATAAAGAGTTTGAAGTTGAAGACAGCTTTTTCTCTGACTTGAATATTGAAAAAGGCATGATGACTCTGATCGAAGAAGATCAATTAGCCGAGCGTTTACAAACATTAAACGAGCGTTTTGGTCTTAAAAAACGCGCGTGTGGTGGCAGTGCGGCTAATACTATTATTGGTGCCAGTTATTTTGGTGCCAACACCTTTTATACCTGTAACGTAGCCAATGATGAAGCCGGCGATTTTTACATGCAAGACATGGCTGCGGCCGGTGTTGATACTAATTTAGGCCCAGACCGTGATGCAGGTGTTACGGGTAAGTGTTTGGTTATGGTTACCCCAGATGCCGAACGCACCATGAATACCTATTTAGGCATCACCACAAACTTAGAGCAAAAGCACATTGATGAAGACGCACTAAAAAACTCTGAATACGTCTACATTGAAGGCTACTTAGTGACCTCTGACTCTTCACGCGCTGCAGCCATTAAAGTTCGCAAATTAGCCGAAGCAAATGGGGTGAAAACTGCATTAACCATCTCAGACCCAGCCATGGCGCAATTTTTTAACCAAGGCGTTAAAGAAATGATTGGCGATGGCGTTGATTTATTATTTTGCAACGAAGAAGAAGCTAAATTGCTTGCAGACACAAACAACTTAGACGATGCCATTGCTTATATTCGCACGCTGGCTAAAACCTTTGCCATCACCTTAGGTGCAAAAGGTGCTATTGCTTTTGACGGCGAAAAAATGCATGAAATTGCGGGCAACAAGGTAACGGCTGTTGACTCGAACGGTGCTGGGGATATGTTTGCCGGAGCCTTTATGTACGCCATTACTCATGGTCACGACTTTGCAGCAGCAGGTCGCTTAGCCAGTGCCGCTGCAGCCAAGGTTGTGAGTCAATTTGGGCCGCGCTTAGACGCAGAGCAACATGCGCCGTTAAAGTCTGAGCTTTAAACTCGACCGGCTCTGATTGATCTCATTCATTTAGATTAATCAGAGCCCTATCACGGCTACTGAAACGAACGCCCACGCTCATTGAAGTCTCGAATCACGTGATAAATGATTAAGCCCTTTTTATTCACACGACATTGACCATAACCGTCTTCATAATGATTGTGCAGATCTAAAAAAATATCGTAATGATCCTCAGTTTCACGACTGGAAGCTTGATCGATGTATATGTATGAATCGGCGGGCAAAAGGTGGGTCATAAAGCGCCGGCAATGTTCCATAGCATCACCAATGTCACCTACCTGACCTTGCATATCAAATGATTGTTTCTGAAAACCACACCCTGCAACTCCAACCAATAATAAAATAAGAGAGAAGCGAAAGAATAGGTGTTTCATTTTATGTCTCCTCTTTACAAAAAACCAACCGCTACCTTTATAATAACAAATCTGCTTGTATTGGATGAAACTCGTCCGCAGCTTCTATTAGCGATCCCGCTGTTAGCTTTGGTACGCCATAAACTTCGGTATGGATTGCATTCGTCTGCTTAATTTTTTTTAACAACAAATCAAAGTCACCATCACCCGACAACAAAACAACAGTATTAATCTCCGATGCAGCAGCTTCCATAACATCAATGGTAATACCTACATCCCAATCACCTTTAGCACTGCCGTCACTGCGCTGAATGTAAGGTTTTAGTTTTACCTCAAAGCCAATGTGTTTTAACGCATCTTGAAACTTTATCTGCTTATCGTCACCTTTGTTAATAGCATAAGCGTTTGCTATAAAAATCTCACCTTGTTTAGCTAACTTTGCCCATAATTTACGGTAATTAAACGGGCGACCATAAGCATCGCGGGTGGTGTAATAGATATTTTGGACATCAACAAAAACAGCGATTTTTTTCACAGGCGCTCCACAAATAAAAAAAGCCATTATTCAAACAAATAATGGCTTTTGAACGCTTAAATGTTAACAGCTAAGGGGCAAAGCTAACACCTAAAAGTCATACCTAACACCTAAGTGAACTGTGCGAGGTTTACCGGGGCGAAAACCGTAGGGCTTAACCCCAGCAACGTATTGCTCATCTAAAATATTATCGATTGTTGAATAAACTTGCAGGTTTAATAGCACATCATACGACGCGCTTAAATCAACTACAGTGTGCGCTGCAATTAAATCCCCTTTATCAATACTACCTTCACCCGGCACATTTCGCATATCGCTTTGATACAAAACCGACGCATTTAAACGCCAATTATCTTTAGCAAAACCTAACTGTGCATTTAAGCGATGCTCGGGTAAGTAACCAATACGATAACCTTGTTGAATCTCCTGCCCTTTTTCACCAAAAGCACCGGTTGAATCCACAAACTGATCGCCAAATTCACCATGGCTAAAGGTATAGCTAATTAACGCCGGCAAGGTAAAGCCTGACAGCAACATTTCTTTTTTCCAGCTAGCCTCAACGCCATAAACCTGAGCACTGCCGGCATTGGCTTGCTCACCAGTTTGGCTGCTATCACACGCCCCTTGTGAAAAACTACAGGTGCCGCTGAACTCGCTGTAGTCATTTAAAAACGCAATTACTTCCGCTTGGCCGCCAAAAGCTAAGCTGCCAGAAACACGTGAGCCCAATTCAAAGTTGGTACTTTCTTCCGGTTTGGTTTTCCCCGCCTCACTTGCGGTTGCCGCGGTAAAGCCCTTATACACACCCGCCAATACACCAAAGTCTTCCGTTAGTTGCGAATACACGCCGACTCCGGGTAATAAAATCGACTGTCTTAACGTATTTTTGCCTTCTTTAATGCCCGTCACCTCGCCATAAGTCGTTTTTGATGACTCAATATTTTCATGACGCAGACCTAAGCTGACCACGGTATCGTTTATGGTAATTTCATCTTGAATATAAACCGCCAAGGCTAAGGCATCATTTTGATTGCGCGTGGTGGTTTTAAACGTTCCGGCGACCGCCTGTAATTCACCACCCGCCAACGTATTATAATTTTGCTCAGTATGTAGGCGCTTCACTTGATCTTGATGAATACGAACCCCAACCTCTAACGAATGTGATAAACCCAGTAAATTTAACTCTTGGTTTAAGCGTGTTTGAATACCCTGAGAAATAAAGGTACGGCCATTATTACCAATGCGTAATTGCTGGGACGAGCCTGAGCTAGCGGCGCCCGTTAATACATCGTAATAAGGTTGGTAATTACTATCGTTATGATTGGCTAAGATATTTACCAAAGTAAAATCACCACCGCCAGTTTGTTTTTCTCTAACAAAGCCGCTCAAGCGAAACCAATCACGATCAAACTCATTGCGATACACATCGGTAGTGACTTTAACGTTACTAATAGAGCCGCCCAAAAAATTGCCGAACTCTGCAATATGGGTAAATTGATACTGCTGGTGATCCCACGTCATATTATCGAACTGCGATGCAGAATAACGGCGATAAGGATCGCTTTCAAAATCATCGCGCGCCAAGCCTAAATAGGTTTCGTCGGAGTCTTCATCGGCATAACCTAGCTTCAATATAAACAGCTGGTTAACTTCACCCAAACTCTGCCAGCTGGTTTTTAAATTGACATCGTTGCGCACAAAACCCGTGTCACCGTTATTACCATCCAAATCTTTAAAGCCATCGGCGCTAACGCGAAGCCCTTCAATGAGATAACCAAAATTATCAATTTGCTGCCCTTGAAATACGTTGTAACGCTGAAAGTTATCGCTGCCGTATTGAACATCTAACTCCCCTTCTGACGCGTAAGGTATCTCACGGCTGACTAAATTAATCGCGCCGCCAACGGTTGCTGGGCCATATTGAATTGCTGACGGACCTTTAAACACTTCTAACGCGCTCATGCGAGAAATATTAGGAAAGTAATACGCGGCGGGGGCAGAATAAGGCGCGGGGCCAGATAAAATACCGTCTTCCATCACGGTGATTTTTTTACTGCGCTCGGGGGAAGTACCGCGTAAACCGATATTGGGGCGCAAACCGTAGCCGTCTTCTTCTTGCAGGTTTACCCCCGGCACGGCATTTAATACGCGGTGAATATCGGTATATTCAAAGGCTTCTAAAGCAATATCATCAACCAAGGTAGCCGAACCCGGTTTTTGCAATATTTCGTCTTTACCGCCGGTGATATAAACATTATCCAGTTCTAAACTGTTTTCTGCGTATGCCGTTGTAGCAGGCACCACAAAGATACTAGCAGCCAGTGCGATTGAAAAAGAGTGTACAGCAGGCGATAAATTCAAAACGGCAATCCCATTTTTGTGTCAATTTCTAAAATGTTTAAGAAACAAAGGTTAACAATTACAAACCGCAGCTCGTAACTTTTGCAGGGTCTAATAAGTGTTCATAACGAGCGTCGGTTAACGACATAAGAAAGCACACCATGGCTTCGACTTCAGCGTCATTAAGATTAATATCATTGCCACCCAGTAAGTCATGTTCGATATTCTGATTCACTTCTGCATCCCCCCAAGGCAAACCCGTTTCTGGATTATTCACAATTTCAATTGCTGCGCCGGTTTTTATATTGAGAGCTTTTTCTTTTGCATGTTGATAAAAATGAATTACGGTTTCTAAGTCATTAAAAATACCGTTGTGCATGTAAGGGGCGGTTACTGCGATATTGCGCAATATGGGGGTTTTAAATTTGCCTTTTTGATTTTCATCTTTATTAACCGCTGGGTTATTGAATAAGCCGTTATCCAAAGCGGTCACACCATTAGCTTCGCGCAACTTAGTATTCACTGGCACACCAATATTGTGATATTCAAAACTGGAAAAAACTTCACCCTTGTTACCCAGCTCACGCAATTGGTGACATGCCGCACAGGTTAAGTCCGACGAGAAAAAGCGCGCCTTGCCCAAACTCGCTTTAGAAATGGGTGAATAGGTATAATCGCCCGCTAAAAAACGATCGTACTTAGAATCAAACGGATAAAAGGTTTCTTTGTCTTTGCTTTCGAATGCGGCAATACTTTCGGTCATCGCTGCATAAGCGGCTTCTGTATCGTTGAATATTTCAACACCATAAAAGTCTTCAAATGCCGTCACGTATTCTGAGTTCTCTAGCAGGCGATCCACCACCGCGGCTTTTGATGGCATATTCATTTCAACCGGATTCAGCGGTGGCCCACCCGCCTGAGCTTGTAAATTAGCAGCACGACCATCCAAAAACTGACCCCCTAAAAAGCCTTGGTAGTCACCAATACCACTGGTTTGTTGGCTGGCTGCTCTAGGTCGTGTGCCCTCATAAAATTTAGGGCTAAATGCGGCATAAGCCGCAGTAGGTGCATTACGATCGCCAATCGATGATTGATCATCACCCAACGACCCTGCTGCAGGCAAACTACCTAACGTTGAATTATTTGACCTCGAATCAACAAAGCTTTTTTCTGGGTTATGACAGGTTGCGCATGATTGGGTCCTATCGAACGAAAGACTCTTATCAAAAAACAAGGACTTGCCAAGCTCTGCCTTAGTCTGAAGCGGTTGCACTTCATCATCCGGCGTAGATGAAGACCCAGAGCCACCACAGCCAGCCAAACAAGTTATTGCGAGTAGCGTCATTAAAAAACGCGGCGACAGCTCAAATTCAATTAATTTCATCACGGCTTTATTCACCCAATCACCTACCCAGCTTATCGATAAATTAACGATATAGCGGACTAAAAATGTGCATCTTACTCTTTTTTTACCCATTGGCAATAATAATAATTATCATTTAATAAAGCTATTGCAAATCGTTATCATTGGCATTAGGATGCGAAAAAGTAATTAAGGGTAGGTTTTTGTCCTACTTGTGTAAAAAATTAACAAAGGAACTTAAGTGATGAAATCTTTAAAGCTAGCTGCCTGCATAGCCTCAACCTCTTTTTTAATTGCCTGCGGTGGAAGCAGCAGTAGCAGCGATTCTAACGCAAACGCAAACTCGTCGACTCCTGCGATCAACATAGAAAAAGCACAGCTAGTTTTAGATACAAACGCTGATATCGCTTATGCAGCCTATACCGATTCCGTAGAAACAGCTAAAGCACTAAAAACCGCTTTAACTACGTTTAAAAATGATCCTACTGAAGCAAATTTAGAAGCGGCAAAGAAAGCATGGTTGGTTTCTCGCGAGCCTTACGGACAAACTGAAGTTTATCGTTTCCGTAACAGCCCAATCGATTCAACGGATTATGCAAGCGAAGATGGTCCAGAAGGTGATATCAATGCTTGGCCTTTAGGTGAAGCCTTGATTGATTATGTTGAAACAAACATAGCTGGTACTACAACTGGTCCTAACGAAAAGGCTGATTTTGGTGATGATCAAGTAGGTGTCACGGCTAACCAAGCTGGTATTAACGGTGGTGGTGCTATAACGGCAACTCAAGCTCAAAATGATCAATCCAACAACATTATTGGTAATACTAATATCGTTATTGATGCTGACTTATTGGCCAATACCGCGACTGCAGACGATGAGCACGATGTGATTGCGGGCTATCATGCCATTGAATTTTTATTGTGGGGTCAGGATTTAAATAATAGTGCTGCCGTAACTAAAGGTGATGACCGAGATAATGCTGTTAAAACATTTGGTGCGAATAATTTAGCAGCAGGCGGCCAACGTCCTATCGAAGACTTTATTCCTGGTATTGCAAGTGGTGAAACTTATGATTCAACCGAGCTTTCTCATCGTCGCCACCAATTTTTAGAAGTCGCTGTTGATAAACTAATTGCTGACCTTGAAGCTGTGCAAGCTGGCTGGAAAGACGGCATTGACGGCATTGACGGCAACTACCGTGACCAGTTCACGACCATTGACAACGAAGCCGATGCTAAGAAAAAGATTACTGAAATCTTGTTTGGCATGGGTACCTTATCAGAAAGTGAACTAGCCGGTGAACGTATGCAGATTGCTTTTTCAGCAAACTCTCAAGAAGATGAACATTCTTGTTTTTCTGACAATACTCACCGTGATATTTGGTTAAATGCAGAAGGTGTTTCGAACAGCTTCTATGGTAAATATGCGGGTTATGATCACGATTTAGATCCAACAACTCCTAACCAAGTAAGTACTGGAAATACGGCAGTTGATGGCTACGGTATTAATGATTACCTAACAGAAATTGGCTTAACAAGTATCGTTACTGACACCAAAGCGGCTTTAGACTTAACTGAAACTAACTACAAAGCCATCGATGCTTCTGCCCGTGCAGGCACGCCATTTGATGTATTAATTATGAAAGCCAACCAAACAGCCGAGAGTGATGTTGCAAAAACAATTACCTCATTAAATTCTCAAGCGCGTTTGTTGCAAACCGTAGCAGACAAGCTGGGATTAGGCACGGTTGTAGATGAAGAAGCTTCATCTTGTGATACGCAAAACCCATTAAATGAATGTTAGCAGTCTACTAATTCAATCAAAAGGATTTCATTGAATTAGAAAGCCGAGCCCTGCTCGGCTTTCTGCTTTAATTTTTTCAATATTAATTTGGGTTTTAAACCATTTATTATGCCGCTATTAATTATGCCTCTATTAATTACAGTTATACTCAGTTTTTTACTTATCGCTTGTGATGCTCAACGAGCAAACCCTACAGAATTAATAGCGCCTACCATTAACGCCGCCGAAAATAATCCCGGTGGCGATAGCAGTGTTTCATACAAGCCGTTTCCCAGTTTTCAGTTACCTGCTGCTAATATCAATAATGACCAAAGGCCCGATTTTCACGCGGGTAAAGCGCTAGCCAATCAACCTTGGGTAAAAGCACCCACCATTACTTTTGCGCGCGATGGTTTGGGCCCCATTTATAATGCTCGCACGTGTTTAACCTGCCACATAAAAGGCGGCAAAGGGTTTGTTCCCGCCGATAATAAAACACCACTAACAAGCACCTTGGTGCGTTTAAGTATTTTGCCAGAGTTTTCACCACTCGATGAGGTAGAGAAAATTCAAAAACTGAAAACATCTGGTCATCTTCCACACCCTGTGTATGGCGATCAAATTCAAAGCCAATCTATTTCTTTAGCGCATCAACTTAGGCATTCACAAAAACCTGGGGTACTAAAACACGATGTCGCGCCAGAGGCGTATATTCACATTAATTGGCAAGAGAAAGTATTCACCTACCCCGACCAAAGCCAAATCAATTTGCGTTTTCCTAAGTTGGATTTTAAATATTTAGGCTACGGCGACATGAATGACGGTGCCGTATTCAGTGTCAGAGTTGCACCCATGATTCATGGCATGGGCTTAATTAGTTTAATTAACGATGACGATATTTTAGCACTCAGCGATGAAAACGATGGCAATCAAGATGGTATTTCTGGCCGCCCAAACCAAGTTTGGAATGTCGAAACCCAGCGTACTGAAATTGGCCGTTTTGGTTTAAAAGCTAATAAGCCGACATTAGAAATGATTGTGGCCGGTGCGTTTACTAACGATTTAGGTATTACCAATTCACTAGAGCCCCACCAGCCTTGTACCGATTTGCAGCCTACTTGCTTGAATATGCCTAATGGCAATGATGACGAAGGCGTAGAACTGCCAGACCATTTATTAAAATTAGTAGTGAATTTTAATCGTAATTTAGCGCCAGTTATCAGACGCACACCCAAGCATAAAGACGTGCTGGCAGGGCGCGAATTGTTTTATCAAAGCGGCTGTCATCAATGCCACAACCCGAGTTTCACCACACAAAAAAGCAGCGAGTTTCCGCATTTGTCACAGCAAATAATTTGGCCGTATAGCGACTTTTTATTACATGACATGGGGCCAGAGCTGGCTGATAACCGCCCAGACTTTTTAGCCACCGGCAATGAATGGCGAACGCCACCGCTGTGGGGCATTGGTTTATTAGCGCAAGTAAATGGCATGTCGACGTTATTACACGATGGCCGTGCACGCACGGTTGAAGAAGCGATTTTATGGCACGGCGGAGAAGCCGAACTCGCCAAAAACCGTTTTATACAATTAAACAAACAAGACCGGGAACGTCTGCTTAAGTTTGTGAATTCCTTATAGGTCAAAAGATGAATAAAAAAATATCCCGCCGTACCTTTAATAAAGTCTTAACAACTAAAACGTTATTCGCTTCTGGTGTGCTCGGTTTAGGTGCGGGTGCAGCCGGCATTGCACGGTATAACAGGTCTAACAACGCGAGCGCTAACCAAGAATTATGGCTATCGGCCCAAGGTCGCCACAAAGATACTTATAGCTTGGGCTGGGTGAACCCCAATGCAGAATCCAGCGCGCAACAACTCTCTGTGTTTCGTGGCCATGGCTTATGCCAAAACCCAGCAAAACCCGAGCAAGTGGTGATGTTCTCTCGCCGCCCTGGCACTCATGGTATTCGTTTAAATACCGAATCCGGTGAAATCGATGGCCGCTTTCACAGCCTTAACGATCGCTACATGCAAGGTCACGGTTGTTACAGCGCCGATGGCCAATGGCTGTATTGCACCGAGTCATCGATCAGCACCGGTGAAGGTAAAATCACCGTGCGTGATGCCAATACTTTAGAGCAAGTGACCGAATTTAGTAGCTATGGGATTGGCCCTCACGAAGTCAAACTAATGCCAGACGGACAAACACTTGTCATCGCCAATGGCGGCTTATTAACCCACCCTGATTCTGGTCGAAAGGTATTAAACCTCGATACGATGCGCTCAACGCTCACCTATATTGATAGCCGCAACGGTGAACTTATTAGCGAGCATACGGTTCCCGAAGCCAAGGCCAGTATTCGCCATATTGATGTGGCCACCGATGGCACTGTTGCCATGGGCTTACAGGTTCAGCGCAAAGCTATGGATAACGACGCACTCACGCCGTTGGCGGCTATTCAAAAGCCCGGCCAAGACATTCAAGTATTAAACGCCCCTAAAAACTTAACCCATCAGTTGCATGATTATATGGGCAGCGTGGCGATTAATAGTGCGTCTCGTATCGCTGCCTTTACCAGCCCCAAAGGTGATTTGGCGCTATTTTGGCATTTAGACGATCTTTCCCTGCAGGGTTATCACGCCTTTCATGATGTGTGCGGGTTAGCGGTGAGCCAAGATAATCAGTCTTTTGTTTTATCGAACTCAGCAGGTAAAATTCGCCAAATTAATTCACGCACGCTGCAAGAAAATGTTGATAAACGACTGGCGTTTCAAAATGTGAGCTGGGATAACCATATGCTATCTACGAGGCTTTCTAAAAAACCACCTGTTAATGCATAAATTAGTACATAACCTTTAACAGTTCATTTAGAAACAGCTCATTTACACAACAGCTCATTTACACAAAGAGTATCGCCATGAAAACTTTATTATCTTTAGCACAAACATTAAGTCTGTTGTGTATCACGTCGTTACTAACGGCTTGTTATACAGAAACTTCGTCTAGCAGCACAACAGCCAAAACTGAAATCGATATTGCCATTGCAGAGATTGTTGATAACACCGTGACCCCTGCGTTGGATTCTTTTTTGCAAGAAACAGACACACTGTTCAATTTAACCGCGTCTTTTTGCGACTCTACAACTAAAGCTGAAAATGACCTCCTAGCATTACAAGCCCAGTGGATAACCACCAATAATGCTTGGTTTAAGTTATCGCCGTATTTATTAGGGCCGCTGACAAGCCCAGATTTTTTAACCGCCGAGGCATTTTGGTATATCGATTCTTATCGCCAACGCGGAAATGACTCTACCTCCACGGTGCGCTCTGATATTGCAACGCTGCTGGCGGATAATTACGACATCAATTCAGCTGTTTTTTCTACAAAAAGTTTTAATAAAGTCGGTTTATTAGCGCTGGAAGTTTTGTTATTTGAGACCAGTGGTTCTGGCTCTCAATACCAATCTCAATTAACAGCCGATATCACTTCTGAATATCAAAATACTCCGCGTAAATGCGACATTCTAACTGGCCAAGCAAACGAGCTAAATCGTCGCGTAGCCATTATTAATAACGCATGGCACAAAGATTATCGTGAAACCGGCATTGGCTATCGCGGTTTATTAGTGAATAAACAATTAGAAAGTACCTTCACAGAAAGTAATGATATTGATGGCACGGGTACTCCTGCGTTTACGCGCTTAGTCGTGAGCACACAGCAGCATTTAGATTTTTTAAGCAAGCGCAATATTACGACCCAATCTGCCCAGCTTTCTAACTCGGTTTGGCAAGCCCTTGAGCATACGCAAACGAGCTTGCAAGAATTCTTAGCAGGTACTGACAAAACCAGTCTTTCTCTCTACCAGATGATGGATAATGGGTATGACGCCAATATAAACACCCTTAAAGAGAATATGGAATTTTTTAAGCAATCGATTAGCGATAAAAATACAACCAACTTTAAGAGCTTTTCTTCTTCATTAGACGGTAATTTCAAGCGTGAGCTACCCGATGCTTTAGGGGCTGAGCTGGGTTTGAATTTTACCGACGGCGATTAAGTCTTCAATTTTATTATTTATTGTTGAGCAGAAGGTGAGTCAAAACAGACTCATCTGTTGCCCACAGATTTTAGCAAAGCTGGTGTCGTACAGTGCCAGTAGTCCATCGCACACAGGGGCTAGTTGTTTTTCTAAATAGTGTTGATAATCAATCTTTAGAGCGGCTCTGGTCTGTTGATACACCGCTACTGGCTGTGGCCCGCTGGTCGTTATAACGTATTCTATCCAACCGCCTCGGTCTTGATACAATAAGGGCAGCCCTTGCTGCTTGCGCCATATTTCTAAAACCGCGGCCGCTTTTGCATGAGGTGGGATATTACGTTGATATTCACTGAGTGGCTGGCGCAAACGCTTTCGATAAATCAACTGTGAGTCATTCTTGCCTTGCATCAAATCTGCTATTTCATCTTTCATCCACTGCTGAAACGGTTGCTCAGCAAAGACACGTTGAAATAATTGCTTTTGAAATTGGCGGGCAAAGGGCGTCCAATCACTACGAACTGCTTCTAAGCCCTTAAAAATCGTCTCAATTTTTGCCTCCCCCGTTACCAATGTTTTTTGTACCGTACCCGCATAGCGTTTTTTACTGCCGGTTTCTGCACCACGAATAGAGGGCATAAAAAAACGCTGATAATGCGTTTCGTATTCAATTTCTAACAGGCTCTCTAGTTGGTGCTCGTGTTTTAAGGTTTGCTGCCACCAGCGATTCAAACTTGAGCTTAAATGCTTACCGATCACATCGGCTTGTTGCTGGGTTTTCTTGTTTTTTAGCCACACAAATACGGAGTCGGTATCGCCGTAGATAACATCGTAACCTTGATTTTCAATCCATTGCGCCGAGCGCTGAATAATTTCATGGCTGCGTTGGGTAATGGAGCTGGATAAACGCACATCAAAAAAACGGCAGCCATCACTGCCAAGCACACCATAAAAAGAACTCATGATAATTTTAATGGCTTGTGCTAAATGCTGATTATTGTCTTTTTTTGCTTGATCACGCTGCTCGCCCAGCATGGTAATTAGATCGGGCAAACAGTGTTTTTGGCGATCAAAATAACCACCATTAAAACCTTCAATCGCATCGTTTACATGATCACCGCGCTGCTTTTTCAAACCTTCAATCAACCCCATAGGATCAATTTTAAAAGTCCGCATAATCGACGGGTACAAGCTTTTAAAATCCAGTACCAAAATACTGTCGTATAAACCAGGGCGCGAGTCCATCACGAAACCACCAGGGCTTTTAATCGCTGAATATCCTTCGCCATAGTTCGGTGCAACATAACCAGCACGGTGTAATAGTGGCAAATATAAGTTTTCAAAACCTGCCACAGAACCCCCCATGCGATCCATCAGCAGCCCGGTTAAGTTTGAACGCTGCACAGCAAAATCAATGAGGCCGGTATGATCAAATATGTCGGCAACTAAAATGCAGTCTTCTAAGTTGTACGCGGCCAATGCAGGTTTATCATGATCAAACAGATATTCTATTTCATGGTCATAACCTTCATAGACCTTGGCTTCTCCTGTGATTAACTTGTGGCGATCGAGCAGTTCTTCAGCAACAAAATCTAACGCAAAGCTATCAAAGTGATATTGCGCTTGCCGCAGCATTTCAATGCCATCGATGATGCAGCGACCTGGAACGTGCACATAACTTCTGTGGGTATTATTTTGATCGTGTCGCCAACTTGCTTCTTGCTGGTTTCGGCCCAGCATAAAAGCCAAGCTCAATTCATCACATTTACGCTGCAAAAAAGCCATATCAAACTGAATAAAGTTCCAGCCAATAATAATGTCGGGGTCTAATTGTTCGATGGCAGCAAAAAACGCATGCAGTAAGGCGACTTCGTCGTTAACGTATTCACAGTTAGGATACTCAGCATCGTTTTTAGAGCCTATCATCCAAACATGGCTAACTGTTTGTTTAGATCCGTTTTTTCTAACTGAGCCATGACAGGCAATAGAAAACAAACGGTCTGGTTTACCATCTTTAGGAAAAGATGTTTCGATATCAACCGATAACACCGTTAATGCTTCGCTTGTATTGAGCCCAGAAGCAGGCTGTATACGCCCTTGTCGACATAAACGATGGCCCTGCAAACTAGGGTTGTCACTACCAAAATCCAAAGATTGCCAATCACCACTAATTTGGGCTTCTCCCCGAACAAACCGCTCCATTAAATAGCGGTCAGTGGGGCGAATATCGTACTCCCAAACATCTATATCCCAAGCTTTTAACAAATAGCTCAATCGATAGATATCCATTTGCCGCAGATAACAAGCTACTAAAGGTTTGAGACTAAAGGAAACAAGATTAACAGAGCGACAGGATACTGAGATCCCTTCGGCTCTTGCTAAACGTAACACCTTTTCTTTTTCTAATGCTGGCACAAAACACACCGAAGGTTGCTCAACAACAACGTGAAGTGCTCCCAGCCGACTAGCAAACCAAAACTCTAACTCAGTGGTTTGCTCACCTTCATACCAGCGGCTGCTGAGTAAAAATCCATGCTGTGTTTCTAATTGCGGCGTATCTAAAGCAGACTCTTTTTGACAGTATTTCTCAGTTGCTTTTGAAGTATTGTCAGAGGAAGGCTGATTTGAATCATAAAGCACTGTAGTTGAAGAGCTTAAAGGCATTGATTACCCAGTTTGTTTGCTACACTTAAAAGTATATGCAATGTAACAAGCTTTAAGGATATAGCAATGAGTGGACCAACGATCAGTAGTGATCCTCTGTATCAATTACTTAGAAACGACGATGTAAAAGGCTTTAATGCTGCACGTGAAGAAGGGCAAAGCTGCGATCTAACAGGCTGTGACTTTAAAGGGAGTGATTTACGTGGGGTCAATTTAAAAGATACTAATTTAGAAAATGCTTATTTCCGTGGAGCCGACCTCAGAGGGGTTGATTTTCGTGGTTGCAACTTAAACGGTGTGTCGCTAGCCGATGCCAAAATAAGCGGTTGCTACTTTCCTCCGGGCCTAAGCCCGAATGAAATACAGCTTTCTGTCACACATGGCACAAGAATGCGTCAAAGATTTATCAAAAAATAGGTTTTTCTTTAAAGATTTGTCTTTTGTGGGTATCTTCTACAACTATTGTATGACAATCGTGAATCACAAAAGCAACAGAGTTTGGAGTTTCATATGTATTTACCAGGCAAATCTATTGAGTCTATCGACATACTCAGCGCACGCCTGCATCAGCTGACCGAGGCTTTACTGGAAGGCTTTCCTTTAGACGAAGAAACTCTTACGCTTGAAAACATTGACGACCTTTATCAGCACTTCAATACCGATCAGCTATTTTTAATCACCGATGGCATGATACATATATCTCACGAAGGTCAAAACCTGATTGGTTTTGACGAAGGTGATCTCATTGGCGTGAATCGCGCTTTTAACCTCCCGAGCCCAACATTTCGTGTCGATGAATTTGTAGAAGTTAAAATTATTGATCGTGACGCATTTTTACGCCATGTCTATTCAGACAAACGTCGACAGCATTATTGGAGTCATTTTTTAAGCTGCCAAAATAGCATGCTGCTGTATCAAGTTACCTTACTCAGCAAAAACCAAGAGAAAACTATTGCGGGTTTCCAAAACTACCAAATTGGTGACGTTATCATTAAAGAAGGTGATGAAGCCGAGCACGTTTACACCATAATAAGCGGCGAAGCCGATGTTTTCTCTAATGACATTAAAGTGGGTAGTGTTAGCGAAGATGAAGTTTTTGGCGCTATGGCTGTTTTTACTGGTGAAAAGCGCTCTGCCACGGTAATTGCTAAAACAGCTTGTACTGTTATGGCCGTTCCGCAAAACGAATTTGTAAATCTTATTGAAGCTCAACCGCAAGCTGCCGTTAACCTTATTGAGAACCTAGCAAGGCGCATAACCATCATGAATCAACAATTCATTGATAAACAGCAATAATATCATTAACAAATAATGATAATATTCTAAGTAAGATAGGGAATATGTTCTAAGCTAGAAGGATCAATGATTTTAACGTTTAAGTAGACCTATTATGCCTATTTTTCACAACTCAGCAGAGCACTCACGCTTATTACAAACAATTGCTACTTTAGAAGCTGAAAAAGCCTCTTTATTAAGTGACTTAGCGGCTAAAGATTTAATTCGCGGCGAAAATGATGAGCGGCTTCAATCTGAAAAAGACCACAACGATCTAAAAACTTCTTTGTTTTCTAAATATGTCAAATCTCAGGACATCATTAACGATATTCGCCACTCAGTCGCTGAGTCGGCAACTGAGACGGCCAACGAGAAAGAAAAGCTGGCTGAGTCGATGCAAAGCTTTTCAGAAATAAATACCCTTATCGATAACTGTACTTCTACCTTGGTAGGACTCAACCAAGAAATGGGAAATATCTCGAACACGGTTGAGTTATTGTCGAGTACAACGGCTCAAATCGAAACCTTTGTTTCTCAGATTCAAAATATTGCTGCGCAAACCAACTTATTAGCATTAAACGCGGCTATTGAAGCAGCCCGTGCTGGTGAACAAGGCCGTGGCTTTGCGGTTGTGGCCGACGAAGTGCGGGCACTGGCAGCGCGTTCTGCTGATGCCTCTGAACAAATTACCAATCTAACGACCACAATTAAGACACAAACAGAGTTAGCCACCACAGAAATTGCAAATCAACGCGCTGAAACCAATAAAGTTACCGATATTTCAAACGAGATTAACAAGGTAATTGTGATTGTTTCTGATGCTGCTAACAGCATGTTTAAGTCTATTAAAAAAACCAGTCACGTGTCTTTTTTACAGTCAGTAAAACTGGATCACGTTGCTTGGAAAACCGAAGTCTATAAAAACATTATTGGCCTTGCTAATAAAGAAAATCACGAATTTACCACTCATACTCAGTGCCGCTTAGGTGTTTGGTATTATCAGGGAGAACATCCCGACGGCTATCAAAGCACGCACGAGTATTCAAATTTAGAAACACCTCACAAGAAAGTCCACGACTCGGGTCATGAGGCATTAGATTCCTTCAAAACTGGCGACATTAAGAAAATGCTAACCGCATTAGACAACATGGAAGTGGCCAGTGTTGATACTACACATCTAATTACGGCTCTTGAGAGTCGTTACTAACCCATAATCAAAAAGGCGCCTTCAGAATGGCGCCTTTTTTTATTATTTTAATAATCGACTCATAAATTTTCTGGATTAACGCTCTGTTTTACGATGTCTTTCAAAAAATAGCCTCGAGCATGCTACACTTCATTTCACTCTTTTTTCTTTTATTTGAGCTTTTTGTGTAATGGATTTCCTCTGGATTCTTATCGCTTTTGTTTGTGGCCTTGCGGCAAAACAGATTAATTTACCTCCGCTCATCGGTTACTTGGCCGCGGGCTTTGGTTTGCATGCCTATGGAGTTCAACCTCACGAAAACTTAGAAGCACTAGCAAACTTGGGCATCACCTTGATGCTATTCACTATTGGTTTAAAGGTGAACTTTAATACCTTACTCAAAACTTCGGTTTGGGCAGGCACCAGCTTACATATGATTAGCTGGGTAATCCTTGGAACTCTTATACTCAAAGGTGTAGCACTGCTGGGCATTAACTATTTTGCTGACCTAGATTGGACCGCACTTGCTCTTGTCAGTTTTGCACTGAGCTTTAGCAGCACTGTTTGTATTGTGAAGCTGCTAGAAGAAAAAAATGAAATGAAGGCTCGCCATGGCAAGTTAGCTGTGGGTATATTGGTTATGCAAGATATTGTTGCTGTGGCGTTTTTAGTAATTGCCACGGGCAAAATCCCGTCCTTATATGCCTTGGCCTTGCTGCTACTTTGGCCAGCTCGCCCGCTGTTAAATCGTATTTTAAACCAAGCAGGTCATGGCGAACTACTACCGCTGGTAGGGTTTTTCCTTGCTATTGGCGGCTTCGAATTATTCCAATTGGTAAACATGAAAGGCGACCTAGGTGCCTTAGTTATTGGCTTATTACTTAGTTCTCACGTTAAATCTACCGAGTTGGCAAAATCATTATTAAGTTTTAAAGATATTTTCTTAATTGGTTTTTTCTTATCCATTGGTTTTACTGCACTCCCCACGACCGAAATGATTCCTGCATTAGTCATTATTAGCGGCATTTTAGTCATTAAGGGGGTTTTACTGTTTCATATTTTGGCCGCGATTGGAGTACCCGGGCGCAATATGTTTTTGGGCAGTATGATCTTAACCAATTACAGCGAGTTTGGCTTAATAGTAACTGCCCTATGTGTTCAAAATGGCTGGTTAGATAAAGACTGGCTAGTGATTATTGCCTTGGCGGTAAGTATCTCATTTATCTTCACTAGTATTTTTTATGAATATGCCCATACCGCTTATGCATACGCGCGAAAATGGGTTAAATACTTTGAACGACCTCAACCCACGCCTATTTATCAAGAGCAGCTTAAACACGCTGAAATATTAGTTATTGGCATGGGGCGAGTAGGCCGCAGCTCTTATGACGTTTTGCATGCACAACTCGGTGACAAGGTATGGGGAGTAGAGTCGGATATTGATAAAGTTCGCCGTCATCGTGAAGCAGGCCGACATATTATTTTAGGCGATGCAGAAGACGCTGATTTTTGGGAAACACGTGAATTGTGGCATATAAAACTGGTTATGCTCGCCATGCCTTCTGTTAACGATATTACCGACATTCACAACCAGCTAACGATGTGTGGCTATCAAGGCCATATTGCGGCGATTGCTCGCTATGAAGATGAACGGGATAAATTAAAAGAGCTCGGAATAGCAAACGTATTTAACTATTACGTTGAGGCGGGTACCGGTTTCGCAGAAGAAAGCATGCATTTACTAGAAAAAAACGCCTCAACAAAGATGGCTTAAATCATTCTAAAAAAATAGCGCTAGATACCAATAAATAGGCAGATACAAGTAAATAGGTAGAAACAAGTATATATGCTTAAACACACAATTTGGGTAGACGCCGATGCCTGCCCTAATGCCATTAAAGAAACCTTATTTAAGGCTGCCAATCGCAAAGAAATAGCCTTAATTTTAGTGGCTAATCACTATATTAAAGTTCCGCCATCAAAATGGATTAGCAGTATTCAAGTAGAATCTGGATTTGATGTTGCTGATGATTATATTGTCGAGCAAGTAAAGCCGAATGATTTAGTCATCACCTCCGACATTCCTTTAGCCGCTGAGTTAATCGAAAAGAATGCACAAGTTATTACTGCTCGCGGAGATATTTTCGACAAAAGTAACATTAAACAAAAACTCAATATGCGTGATTTTATGGACACATTACGCAGTTCGGGAGAACATAGCGGCGGTCAAGCGGCCATGAACGCCAAAGATAAACAAACCTTTGCTAATGCGTTAGATCGCTATTTGGCCAAACACGCATAAAACAAGCACGCATAAAACAAGCACGCATAAAAAAGACCCTATGAGCAAACTCAAAGGGTCTTTTGCAGTCAAATAATCAACAACCTATTATTTCTTTTCGGTTGCTGGGTCACCGTCGTAATCTTCTGGGAAAACGGTCTGATAACCTTGCTTGTCTCTTTCCAAGTCACTATAAATTGCAATCACCAGTGAAATGCCCATCAATACCATCACCATACTAAATGGCAAAGCACCAATAATCATCGCGGTCTGAATCGCACTTAAACCACCCGCTATAATTAAGCCACCCACCACTAGGGCTAATGCAGCACCCCAGAACAAAATGTGAGGACGCGCTTTCGGGCCTTCATCGCCAGCGGCATTAATGGTGTTAATAATTAACACGGCGCTGTCGGCTGAAGTAATTAAGTAGGTTAGTAATAAGATCACCACGATAAACGACATGATATAAGTAATATTCTCACTCAACATCACGCCTAACATAACGAACAACTTATCGGATAGCGGCGCTGCCGATATCACACCATTAGCCAACCCTGTGACTTCAAGATCAATCGCTGTGCCCCCCACTAAAGAAAACCAAATAAAGCACATAATGGATGGTGCAATCATAGCGCCTAAAATAAATTCACGTATGGTACGACCTTTCGAGATGCGCGCTAAGAAAAGCCCTACAAAAGGTGCAAAAGCGATCCACCAAGCCCAGTAAAAAATTGTCCAAGCTCCCTGCCAGCTAGCCAAAGCATCACCGGTAGCTGTACCGTCAGCAGTCCATACCGTCACCATGTTTTTAGGCACAGATAACACATAATCCCAAAAACCAACAAATAAATTACCTAAACCAAAGAATGTCGAACCAAACACTAAAAAGAAAAACAAAATGAAGAAAGTCAGCGCCATATTAAAGTTAGACAGCCACTTAATGCCTTTGCCAACACCCGACAAAGCCGATAGTGTTGAGCCACCCATTATAATCGCTAAAGCAAACAACACACCCGCGGTTGAAGTTGATCTATTGCCTTCAGCATCGTACTGAAACAACCAATCACCCACACCCAACTTAGATAGTCCAGAAATAAATTGCTCAACACCGTAACCCAAGGTTTGTGCTACGCCTAAAACAGTGGCAACAACGGCGATTACATCAACAGAATGACCGATTTTACCGGATAATTTTTCACCAAATAACGGCGCTAAAGAAGATCGAATAGTTAGTGGTAAACCGCGACGATAGGCATAAAAACCCAAAGATAAACCAACAATAGAATAACAACCCCAGGCTGCAAAACCCCAATGGGTGAATGACCAAATATAAGCATCGCGTACATTATCAAGCGTACCTGCTTCGGTAACACCTAAAATAGAGCCTGGGCTTTTAGCAAAATGATACATAGGCTCTGCAGCAGCAAAGGTTAGCATGCCAATACCAATGCCTGCGCCAAACATCATTGAAAACCAAGAAAAGCGGGAGAATTCTGGAGTGTCATCATCCATGCCTAAGCGCAACTTGCCTACCTTTGGCCATAAGGCTAAAGCAAAACAAAGAATAACAAAGAAGGCCATGGCATAAATATACCAGTAGTTGAATACGGATAAGATGAAAGTATTGAGTTGCCCTAGAACAGCGGCGGCATTTTCAGGAAAGGCGATTGCCCAGAGGATTAAAGCGCTGACCAATATCTTGGCCGTTATTGTTACATTTTTACTAAAACCTTGATAAAAACCCGACTGAGATACCCGGATTAATAAGTTAGTAATTGGGGGTTTGGTAAACATTTTTTTTAAATGCATTAATCTTCACTATGTTATGAATAAGGTATTCATTATACACAGCTTTACAATAATACAAATTCAGCGATTATTAACCAATAGTTGCATCATGAATTCGACCGTTGCAGCAGGCTCTTCTAATGGGAAGCAGTGTTTTTCACCAAACTTGTGCAAGGTTACCCATTTACTTAGCTTGCTGGCTTTTGCTGAGCCTTGGTGGACAAAAAAGTAAGTATCTTTAGCGACAACAATATCAGTAGGTGTGGATAACTTTTTTACTGATTTCCACAAACTTTTGGGGAAAGATGCAAATATCGATGCTTCATAACTAGGGGGGCAAGACAACTGACGTTCACCCTGTTGATTTGTAAAAGAAGCAGAATCGACAAAATGCTCCATAACTTGCGGATCAAAATTACGATACAAACGCTTTTTATACAGCTCGTTTTTCAGCTCAACGGCGTTTGGCCAAATATACTTTCTTTGGTTTACCGACTTATAAGAGGCTGTTTTTTTCCACAGCCCCGTCACACGCATAAAATACTGCGTAACTGATAACGCCGGGGGAATAAGAATAGGATCAAGCAAAATAATGCGGCTAAAAAGATCTGGGTTACGGCTAGCGGCAATTAACGTTAATACCCCACCAAACGAATGCCCAATGCCGACAACAGGGCCTTTATTGGCAACATCCATTTCTTTGCGCAACGACTCAGCCATAGCATCAGCCATTTGTGACCAATCGGGCATTTTATCTTGCGGCCAGGTTGAGCCACCCTGTCCGGGAATACTACTGATGCAGCAATCCCAGTCTTCGGGTAGTAAATGCAACAAAGGAATTAAAGTACCCGCCGAAAAACCGTTGCCATGAATAAAATGAACACGCTCTTTAGGCTGCGTCACATAACGATTAAATCCAAGAATATCGTGACCAAAAGAGGTGTTTTGCTGCCAAGCCTGTATGCCGGTAAAATCTAATATACTATTCATGCTGCCTTTGTAATAGATAATGCCTTGGTATTCAATACGTGTTTACTTAATGAGGTAAATAAATACAGCAAAAAACTCATACTCGCTGTGAATCAAAACTGATCACATCGGCAATAGATGTTGACCCTAATTTAAGCATAAGCACACGATCGACCCCCATTGCTACCCCTGCACATTGCGGTAACCCTAAATGAGAATGCTCCATAGCAGCCAATAATCTTTCATCAATTGGGCGATCGCTATTGTGCAGTGCTTGCTCAAACCGTTCTCGCTGCTCTTGTACGTTGGTTAATTCATGATAGCCATTTGCCAACTCGATACCGTTTAAATACACCTCAAAACGTTCGGCAATGAGCTGACCCGCTTCATCATGATTTAATTTGGCTAATGCCGCTTGGCTTGCCGGGTAATTATAAATAAATACCAAACGATTTTTTGGCAGCAATTTTTCGACCTGATGGCTCATAATCATATCTAACCAGCCATCTCTATTTAATTCTAAATCCGCCCCCGCTAATTCGATACCTAGCTGCTTAATATCTTCATCACTTGCCTGTAATGGATCTAATCCTGCGTACTCGGTCACCGCCTGCTGATACGTTATAAATAGCGGATAATCAGCTAATTCAACCTGAGATTGACCAAACAATTCATCTAATAAGTCAGCCACCTCATGCATCAATTCTCGATGATCCATACCGACTCGGTACCACTCCAACATAGTAAATTCTGGATTATGGCGTGCCCCCGCTTCGCCCGCCCGGAAGACTTTGCCTAATGAATAAATATCACCACTGCCCGCACATAATAAACGCTTCATCGAATATTCTGGCGACGTATGCAGGTACATTTTAGGCATTACTTCTGTAGCGGCCACCTCAATCGGTTCAATATTCATATCAGCCACGGGGGCGCGATTTAGAATGGGCAACTCGACTTCCAGCGCGTTGGTTTCGATAAAAAACTCACGAATAGCGCGGCTTAAATCAGCCCGTGCATGAAGAGCTTCTAATGTGGCGCTGGGTTTCCAAAGGGGTGAATCTGACATAACGCTCTCAAATTTATTGTTTACATAAAAAAAGGAGCCGAAGCTCCTTTTATTTAAATGGCCAAAAATTAGTTAAATAGCTGATATTCAACCAACAATGACCAATTATACGATTCAGGATCTGGTGTATTGAGTACTTTTAATTTGGCATAACTGCCATCTCTAAGCTTAATGACATTAACTTCTCCCTTCTTAACAGAAGGTATCGCATCTACAACGCCATCAAAGTCAGGGGAGCTTTTAACAAACCAAGTAGCAGGTGGCGCAGTTACCTCAGCAAAGACCGTTTTACCCGTTGGGTGAACATAAAGATTGTCATCATCACTATAATCACGCAACCAAATACCACCACCATACTCTTCACCCTCAATGTATTCATACGACGGACTCCACTGGATGGTCGATAGGTCATTAGTACTTTCACTTTCCTCACTCAAACCTGTTTTAAGGTTTAAGCCAAAATGACCCAGTACAGTAATGTTAGAGCCTGTCGCTTTGGCGCTAAAGTCGGCCCCCTGTTTTACATAATAACTGGCAAGGTTAATCTGATTAGGAAATTCCGTACTACCTGGTGTCAAAATAAGGTGAGTAGAACTTGGGTTGACATAGGCTAACCATTTATTGGGCAACTCAGAAGTTGAAAGTTTACGCATTTCTAAACCAGTATCAGCGCCTGTTACAGCTCCTTCATCAGTTAAGGTAACGTTTTTCTCAACACGTGCTGTTTCCAGTGTGCAATCATAGTCCGAATACGTACTTTCAGTACTCTTAATGCTGGTCTCGGTGATTTCTAGCAGCGTTTTCTTGTAATCGCTAGCACCGGTTTCAGGGTAATAAGTACCGTATTCACAAGAAGGGGATTCCCAAGTGCCAACGATACTGGCTTTTACTGCATCTTCTTTATCATCACTGCTAGAGCTGCCACCGCAAGCAAGCAGCAATGGCGTCGAAATAATGGCCAAACATAATATCTTGTTATTCTTCATAGGTTCACCCTTCATGTTCAGGCTAGAAAAAGTCTAACCCTTACATTAAGTGTGAACCGAACAAACAAAAAAACATTGACCTACATCTAGTGTGGATACTATTTAGCACGGCTCACGTATTCGCCCACGCGGGTATCGATTTTCAACACTTCACCAATAACAATAAACAGTGGCACACTCACTACTGCACCGGTTTCTAAAGTCGCTGGCTTTGAACCACCTTGAGCAGTATCGCCCTTCAAACCCGGATCTGTTTCGGTGACTTCTAGGTCAATAAAGTTGGGCGGGGTAATGCTTAAAATTTCACCATTAAATAGCGTTACTTCATAAGCAAGCTGCTCTTTTAGCCAGTTTTTGTTTTCACTGATTGCTTCTTCAGATGCGCCCAACTGCTCAAAAGAGCCGTCCGTCATCATAAAATGCCAAAATTCGCCGTCGCTATACAAGTATTCCATTTCAACGTCCATGACGTCGGCACCTTCTAGCTTCTCGCCAGACTTAAATGTGCGCTCCCATGTACGACCGTTTTTAAGGTTTTTTAATTTAACACGACTAAAGGCTTGGCCCTTACCCGGTTTAACGTATTCGTTTTCTACGATGGCACAAGGATCGCCATCCAGCATTACTTTAAGACCTGATTTGAATTCGCTGGTAGAATAATTAGCCATGTGACCTCGACAAAGTGTTTATGGGGTTCCGTAAAACCGGCCCCAGAAAAAAGAACTATGATAACCGAAACCCCTTTAGTGATCGAATATTTAACGGATAATAGTGCAGCTAAACAACAGCAAAGCTGGAATCAGGTCTTGGCGAGTGCAACAAAAACCGTTGAAGCGTTATTGGTTGAGGTCGCCGTTCCGCTGTCGGAGTTAAACCTGCGCCAGCAAGCCTGTGTAGAATTTCCGCTATTAGTGCCGCAGCCTTTTATCAATAAGATAGAAAAAGGCAATGCGCTAGATCCGCTTTTACTGCAGGTTCTTCCTCAATCTGCTGAGCTAGAAGAAGCACCTGGGTTTATCGATGACCCTTTAGCCGAAAAGCACAGTAATCTGCAAAAAGGGCTCATTCATAAGTATCACGGACGAGTTTTGGTTTTACTGAGCACCGGTTGCGCAGTAAATTGTCGCTACTGTTTTCGTCGTCATTTTCCCTACCAAGAAAACCGTATGAACAAAAATGATTGGCAAGCTACTTTAGACTATGTCGCCCAAGATCCGTCGATCGAAGAACTGATTTTAAGCGGCGGCGACCCACTAATGCTGAATGATCAGCAGATAGAAAAATTTATTTCTCAAGCAGAACAAATTCCTCACTTACAACGTTTGCGTATCCATAGCCGCTTACCCGTTGTGATTCCTCAGAGAATTACTAAAAACCTTGTTAAAACTTTACAAGCTTGCCGATTTGATTGTGCACTAGTGCTGCATATTAATCATGCGCGTGAAATAGACTCTGTTTTAATCAGTCACTTAAATACGCTTAAACAGGCGGGGATTACGTTATTAAACCAAGCGGTATTATTAAGAGGGGTTAACGATTCTGTGGCTGCGCAAACTGACCTTAGCAAACGCTTATTTCATGCGGGTGTTTTACCGTATTATTTGCATTTATTAGACAAGGTAAAAGGCGCACATCATTTTGAAGTGAGCGAATCAGCTGCCATAAAACTGCATCATCAGCTAGTCTCAACCTTATCAGGTTTTTTAGTGCCAAAGCTGGTTAAAGAAGAAGCAGGAAAAAAAAGTAAGACGCCCGTACCAGTTATGCATTTATTGCCCTTAAAGGCTGGCGACTAGTAAATAAACAGGTTAACCTGTGGCGATTCTACGCTGGATCATTGAAGATCGGCTATAATTCAATCTATCTACTTAGTTAATTTAAATCGGTTGGTGAAAACACGGCATGGAAAGCAATAAAACGCCTATAAAGCTTCATATTCCGAGCCCAACGCAACAACAGCTTTCTTTTTGTCGAGCAAATGTTGATGGCGTTACTGCCTGGGCCAAAAGTCTTCCTATGGCTAACACTGGGGAAGCTGCAAGACAGTTGTATCAAGCGATTCGCGAATTAAATCAGCTTGATACCGATCCGCTGCTGCGTTTTAAGCTGCTCGAAGTTGTGCGCCCCTATATTTATTCTATCGGTACCTTGCTCACCAAACACTTTTTACAAACGTCTGTTTCTTTAAACGAACGCCAATTAAAAATCGCTAATTTAAGCCAATCATTACAATCGCATTTAGCGACGGGCTATAAAATGGTGGTGGCTAACAGCATGGCGGCGATGGTTACAACGGATAAGCCTTCTAAAGTGGTGGCGATTTCTATTCATCGCGCGATTACCGATACCACCTGCACCATTTTGCGCGCCTTTCAGCTTTATTGTCAGCCACCAGAACGGGCTTGGTCTGAAATAAACCAGCTATATTTGTTAGCTGAAATGCATCAGCTAGTAACAATAAAGATTACCGATACACAAAATCGTTATTTAAGCACTTCTGATGTTCGTGCAGCCTTTATTCGTGCTCACTTATTAGGCACATCAAAACCTAACAATCTGCGTCAACAAGACCTTGCGCAATTGTATGATGCTACTGAGCTGTGGGCCAATAAAGTTGAAATAACCGACAGCGACGACGAGTCGGCATTATTTATTATTAACTTACACCGCGATAGCGTTGCGCAATATCGCCAACACTTAAGCGATGAGCAAAAACCTTTATTTAGAAGCCTTTATACAGAAACATTGGTCGAAGAATTAAAGGCTTATGCGGCTAATCCTCAAAGCCCTAATAATTCAATCACGGTTCCCGGCAAGCTCAGCGATAACCTTTTAACGCACTCTATTCAGGCTTGGGGAATTCACTGGCAACGTTCGTTTCGTCGCATGCCCACCGATGGTAAGTTACGCTTATGCATTGGTTTGAGCGCGACACATTATTACATAGCCGGTAAAAAAGAATTTAACAAGCAATTGGCCGACTTACGACCTCAACAAGAAGAGCCAGCTGCGGATATCGACATGGGTAAACGCTCCAGTAGCGATATCTGGGCGAGTGCTTTCGATGTTGATGGTTCCAAAATGCCAGAAAACGGCACTATTGATACCATTGAGTTCATCAGTAAGCACAACAAAAAAGAAGAAATTGAAGAAACCGACACCACGCTTAAATTCCCAGCTCATGAAGTCACCCTTATTAATACTAGCCCCGGCGGCTATTGCCTGCAGTGGTCTGGAGAGTTACCACCCAGTATTCAAGCAGGTGAGATTTTAGGTATTCAAGAAACCGGAGTTAAACACTGGGCGATAGGCGTGATTCGCTGGATACGTCACTTAGGCAGCTCTGGCATTCAGTTAGGAATTGAATTATTGGCTCCAAGAGCTGAGGCTGGTGGTGCTCAATTACTGCAAAAAACAGGTGATAACGGCGATTACATGCGCTCTTTATTACTACCTGCAATTAAAGCCATTGCTCAACCAGCAACGTTAATTTTACCGCGCATGCCATTTCGTACGGGCAATAAGATTAATATTCTGCACAAAGATATTAACGGTCGACAACAACTAACCAAACGCATTATTTCAACCAACAGCTTTAGTCAATTCCAGTTCCGCAGCAATGGCACCAAAGCCCCTGCTCCCGCACTTGATGATAATATCAAATTGAAAGATGATGATTTTGACTCACTATGGAATAAGTTATAACAGGCTCAACTTACCGTGTAATATTGTTTTACAATTCACGCCTGTTATATCCCATGAGACACCTTATAATAATAAAAATTAAATATTAAAGTCCTATTCACCTGCGAATACGTTGAGAGTTACAACTTCATGGTACACAATAGTCGCGAAACGCTGCACTTATTACTACTAACTCAAAACCAAAACGACGCTGAAGCGCTTGTCAGCCTGTTACGTAACGCTGGGCGTTCGACCCGTGCTCACATGGTGTCTTCTATCACCGATTTTGTTGAGCAAATACAAGAAAAAAATTGGGACCTAATCCTAGCAGAGCCAAACGCTCAAGATATCGAGCCTAAAGAATTATTTAAACAAATCAAACGCCTCGACAAAGACATTCCAGTGATCATGTTGGCTGAAGATGTTGACCCTATGTTGCTGGAGTTTTACCTAAAACTTGGCGCATGCGATGTTGTACCAGAAGACGAAAGTAATTTGCTGTCGATGATTATTCAGCGAGAATTGTCTAATTTAACAACTCGTCGCACTCTCAGAACCCAGCAGGTTAAACTGCGTGAGGCTGAAAAACGCAGCCAATCTTTATTAGAAAATTCCAGAGACGCGATTACCTACATCCACGACGGCATGCACATCTATGCTAACCAAGCATATTTAGAGTTATTTGGTTATGAAACTGTTGACGATCTAGAAGGTATGCCATTAATGGATATGGTCGTCAGTGCCGATCAGGATAATCTCAAACAATCATTAAAAAGCTTTTTAGTGAATGGCGGCCAGGTTAATCTGCAGTACAAAGGTTTAAAAACCGACCAGTCTGAATTTCCGATCACAATGTCATTGTCATCAGCAAATTACGCCGATGAAGCCTGCACACAAGTCGTTATCCGTGCAGAGTCTGGCCGCTCCAATTTAGAAGGCCAGTTAAAAGAAGCCAACAACCGTGATTTTCTCACACGGCTTTATAACAAGCCCTATTTTATGGATTGCTTAGATTCCATTGTTGATCGTGCGGTAATAACCGGCAGTTCTGGCGCTATTATGTACATCAATATAGATCGTTTTGGCAAAATAAAATCACAAGTGGGTATTAACAACGCAGATACCGTACTAAGCAGTGTTGCCAGCTATTTAAAATCCATCGCTGATAAAGAAGATGACACACTCGCCCGAATTGGTGAACACGTGTTTGCTTGGGTAAAACCCAACATCTGTGCTGAAGAAGCCCTAGCGGTCGCCGAAAAACTTCGCGATGGTATAGAGCACCTTGTGATTGATGCTAATTCACAAACGGTGACTATCACCACCAGTATTGGTATTGCTTTAATAAATGATAGCTGCAGCGATCCTAGCGAAATACTGCAGCGTTCGCACCAGGCAGCAGAAGCGGTTAAAACTGATGAGGGCCACCAGCGTGGCAACGGTACTCATTTATACATTGCCAAAGAAGTTATTCCTGATAACCAAGGCAGTGATATTGAACAGCAAGTGCTAGCAGCCTTAAAAGCCAACTCGTTTAATCTTTTATTCCAGCCTTTAATTAACCTTAAAGGTGACGAACAAGAACATTACGAAACCCTATTACGTTTACCACAAAGTAACGGCGAAGAAATTTCTGCTGGTGAGTTTTTAAACGGCACGACGCTTAATGACGATATAAAGCGCAAAATTGATCGTTGGGTGATATTGCACTCAACCAAGCTGCTAAGTGAACAGCGCCAGCAAAACATGAAAACACGCTTATTTGTTAATCTTAGTACCGCTTCAATAATGGACACAACCCTCTCTAGTTGGATTGGCGTAGCTTTGAATGCAGCTCAACTAGATAAAGACTCGGTGATTTTCCAAATCAGCGAAGAAGATGCCACAAAGTTTTTAGCACAGGCTCAAACATTTACAACTGATCTAAAATCAAAAGGCTATGCCTGCGCTATTTCGCGCTTTGGCTGCTCTTTAAAACCTTTCCAAGCGCTTAAGCATTTGGCTCTAGATTATGTGAAAATAGATGGTTCTTTCACCCATGAATTGAATAAACCAGAATCTCTAGAAACGTTAAAGAACATGCTCGCTGAACTTCACCAAAAAGACCTTAAAACTATTATGCCTTTGGTTGAATCGGCTAAAGATGTCGCCTCACTCTGGCAGTTAGGTGCTCACTTTATACAAGGTTATTACGTGCAAGCACCTCAAGCGGGAATGGCCTATAATTTTTCCGATGACGATGAGTAATCTTCACTCTTTTTTACCTGATTACACAGCGAAACTCTTTTTTATCTCTGCTACAATTCTTGCACTTCTTATAAATCCTTATTATTGATTTGGGCTGGTTAATCAGCCCTTTATTGAGTGAGACTTTAAAATGCCAGAATATCGCAGTAAAACCTCAACCGGTGGCCGTAACATGGCTGGCGCTCGTGCCTTATGGCGCGCAACAGGCATGAAAGATGATGATTTTTCAAAGCCAATTATCGCCGTTTCTAACAGTTTCACTCAGTTTGTCCCTGGTCATGTACACCTAAAAGACATGGGTCAGCTAGTAGCTCGTGAAATTGAAAAAGCCGGTGGCGTAGCAAAAGAGTTTAATACCATTGCTGTTGATGACGGCATCGCTATGGGACACGACGGCATGCTATACAGCTTGCCGAGCCGTGAAGTAATTGCTGACAGTGTGGAATACATGGTGAATGCTCACTGCGCCGACGCTATTGTTTGTATTTCTAATTGCGACAAAATCACCCCAGGAATGTTGCTGGCTTCTTTGCGCTTAAATATTCCAGTAATCTTTGTTTCTGGCGGCCCAATGGAAGCCGGTAAAACCAAGCTGTCTGAACACAAGCTCGACTTAGTTGACGCCATGGTGATTGCTGCCGACGACAGTGCTACCGACGAAGAAGTGGCTGAATATGAGCGCAGCGCTTGCCCAACTTGTGGCTCTTGTTCTGGCATGTTCACAGCCAACTCAATGAACTGCTTAATGGAAGCATTAGGCTTAGCATTACCTGGCAACGGCTCTACTTTGGCCACTCACGCCGATCGCGAACAGCTATTCTTAAAAGCAGGTCGCCAAATCGTTGAAAACGCTAAGCGCTATTATGAGCAAGATGACGAATCTGTATTACCGCGCTCTATTGCTAACTTTAAAGCATTTGAAAATGCGATGACGCTAGACATTGTCATGGGCGGTTCTACCAATACTATTCTTCACTTATTAGCGGCTGCACAAGAAGCTGAATTGGATTTCAACCTGAAAGATATTGATCGTCTTTCTCGCAAAGTACCGCAGTTATGTAAGGTGGCACCAAATTCACCTCACTACCATATGGAAGACGTTCACCGCGCAGGTGGTATCTTTGGTATTTTGGGTGAAATTGATCGCGCCGGTTTATTGCACAGCGACTTACCCACCGTGCACAGTAAAAGCATGACAGAAGCTTTGGATACTTGGGATATTATGCGCAACCCAACACCTGAAGTGATTGAATTTTTCCGTGCAGGCCCGGCCGGTATTCCAACTCAAACCGCATTTAGCCAAAGCACACGCTACCCAACAGTTGATGGCGACCGTGAAAATGGCTGTATTCGTAATCTTGAAAACGCCTATTCATCGGAAGGCGGCTTAGCCGTTTTATACGGTAACATTGCCTTAGATGGATGCGTTGTTAAGACCGCGGGGGTCGATGAATCTATTCATGTGTTCCATGGAAAAGCGAAAATCTTCGAATCTCAAGATAGTGCAGTTGCTGGCATTCTTGCAGACGAAGTGAAACCAGGCGATGTAGTTATTATTCGCTACGAAGGCCCTAAAGGCGGCCCGGGTATGCAAGAAATGCTTTACCCTACGTCTTACTTAAAATCCAAAGGCTTAGGCGCAGCTTGTGCGCTATTAACCGACGGTCGTTTCTCTGGCGGTACTTCTGGTTTATCTATTGGTCACTGTTCACCAGAAGCGGCTTCTGGCGGCGCGATTGGATTATTAGTCGATGGTGACGACATTGTTATCGATATTCCAAATCGAGCAATTAACGTACAGTTAAGCGATGAAGAACTTGCCGAACGCCGCACAGCCCAAGATGCCAAGGGCTGGAAACCTGTTGAGTTCCGTCCACGTAAAGTTAGCACCGCATTGAAGATCTATGCGAAATTTGCAACCAGTGCCGACAAAGGCGCTGTGCGTGATTTGACGCTACTGGATTAAGACCATCAGACTTGTTTTGTTTAAGCGCTCATTAAGTAGTTTCAGTAATGATTTCTAACAATCGTTAATAAACCTACTTAAAAAATGAATTAAAAAGTAGCTTAAAGCAAAACATTAAAAACGCCGATATTTATAATATCGGCGTTTTTTTATATTTAGAATATGCACTCAGTTAGGAATCTGCATGCCATACTCTGTCCTACTCTACCTGCTGGTCAGTACTTTAATGCTATCCACAGGTTGCGCCAGCACCCCTGTTGCCAACTTTGAAGAACTTGACGACATTGCTAGCCTAACCACAGAATTCTCAGGGGATTCAGAACGAGCACTGGCAGAAGCAGAAAGCAAACACGATGCCGCACTTAATGCAGAAATGGCTTTTTATGCGCCTTTTCATATGGCACAAGCCGAACAAATGCTCACCAATGCGCGTGGATTAGAATTGAATGGCCTGCAGCAAGAAAGCTTAAAAGCCTCAGCACACGTTATCATGCTGCTAAACCGCGCCACAGAAAACAAAAGCAAAGTTCAGCAGACTTTAAAACCCTTATTAAAACAAAAACAGGTGCTCGAAACACTCAACAGCCCGATTATTTTACCTGATCAGTTTGAGCGACAAATAACTAAAATCAAAGAGCTGATCAAAAATATTGAAAGCAGTGACAAGCCCTTAGCCACAGACACGATTATGAGTATCTTGGAAGACTTGCAACAGCTCGAATTGGATACATTATTAACCACCCATTGGTTACCAGCGAAAAACACCCTAGAAAAAGCCAGAAACGAAAACGCTGAAAAATTTGCACCTAAAAGTTTTATGAAAGCGGCGAACAGCGTAGACCAAGCCAAAACTTTTATTCGCAACAATATTAATGATCGTGAAGCGATCAAGCGTGAAGGTTTACAAGCGTTGCGCACAGCCCAGCATGCATTATACATTGCTCATGATGCAGAGTTATTAGTTGATCTAACCAACCAAACCGCAGAAACCGTAGTATTAGGAATAGAAGACTTATTGGCTAAAATTAGCCTAGCTTTAAATATAGAAAACGTTAAACACATGGCATTAACCGACCAAGCTAATGCGATTGCACAAGCGGCTGAAACACAAAGGAGCCGTTTAATAGCTCCGCTTCAAGCCCGCATTATTCAATTAGAAAAACAACTTGAATTACTCATGTCCGATAAATCAGAAGACGTTAAATTAATGAGTGACTAGAGAACAACTACTCGTCTCCCATGACAATATTTTTACCGGCATCTTTTGCTTGGCTTAAATATTCACCCGCTTGATTCAGCATGCCATTAATACTGCTGGATTTAGCGTTGGTGATACCAGCACTAAAAGTTACTCGGACAAAATCGTCGTCAGTCACATCAATAAGCTGGGTAGCTATGTGAGTTTTAAAGCCATCGATTAAACTCACAACTTGTTCATTGTTTAAACCGGCTACTAATACACAAAACTTCCCGCCTTCAAACCGAGCGACCAAAAATCGGCCTAAAACAGCGTTCAACTGCTTGGCAAAATATGTCAACACAATATCCCCTGCTTCATGTCCATACTCATCGTTTACCTGTTTAAAATCGTCAAGATCAATAACTGCCAAGGCAAGTTCGGTATTGGTTGCGTGGGCATTAGCCAATAAATTTGCACCTTGATCACAAAAATAACGACGGTGAAATAAAGCGGTTAAGTAATCCCTGTTAGCCTGATCTTGAATCATTTGCATTTGCTCTAACGATTCAATGTTGTTGGTAATACGACAATAGAATTCTTCTTGCTGAAAAGGTTTATTGAGAAAATCGTTTGCGCCATTTTTAATAAACTTAATGGAGAGCAAGCCACCGTCTTCACCGGATAAACCGATGATTACCATGTTTGATTTTTCTAATTTTTTACGAATAGATTGCACCAACTCAAAGCCATTCATTTCTGGCATATTATAGTCAGTAATCACCATTTTTATATCGGGATGCTGATCTAGCTGGGTCAACGCCTCTAATCCGTTGGCTGCTTCAAATACTTGATATTTATGAGCGTGTAACAAGCGAGAAATGTGTTTTCGATACTGCCGTGAGTCTTCTACGACTAAGACTTTTATGTCTTGGTTTTTAGCCAAGCGATTTAGCATATTGATAGCATAGCGATAAGAGTAGCGGCTTTCTTTAATAACGTAATCGACTACACCTTGTTTGACTAAATCATCACGCTTTTTTTCGTTATAGCTGCCGGTTAATACCACAACTGGAAATTTCTCACGCAATAGAAAGTCCACCAGCTCTCCCTCGGGAGCATCGGGTAATGCAAGATCAATTAATCCGGCAAACAATTCATCTTTATGCTCATCGTATAACACTAAAGCTTCTGCCATTGAAGTGGCAAACAAAGGCTCTAAATTGAGACTGTGCTTAGCTAAATGCTTTAATATTTTTAACATCACATGACTATCGTCAACGATTAGAACCTTGTTTTTCATAGGAATACTATTATCTCAACCTAAATCTAAATAATCTTAAACGGAGAAGTATAATCATTCCCCTAAACGTTAAACTTTAAAGCGCTGAACCGTGCCTTGAAGTTCAGATCCTAATTGCGCTAACTCACCACTCGCTTGCGCTGCTTGATTAGCTTGCTCATGGCATACATTAGCGAGTTCGTTAATGCGCACCACGTTTCGATTGATTTCTTCTGAAGCATAGCCCTGTTCTTTAGATGAAGTGGCCACTTGCGCATTCATATCACCAATAGTAGAAATATTAGAATATATAGAATCTAATATTTCACTGGACTCAGAAACCTTTTCGATACCACTTTGTGCTCGCACGCGAGAACGCGTAACTGTTTCAACAACTTCTGCAGTTCCAGACTGGAATTGTGAAATATTCTCCCGAATTGATTCGGTTGATTCCTGTGTGCGGCTGGCTAAAGTTCTTACTTCATCTGCAACTACCGCAAAGCCTCTTCCTTGTTCACCAGCACGAGCGGCTTCAATAGCGGCGTTTAATGCTAGCAAGTTTGTTTGCTCTGCAATGGCACTAATAGTGGACAAAATATCCCCAATGCTTTCGCTGTTTTGTTGCAGCTTTTCTATCGCGCTGGTGGCTTCTTCCACTTCTTCATTGAGGCGCTCAATTTCTTCACGAGCATCGTTCGATACCTCTTTACCTCTGCCGATCTCAGTTGTCACGTCATCAACAGCCAGTGCCGCAGCATTTGCATTTTCAGCAATACTTTGGATGGTCGCCGTCATTTCATTAATGGCAGTTACCGCTTGCTCTATTTCTAATTTCTGCTGCTCGCTGGCATCTCCAACTTCTTTGGTAATGCACGACATTTCTTCTGAAGCTTGGGCTACTTGAATAGAACCATCTTTAACTTGATTAACGGTATCTCGTAAGCTGGCGATTAAAGCATCAAAAGATTTTGATAAAACACCGACTTCGTCATTGGATATATGATTCACTAATTGAGTTAGATCTAGATCGTCTGCAATCGTATGTATTTTTTCTGTGATTGTCTGAACAGGCTGATAAATGGCTTTAGATACCAGCGTAAGAAGAAGGTAAATCAAACCAAAAATAACACCAATAATCACCACTAGTGTGACATAAGCGCTATTAGTCGCCGTTTCAATTTCTGTTTTTATAAAATCGGTTAATTCGCCAAACGCTTCTTCTGTTTGATGAATCGTCCCTCTTAGTTCACCAAGCAATCCCTCTTTCGAATTAAGCCCTAGTTCTGATTCTTTTTCGAACAAGCTAATAAAATTAGTTTGATATTTATTTAAGCTCATTTGCATTTGAGCAATATTTAAAGGTTGCGAGCTACTTAGCTTATTTTCAAATTGGCTAATACTATCGTTAAATCTTTCTAGATATTTTGGATCCCGGCGCAACATAAAATCTTTTTCTTGGCGTCTAAGGGTAAGCATGTAATACAGTATTTCGTAATCGGCTGACTGTTTAGCCAATGTTTCTATTTGATGAACGGCTGAACGTAAATCACCATACAGCCCGGATTCTGAATCAACGCCAATTTCTATTTGCAAGGCCACAACCTGCTTAAATAACTCTTCATATTTTGTGGCGAGTTCATCTAACTGAACTGCTTGTTGGATAGATAAGTTTTCATGGGTGAGTGAGGTTTTGAGTTTATTGATATTGCTATGAAGATTTTTAGCATTGCTAGCAAACTCATCCGCATACTTTTGCTGCTTGCGTGCTAAGAAGTCTTTTTCATTTTTGCGTAGCGCAAGTACATCGACACTCAGCTTTTCTTTTACCAACAAGACATCGGATAAAGAAGCTATTTTTTGAAACTGGAAAACACTCGCCAAGGTAGTGAATACAAGTCCAGCGATAACAAAGCACAAAATAATAAAATGCTTATGTTTAATACTGATATTGTTAAGAAAACTCATTGCTAAGCCTATCGTCTGTTTATAAAAAATTTCCTATAAAAAGAGTATAGAACAACTTGGCATATTTGCTTAACTGCAGCGCCACTGTGGTTAAATTTGGCTGCTGCATGTGTTATCCACAACAGCCAAAACACAACACTAAAAAGTCACGGTTAAGCCCAAGCTAATATTACGCCCTGGCTGTGGAGCCTGTTCTTTGACAAACGAAGTATGTTGGCGAATTTCTTCATCCAGTAAATTGTTTGCCTGGATATCAACGCGATATTCGTTATTTGCCAAAAGTGCCTGATAACTCATTCCCAGTGTTAATAAGTCATAACCTAAAGTGCTGTCTTCATATTCTGCCACTTGTGTTTGCTTTTGTACCTGCTGCCATTGCCCATACATTGTCCAATCAGACGATGTGGAAAATAAAGCCATTGTGGATAACTCAAACCCTAAGCCAATGCGGTCTGCAGGAATACGAGGTAAATCGTCAGCACGAACGCGATCTGCCATCGCGGTTAAAGTTAAGCCATCTAAAAGACGGTATTCGGCGTCTAATTCAGCACCAATAAATTTGACATTATTTTGTACATATTGGTATTGCCCCAGCTCATCAACTTCTAAGCCGGTATTTTTAGCATAAATAAAATCGTTAATGCTATTTTGATACACGTTCACACCCGCGGTAAAACGACCTTGAATTTTTCGTAGCCCAAACTCAACATTCAGTGCTTGTTCGGGGTTTAAATCTGGGTTTCCCATATCGAACGTTTGCGTGGCTGCATGAGACCCACATGAAAAAAGCTCTTGGGTAGTCGGTGCTCTTTGAGCCGACGTTAGCGATGCGGTTAGCTGCCAAGACTTCATGGCGATATTGGTAAACTCTTTGATTAGGCCCAGCGAAGCGCTGTGTGTATTAAAGGTTTTGTCATTATAATCAGCTTGGGTTAATTGCGTGCAATTTAGACTCACTGAACCAGGAGCAAAATTATTTGCACCTGGGCGATCAGGTGAAAGTTGTGCCTGCTCCATGCGGGCACCCATTTCAATCCCCCAGCCAGCAACATCCGTTTTACCCAACCAAAAAAGTCCGACAACAGCACTGTCTGTTTCAGGCACTGTTACGCTACCGCCACTGCCTACAAGGTCGCCACTGCCTGAACTAAAGGTATCTTGCGAAAACTGAACACCCACTGCTTGAGTGATATTAGCCACTGGCGACAACAATACTTCACTACGCCCTTCGTAGCCTTTACGGCGAAACTCAGTACTAACTGCACCATCTTCTATTTCGTCGTGACGATAATCATTGAAACCAATTCGAAATTTAGCCGATTCAATCCCCGCTAAGGGTGCATCCCAGCGGCTGTCTATATCAATGCGCTGTTGGCGCATTTCAATGCGGGCTCCTTCAGCGTCTTCTTCATGCTCAGCATGCTCTGCTTCTGTTTCGTTTGCATCGTGCTCATGTTCGTGCTCATGCACATGTCCTGGTAGCCCGTATTCGCTCTTACTTTGGCTAATGGCAATACCAACGTAGCCCGAATTAAAAACATAACTAGTGCCCAGAGTTAGCTGGTTATTATACGAAGTATCCGAGTTAGCGAGCACGTCATCATCGCCATGCTCGTCATGCTCTGCTTCGCTTTCTCCTTCATGCTCGTCGTGGTGCTCGGACAATTTAGGCAACTCATACTCATCACTACGGAAATGGCTCGCCGAAATATTCCAATGCACTTCATTACCGTTATTCGTATCCACAAACCCATTGTTGCTTGCGCCCACGGTTTTGCCTTTATTAACACTGTCGTACTGGGCACGAAGTGTGGTTTGTGGTTCAGCCTGTCCATTAGGTACGCGACCGTCCACAGTATTAACAACACCCCCAAACGCACCACTGCCATACATGAGTGTGGCCGGACCACGTAACACCTCTATTTTTTTTGCATTAAATGTATCCGCATTCACACTGTGATCTGGGCTTACACTAGACGCATCGAGTGTATCGATACCATCTTGTAATATTTTTACCCGTGCACCCGACATACCCCGTATCACCGGGCGCCCAACCGAAGTGCCATAGCTGGCATTATGAATTCCCGTTTGTGCACCCAAGGTTTCACCTAAACTGTTCGCTCGTTGGCGATCTAAGGCTTCATCGATTAAAAGAGTCGCCGGTTGCGACATTTCATGCTGGCCTTGGTCAAAGCTATGCGCGCTGATCACAACTTTATCCAGCTGAGCGGGTTTTGGCGAAGACACGGTTTCTTCTGCTTGCGACGATACCGCCCAAACAGACGCAGCCAATAGGGTGGGTAATGTTTTAAATGATAAATTTTTCATGTACATACTTTCTCTTTTCATTAGCGCTCACAAGAACACTAATGCACTTTCAAAGTGCTAGCAGTTAACTAAATGGATAATGACAATGTTGATAAAAGATTTAAGAAAGAGAGGCACTGGGCGGTGCACGTGATTGCTGAAAAAAATCAGGATTAATTACCACAAGTAAATCGACAAAAGCCACAATCGCCAGGTCGATAAACTGAAGGGGAAGATTAAGGGAGTGGCTAGAAAGCGCAGCGTCATAACTAGGAGTCGAGGTGCAATACTCACAACCGACTACCGCCCCTAAAGCATCGTGATGACTATGATCATGAAGGGTTTGGATAATCGTTGCCAGCAACAATAGCAGACCTAAGCTAATAGCCAGCAATGCTGGGCGATTAACTAAAAAGCTATGATTGATGGGGGTATGCATGGTGAACAAATCAACTCTTATGGAATGTTATAAGATAACAAAATTGATTTTGCACAAGAATCATTAAAAAGTAAAGCGCTTTAATAATGCTCTGCCTAAAAGACTAGCGCTTATTCCAAGCCAAACATTCGGCTAAAGTAATGCCTTGGCCACCAAAAATATCCAGCGCACTTCCAATGGTTAAATCAACTTTGCCCGCCGACAGTTCATTAACACGTTTAAGGTCTTCAATAGAGCGAGCTCCACCGGCGTAGGTCACAGGAATCATGGCGTACTTTCCTAATAGACTCACAAGCTCCTCATCAATCCCTGCTTGCAAACCTTCAACATCAGCCGCATGAATTAAAAACTCATCACAGTGATTAGCCAACTCTGTTAAGGTGCTTTCATCCACTGCGGTGTTGGTGACCGTTTGCCAGCGGTCGGTGGCAATATTCCAGCCTGTTGCGGTGCGTCGACAGCTTAAATCCAATACCAAACGGTTTTTACCGGTTTCTGCTTTCAGTGCTTCTAAGCGGTCCCAAGAAAACTCGCCGTTTTCAAACAAGTAAGAGGTAACGATTACATGAGAAGCCCCTGCCTGCAAAAACTCGGCAGCGTTTGTTTGATTAACGCCCCCACCAAACTGCAGGGCATTAGGCCAAGCTGCTAATGCTTTTAAGGCTTCATCTTTATTGCCTGGCCCTAATGCGATTACATGGCCACCTTGTAGCTCGTGCTCACGGTAAAGGCTGGCATAATAAGCCGCATCATATTGGCTAACAAAATTAGTATCAGCCCCTTGGTCACTCAGACTGCCACCGACAATTTGCTTAACTTTTCCTTCGTGTAAATCTATGCATGGACGAAACTGTGTCACTTTAAACCCTGCCAATATCGGTCTGTAAAAGAATATGTAAATAAATAAATAAAGATATAACAAGTTTGTTAATAGCTAATTAAGGTTTTTCATCCCCTAAGTTCGCTTGTTGTTCAGATTTTGACTCCGGTTTTGACTCTGACTTTGTATCTAAATTTAAATCTGAGTCTGCTGTCTGCTCTGTAATATCTTCTTGGTTTGTTTGTATGCGCCGAGAAATTTGTAACTGAAAATAGTCCTCTAAAGCCTTTGTTACTTGTTTTTCTTCTGGCTGTAAATCTGTTTTCACTAATACAATTAATGATTGTGCATGCACATGGTCATTGCCATTTGGGTGTGCGACAACATCACCTTCTTTTGTTACGTAACCCAATGCAGTACCTAGATTCGCTTGTACTAAGGCATTAACAACATCGGCCCAAGGCTCACCTTCTAACCAAACCGGGTAACGGTGAGGGTGATCATTAGCACGGGTAAACATGTCTTCAATAATAACTTCTGAGCCTGGGGCATCCATAGAACGTACAATAATTTCTGGGTAATTACGGATTGGCCTCAATACCGACTTAACCCCCAAGTCTTTCATACGCTGACGATTACCATCAATAACACATTCAATGATGGTTTTATGGCAAACATGCAGTTCATATAATCGATGAGCAACATCAAAGGTAAAGCTATCACTATCGCTTGCATATTCATTACGCGCTAATACTACGATATGTTTTGCACGCTCAGCCCCCGCCTTTTTTAAATCCGCCGGATTACTGGGAGTACCGTGCACATGAACCGCGCCTAATTCACGCAAAAAATCAGGCAACCCTGAAGGAAAATTAGTGTTCAACAACTGGATTGGGGTATCGACATACTCTGCATTTTCTCTAATTTGCGCAATCAGGCGAATAAAATAATCTTCGCTGTTATATTTCGGCGAATTAATAATTAAGATGTGTTCTTCCATATTCCAATCCCAAAGGCCGCAGCGAATTTTTTCTCTTCGTGCTATGCGAAAGTCAACGTAATCACTGATCAAAAACGTCATTAAGGTAATACCACATAAATAAATCAAGCCAATCGTGGCTGCTTGTCCTAGGGGTGTTGCTGGTGAAATGTCCCCAAAACCAACTGTGGTAATTGTTGTTAATGTTAACCATAACCCTTGCCAAAGAGTCATTCCTTCTAAAAGCACCATCAGACTTGCGTGCAAGGTAATCAAGCCGAGCATTACTAAGCCCGTGCGTATCACTGAGCGTTTGATGGTCCTTTCAGTTTGATAAATTGCATGACGAATACGCCGCTGATGCCTAATAAAACGAGTAAATTTGCTCAATAGAGATCCTTTTAAGGACTACACCTTACGATAAACAGATTCAGGTTAGCGTATTATAGGTCCAGTTTATAGATTGACGTTATCCTTTCATAAAAAGAAAGATAGTGATCTAAGGTGTGAGTATACTCGCGATTTATTATACTGTTTGAGCTTATTCATCCATTGTTTCATCAATCAAAGGCCATCATCAATGAGTAAACCCACCTTAGCGGTTATTGGTAGCGGTATTGCAGGCTTGTCAGCAGCTTGGTTACTTCGCAATCAGTATCAGGTTACTTTATTCGAGCGCCACGCAAGGCCAGGCATGGGAGCATACGCGGTGAGTGCGGGCACCAATCAGCGTACTGGTAAAGCCGTTACTATAGATATTCCACTACGCGTAATTACTTCTGGCTATTACAACGAGCTGTTTAACTTGTATAAAACCCTGGGAGTAGAGATTGAACGCACCGATCATTCTGGTGCTTTTTTTACGCATACCGGCGGCGATATCTTCCATTATAAAACTTACACAATTGGCGAGCGCCGCTTCGCTTTTTTAAACAGCCCAAAGCGCTTATCCAAGCATAATATTAGCCAAGGCATGGCAGCGATTAAATTTTTTGCCGAGATAAAAAAAGTCGACCTCAGTAACGTCGGTAACCTTACCTTTGGCGAGTTTTTACAGCAATGGCCGCATAGTAAAGCCAACTTTATTGATAATGTCTTAATGCCCATGCTATCGACAATTTGTACCTGTGACTACGACAGTGTTAAGCAATATCCAGCGAGTATCATTATTGGTTATTTGGCGTGTGGGGTGGCAAAAGATGGGGTTTGGAAAGCCACCCATGGTGTTGCTGATATTGTGCAGCGCATCACTCAGGGTTATCAAGTTGAAGCGAATTGCGATATTCAAAACATTAAAATTGATGACACTGAAAACAGCCCCATACAAGTGATCTTTAACCGTCATCAACAAACAGAAAAACAGTCTTTTGATCACATCGTTATTGCGACGCAACCACAACACGCAGCACCGCTAATTGAAGCAGCAGCCCCAGAAATAGTGCAGCACTTTAAACACATTAAATATGCTAAAAGCTCAATGGTGGTTCACCGCGACGACAGCATTTACCCAAGACCTTGGCAAGATTTATCCCCAGTGTGCTATTCGATTAACCCAAGTCTACAACGACCAATGGCAACCGTGTGTTTAAATAAATCAATGCCGACGGTTAAAGATTGCTTACCTATTTTTCAAACTTGGCACCCAACCACAACCATTGCTGCTGACAAAACCTTGGCCGATGTTACCTTTGAAAGGCCTGTAATTAACTTCGACACGTTAAAACACATAGAGTCAATTAAACAGTCGATGTTGAAAGCGAACAATAGAGTTTGGTTTTGCGGGTCTTATCTCGGTGAAGGCATCCCGCTATTAGAAGCGGGAGTGCAGTCTGCGCTATTTGTGGCGAACCAGTTGGGCGCTTACAAACCCTGGTAGTAGGCTTTAATTTCTTGATAGCGCTTAGCGTTCACACCAAAGTCTGAATGGCCTAAGCGGGATGCTGAACGTAAACGAACACTGTCTGGTACAACGACCACTTCTAAATCGTCCACAAAGCGCATCAAGGTACTTTGATATTCAGCATGGAAGTAATAGCCTTGGCTAGGCAGTGGTTTTTCTGTGATTATTTTTCCGCCACTGTCGACAATCGCTGTTTTAATGGCCTGACTAGTTGCATCAATATCCACTTTTGGCATTAACGGCGCTTGGTAATGATCGGTATCCGCAGCATCATAAGTTTGCACACAGTTAGGTGAATCTGGGCAAGCTCTTAAATTGCCGTCAATAACCCCTAAATCCGCTGGTGGAGAACCCGCACACGCGGTTAATAAAAATGCCGCAGTGCTTGCGGTAAGAAGCTTAGTTTTCAAAAGTCGCATTATGGTAAATCTCCTGAACATCTTCTAATTCATTTAACATATCGGTAAAACGCTCAAACATAGCAACGGCATCTCCGCTCACTAAATGATCCATTTGTGGTAAATAAGTGATTTCTTGTACTTCAAAATCAATCTCTGGATTCATTTCTGTTAATGCCGTTTTGGTTTTAAAGAACTCATTGGGCGGTGTTAGCACAGTAATCATACCGTCTTCACAATCGATATCGCTGACATCAACATCTGCTTCCATGAGTACTTCTAACGCATCATCTTCAGATTCACCGGCAAATACAAACATAGCACGGTGATCAAACATGTGTGAAACAGAGCCTTGGCTACCTACCTTCACTTTACACTTAGTAAATACGCCACGAATATCACCGAAAGTGCGGTTGCCATTATCGGTTAAGCAACCGATAAGCACCATACAGCCACCAGGCCCAATACCTTCGTACAGTGCAGGTTCGTAATTTTCACCAACCCCAGAACTCGCTTTTGCTAGAGCTTTATCAATAACATGAGTAGGCACTTGGTCTTTTTTAGCACGATCAATAAGCCCACGAAGAGATAAGTTAGCGGTTGGATCAGCACCACCAGCTTTAGCACTCACATAAATTTCACGGCCATACTTGGAGTAAACTTTTGTTTTTGCCGCCGCTGTTTTAGCCATCGACTCTTTACGGTTTTGATACGCTCTACCCATCGTGTTTATTCTTTATAGTTGCTAAAGTTGGCTAGATTGTACCTATAGTTGGTGCCATCGGCTAGTCACTCGCAAGTACAAGCACTGTCGCAGGTTAAACAATGACACAATATTATTGAGAGGTTACAAAGAGGTTATTAATAGATTACTAGCAGCCCAAAAATAACAAATCTGTTAACATTGGCTCCATTATTATAAAAATAACGAGCCTGTTATATGACTGTTCGCAACACTTATGCCTACGAAAATGGTGCCCACAGCGTGTACGGATTTCGCACCGGCCGCTTTGACTTTGGCATCAATACCACCTTCATTATTTACCGAATTGGCGAAACCTTAATCGATGCCGGCCCAAGTAACCAATGGTCAACGATTAAGCGCGTACTAAAACCCCTCGATATAAAGACTCTCTTAATTACCCATCACCATGAAGATCACAGCGGCAATGCTAATCGCATTGCTAAACTTAAAAATTTAACCCCTTATGCACCGTTACTGGGTCGCAAAAAATTAGCTAAAGGCTATCCAACGCCACTATTGCAAAAGCTGATTTGGGGCAGTCCACAAAAAGTAGAGACCGAGATTCTACCTAACCAATTATTAATAAATGCCGACACCCCTAGCCAAACTAAGGTCTTAGCGATACCAACACCAGGGCATGCTAAAGATTTAACCTGCTTATATTTACCTGAACAAAAGTATTTATTCAGCGGTGATATGTATATTTCTAAATCAATAAAGTACTTACGCTCAGATGAAAACTTGGCTCAACTTATTAACAGTTTAGAAAAATTAATCGCATTAGATTTTGAAATTTTGTTTTGCCCGCACCGCGGTATTGTCGAAGAAGGCAAGCAAGCATTACAAGAAAAACGACAGAACTTATTAAACCTATGCAGCGAATCACAAAAGCTGATGGCACAAGGTTTAACAGAAGAAGATATTGTGATTAAAATACTGGGACCAGAAGATGGGCTCGCAAAAATTTCTAAATTCAATATCTCTAAAGGCAATCTAATTCGTCAAGCGATGACCTATAAGCATAGAGACTAACCAGAGCTACTTATGAGCCAAAAAATATCAGAACAAAGCAAAGCCGAAGCACTCAAGATCGCCAAAGGTATTAAAAAACCGAATCAATCAAAAGAACAAACCAAGTTAATTAGCCAAGGGATTGAAAAAGGCATAGCGCTTTATAAGCAGCAACAAAAAGCAAAAGCTCGTGAAACAGACAAGCAACGCAAAGCGTTATTAAAAGAAAAGCACATTGCCGATGCAGCCACTCATCATACGGATAAACAATCAAACAACGGCGCGAACGGCGACAAAAACCTACTCGGATACCTGCCTTGGGCATTACTAGTGATTAGCTGGCTAGGATTTTTAGGATTAAAACTAACAGAATATTAGCGTTAGGTGAAAAGCCTAACGCTAATGATGGTTATGATTATGGTTATAAGTGTTTTACCAGCATAGCCTTAATCGCCGAATAAGGATGTGCACCGACCGTTACATCAACATTTTCACCATCTTTAAATACCATCATAGTTGGCAAACCACGCACGCCATATTTAGCCAATACATCGGCTTCTTCATCGGCATTAATTTTAACAATGTTCAGTTTGCCTTCAAATTCAGCTGCTAAATCTTCAAGAACCGGAGCAATCATTTTACAAGGTCCACACCAGTCGGCATAAAAATCAACAAGGGTAATGCCTGTGCCACCTTCTACCTCACTGGCAAACTGAGCAGCGGTAATCATGGGTACTAATGTGTTGGCAGAGTTATTAGCGTCTGTCATGGTCAATCCTCATCAATATGATAAATACCCCATCAGTGTAGTCGATCCGTAAGATACAACCAGAGTGCTAATTCGAATTGAAGATTCCACCGGTGGAACAATGTGAGGTTAATGAAATATTTGAAACACACCGTTTGCAGTAAAAGCCCATGAAAATATTGCCATCCTGATGAAATTGGGCACTATATACGCTGATTTTTTAGGTGCAGTCTGATGGATTTACAAATATTAGCGGGAAAAAAAGCCCTAGCTGAAATTAAACAACACGGTTTAAGGCCCGAGCGAATTAAGCTCATGGTTGGCGCTAGCGGCGGGCCTAAATGGCTAATGCTTAGTCGACTAGATCAATATCTAAGTGAGCACTTTTTACCCCTTGCTACCCAATCTATGGATTTACTGGGTTCAAGCATCGGCTCATGGCGCATGGCCTGTTACGCACAACAAGACCCTCTAGCAACTTTTAAAGAATTTGAACAGCTGTATACCCACCAGCGCTATGGCGAAAATATTAAAGCAGAAGAAATTAGCATTTATATTAAGCAAGTTTTAGCGCAATTATTTTCTCCAGAGCGAGCACAATTTGTTGTTTCCAACCCCCGGAGAAAACTACACGTAGTGGCCGTTCGCAACCGTAAATTATTAAATGGACGCTCCAAAGCCGCGCAAGGTTTCGGACTGCTCACTGCAGCTTCGGGTAATTTATTCTCCAGTAAAATTGTTGAGGCACTTTACCCACGAGTGATTATCAGCCCCCAGCAAAGCACTACACCTTATTTTAATACACCAGAAACCATTGAACTGAATGCTAATAACCTATCAGCCTCTTTAGTTGCCTCGGGTGCGATTCCTATGGTGATGGAACCAACAAAAGTAGAAGGCGGAAAAGATCGCTGGTATTGGGATGGTGGGTTAGTGGATTATCATTTTTCTGGGCCTTTTAACGTCGATGATGGCTTGGTATTTTATCCGCACTTTTTTCCTAAAATCACTCCCGGCTGGCTTGATAAAGGCATTCCATGGCGCAAAGCAAAAGCTCAAAACTACGACAACGTCGTTATGTTGGCCCCCACGGAAGAATTTATTGCTCGCCTACCCTACGGCAAAATCCCCGATCGCCAAGACTTTGTTGATCTATCCAATGAAGAGCGTGAAAAATCTTGGGCAACCGTGTTAACAGCGACCGATGATTTAGTCGCAGAGTTGCACGCCGCCTTGGAAAAAGATGGTGCACGCAGCGCTGTTAGGCCGATTGAAACTATTTTATAGCTACTACCCAACAAATTTATAGCTACTACCCAACAAAAGCGCTGCACTACTAAGCTGCGCTTTTTTGCTCTACACTGGCTGCACATAAATAGACGCTTTTTTAGCAGGCTTGGACCCATTATGAATGCAGCGAGACAGGCTTCACTTCCTTTCCCGGATACCCTCAATAATTACTGGCTAACACAGCAAAATAAACTCGTATCCGAATGTGAAAGACGCGGCATAAATTGGCACAACCTAGTTAATTCTTTATCACCAGAACAACAACAAGACCTGCAAAAAGTTTGCGCAGTGAGTGCTTTTGTTGCCGATAACATCATTCAAGACAGCCACTATTTGTTTCAGCAGATTATCTCGGGTGGGATTTATCAACCCCTCACAGCTCCGCAACTTGAGCAACAATTAACTGAGCTAATCGATGCCGATGGCATTGCCACAGAAGAGTCGCTATTTAAAGGCTTGCGTATTTTTCGCCGACGCACACAAATTCATATTATATGGCGAGACATACTACGCCTCGCAAAAACACTTGAAACGACTCGCATGTTATCCGACATGGCCGATGTTTGTATTCACCAAGCACTTAACCACATTCACGCCATGCTGGCAGAAAAGCACGGCCAACCTATGGGTAAAGTAAGCAAAGAAGAACAGCGTTTACTGGTGCTCGGAATGGGCAAACTCGGCGCATACGAACTTAACCTAAGTTCTGATATTGACTTAATTTTTGCTTACCCAGAATCGGGAGCAACCACCGGTAATACAGAGGGGCGCCGCGACCTATCCAACCAAGAATTTTTTATTAAAGTTGGGCAAAAATTAATTCAAGCTCTGGATAATAATACTCATGATGGTTTTGTTTTCCGTACAGACATGCGTTTACGCCCTTACGGTGAAAGCGGGCCTCTGGTGATGAATTTCGCCTCACTGGCCGAGTATTATCAAAACCAAGGCCGCGATTGGGAACGCTACGCCATGGTAAAAGCACGCATTATTACCAGCGAAGGGTTAGCCGCCGCTGAGGCTGAAAAAACCTTAGCCGGACAAGAGCTTTTAGCGATTATTCGTCCCTTCACCTATCGCCAATACGTCGACTACAGTGCCTTTGAATCTTTACGCTCAATGAAAGCCATGATCAATACCGAAGTGCGCCGGCGTGGTTTAGAAACCAATGTGAAATTGGGCTCTGGTGGCATTCGTGAAGTCGAATTTGTGGTGCAAGCCTTCCAGCTCATTAGGGGAGGGCAAGAAAAAGAGCTGCAAACCCGAGAAATATTAACCGTACTGAACATTCTTGAAGGTGATGGCTACCTACCCTCTCAGGCGTGCGAAGAACTGCGCGAAGCGTATTTATTTCTACGCGACGGCGAACACGTTATTCAAGCACTAAACGATGAGCAAACTCAGTTATTACCTAGCGACGATTATCAAGCAAGCCACCAAGCACAAACTCGTATGGCATTTGCGATGGGGTTTACTAGCTGGCAAGAATTTTTAACCGAACTACAAAACCAACGCCAAAAAGTAAGCCACCACTTTGCACAAATTGTCGCACCAACAGATAAAAGCGAAGATCAAAACGAAGGCAAGCAAACTGACGAGCCAGAATCAAAACTGGAAAAACAAGCATGGCAAGATTTGTGGCACGGTCACTTTGATATGGAACACGGCCACGGCCCAGAAGAAGCCGCTTTTTTACAGCAATTTGCTTGCAGCCAAAGTGATGATGTTTTTGAACTTATTGCTGCGTTTCGCAATTCCCGCTCCGTGCAAACCATGCAGGCTATTGGCCGTGAACGCCTAGATGCGTTAATGCCTTTACTGCTAAAACACTTATGGCAACACGAAAATCCAGTCAATACGCTTGAACGCACCTTGCCCATTATTAGTGCGACATTAAGAAGAACGGTGTATTTGGTACTGCTTAGCGAAAACCCAGCCGCTCTTCAGCATTTATTAAAACTTGCCAGTATTAGCCCTTGGGTTGCCGATTACATCGCTAAAGCGCCTATTTTGCTGGATGAATTACTTAACCCGCAACAGTTCTATAGCCCAGTCACAAAAGAGGATTTAGCCACAGAGTTGCATTTACGCTTACTGCGTATCGATGAAGATGACCTTGAACAACAAATGGATCAACTACGCCACTTTGCTAATGCTCACAAACTGCGCGCAGCTGCCAATGAAGTGCAAGGCACACTGACGTTAATGAAAGTAAGTGACTACCTAACGAACCTAGCTGAAGTATTACTGGACAAGATCAGCCTTCTGGCTTGGCAACAAATGATCACCAAATACGGCTACCCCACCGATAAAAACGGTGAAGAAGTACTTGAGCCCGAATTCATTGTCGTGGGTTATGGCAAAATGGGCGGGTTAGAGCTTAGCTATGGTTCCGATTTAGACTTGGTATTTTTATACGATACCGCCAAAGGTAAATCTACCTCTGGCCCACGCGAGCTTGATAATGGCGTATTTTATACTCGCTTAGGTCAACGCATGATTCACATTTTAAGCACCCATACGCGAGCCGGTGAGCTTTATGAAATCGACATGCGCCTGCGCCCATCGGGTGAATCAGGAATGATTGCAACCTCTCTCGCAGCCTTTGAAAAATACCAGCGTGAAAATGCTTGGACTTGGGAGCATCAAGCCTTAGTTAGAGCACGTAAAGTCTCTGGTAGCGATAGGGTTAAAGAAAAATTTGAACAGATTCGTCACTCAATCTTAACCCATGCTCGAGAAAAGACAGATTTGAGCAAAGAAGTACAAGCCATGCGGCAAAAAATGAGGGATAATCTGGGCTCGAAGAATACCACCGATGTGCATTTTCAACTCAAACAAGATGCCGGTGGCATTGTTGATATCGAATTTATGGTGCAGTACGGTGTGCTCGCTTGGGCTCACCAATACCCAGAACTGACGCACGTAACCGACAACATGCGGTTACTGGATGCCTTTGTTCATTGCGGCCTGATGAGTTCACAAGACTGTCAGACCCTTCAGGAAACCTACCTGGCCTATCGCGTTGAAACCCATAAACGCGCACTGCAGAAACAAGATCTACTAATGACTCAGCACGAACTGACTCAATTAGGCTTTGATATTAAAATCAACAGTGTCATCTCACTTTGGACATCTTGGCTTACAACCGATGCAGATCGTTGATATAACCAATTGATACAATATTCAGCAGGAGAAGCTCCACTGAGCTTCTGTCGCTAACGTTAGGAATAGAAATGGCCGCATTTGGAACAGTTTTCATGCCGAAAATGGCATTGGCATCTTTCGATAATAACTCTTGGACTGCGTCACGCATTGTTCCATCCGACAAGTTAGAGCTTCATCCTGGCGCACATGTGCTGCACTACTCAAGCACGTGCTTTGAAGGCTTAAAAGCGTTTAAACATGAAGACGGCAGCGTTAATATTTTCCGTATGGATGCCAACATTAAACGCATGACGCAAAGCAGTGAATTATTGAGCTTACCAGAAATTGATCAAGCTCAGCTTGCGCAAATGATCAAAGATGCCGTTAAGTTATATGCCGACGATGTGCCTAACCCACCGGGTTCTATGTACATTCGCCCAACTCATATTGGCACTGAGCCTGCAATTGGCAAGGCAGCAGCAGCCTCGGCTTCATCTTTACTTTATGTGCTGTTATCCCCCGTAGGTAATTATTTTACGGGTGGCGCTAAAGCATTAAGATTACTACTAGAAGAAGACGGCATGCGTTGTGCCCCTCATATGGGCATGATTAAAAGTGGCGGTAATTACGCCAGCGCACTCGGCCCCATCACTAAAGCTCGCCAAGCATGTAACGCCGACCAAATATTGTTTTGCCCTAATGGCGATGTACAAGAAACGGGTGCAGCCAACTTTATTTTAATTGATGGTAACGAAATCATTACCAAAGCTCTGGATACAACCTTTTTGCATGGCGTTACTCGCGATTCTATTTTAACCATCGCCCGCGACATGGGCATGACAGTTACCGAGCGCGACTTCACCGTCACTGAATTACTAGAGCGCGCTAAAAAACCAGGCACCGAAGCGGCACTTTCTGGCACCGCTGCCGTGTTGACCTCGGTTGGCACCTTAATTCATAACGGGCAAGAATATACCGTAGGATCGGGCGAGCCTGGTGAAACAACGTCTAAACTGCGCCAGGCCCTAAATGACATTCAATGGGGTAAGGCCGAAGACAAGTACGGCTGGTTACAAAAGGTTTAATCTTTTCAAACGCCAACCACTTGCTTTAGTAAATCAAGCCTGTAACGTTCTAATGCGTTACAGGTTTTTTTATGGATTACATTTAAGGAACGGTTATGACATTAATGCAAAAAGTGTATTGGCTTATTGCCAGTGTCGGCAACATCGCAGCGATTTATTGGCTAACTCAAGCCCCATCATCTCTAACAATCGGACTGTTGATTTTTACCACCTTGTATTCTTTTGTCGGCTTTTATGACTTGTTTATTGGCCATCGTAATCTTAATCGTTTGTATCCCGTGGTTGCTTATATTCGCTACTTTCTGGAGTCGTTTCGAGTAGAAATCCAACAATATTTTATTGCCAACGACACTGAAGAAAACCCATTTAACCGCGAAGAACGCTCCTTGGTGTATCAGCGTGCTAAAAACATACGCGACACCATTGCTTTTGGCACCCAGCGTAATTTACTCGCCGAAAATTACCTCAGCTTATGGCACTCATTAGCGCCTAAAAAAGTCACCGAAGATGCTAAGTATATTGATATTGGTGGCCCAGATTGTAAGCAGCCATATCGCGCATCATTATTAAATATCTCTGCCATGAGCTTTGGCTCACTCAGTTCCAATGCCATTGAAGCAATGAACCTTGGGGCAAAAAAAGCCGGCTGCTATCACAATACCGGCGAAGGCGGCGTTAGCCCTTATCATTTAAAACACGGTGGCGATATTGTATGGCAGATTGGTACTGGGTTATTTGGCTGTCGTGATTTAGCGGGCAACTTTAACGCTGAGCTTTTTACCAAAACAGCACAACTTAGCAACATCAAAATGATTGAAATTAAATTATCGCAAGGCGCCAAACCGGCCCATGGCGGTATGCTACCCAAAGCTAAAATCACCGAAGAAATTGCCAATATTCGCCAGATTCCAATGACAGAAGATTGTATTTCTCCGGCCACAAACCCGATGTGTGAAACCCCAATCGATCTATTAAATTTTGTCCAACAACTGCGCGAATTAAGTGGCGGCAAGCCGGTAGGCTTCAAATTGTGTTTAGGTAATCCTGCGGAATTTTTAAGCCTATGCAAAGCCATGTTAGAAAGTGGCATAACACCAGATTTTATAACGATTGATGGTGCCGAAGGCGGCACTGGGGCTGCACCGGTCGAGTTTAGTAACCGCTTAGGTATGATGTGTTTAGAAGCTGTATATTTAGTACACAATGCCTTGGTTGGCGCCGGGTTGCGAGATAAAATACGAATCATTGCATCGGGTAAAACGGCCTCTAGCTTTGATGTACTCACTAAGATTGCTGTGGGTGCAGATTTAGTGAATGCTGCGCGCACAATGATGATGGCAATAGGCTGTGTACAATCTCGCCACTGTGATAGCAACCTATGCCCCACAGGTATTGCCACCCAAGATCCGGTACGCGCAAAAGCAATTAATGTCACCCACAAAAGCGATCGGGTTAACAACTTTCATCACAACACACTCAAAAACTTTTATGAATTAGTGGGCAGTATCGGCTTAGATAGTCCGGCGCAATTAAAACCAAATATGATCAAACGCCGTACCTCTAACGGTTTACTAATGCCGGTCAGCACCCTTGTGCCTGCTTTAGCAAGCAACGATCTTATTAACGCCGGCAACGATAAGACAGCGCAGTTAACACAACCTTGGCAAGATTGGTGGACTCATAGCAATGCCGATTCTTTTTATGTCCCCGATCAACTTGCCGCTCATACTTCGGTGATTAAAATTAAAACCGAAGCGCTTTAAACACAATTTAAAAGGCATTATAGCGACCATGTTAAATTTAGATTTCAGCCAAGCCGTTTTTATTAACAGCCACTTACAACCTTGGCAAGAAAGCCCCATGGCAGGTGTCTGGCGCAAACGTTTAGCCCGAGAAGAAGCAGAACGCGGCCATGCCACAAGCATTGTGAAATACGAAGCTGGAGCAAGCTTCTCTTCTCACCCACATCCGTTAGGAGAAGAGATTTTTGTCTTGGAAGGCGTGTTTTCAGATGAAACCGGCGACTACCCAGCAGGCAGCTACATCCGCAACCCAGAAGGTTTTGAGCACGCCCCTTTTAGTAAAGAAGGCTGTGTTATTTTTGTTAAACTGCATCAATTTCAGTCAAACGATCGTCAACAAGTGCGTATAGATACACAAAATGGTGAATGGCTACCGGGCAATGGCAATTTAAGAGTCATGCCGCTGCATCAATACAGTGACGGCGTTATGAATGAATCCACTGCGCTGGTTTTTTGGCCTGCTGGTGAAAGGTTCCAACCCCATCGGCATTTTGGGGGTGAAGAAATATTAGTGATCAGCGGGGAATTTATCGACGAGTACAATCGTTACCCTGCTGGCAGCTGGCTGCGCAGTCCACATTTAAGTACGCACAACCCTTATGTAGAACAAGATACGCTGATTTTAGTGAAAGTAGGGCATTTACCTGTGGGTGATTGATACTGCGACACAAATTATAAAAATTTAACGATCATTTTCTTGTCAATTTACGTAAACTTCACATCTAAACACGCTCCCAATAGTTAACGCAGTGCTTCAAGCGCACTGCTTTTTTAGATGTGAATTTTATGTTGTATTACTTTCGCTTAATCAGCGTCTCTTTGTATTTTGTTTTATTCAGCTTTATGGCAGTTGCTTATTCCTGCATCCGTCCTTTTCACCCCAACAATACCCGCACATCACTAAAGCTATTAGCACCCAGTTATTGGCTAATGAATTTAAAGATGATTGCCCTTAACCAACCCAATATAGACTACCCTGCGGTGTACATTGTTAACCACCAAGATCTATTAGATGTGTTTTATTTTGCCAAGGTCTGGCCAAGAAATTGTTCAGCAGTGGGTAAGCGAGAATTGGCGTGGATACCCATCTTTGGCACGGCGTTTTGGTTGGCCGGTAATATTTTTATTAATCGCGGTGATAAAGACAAAGCCCGTGCGGTGGTTGATCAAATGGCCGAGAAAATAGTAACGCTAAAGCGTTCAATTTTTATTATGCCAGAAGGCACTCGTAGCCGAGGTAAGGGGCTATTACCCTTCAAGAAAGGTGCTTTTGTTGCCGCGATTAAAGCCGGTGTACCGATAGCTCCTTTGTGTGTCAGTTCGACCAAAAACGTCTCGCTTAGTGATTGGCGACCAAAGCCCGGGCTGATTGAGTTTTTAGAACCTATCCCGACTACCGGGCTTACAGAAGCCGATGCAGAACAACTCGCTCAGCAATGCCATCGTTTAATGAAAGCTAAAATAGCCGAATTAGACGCCCGCCTTGCCGCCGAATTTTAAGCTAATTAATACGGTCATAAACCACAAAGCTGTAGTCGAAAGGATTCGCTTTGGGGTTATTTTTAGCCTGCTCAAGTGAATCGTCGGCGAAATGGTCTTCACGCTCAAATTCTTGCCAATCATTCCAATTAATATCAGGAAAGAAAGCATCACCATCGACATCACTGTGAACATGCGTAATGTATAAGCGATCTGCTTGTAACAGAGCTTGCTGATAAATCTCGGCACCGCCAATCACCATGACTTCTTCGTGGCCCGCAACAAAACTGATGTCTTCTGCTTTATCGAGTGCTTGCTGCAAGCTGTTCACCACAACAATACCGTCGGCTGTGTAATCACTTTGGCGAGTAATCACAATATTCGTGCGCCCAGGTAAGGGACGACCAATCGATTCAAACGTTTTACGCCCCATAATAATCGGCTTAGCCATGGTAACTTTTTTAAAATACTGCAAATCTTTTGGCAAATGCCAAGGCAAGCTATTATCTATACCGATGGTTTGGTTGTTTGCCATCGCGACAATTAAAGCACGCTTCATATCTACTTCTTCCAATCTTGTTTTTTTGCTTACTGCTTTGTTCAACAAGCAATGACTAATGCATCAACTAAACTGCAAATGGGTAATTGATCGCATCATGGCATTGATAGCCGATCACTTCAAAATCATCTCTGGTAACCCACTGTTCAATATCATCCAAAGATTTGATCTTAGGGTTTATCTGCAACTGAGGTGACGGAAAAGGCTCACGCTTTAATTGCACATCACGCATCAATTCCAGCTGGTTTTCATAAATATGGGCATTGACGATTTTATGGTACGCCTTGCCTGCTTTATGGCCGGTAATTTGCGCCACCAGCGCCAACAAAGTAAATACCTGCACCTGATTAAAGTTCAAGCCCAAAGGCACATCGCACGAACGCTGATAACTGGTTAAGTACAAGGTATCACCTAACAGCGAAAAGGTATGAGTATGCATACACGGGCGCAAGCAACCCATTTCAAATTCGCCCGGATTGTAAAAAGTGACAATCTCACTGCGGTCATCAATGCCTTTGCTTAGGTTATCGATGACTTTTTTAAGTTGGTCTAATTGCGTGCCATCTGGGCGCATCCAAGAACGACCTTGCACACCGTAAACTCGGCCCATGTCATCCTCACCTTTGCGGTGCGGGTTATTCAGCCAAGCTTGGTTTTCGTTGGCATTGGCATTCCATGTGTTACAACCAATATCACGAAACTGCGCCGCACTGTTGTAACCACGTAAATACCCCAAAAGCTCGGCAATAGCCGCTTTATAAAAGCTTTTACGGGTCGTAATTAAGGGAAATTGATTATTGGCGACATCGTATTCTAAATCAGCATTAATCACCGTTAAGCAACGAATACCGGTACGCTCATTTTCTACCCAATGACCTTCATCAACAATGCGTTGGCACAACGCTAAATACTGCTTCATTTGATAAACCTCTTTATTTTTTGCTGATAGCTGGCGACACTTGATCTTGTTGCTTGTAGGCCCACCACAATAAAGCGATACCAAATAGCACCATGGGCACAGACAATAACTGGCCACGGCTCATCCAACCAAATAAATCAAAACCGATGTGTGAATCTGGCTGGCGGAAAAATTCGACAATAAAACGGAAACAACCATAACCAATCATAAACACCGCACCCACCGCTTTTTGTGGACGAGGACGGCTGGAAAACCACCACACAACAATGAACAACGCCAAGCCTTCTAAAGCCGCTTGGTATAATTGTGAAGGATGTCGTGGATCAGGGCCTGCCCCAGGAAAGACCATGCCTAAAGGGCTATCAGTCACGCGTCCCCAGAGCTCACCACCAATAAAATTACCAATACGCCCGGTCATTAAGCCAATAGGCACAATCGGTGCAGTAAAGTCGGCGACTTCAAAAAACCCTTTTTTGTACTTACGGCCAAAGAACCAAAGAGCTAATAAGACACCCAACAACCCACCATGAAACGACATACCACCGGTCCAAATTTGGAATAGCCAAATAGGATTATCTAAAAATTGATCAAAATTATAAAATAAAACATACCCAGCGCGACCGCCTAAAATAACCCCCATTGCGCCATAAAAAATAAGATCACTTACTTGATCTTTATTCCAATTAGAACCCGGCTGGCTAGCCCGATAATTGGCCAATAACATAGCGGCAGCAAAACCAATGAGGTACATCAGCCCATACCAATGAATTTCTAACGGGCCAATGGACAAGGCCACCGGATCAATATTGGGATACGTTAACATCTATATTTTCCTTATTTTAATATCGACTAATGCTTGTACTAGGTTCAATGCACATTACGAAAACAAAAATTTCAAACCAACAATGAGCAACAACAAAGCAAAACCGCGCTTCAGTAACTTTGCATCTAATTTATGAGCTAACTTAGCACCGACTTTGGCAAATGGCACGCTGGTTAAGGCAATTCCTACAACTGCGGGCCAATACACAAAACCGCTTGTCCATTGCGGTAAATCCACATGCTGCCAGCCAGTGATAATGTTACTGACCGAGCCGGTTAAAGCAATGGGTAAACCACAAGCCGCAGCGGTTGCTACCGCCCGTTTCATCGGTACGTTGACCCAGGTTAAAAATGGGACTGTAAAAGACCCCCCACCAATACCAAACCAAGCTGAACCAAAACCAATTAATCCACCAGAAGCCAATAAACCTGTGGAGCCAGGAGCTTGGCGATTAGGTGAAGGGTTAAGATCAAATGCCATTTTTGCCGCCATTACCAAGGCAAATATACCAATAGCTATTTGCAAATGCTCTCCTGCCACACCGGCCAATATCCACACGCCTATCGCCGTACCGACAACAATACCAGAACCAATCCAACGCACTAACAACCAATCTACCGCACCATGATTATGATGCTCTTTTACTGAGCTGAGCGAGGTGAAAATAATCGTAGTTAACGACGTGGCCAGTGCCATATGCGTTAACACATTCTCGCTAATACCCATTAAACCAAAGGTGATCACCAGCACAGGTACAATCACTAAGCCGCCGCCTATGCCAAACAAGCCGGCTAACAAACCTGCGACCGAGCCGACAAGGAGATATACCAAAAAAGTCATAGTTCTAACCCAACTAAGCAAAATATTAATCAAAAAAGCCATTGTTAAAATGGCGCAAAAAAATTAAATCGCACATTATGAACGATCAAGCGCTAAACTGCTGTGTTTATTTTATTTTTAACGACTCTATTTATTAACCACTGAGTGAGCCAACCGCTATGTGCTTAATCACCTTTCAATGGCAACCAGACGCCGAGCAACGCTTAATATTAACCGCCAACCGCGATGAATTTTTCAAGCGCCCTACGCGCCCGCTACAGCAATGGCAAACTCACCTAGGAGTATTTGCCGGCCAAGATGTTAGTAAAGGAGGAAGCTGGTTAGGAATTCACCACAACGGTCGCTTTGCCGCGTTGACCAATCATCGTGATTTAACCATTAAAGCGCCAGAAAACCCCAGCTCACGTGGCCATTTAGTTGTAGATTTTTTAACCAGCCAGCAAGCTCCTTTAGCTTACTTGAAGGAACTAGAAACCAAGGCCCAAGAATTTGATGGCTACAATCTCATCGTGGCAGACACACAGCATTTGGCATACTACTCTAATCGCTCTGGCGAGCCACCACGCATACTCAAACCTGGGTTATATGGTTTAAGTAATGCTTTGCTGGATTCACCTTGGCCAAAATTAAAGAGCGCTAAACACACCTTAGCGACATGGTTGCAAACACCTAAGCATCAACAACCTACTCTAGCTGGGTTACTGTCATCTACCGATATTGCCAAGGATAATGAATTACCGGAGACCGGCATTGGTTTGATAATGGAGCGCATGCTGTCGTGTGAAAAGATCATCACCCCACATTACGGTACCCGCTGCAGTACAGGCTTAATCATGGGGACTGCTGAGATCAAGATTGAAGAAATTACCTGGCAAGAAGATGGCCAAGAAGCCAGCCACAACAAATTTATACTTTAACTGCGCCCTGGGCCCATCATGCGGCCCAGCCCTATTTTCTCTAAAGCTAGCTCTACAGTAGCCGCAATCACATGCGCATTTTCTAACTGCATGACCTCTGCCAACAGTTTTTGCGCCCACTCTAAACTAACGCCTCGGATAACCGACTTTACTTTAGGCAAATTCGCGGCATTCATCGACAACATTTCATACCCCATAGCCATTAGCAAAACTGCACCTGCTGGGTTACCCGCAAACTCGCCACATATGCTAATGGGTTTGTTTATCGCTTTAGCGTCTTGAGCAATTTTATACAAAGCCGTTAACACTGCCGGATGGAACGAGTTATAAAGATCTGCAACTCTTGGGTTGTTACGATCAACAGCTAATAAATACTGGGTTAAATCGTTACTGCCCACCGATAAAAAGTCGACTCTCTGGCCTAAATCGACGATTTGATAAACCGCAGCAGGTACCTCGATCATCACTCCGACTTCCGGCATATTGACCACAATGCCCTCTTCTTCGGTTTCTGCATGGGCCCGATAAATAAGATGTAAAGCCTCGTCGACTTCGCTCACACTGCTTACCATAGGCAACATAATGCGCAAGTTGTTTAAGCCAACACTGGCTTTTAACATGGCTTTAATTTGCAACAAAAATAACTCAGGGTGATCTAATGTCACGCGAATGCCACGCCAACCTAAAAACGGATTTTCTTCTTGTATCGGAAAATAAGGCAGGGCCTTGTCGCCACCAATGTCCAAGGTGCGCATAGTCACTGGATTAGGGGCAAAAGTAGCTAACTGTTGGCGATATATTTCTTGTTGCTCGGTTTCACTAGGAAAACGATCTTTCATCATAAAAGGCACTTCTGTGCGGTACAAACCCACGCCTTCAGCACCTCGCTCACGACTGCGCAAGGCATCAGTAATCAACCCAGTATTTACCCACAGAGGCAATCGATAGCCATCGATTGTAATCGCCGGCTCATCACGCAAGCATTCTAGATCTTGATTAAGAATTAACTCTTCTTGATAAATATTTTCATATTCTTCACGCAACTGATCAGACGGCTGCGAGTAGATCTTTCCGCGATAACCATCAACAATCAGCTCTAAGCCATCTAATTGAGCATAAGGTACATCAACCACACCCATAACCGTAGGAATGCCCATAGCCCGAGCTAAAATTGCAACATGAGAGTTAGACGAACCCTGTACAGACACCAAACCGCGCAATTTATCAATTGGCACCTCGCCTAACATGGCCGGCGTCAGCTCTTGGCTCACCAAAATGGTATTATCGTGATAACGCGTTACTTGGCCCAACTCTTCGGTTTCTTGCAAGTAAGCCAAAATACGCACGCCCAAATCACGAATATCAGCAGCCCGTTCGCGCAGATAAGCATCATCCATTTGTTCAAAGTGACCGATATACTGCTGCACCACTTGCCGCAATGCACCGGGTGCCCAAGCGCCCAAGCGTATCTTAGTGATAACCTCAGCACCCAAGGCACGGTCATCGAGCATGTTTAGATAAACATCAAACAAGGCCATTTCTTCGGGGCGTAAATCGGCAGAGAGTTTTTGACCAACGGAACGAATGTCACGTCGTACTTTTATCAGCGCAGTTTCAAAACGCTCTATTTCGGCTTCAATGTCTTCGGCTAATTTATCCGGCACACTAGCAAGATCTGCCGCAGGATAAATAACCACGGCCTGACCAATACCCACACCTGGCGAACCCGGTGCACCTAAAAAACGAGCTTCTTTAGAGGTAGCCGTCGCAGTTGCCGCGGCGGCAATATTACCGGTGGCCTCTGCGTGAGCAATTACCCCAGCAAGTTGAGCTGACATGGTGACTAAAAAGGCTTCTTCGCTTTCATCAAATTTACGACGCTCTTGCTGCTGAACAACAAGTACGCCCATTAAACGCCGGTGATGAATGATCGGCACACCTAAAAAAGCATGATACTTTTCTTCTCCGGTTTCGGCCAAATACACATAACGTGGATGAGCCGGTGCGTCTTCTATATTAACCAGCTCTTCACGCGACCCGACCAAACCAACCAAACCTTCAGAAGAGCCTAAACTGACTTGCCCAACTGCGTTTTGATTCAAACCCTTGGTGGCCATTAATACATAACGCTTAGCATCGGCATCATAAAGATAAACAGAACTGACTTCAGAATGCATAGCATTGCGTATACGCGTTACCACGACTTTAAGAGCTGCACTTAAATCGCTTGCTGCGCTTACTTCTTGCACAATACTTCTGAGTGTATCCAACATCTCTTTTGTTACCGCTCTTTATATTAGGTCTGATTCAATCGCGTTCTCTAAGGTTCTGCTTGGCGCTGTAAACGCACAATCTTAGGGGATAATTCTTTTAATGCTCGCCGATAAACATCACGTTTAAAAGCAACAACTTGCCCTAAAGGAAACCAATAACTGACCCAGCGCCAGCCATCAAATTCTGGTTTAGGGGTTGTGCTCACGTTTATCTGCTCGTCGTCGCTAAGCAGCTGCAGCAAGTACCATTTTTGTTTTTGGCCAACGCACACTGGTTTACTGTTGTATCTAATCATTCGCCTTGGCAAACGATAACGCAACCAACCTCGTGTACTACCCAACACCTCAACATCTTTACGTGTTAAACCAACTTCTTCAGCCAGTTCACGGTAAAGTGCGTCTTCAGGAGATTCATAATCTTTAATCCCTCCCTGAGGAAATTGCCAGGCATCTTGACCAATTCTCCGCGCCCAAAGGACATCACCTTGTTTATTACAAAGGATGATACCTACATTGGGACGGTAGCCGTCCTCATCAATCACAATGCAATCCTGAAAATATCTAATGCCCCAAATTTGCGTATTTTGCGCCAAAGGTCAAGTAATACCTTTATATGGTCGCTATTTAGCTATCCGCTGATCATATCTCAACCGTTATCACACACTCTGCATTAAATTAACGACAGCCAGCGCACTAACTATTAGAATAGCTTTTGATATTAATTTTGATGTTGATTTTGAGGATTCACACAGTGGCATTGGCGATTTTTGATCTAGACCATACTCTTTTATCCGGTGACAGTGATCATGCCTGGGGGCAGTTCTTAGTTGATAAAAAAGTGGTTAATCCAGATTACTACCAACAGCAAAATGACTATTTTTATGAACAATATAAAGCTGGCAGCTTAGATATTTTTGAGTATTTAGATTTTGTGCTAAAACCACTGACCGAAAACCCAATTAACACTATGCTGGCTTTACGTGAAGAGTTTATTGAAGATCGCATCAAACCGCTAATTACCCAAAAATCACGAGATTTAATTGCTCAACATCGTGCTGCGGGTGATGATTTATTAATCATCACCGCAACCAACGCGTTTATTACCCGCCCCATTGCAACCTTACTGGGTTTTGATGAGCTGATTGCACCAGAACCAGAACTGATCAATGGCCAATACAGTGGTCGCATATCAGGCATACCAAGCTTTCATCAAGGTAAAGTAACGCGCTTAAATATGTGGTTAGAAGAAAAGAAGATTTCGTTAGAGGGTGCCTATTTTTACAGTGATTCCCACAACGACCTACCACTGCTTAACATTGTCGATAACCCTGTTGCGGTTGATGCCGATGAAGTGTTAACCGATACAGCAAAACGCAATGGCTGGCCCATTATTAGCTTATTAGATGATGCGAGAAAATAAAGGAGCCACTTATGTTGCGTTGTAGCTTACGCTGCATGTTGTATTGCATATCAACACTAGCCACTCGCGTTGCTTTATTACTGGGCTTTGCTAGCAGCTTAATACTCATGAGTGGCTGCAGTCCAGAGCAAAAAACCGTAGCTGCTCAAGAAAAAATAAAAACAACCCTTGATAGTCAGGCTTTTGCCGCCCAGGTAGGCATTATTGCATACACCCGCTTGTCGAATGCTGACCAAGCAGCGCAAATACTCGATAGCAAGCTGGCTTCATTTATGCACCACCCAACGCCACTAAACCAAGCAGAAACCCAACAAGCTTGGAGAATAGCTTACGATGCTTTTTTAACTAGCCTCATTTTTTCCTACCTTCCTCTGCAAGATCCACCGGATTGGCATAAGCAAGGCATCAGTTATCAAGACTTACTGAGCCAACTCGACAGTTGGCCTATCGAAGGGGGTTATATTGATTATATCCAAAACTATCCATTTAGTGGCATTGTCAACGACTTAACCCTAACTATTGATGAAACAAGTTTACGCTCTCAACATGGCTTTACCGATCGTTCCAATGCTAGCTTAGGCTTTCACGCGTTAGAGTTCATGCTGTGGGGTAATGAAGGTCAGCGAACTGTTTATGATTTCTATCCACAAGAAAATACCGCTCCAATACCTATTAATGACGCCGAACACGCAGATTATGATGTGTATTCTGATGCTTTAACCCCGAACGCTCTGCCATCAGAACCGCAAAATCATAACCGTAGACGCCAATACACTCAGCTTATTACCGAGTTGTTATTAAAAGATTTACATCGAATACAGCGGCGCTGGGAACCCAGTAGCGGTTATTACGCACAATTAGTACAACAAAGTCGTGCCGAAAACACACTGCAAGCGGCTTTTATTGCTGCACAAAAATTAATCAGTGTAGAAATTTTGAATAAACGTTTTGCGCTCACCAGTTCTGAATTTAGCCAAACCAGCCAAGCTGATCTAGCGGCTTTACTGTTAGGCATTGAACAATGGTTTGTGCCAAAAGACACTGAGCAACAAGAAGCTAGCCTGTATTTTTTAATGCAACAAGCTAACGATCAGGTTGCTGGTGAATTTTTAGCTGGCCTGCAAAAAAGTCAGAGCTGTATTAACAAAATGACCACAGAAATTTCCACCGTCAATCAATGCAAACAAGATATTATAGGATTGCTATCAAGCTTACGGCGAGCAGCTACATCACTCGCAGTCACATTACCTGACTTAGATTAATTCTATAGTGATAATTATCGACTAAACTAAGAGAATAATTTAAGTTGATTTAATAACAGCACTCAGGAAATTCATCATGGCAGAGGCGCTAACATCTGAACAAATTGAAAATGTTCTTCATGGTATTAAGATCCCACCCCAGCCTCAAATACTGGTCGATCTGCAGATTGAGCAAATCATGCCCAATCCAGACTTGGATCAAATCGCTAAACTGATTCGCCGTGATGTCGGTTTAACTGGCACCATGTTAAAAGTGGTTAACTCGCCATTTTATGGCCTAACCAATAAAATCACCTCGGTATCTCAAGCGGTTTCGTTAATTGGTCTCGACAGCGTCATCAACATTATTAATGGCGTATCCATTAAAAGTGAGATGTCGGATGAAACCATCACTTACATGAATCGATTTTGGGATACAGCCAACGATATTGCCATGATCGCAACCAATGTTGCACAACAAGTCGGTTACCAAAAGCCTGATTTGGCTTATCTACTCGGTTTATTTCATAACGCCGGTGTCCCGTTATTAATGAACCGCTTTGAGCATTACTTAGATGTTGTTGAGAAATCCTATCAAGACAGCCCAGAGCGTATCATTGATGTTGAAAACACGTTACTTAAAACCAACCACGCCGTAGTGGGCTACTATATTGCCAAGTCTTGGAATTTACCCAAAATTTTGTGTGATGCCATCGCCGAGCATCATAATTGCAAACGTTATTTTGTTGATCAGCATTCAATCGACAGCGAAGCAAAAACCCTCTTGGCCATACTAAAAATTTCAGAGCACGTATGCGGCAGCTTTAAAATTTTAGGCAATCAAGAAATTGATTACGAGTGGGAAATAATTGGCGATGAAATACTTACCCACCTAGGTTTAGGGGATTACGACTTAGAACAACTGCAAGCGAACGCAGAAGAAATGGGCATCAGTGCTAAAAACTATGCGTTTTAACACTGAACCTGTTAATTCAATAGCTATTTCAACCCCATAGCTTGCATCACAACATGCTGTTTAACTGCAGCGGTACGATTAAATAAACGCATACCCTGATTACGGATCAATCTAACAATTGGCTGCTCTGCAGCAAATAAGCGTTTGAAACCTTCCATAGCCGCCATGGTGATTAGATTATCTGCTTGGCGGCGACGCTCGTAGCGCTTTAGCACAGCCAAATTTCCTAAGTTAAGCTGTTGTTTATGAGCACGCAATAACTCCTCAGTTAATGCTGCCACATCCTTAAAACCTAAGTTAACCCCCTGCCCCGCCAACGGATGTATGGTATGAGCAGCATCACCAATTAATGCCATGCCCGGCACAACATAATTTTTAGCATGGCGCTGGCGCAAAGGAAACGCCATACGCGGACCAACACTAACAACCTTACCCAAACGTTTTTCTGAAGCCGAACTTAACGCTTGGCAAAAATCCTCATCGCTTAAACCTAATAAGTGCTGACACTCGTCGTTATTAGTTGACCAAACAATTGAGCATGTTTTGTCGTTGTTCGCAGCTAACGGCAATAACGCCAACGGCCCTTCTGGCCTAAAACGTTGCCAGGCCGTTTGCTGGTGCGATTGTTCAAGTTCTATCGTAGCAACCAAGGCTTGATGCTGATAATCCCACTCACAACTGGCAAATTCGCCCCACTGTTTAATACGCGATAAAGCACCATCTGCCCCCACCAGCAAATCTGCTTTTAGGGATAGCCCAGAGTTTAAGAATACCGGCGTGCAGCCTTCAGAGTCTTGGTTATCAATATGCGACACGGTGTCGTGAATAAGGGTGATGTTATCTGCTTGCTCTACAACTTGCTGCAAAGCCCAAACGATTTCACGGTTTTCAATAATGGTACCTAGGCAATCAACATGAAGCTCGCTAGCGGCAAAGTTAACTTCCCCCGTCCCTTCCGCATCCCACACGGTCATACCCTGATAAGGCGATTTACGACTCATATCAATTAATGGCCAAGCACCCAAGCGGGTCAATAAAGACTCACTCTGAGCCGTAATAGCACTCACCCGAGAACCAAAGTCGGCACAGCTTATGCGATCTTTTGATGGTTGTTGCGCTCGATTAGGCTCAATTAAGGCCACCGAGATATTGGTTTTAGCTAAACCCGCGGCCAATGCAGCACCGACCATACCAGCGCCGACAATAACAACTTGATAGTGAACTGGTTGAGTTGGGGCTAAGTTGGCATTCAATGAAGAATCGTTCATGACGTTTGTCCCATAGAAGCAGATGCGTTGTGAGAGCGAACCGACTGCTGTAGCTTCGCCGCTGGCTGCCCCATCCCCATTGCCTGTCGTGCAAATAACTTGCGAGAAGTGGGCGATAGTGCAAGTGCTATCAGACCAGCATCACGCCCTATACTAATCAATTTGTTTTTAATACCAAATAATTTAGGCAGGACATCGCTTCCCAAGATGGTAGTGTTTTGATCCGCTTTTTGCTGTTGATAATAGCCCTGCACTACCGGCCAAGCTCCCACAGGTAATTGTTCAGCAAATGCCTGATTAATATACTGAGCCAACGCCGCAGCATCGCGCAAACCTAAATTAAAACCTTGGCCAGCTACTGGGTGCAAACTGTGCGCAGCATTGCCCAGCAACACAATATGAGGGCGAACCTGCTCTGTCGCTTCTACTAGTGCAAGTGGGTAGCACGCTCTTTCACCCATCGCCACAATGCGGCCAGAACGATAACCGAATGCCTGCTGCAAACGCGCAATCAAGGTCGCATCATCTGCGGCTAAGTATTCTTCAATTTGATCATCGTTAAGCGTCCAAACCACCGCAAATTCTTTTTCTGCCAAAGGTAATAAGGCAATCGGCCCAGCATCCGTAAAGCGCTCGTAAGCCCAATGCTCATGGTGGCGATCAATACGCACCGACGTGACTAACGCATGAGTGCCATAGCTATTCTTCTGTTGACGAATTCCTAATTGTTGAGCTAAATCAGAACGACCGCCGTCGGCCATCACCACCAACTCTGCCATTATTTGCTTGCCACTTTCCAACTGCAATTGAGCTTTGTTCTCGGCAGAAATAGCGATGCTTTTAACCGATTCGGGCGCTAATATATCAACCCCTGCTGGTAAATCAGCCATCAACCCTTGGCCTAGTGAATGGTTGCGAATGATGTAACCTAAAGCATCAACACCGGCCTCTTTACGATGCAGATGCGTTTGCCCAAAGCGCCCCTGATCTGACACCTGAATGCTATGAATAGGGCAAGCCGCCGCTGCTAAATTTGGCCAAACCCCTAATTGAGCAAAGATTTGTTGAGTGCCAAACGACAGTGCAGTGGCGCGACCATCAAAACTGGGCGGCGCTTGCTCAAAATCATTGGTTAAGGGCTCTGATACCGCTGGCAGCTCAACTCGCTCAACTAAAGCAACTTTTAGTCCTTGCTCAATGCTGTGTCGCAGCAAATGAACCAGACTAAGCCCCGCCATACCCGCACCTACAATTAACACATCATACGATGTTGAGTCATTTATCTTGGCCATTAGTTTAACTCACTGGCACTTTTCATCAGTGCTTCGATCTCTGTGACGGTTTTGGGTACCTTGTGCGTTAACACGTGGCAGCCATGTTCAGTGACAACAACATCATCTTCGATGCGAATGCCTATACCGCGCCAGCGCTCATCAACTTCTTCACAATCAGGTGCGACGTATAGCCCCGGCTCTACAGTTAATACCATACCCGGCTCTAAAGGGCGCCACTGCTTATTAACTCGATATCCGCCGACATCATGTACATCCATGCCTAACCAATGGCCAGTTCGATGCATATAAAAAGTTCGATAGCTTTCATCTTCAATAATCTGCTGAGCATCACCGTTTAACAAACCAAGCTCAAGCAAGCCTTCCACTAAGACTTGCACAGCGGTTTCATGGGGTGCATTCCAACTATTACCTGGCTTAACTTGTTCGATAGCGGCTAACTGTGATTTTAATACCAGCTCATACAGCGCTTTTTGTTCTGCGCTGAATGTGCCGTTAACTGGAAAAGTACGTGTAATGTCAGCGGCGTAATAATCCAGCTCACAACCGGCATCAATAAGCACCAAGCTACCGTCTTTAATTTCTTGGTCATTATTAGTGTAATGAAGAATACAGGCATTATCGCCGCCGCCGACAATCGATGGGTATGCAGGCCAACGACTGCCATTGCGGGTAAATTCATGCAACAACTCAGCTTCTAGCTGATATTCAAAACAGCCAGGCTTGGCGGTGGTCATTGCGCGGCAATGAGCCGCCGCCGAGATATCAGCCGCCTTTTGCATGATTTCAATTTCTGCAGCAGATTTAATCAAACGCATCTCATGCAGTAAATAATCAAGCCCTGAGTATTCGTGAGGAACCTGAGCGCCCTTGCGAACCATACCTTTCACTTGATTAACCCAATGAGTTAACTGACTGTCGAACTCAGTATTAGCACCCATGGCAGTATAAATTTTTGACTTACCTTCAATCAGCTCTGGCAATATGGAATCAATGGCTTCTATTGGATACGCTTGGTCTGCAAAAAAGTCTCTAGCAGCTCCGTCTGGGCCCGCTCGACGGCCTGTCCAGATTTCCATTGCAGGATCTTTATCTTCGCAAAATACAATATACTCACCGTCTTCACGCCCTGGGATAAGAACCAAGCATGCATTGGCTTCAGCGAACCCAGATAAATAATAAAAGTCGCTATCTTGACGAAATAGATGCTCTACATCGCTATTACGCACACAAGCTTTTGCTGTTGGAACAATCGCAATGCTGTTCTCGGCCATGCGCTGCATCAGTTGCTGACGACGTTGAGCGTATTCAGATTGGGCAAGTTTCATAAGTATTCCTTAATGCAAACAGCGAACCTTGTATCAACGCAATTCTAATACAAGATAAAGGGTAATTTAGTGCAATTGAGGTTTTTGCTGATCTTCATCAATAATTTTAGGTTCAGCAACATCAGGTTCGTTAAACGCCAAAAATACAGTAAGCGCAGCAACTTTTGCGTGCTCTACTAACTCTTGCAACAAATCTTCACTGTCTTCTGGGCTGTCGTCGGCAGTTAATTCAACCTGACTAAAAGCATCAAAGTGCTGCAGAACTTCACGAGTTTCATCGTTCAATTTACCGGTAACTTTACCCGATGCACCAAAACCATCCAAAAAACCTTTGCTCCATTGGGCTAGGGCATCAACTTGCTGACTCAGTTCACAGTCATCACTTTCGGGCAAAAACAACGTAAAATTCATACTCTCATTTTCTAGCCCTTTTAATACCCAGCCATAAAATAATGTCATAAGGCTTTGAACGGGTTTAGGTAGTGCTTCTGGTGTTTCTAGGTAGTTCTCTGCTTCGGTTTGCCACTGTGCATCAGTTAAACGCGCGCCAGTACTTAAATAGCCCGTCAACCAACCATGGAGACCAGAAGGTGAGCCAAGGGCACCTATCGTAACCATGGCATTAGCAAATTGATGAAAGGGAATCGATATATTCTGTTGCATGAGGTATCTTATTTTGAGTATGAAAGTAATATGCAGAGTTTAGCATGAATGTCAGCTGCATCACTCTCTGAGATTGACCCTATTCACAAGGTCTCTTATAGTCAATAAACAAAAACCAAAAGATATTGGAAAATGAAACAACCCGACTTAACTCGCTTACAAAGCAACATCGATAAGCTCATCTCAGATAATAACGAGATGCAACAAAAGATGTCTGCCATGAAGGTATCTGAAGCTCGCTGGCAAGCCGAGCGCGGTAAACTCATGCAACAAAATGATATTGCACGCCGTAAGGTTAACGAAATGATCGAGCGCTTGCAGCTTTTGGAGCGTAACCGTGGTTGATTCTATAAATACGTTAACAGTCTCTATTTTGGATCGTGATTTTCGAATTAATTGTCCAGAAGAAAATCAGAGCGAACTGACCTCTGCAGCTAAGTTTTTAGATGATAAAATGCGCGATATACGCAATGCCAGCCAAAATTCAGGTAAAGTACTTGGCGCTGATCGAATTGCAGTTATTGCAGCATTAAATATTGCCCATCAGCTGCAGCAGTTGCAAAGCGAACAAGCTAAAGTTGCAGAAGAAATTGATCGTATGAATGAACGTTTAGATGACGCCTTTATTCAAGATTTATCTTTAGATTTGTAAGCAAAGATGAGTAAATTTTAATAATTAACATTCTTTCAGCTTAAAAATTGGTATACTTTATTTGTTCCCTGGGGTGTTAGCCAGTCTATAAAGACCTCGAGCCGATGCTTATGACCCTGGAGGGTTAACGTATTATTGTGTGTATGTCCGCTTGCCGGAAAACCTAATATAGTACCTAGCCCGCCACCCTTGAACCTTGGGTTCAAGGCCTTTATTTTTGACAGCGGCACCATGGGGAGCCTTAATGATCAATTCGATTGAACCGGTCATTCCTGCTAAAAAACACCTTTCAACTTTGCAGCAAAAACGCCAGCTACGCCTGCAAATGCGCCAAGCTCGCCGCAAACTCTCAAAACGCCAACATCAAAACGCTGCTATACGGCTAAAGCGACAGTTAAATCAACACCCTGCTTTTAAATTTTCTAAGCGCATCGCCTTGTATTTACCTAATGATGGTGAAGTAGAAACCCTACTTGTTATTAAACAAGCGTGGCAAGAAGGAAAAAAAATATACCTGCCAGTATTAGACCCGATAAGAAAAGGCTTCTTATGGTTTGTGGAATACAAAGCCGACAGCAAGATGAAGAAAAACCGCTTTGGAATTGCCGAACCAGATCCCAAGTTTAATCATCGCATTCAAGCAAAATTCTTAAATGTTGTTGGCTTACCATTAGTCGCTTTTGATGCACACGGCAACCGTTTAGGTATGGGAGGTGGGTTTTACGATCGAACCTTTGAATTTTGTCGCAAAAATGATGGTGTAAAGCCAAAGCTGTTTGGTTTAGCGCATCAATGCCAAGAAACTGAGCATTTACCGACAGAAAGCTGGGATATCCAACTTTCTGCGATTATTGCAAATTAAACAAGTTTGGTGATTAACGTATTAATGATTCACTGACCACCATAACCGCTTGCGCCTGGTCTGGTGCTAATAAGCCAGTCACTAATGCTCCTACAGCCACAATTCCTGCTAATACAAATACAACATCTGGTTTGTTATTCACGATTTTCCCCAACGAGCAGAACTGCTCAATCAATTGCCTTTAATTCAGGCTTTTTATTTTTATAATTTTTATATTGTTTAACCAATAAGCTTTTAGCTTTCTAGAATAAAAGGCTTATAGCTTATTGTGATAACGCTGACATTATCTAGATAATGATAAAGTTTTCAAGTGTAGATGATGATTAGCTGCTATTAAATTTTCCAACCCAATTGTTGCTCTAACCAATTAAACGCAAACGTTCTTTTATTAAGATCTTCATTCACTAACTGATGTCGACCACCTTCAACTATGATGAGTTTTCTATTAGGAAATTTCTTCTGTAAAAGTGGCATATTATGCTTCCACTCGACTGTCTCATCTAAATCCCCTTGTACGATATTAATCGCTATATCAGAAGGGTGACTAGCCTCGATTTTTTTTATCCATTTTTTCAATGCACCAACCCACTTCACTGACAACGCAAGCGGCTGCAAAGGATCATTTTCAGCAATAAACTTCAGGAACTCTATATTATTTGAATTAGGCCCAAAGTGTCTTTTTAACTGTTTAATAAATGGCCGCAACAAACTGTGCAAAATTTTTGCTTTCGTCCAACCACAAGGCCGCACTAGAGGTGCAAACAAAGATATGCCAGCAAATGGTGAGTTCTGCTGCTTTATATCACGTGACAACAGGTAATTTATTATAATTGCCCCTCCCGTGCTTTGCCCAAAAACGTAAAGCTTGCCTGAATTAGTACATAAATGCATCTGACACTGCTCAACCATGCTGGCAAAAATATCGTCGTACTCTCGAAAACTACTAATTGAAGCTCTTTCTCCTGTCGATAATCCATGACCAGGTAAATCGTAAGCAACAACATTTAAGCCCTGCTGTAAGCAAAACTCGATTAAGCCTCCGTATATACCTACATGGTCATAATAACCGTGCACTAAAAGCGCAGTACCTTTTGCATCTTCATGTAAATAAACATGCGTCGCTAACTCATAACCACCCGCAGAAAGACTGCCCAAGTGGTGCTTTATTTTGTCGTTATTAGAAGCAAAATCAATATTGTAATAATGCAAATATCGCTGCTGTACTGGTGATATCTCGGGCAGGCTTTGCCAATCTAACGGTTTTAACGCACGCTGTAATTCCACACTGTCCCAATTCAGCACTTTCACGCCGGCACCTCTTGCATAAATGAATTCATATTAGCCATGTGTATATGATTTATAACGCTTTAAGTAAATTAATTATAGGTTAAAACAATAATTGAGCAGGCATAAAAAAACCGTTTCTTGTTACCAAGAAACGGTTTTATTTGCCTATCTCTGTACTTACAAGCTTATTGCTTACAGAGAGTAGTACATATCAAACTCTAACGGATGCGTCGTTTGCTCGATGCGGTAAACATCTTCCATTGCTAGATCAATGTAAGCTTCGATCATATCTTTAGTGAATACATCGCCTTCTGTTAAGAAATCCATGTCTTCTTTCAAGCACTCAAGAGCTTCACGCAAGCTACCCGCAACTTGTGGAATTGCTGCAGCTTCTTCAGCTGGCAAGTCATACAAATCTTTATCAGCCGCATCACCAGGGTGAATCTTGTTTTTAATACCGTCGATACCGGCCATCAACATAGCCGCGAATGCTAGGTATGGGTTAGCCATTGGATCAGGGAAACGTGCTTCGATACGCTTACCTTTTGGAGAAGCAACGTATGGAATACGGATAGAAGCAGAACGGTTACGCGCAGAGTAAGCAAGCATAACTGGCGCTTCAAAACCCGGAATCAAACGCTTATAAGAGTTTGTTGAAGGGTTAGTGAACGCATTCAAGGCTTTAGCGTGCTTGATGATACCGCCAATGTAGTAAAGAGCCATTTCGCTCAATCCAGCATAGCTATCACCGGCAAATTGGTTTTCGCCGTCTTTCCAGAAAGACTGATGTACGTGCATACCCGAACCGTTATCACCAATAACTGGCTTAGGCATAAAGGTCGCTGTTTTACCATATGCAGCTGCAACGTTATGAACAACGTACTTGTACATTTGAACTTCATCAGCTTTTTTAACCAAGGTGTTAAAACGTACGCCAATTTCGTTCTGGTTAGCCGTTGCTACTTCATGGTGATGCACTTCAACATCAAGGCCAATAGACATCATGATGTTACACATAGCCGCACGCATGTCGTGTGAGCTATCAACTGGAGGAACTGGGAAGTAACCACCTTTAACCGTTGGGCGGTGACCCATGTTTCCACCAGCGATTTCAGCACCAGTGTTCCAAGCAGCTTCTTCAGAATTGATTTTGTAGAAAGAGCCAGACATGTCTGAACCCCAACGAATATCGTCAAATACAAAGAACTCTGGCTCAGGACCAAAGAAAGCAGTATCACCAAGACCAGAGGCTTGTAAAAAGCCTTCTGCACGTTTAGCAACAGAGCGAGGGTCACGATCATAGCCTTGCATCGTTGCAGGCTCAATAATGTCACAACGCAAAATCAAAGTAGAATCTTCGGTGAACGGATCTAAGAAAGACGTTTCGTCATCTGGCAGAAGAATCATGTCTGATTCGTTAATACCTTTCCAACCACCAATAGAAGAGCCATCAAACATTTGGCCGACTTCAAAAAACTCTTCATCTACATAGCTAGATGGAATTGTAACGTGGTGCTCTTTACCTTTTGTATCGGTAAAACGTAAATCAACCCACTTAACATCATTTTCTTTGATCAAGCTCAAAGTATTTACTGACATCTTTAGTCTCCAGATGTTTTTGTATCTAATTAGTGACTCAGAGAATGAGCCACTACCAAGTTTGATATTTAATTAGCAACTACTGTGCCACTCACTAAAACCACGACTAAACCGGCATAATCCGAAATTTTGCCTAAAGCCAATGCATTTGACGCACCAAAATAGTGCAAATAAAATTATAAAGGCTTAATATAGTGCACAAATGGCTAATTACGATGAGCACTCCGTGTTTGTGCCTCATTATAGGTTCAAGTCATCACTAAGTTAAAACTTTATTAGCACAATAATGGGGCTTTATCTTTTATCGACCCTGTCGTGAGCACTAATCGATCAAATTTCCTTCAATTTTATCAACATTATCTGCAAAGCTAATGTATAATTACGCCCTTTTAAAGCCCAGCCTATTGCAAACATGCTATTAAAGCGCGTTTGTTAGGCCACAACTCAGAGTCCTAATTGTGATCGAGAACTTACGTAATATCGCCATCATTGCCCACGTTGACCACGGTAAAACTACCCTAGTTGACAAGTTGCTTGAACAGTCAGGTACACTTGAGCGTAACCAAGCAGGCGAGCGAGTCATGGACTCGAACGACCAAGAAAAAGAGCGTGGCATTACCATTCTTGCAAAAAACACTGCAATCGAGTGGAACGACTACCGCATTAACATCATCGACACCCCAGGACACGCTGATTTCGGTGGTGAAGTAGAACGTGTAATGTCGATGGTAGATTCTGTATGTTTAATCGTTGATGCAATTGATGGCCCTATGCCACAAACGCGTTTCGTAACGCAAAAAGCATTCGAACGTGGTTTGCGCCCAATCGTTGTTATTAACAAGGTTGACCGTCCGGGTTCTCGCCCAGAGTGGGTTGCTGACCAAGTTTTCGATCTTTTCGACCGCTTAGGTGGAACAGACGAGCAGTTAGATTTCCCAATCATCTATGCTTCTGCAATCAATGGTATTGCAGGCACAGATCCAGATGAAATGGCAGATGACATGACGCCATTGTTCCAAATGATTGTTGATCATGTTGAAGCCCCTAAAGTTGATGCTGAAGGTCCTTTGCAGATGCAAATCTCTGCATTAGATTATGATAGCTTCGTTGGTGTTATCGGTGTTGGCCGTATCACTCGTGGTAAATTGAAGCCAAGTACAGATGTACAAGTAGTTGATGCCGAAGGCAATGTTCGTAAAGCACGCGTTCAAGAAGTAAAAGGCTTTAAAGGCCTAGATCGTGTTTCTACTAACGACGCTCAAGCTGGCGACATCGTATGTATCTCGGGTATCGATAAATTAAACATCTCAGACACTATTTGTGAGATGAACAATGTCGAAGCTATGCCAGCACTAAGTGTTGATGAGCCAACCGTTAGCATGACATTCCAAGTAAACAACTCACCGTTTGCGGGCAAAGAAGGTAAATTCGTAACTTCGCGTAATATTAAAGATCGCTTAGAAAAAGAATTGATTCACAACGTTGCCTTGCGCGTTGAGCCAGGCGACAGCCCAGAGAAATTTAAAGTATCGGGTCGTGGTGAATTACACCTTTCGGTATTGATCGAAACCATGCGTCGCGAAGGTTTCGAAATGGCGATTGGTAAGCCTGAAGTTGTTCAGCGTGAAGTAGATGGCGTAATCCAAGAACCTTACGAACAAGTGATGATCGACATCGAAGAAGAGCATCAAGGTTCGATCATGGAAGAAATGGGTAACCGTAAAGCTGAAATGACCAACATGGTTCCAGATGGCAAAGGCCGTACTCGCCTTGAATTCATTATGCCAGCACGTGGCTTAATTGGTTTCCGCTCTGATTTCATGACCATGACTTCTGGCTCTGGTATTTTGACCAACGTATTTGATCACTACGGCCCAGTTAATGCGGGTCTAGGTTCTACTCGTCACAACGGCGTAATGGTTTCCATGGTGACAGGTAAAGTTCTTGGCTTCTCATTATTCAGCTTGCAAGACCGTGGACGTATGTTCATGGAGCCAGCTGCAGAAGTTTATGAAGGTCAGATCGTTGGTTTACACAGCCGCGAAAACGATCTAGCGGTTAACCCAACTAAAGGTAAGCAGCTTACTAACGTACGTGCCTCTGGTACAGATGAAGCGATTAACCTAACACCACCGGTTAAGCATACGCTAGAACAAGCGCTTGAGTTTATCGAAGATGATGAACTAGTTGAAGTAACACCTACTAGCATTCGTTTACGTAAGAAATTCCTTACTGAAAACGAACGTAAGCGTAACAAGCCTAAGAAGCCTGCATAATTTAATAGCAGCTTTTTAGCTTAAAAAATCCCAATTTGAGGCAACTCAAGTTGGGATTTTTTTTGCCATAAGTTTACGTATAATCACCTTCAAACATATTGATTAAAGGTAATATCATGCCTGCCACTCAACCCAATACTAATAGAATGGGCATTTTGTATTCCTTTCGACGCTGCCCCTATGCTATGCGTGCTCGCTTAGCCTGCGCATTATTTCTGCCTTCACAGAGCTTAGAGTTGAGAGAAGTGGTTCTGAAGAATAAACCCCAAGAGCTATTAGAAATCAGCCCCAAAGCGACGGTTCCTGTTTTAGCCTTAGAGGTCGCGCAACGGAATGATAAAAGCATTATCGATGAGAGCCGCGATATTATGCTGTGGGCACTTGAGCAAGCTGCATTAAACGACTCTTCCAATAAAGTTAAAGCTCAATACCTCCCTTTGCACCTGCAACTCGATATTGATGAACTTATTGATGAAAACGACGGCTCGTTTAAATGGGCGTTAGATCGCTATAAATATGCTGATCGCCATGAAGAAAGTGAAGAGCACTACCGTGAAATGGGCGAAGTATTTTTAGCCAAGCTAGAAAAGTTATTGGAAAAACATCGCTATCTATTAGCAGAAGAAATGACTTTAGCTGATATTGCGGTTTTTCCCTTCGTGCGCCAGTTCGCTCATGTGGATAAAAAATGGTTTGAAGCAAGCCCTTATCCAAAACTCATTCAATGGCTGAATGAATTGTTAGAGTCTGAACTCTTTAAATCGATTATGGAAAAGTATAAACCTTGGCTCAATGATAAGAGCATCATATATTTCCCCAGCTTTGCAGATAAATCACCTAGTTTTTAGAAATAGAATTTGATCATCAGGGTTAGGGGAATCTGAACTAGGAACCCATGGTTTCAAGCATTCAATATCTTTTATACAGGGGTCAGTTAGGCTTAAGATAAAGTCTGCACTACACTTTTCACCTAAATGAAGTACACAAGCCAATTCAGCTTGGTAATTAATTGCTATCGCATCAAATGTTAAAAACACTAATAAATACAGAACTTTATTCATAGTCACCACCAAGCTTATCCAGTTCTGGTTCAACAAGCTCTTTTAAGCCAGCCTCTAAAACAATTTTGAATTTAGTTACCTGTTGAATTTTCAATAGAGTATCTGCAACTACTTCAGGATTTTCATCAAATTTATAGAAAACATGGCCAGCTAGCTGAATATCACCATACTGAAAGTTATCCTCAAAACCTTTCGAGAAATCTAACTGTATAAATTTCTTAAAAAATGGATCGCCAGAAGATTCCATGGCCCTATAACAAGCCCTAATAGAACTAAATCCGACCAAACGTTCTGTTGTTTTAAAGGTGAAATTCAACACTTTATATTCGACCCTACTCTCTTGAGGAAGAATAATCAGCTTGGCCTTTACCGAATAAAATGTATAAGCAATAAAAACAAACACTAAAGCGATGATATTTAAAGCGCCAAACCATTCAAAATTTATTGCACCAAAAACATGTATCATCACTATGATCAACGCAATCACAGCAAAGACAATGCTTAGTTTCCTAAAACCGCCTGGCAACTGGCTATCAAATTCGACTTTTTCCCTGTTCACAAGATTCTCCCTATTTAGCTATTTGATCATACTACCCCTAAAACCCAAGAAATAAAAAGCCCAAACTGATCTCTCAACTCGGGCTTTTGAATAAGCACTTTTTAAGCGTCGGGCGCCTGACTCCAGACCTCCGACTTAAAAACCAGCTTATTTAATCTTAGGATCCAACTCACCAGACTGGTAGCGATCAAACATAGCATCTAAAGAGATAGGGTTAATCTTAGAAGCGTTACCCGCAGTACCAAAGGCTTCATAACGGGCAACACAGATATCCTGCATCGCCTTAACAGAGGCTTTGAAGTATTTACGTGGATCAAATTCAGAAGGATTCTCAGCCAAGAACTTACGAATTGCACCGGTAGACGCTAAACGCAAATCGGTATCGATGTTAACTTTACGCACACCATGCTTAATACCTTCAACGATCTGCTCAACTGGCACACCGTAAGTTTCAGAGATATCGCCACCGAATTCATTGATAATAGCCAACCATTCCTGTGGAACAGAAGAAGAACCGTGCATGACCAAGTGAGTATCTGGAATACGCTTATGGATTTCTTTAATGCGATCTACCGCTAAGATGTCATCCGTTGGTGGGCGGGTAAATTTATAAGCACCGTGAGATGTACCACAGGCAATAGCCAATGCATCACACTGAGTTTTCTTAACAAAATCAGCTGCTTCTTCAGGGTCAGTCAGCATTTGCTCCATGCTCAAGGTACCTTCAGCGCCAACGCCGTCTTCTTCACCGGCCTGGCCAGTTTCAAGAGAACCCAACACACCTAGCTCACCCTCAACTGATACACCACAGCTGTGCGCCATATCGACAACACGCTTAGTCACGTCTACGTTGTACTCGTAGCTCATTGGGGTCTTACCATCTTCACCCAAAGAACCATCCATCATCACTGAGCTAAAGCCCAATTGAATAGATCGCTGGCATACCGTCGGCGAAGCGCCGTGATCTTGGTGCATACACACTGGAATGTGTGGAAATTCTTCAATCGCCGCCAAAATTAGGTGACGCAAGAAAGGTGCACCTGCATAAGAACGAGCACCGGCAGACGCCTGTACGATCACCGGCGAATCTGTTTGGTCAGCAGCCTGCATAATGGCACGCATTTGCTCTAGGTTGTTTACGTTAAAAGCTGGAACGCCATAACCGAACTCGGCGGCGTGATCCAACATTTGGCGCATGGAAATAAGTGCCATGAGAAATACCCTTTTAAAATTTTAATTTTTTGAATCTTCTTTCCGCCATTCTAGCGGCTTCTGCGGTTTATAAAAACAACCGCAGGTTTACTAATTTGTACCAACACTCTTCAAGTTTATCTTAGGGAGTGTCGCGAGCGAAAACTAGGCAAGGCAAGAATCAACGCAGAGGCGGAGCTTAGCGCGCTAAGTGAGCACTCTAAGTTGATTATTAACGCAGCATAGTTAAGCGCAGTAACTCCAATAAATCATTTAGCGCGTGATTCTAGGATGGCAACTGCTGGTAAAACCTTACCTTCTACAAATTCCAAGAAAGCACCACCACCAGTTGAGATGTAAGAGACTTTATCAGCAATATCATATTTATCCACAGCTGCTAGCGTATCACCACCACCCGCAATAGAGAAACCTTCAGACTCAGCAATGGCCAATGCTAATGCTTTAGTGCCTTCGCCAAACTGGTCAAATTCGAATACGCCAACTGGGCCATTCCAAATAATCGTTTTTGCTTCTTTCAACTGCGCAGCCAATGCTTTGGCAGAGTCAGGGCCGATATCAAAAATCATGTCGTCAGCGGTGACTTCGCTAGCGTCTTTTAAAGTCGCGGTCGCTGTTTCGGCAAACTCTTTTGCGCAAACAACATCCGTCGGGACTGGAATAGATACTTTTTCCATCAAAGCTTTTGCTTGTGGCACTAGGTCTTCTTCATACAAAGACTTACCCACTGGCTTACCAGCAGCAGCCAAGAAGGTATTGGCGATACCGCCACCAACAATAATCTGATCACAGATATCGGAAAGACTTTCTAGTACTTCTAATTTAGTCGATACTTTAGAACCACCAACAATAGCAACCAATGGGCGCGCTGGGTTATCTAATGCTTTACCCAATGCTTCTAATTCAGCGGCCAATAATGGGCCTGCGCAAGCAATGGGTGCAAACTTAGCCACACCATGGGTAGAAGCTTGAGCGCGGTGAGCCGTACCAAAGGCATCCATTACGAATACATCACAAAGCTCGGCATAGGCTTGGGCTAGCTGATCTTCGTCTTTCTTTTCGCCTTTATTAAAGCGAACGTTTTCAAGCAGAACCAATTCGCCGTCAGCGATATTCAACTCTTGTTTGAAGTCTTTAACCAATTCAACCGGGCGACCTAACATACCCGCCAAGTGATCAGCGACTGGCGCCATGGAGAATTTTTCTTCGAACTCGCCTTCTGTTGGGCGGCCAAGGTGAGACATTACAATCACTTTAGCGCCAGCTTCAAGCGCTAGCTTGATGGTTGGCAAGGACGCACGAATACGCGCATCAGAAGTTACCTTGCCCTCTTTAACCGGCACGTTTAGGTCTTCACGAATTAATACACGCTTGCCTTTAAGTTCACCCGAGGCGGCCAGGTCAGCCATTTTAATTACAGTCATAATGTCTCGTCCAATTGTATAAATCTTTAAAAGAGCTAAATCTTTAATTTTTCAGCACAAGTAATGCTGCAAAGAGCAAAGAATGTAATCCAAATAGGAGTGTCTGTGGCATGGATGCCACGGCCAAGTCTACAGGGACGTATTTACGACGTCTCCGAGTTTGGATACATACTTTGCTCGATTACAGAATACTTTCAAGCGCTTATATTCTTTAACTGCAACGCCGTATCTATCATACGGTTTGCAAAACCCCATTCATTATCGAACCAGATCATTAATTTGACCAATGAACCGTCACTAACACGGGTTTGTGTACCATCCACAACACCCGAATGTGGGTCATGGTTAAAATCAACCGACGCGTGAGGCTCTTGAGTAAAGGCTAAAATACCTGCCAATTCACTCTCTGCCGCCTGTTTAAATAGGGAATTTATCTGTTCTACCGTGACATCTTGCTTGAGCTGTAACGTCACATCTAATACCGAGACATTAATCGTCGGTACTCGCACATGAGTGCTTTCAAACTTTCCTGCTAACTCGGGCATTAACCGAGTAATACCAATCGCCAAACCCGTTTCAACCGGAATAATACTTTGCACGGCGGCGCGGGTACGACGTAGATCTGAATGGTAAGCGTCAATCACTGGCTGATCGTTCATCGCCGAATGAATGGTACTGGTCATGCCGCGATCAATGCCAAATTGTGTATTCAGTAGCTGTAAAATAGGAATTAAGCAGTTAGTCGAACACGAGCCATTAGAAATAATCTTATGCTCAGCAGACAAGGTTTGCTGATTGAATCCCTGAATAACCGTTGCATCTACACCCGATTCTGCCGGATGAGAGATCAAAACGCGCTTTGCTCCTTGTACTAAGTGCAATTCAGCATGATCACTGTGCGTCACTACGCCAGTACATTCTAATACCAAGTCAACTTCAAGGGCTTGCCAAGGCAGGCTAGAGACTTCAGGCTCATGAAAAACCTGAATGGCATCGCCATTGACCACTATGCCGTTAGCAACCCCTAGATCGTTTTTTTTAAGTTCAACAGAACCCGGAAAACGACCATGAGTACTGTCGTAGCGCAACATATAGCTCACCGACTCAATATCAGCCAATTCGTTAATAGCCACAATCTGTAATTGTGTGTGCAAATTACGTTCGTACAAGGCGCGTAAAATACCGCGCCCTATTCGACCAAAGCCATTAATTGCTATGCGCATCATAAGGTTTAAAGTACGCCTTCAACTGCGGCTACAACTTTCTCAACCGTAAAGCCGAAGTGGTTCATCAAATCTTTAATGGGTGCTGACTCACCGAACGTATCCATACCCACGATTGCGCCATTTAGGCCCACAAACTTGTACCAGTAATCTTTATGCAAGGCTTCAACTGCAACACGCGCGGTAACAGCCGCTGGTAATACAGATTCAATATAAGCAGCATCTTGCTTGCAGAAGATTTCAGCACATGGCATAGACACAACGCGAACGTTTTTGCCTTTTGCTTCTAATTCTTTCGCTGCGTCCATGGCTAAGCCAACTTCAGAACCGGTTGCGATTAAGATAGCTTCTGGTGCAGCAGCGCTGTCTTTCAAGATGTAAGCACCTTTAGCGATGTCAGCAACCTGAGTGGCTGTACGCTCTTGATGTGGCAACCCCTGACGTGAAAAAATCAAAGACGTTGGGCCATCGGTACGTTCGATTGCAGATTTCCAAGAAACCGCTGATTCAACCGCATCACATGGACGCCATGCGTGCATGTTGGGCGTATTACGCAAGCTAGCAACTTGTTCAACTGGCTGGTGCGTTGGGCCGTCTTCACCCAAACCGATAGAATCGTGGGTGTATACAAAAATAGCGCGTTGCTTCATTAATGCTGCCATACGAACCGCGTTACGGGCGTATTCCATGAACATTAAGAAAGTTGCACCGTAAGGAACAAAGCCTTTGTGCAAAGCAATACCGTTCATCATCGCGCTCATGGCGAATTCACGAACACCGTAAAAAAGGTAGTTACCCGAGGCATCGTCTGCACTCACACCCTGGCAGCCTTCCCAAAGCGTTAAGTTAGAACCGGCCAAATCAGCAGAACCACCTAAGAACTCAGGCAGCTTAGGGCCAAACGCATTCAAGGTATTTTGCGAGGCTTTGCGGCTCGCAATGCTTTCGCCTTTCTCTTGGCACTCATTGATGTAAGCCTGAGCCTGTTCAGAGAAATCAGCAGGAAGATCACCGGCCATACGACGCTTGTATTCAGCAGCTAGCTCTGGGAACTCAGCGGTATAAGCTGCAAATCTATCATTCCAGCTGCTTTCTTTTTCAACGCCTGAGATGCGTGCATCCCAACCGTTATAAACATCTTCTGGAATTTCGAAAGCGCCATGCTTCCAACCCAAACGTTCTTTAGTGAGTTTGATTTCGTCGTCGCCTAGTGGCGCACCGTGACAATCTTCTTTACCTTCTTTGTTTGGTGAACCAAAACCAATAATGGTTTTGCAGCAAATCAACGTCGGTTGATCGGTATTTTCTTTCGCGTTTTCAATCGCCGCTTTGATCTCTTCTGGATCGTGGCCATTTACTTTCGGAATCACCTGCCAGCCGTAAGACTGGAAGCGCTGTACGGTATCGTCGGTGAACCAACCTTCAACTTCACCATCGATTGAAATGCCGTTATCGTCGTAGAACGCAATCAGTTTGCCTAAACCTAACGTACCCGCCAACGAACACGCTTCGTGGGAGATACCTTCCATCATGCAGCCATCGCCCATGAAGACGTAGGTATTATGATCAACAACATCGTGACCCGGCTTATTGAACTGAGCGGCCAAAACCTTCTCAGCAACCGCCATACCCACACCGTTAGCGATACCTTGGCCTAATGGGCCTGTCGTTGTTTCGATACCTGGTGCATAGCCATATTCTGGGTGACCGGGCGTTTTAGAATGCATTTGACGGAAGTTTTTTAATTCTTCGATCGGAAGATCGTAACCAGAAAGGTGCAATAACGAGTAGATCAACATAGAGCCGTGACCATTCGACAAAATAAAACGGTCGCGATCAGCCCAATCTGGGTTTTCTGGGTTGTGCTTTAAGAAGTCATTCCATAGAACTTCAGCGATATCAGCCATTCCCATTGGCGCGCCTGGGTGGCCTGATTTTGCTTGTTGGACGGCGTCCATACTCAAGGCACGAATGGCATTGGCAAGTTCTGTACGTGATGTCATGAAATGACTCTCCGGCTATTACGATTTATAAATTAATTTATGATGCTAATTTCTAAGACTAGCATTCACCGCCTAAGCTGCTGAGGCTTTAGACAGATAAAAATGGCGCGCTATTGTCGCTTATATGGTCAGTTTGGGCAAGGTTGAGGCAAAAAATCCATCCGCAACCAACAACCTATATCAAAATAAATTGATATAGGTTTTATTTCTGCTAGACTGCACTGCATGTTAAACCAAGCTATTTCAATTACCACAGCCAACAACTCCATCAATACTCACCCAAGTATTGATGCATTAGCGTCTTACTCAAAAGCCAGCGCGGATCCTTTGCGCCTGAATATTTTGCGCATTTTAGGTGAAGGGTCTTTTGGTGTTTTAGAGTTGTGTGAGTTATTTGACGTTAAACAAAGCAGTATGAGTCATCATTTAAAAATATTGGCTAAAGCAGGGTTGGTAACCACTCGGCGTGAAGGTAATTCAATTTTTTATCGCCGCCCTTTCATTGCTCCCAACGACACTTGGTTTGAGCTAACGCATTCTTTATTGGCCACACTGGACAGGTTGTTTCTGCCAGAACCCATTACTCAGCGCTTGCAAAACCTTTACCAAGAACGATCGCTGAATTCACAAGAGTTTTTCACCAAGCACGCCAGTGAGTTTCTTGAAAAGCAGGACTTAATTGCCTCTCATGAGCAATACGGCGAAGCCTTAGAATATTTTGTTGCTACGCTAAATTTACAAAATACTAAGTCCGCCTTAGAGATTGGGCCAGGAGAAGGGGATTTGTTGCCAGCGCTCAGCGAGCGGTTTCAGCAGATCATTGGCCTTGATGTGTCGGATGCCATGTTGAAAAAAGCACGGGCAAAAGTAAACGAGCAAGCCTTAAATAACGTAGAGCTGTTACACGGCGATTGCCAATTGGCTTTAGATCAAGAGATTAAGGCTGATTTAATCACTTGTAATATGGTGCTTCACCACGTACCTGCGCCCAAAGAGATTTTTAATCACAGCGCACAGCTGTTAAAGCCAGGCGGCTGTTTGTTAATCACCGATTTATGCGCTCACGACCAAGAATGGGCAAGAGAATCTTGTGGCGATTTATGGCTAGGCTTTGCTCCAGAAGATTTAACTCGCTGGGCAAAAGACGCCCAGCTGCAAGAAGAACAAACACAATTTTTAGCTTTACGAAATGGGTTTCAAATCCAATTCAGAACATTTCGTCGTGCATTATCATGAACTGCACGATTACCACTAACAGCCCTATGTATTAGGCCTAAACACATTAGGAGAGAGTAATGAGCGAATATTCAATTTTTACATCTGAATCCGTTTCAGAAGGACACCCAGACAAAGTAGCCGATCAGATTTCTGATGCGGTTCTGGATGCCATAATAGCCCGTGACCCACATGCGCGCGTAGCCGTTGAAACCTTGGTTAAAACAGGTATGGCAATTGTTGCTGGCGAAGTAACAACTTCTTGTTATGTCGACCTTGAAGACATTGTTCGTAACGTGATCAAAGGCATTGGCTACAACAGCTCTGAAGTTGGCTTTGATGGCGAAACCTGTGCTGTGTTAAACGGCATTGGCAAACAGTCGGTTGATATCAACCAAGGTGTTGACCGCGCTAAACCAGAAGACCAAGGCGCAGGTGACCAAGGTTTAATGTTTGGTTATGCAACTAACGAGACCGAATCGTTAATGCCTGCTCCGGTTTATTACGCGCATTTGTTGGTAGAACGCCAAGCGGAATTACGTCGTAATGGCACCCTTCCTTGGTTGCGCCCCGATGCCAAATCTCAGGTGACGATTAATTACGAAGGCGAACATCCTGTCGTTGATGCCGTGGTTCTTTCAACCCAGCACAACCCAGATATCAGCCTAGAAGACCTTCGCAAAGAAGTGCTAGAGCACATTATTAAGCCGGTATTACCAGCCGAATGGTTAACTGCCGATACGCTTTACCACATCAATCCAACAGGTAACTTTGTAATCGGTGGCCCTGTGGGCGACGCTGGCCTTACCGGTCGTAAGATCATTGTTGATACCTATGGCGGCATGGCGCGTCATGGTGGCGGTGCTTTCTCGGGTAAAGATCCGTCAAAAGTAGACCGCTCGGCAGCTTACATGGGTCGTTATGTGGCTAAAAATATTGTTGCAGCAGGGTTAGCAGATCGCTGTGAGATTCAAGTGTCTTACGCGATTGGTGTTGCTGAGCCAACATCAATTTCAGTAAACACTTTTGGTACTGGCAAGCTGGGTGCTGGCAAAGAAGGCGATATCAAACTAGCGAAAGTGATTCGTGAAGTTTTCGACTTACGTCCTTACGCTATTCAAAATCAGCTTGAACTACTGAACCCTATGTATCAGATCACAGCCGCTTATGGCCACTTTGGTCGCGAACCGTTTGAGCATACTTACGAATACGAAGATCGTGGCGAAAAACAATCAAAAACATTTACCGCCTTCACTTGGGAGCGCACCGACAAGATCGACGCCCTAAAAAAAGCGGCTAACGTATAAACATTTATTGCAGAGAGACAACATGACAACATTTACAGATTACGCAGTAGCAGCAAAAACCCCAGAAGCATTTAAAGCTGATGCCGATTGGGGCCGTATGGAAATTGACATCGCTGAAGGCGAAATGCCAGCACTAATGGCGTTGCGTGCAAAATACAAAGAAGCACAACCTCTAGCCGGTGCAAAGATCATGGGTTGCATTCATATGACCATTCAAACCGCTGTTTTGATTGAAACATTGGTAGACCTAGGTGCTGAAGTTCGCTGGTCTTCTTGCAACATCTTCTCGACCCAAGACCATGCAGCCGCTGCAGTTGCTGCTGCTGGCATTCCTGTTTTCGCTTGGAAAGGTGAAACAGAAGAAGAGTTTTTGTGGTGCATTGAACAAACTATTTTAGCTGAAAAAGACTCTGACCAAGTTTGGGATGCCAACATCATCCTTGACGATGGCGGTGACTTAACTGAAATGGTTCACAACAAATACCCGCAGATGTTACCGACTATTAATGGTATTTCTGAAGAAACGACTACGGGTGTTCATCGCTTATTAGAAATGATGGAAAAAGGCGAACTTAAAGTTCCTGCCATCAACGTTAACGATGCCGTAACCAAAGCCAAAAATGACAACAAATACGGCTGTCGTCATTCTTTAAATGACGCCATCAAGCGTGGTACCGACCACCTGCTTGCGGGTAAAAAAGCCTTGGTTATCGGCTACGGTGACGTAGGTAAAGGTTCTGCACAGTCATTAAACCAAGAAGGTATGATTGTTCGCGTAACCGAAATCGACCCTATCTGTGCTATGCAAGCCTGCATGGACGGTTTTGAAGTGGTTTCTCCTTACATTGACGGCGTTAACACCGGCACCATGGAAGGGATTAACAAAGACCTTCTTTCTAAGACTGATCTAATTGTTACCACCACCGGTAACGCCAACGTGTGTGACAAGTTCATGCTGCAAGCACTTAAATCCGGTGCGGTTGTTAGTAACATTGGTCACTTCGACAACGAAATCGATACCGCATTCATGCGTGAAAACTGGGAATGGTTAGAAGTTAAGCCACAGGTTCATAAAGTAATTCGTGGCGAAGGTAACGATCACTTGATCCTACTTTCAGAAGGCCGCTTGGTTAACCTAGGCAACGCCACTGGTCACCCAAGCCGTATTATGGATGGCTCTTTCGCTAACCAAGTACTGGCTCAGATGTACCTTTGGGATGCTAAATTTGCAGACCTTCCAGAAGCTGAAAAAGCCGAAAACATCTACGTTAAAGTACTTCCTAAGAAGCTAGACGAAGAAGTAGCCGCCGACATGGTTGCTGGCTTTGGTGGCGTAATGACCAAGCTAACGCAAGAACAAGCGGATTACATTAACGTTCCTGTTGAAGGCCCTTATAAATCTGAAACTTATAAGTACTAAGATTTAGACATTATTTGTCGTTATTGACACTGAGACAGATCGATTTTCATCGGTCTGTCTTTTTTTTGCCAGCAACTCATTAAAGGAGCGATTATGACCAACATAAGTTTTGAATTTTTCCCTACTCAAACAGAATCCGGTACAGAAAAATTATTAAAAGTACGTGATCGTTTAGCTCAAGAAAACCCTGAATTTATCTCGGTCACCTATGGCGCTGGTGGCTCAACAAGAGACCGTACCCGCGCAATCGTTAAGGCAGTTCAAGAATCCGGCGTTGCCGCTGCGCCTCACCTGTCTTGTGTAGGTGACAGCAAAGCCGACTTGCGTGAAATATTGCTTGATTATAAAGAAATGGGCATAAAACGCATTGTAACCTTACGTGGTGACTTACCTTCTGGTACAGGCATGGCCAATAGCGAATTGCGTTACGCCAACGAACTGGTTGAATTTATTCGCCAAGAAACCGGTGACCACTTTACCCTAGAAGTCGCGGCCTACCCCGAAATGCACCCGCAAGCAGATAACTTTGAAAACGATTTAAAAAATTTCGAACGCAAAGTAAAAGCCGGAGCAGACAGTGCAATTACTCAGTACTTTTTTAACGCCGACAGCTACTTCCACTTTGTAGAACGCGTGCAAGCAATGGGCATCCAGATTCCGATAATTCCCGGGATTATGCCAATTACCAACTATTCGAAACTTGCACGCTTTTCTGATGCTTGTGGCGCAGAAATTCCTCGCTGGATTCGCAAGCAATTAGAAGCCTACGGTGATGATCAAGCAAGTATTATGAAATTTGGTGAAGAAGTTGTATCTGATTTGAGCCGTAAGCTATTAGAGCAAGGCGCGCCAGGGATTCACTTCTACACCATGAATCAGGCTGAGGCGAGTTTGGCTATTTGGAATAATATCAAATAGTTTAAATATTAATGGTTGCTCAATATTACCCAAATAATGCAATAAGTTTGAATCTTAGCTGGCAGAAGTGAATAATAGAGCCCTATTTAGGGGACTCCATGAATATTGTATTTTTCGCCGCACGCCAGCTACATAAAGAATATTTCAGTAAGCTAGCGCAACAACTGACACCGTCGCTAAACCAGCAAGACTCACAACACAGGGCTTCTGTTTTATGGCATAAATCTCTTTGGAAAAATTTCGTTTGGGTCTATTGCTTAATCCCAGCCTTTAAAGTCGACCTCAACAACATCATCAATGACCATGTTCGTGAAAAACAGAATAGCCGTAAAGGACGCTTACGTGCCACAAGCTATTGGCCCATCTTTCGCGTCCTAAAATCATTCGAAGCCCATATTTTATTTGCTATCTATTTCTCCGCGATCAAGCAAAGTAATGCTCAGCACATGGTGATATGGAATGGACTGAAATTCCGCCAGTGTATTGCTATCGCCGCAGCTGAAGCCCAAGGTATTAATTGTTTTTATATGGAAAATGGTTTGCTACCTGGTATGACGACTCTGGATAGAAAAGGCATTAACTTCCGCAATTCAGTACCTAGATCTACAGATTTTTTTAATCAGTTAGATCCAAAAACTTTTCAGTTTGAGTTAATCGAACAACTGGCAAAACCACTAAAAGATCAGTTTTCAGATAAGCCCTCATCATTGCCGGAAAACTACATATTTGTCCCTTTTCAAGTGAGTACTGATAGCCAAATTATACTCTTTTCCCCTTGGATTAAAGATATGATGGATTTGGTGCATCAGTTCGATCTGATGAATGAAAAACTGGGTACTGATATGCCAAATATTGTTTTCAAGCCTCATCCTGCTTGTGATCAAAAATATGATGCTTTAATTGAGCAATATAAACATCATGATAAATTACATTTTGATACTCAAACACCAACCCCGATTCTGATACAGCATTCGGCGGCTGTCGCAACGATCAACTCAACCGTTGGCATTGAATCGTTATTGTTGAATAAAAAGCTCATCACCCTAGGCCAGGCTTTCTATCAGCTACCAGGGTTATGCTTATCAGCAAAGGATCCCTCGTCTCTGGCCAAGTGCCTCAAAGATGTAGGCAGCTGGGAGAGCAACCAGAATTTACGCACGGCATTTTTCAATTATTTAGCCTCTGATTATCAAGTTACTGGGCACTGGCAAGAATCATCGAATAAGCATTTGAAAGCTTGTGCAGCAAAGTTAGTTTATTTAATAGATACGACTGATTCATCCAAGGGTACTAATTAATGGCGACTCACCTTTTTCTAGCCTCAACCCCTTTTAACATGCTGACTTCAGCTATGGTTGCTTTTGACTTACCCGCAGAAGATACAGCTTATTTAGGACTCATCGACCAGCCAGAAATAGAACGCCCTTTTGTATCGGCATTGAACACATGGCAAGAATCGCCCTTTAAAAAAACATTACTACTTTCTCAGCAAACTAAAGGAAAGGGCAAGCATAAGAAACGGAAATTAGCCTTCGAGAAAATAGCTCAGCTTATCGATCAAATTAAGCCAGACAAGATATACACGGGTAATGATAGACGAATCGAATTTCAATTTGCCATGAACCATTCTCGTAAAACACATGAGGCAAGTATTGGAGTGTATCTAGATGATGGTACTTATAGCTACATAGGCCGTAAGACCCACTGGTTAAAAGACAAGATACTGGACAATTTGGTTAAAAAACTGAGCTACGGCCTTTGGTGGCAGCAGCCCTCCACTATCGGAGCTTCGAGCTGGATTAGCCAAGCGATTCTGGCATTCCCAGAGTCTGCAATCGAGGCTTTAAAAGAAAAACACTGCCTTTCATTACCAGAAAATCTTAACCGTAATGAGTTCAAGCGATTGGCAGAACGCTGCTTGGAACTATTCGATTACCCAAAAGCTCAGCTTCAAAACATTGATGCTTTGATAATGCTTCCTCATGAGTCAGTTGCTACAGATCATACAAAAAGAAAATTGAGCTATTGGTTATCAAATAGAGGTGCTAAAATTAGCTTTAAGCATCACCCAAGGACCGCTATTTCCAATTCAGCAGGTGATAAGGAGGTATGGTTGATTCCTGACAGAGCTGAACAAGTGCCTGCTGGAATACCAATGGAAGTTTTACTCCCGTTAATTCAGCCTACCTGTCAGATTGCAGGTGATGTTTCTACTGCGTTGTTGACTGCCAAATGGTTAAGACCTGAGCTTACAGTCACCGCTTTTGTCACAGCCAATACATCGATTCCATGGCTAAAGTTACTCGACCTTCTTAATATTCAAGCCGAGACAGATTAATTAGCTATAAATAATTTTGAGATTTTAAATGCTACATAAGACATTACATTACTGGTGGCGACGCCTGTCGTATAAAGGGCCAATCCGTTTAGCCATGACGCTATTGGTCAAAGACGAAATTGATATTATTGAAGATAACATTCGCTTCCATGCAAAACAGGGGGTTGATTGCTTTGCAATTATGGATAACGGCTCAACTGATGGCACGCGTGAGCTGCTAGAAAGTTTAAAAGCTGAATTCGATTTGCAAGTTATTGATCAGCCTGAACAAAATTACCAGCAAGCCAAGTGGATGACTCAGCTGGCTTTTTATGCTCGAGATAAGATGCATGCCGATCTCGTCATTAGCAACGATGCAGATGAATTCTGGAGAAGTAATACAGGTGAATCACTAAAAGAGCATTTAAGGTTAAATGAATCTGTTGTCACGGTTAAGCGTCATAACATGGCCCTATCTGAAGACGCTTTAATGTCGGATTATCACTACCTAGACACCAATTTAGTAGTAAAGAACCCGATCTTTTATGATTCAAATTCCCAAATAAACGATACCGCTGTTGCTATGCTGCTGATAAAAATCAGCCCTAAAACCATCATAAATCCTTATGGCTTGATTGCACTCAAAGGTGGCAACCACAGAGCAAAGCATGGCTGGCGCTTAGTTAATAAGCGTGACGAAGCTGGCATTACGGTTTATCACTACCCTATTCGCAACTACGAGCAATTCAAAGCAAACATTGAAAACCGTAAGCGTCTATTAGAAGCAACTAACGCTCGTATGGGGGATCACTATCGCCGCTGGGTTCGTATTTTAGACGAAGGCGGTTTGGAAGAAGAATTTAAGCGGTTTATTCTAGCCAATAATGAGATTGAAGTACTAAAGAAGTTAGGTGTCATTGAATTTTCGAGTAAGTTGGGCCAAGCATAATGAATAACCTGACAATGCCTAATATTAAGAATATGCCTGCTCTGAACATTTTCATCACTACGTGTATCACTTTATCATTCTGGCTACTTCATACGAATCAGAGTTCCAGTCAATCGGCTGCAACTCTTCTTTTATTATTTGCACCTTTTTGCCTATTTTTTATTAAAGATACTGAAATAAATAAGCATAATATTCTGATCGTTACATTTTCGTTAATCTTTTTGTTCACAATTTATAACTTCTTAGTACTAACGCAACATGAATTTAATAAGCTATCGCTTTCATCCTACAGAGCCTTGTTCTTTTGGCTTTTATTTCCTATTGCCAGCATTCTAATTTGGAAATCTAAACCGAGTAAACAATGGGTCTTTATCATATTTTCATTAGCGGCAATTTTTAGCTTATCTCCTGTCATTAGAGACTATGTGAACGGCTATCAACGAGGCTTTTCATCAGGGCATCCCATTTTCTGGGGTGATATTGCTCTGTGCTCGGGAATGATTGCTTTTGCTTTGAGGTCATCACTCCCTGAAAATAAGTGGGCGAACTATCTAGGTTATGTAGCTTTATGCTGTGGAATAATTGCTTCCGCTTGGTCGCAAACACGGGGCGGTTGGATAAGTATTCCAATTTCATTTATTTTATTACTATCCTTTCGATCAATAAATAAGCTACAGGCAGCATTCGCTATTGCCATTTTAGTCGTAGCGGCATTTAGTATTGATTCAATCAAAGATCGAATTTCGTATACCTTTCAGAATTCAAATATTTTTACTGAACAGATTAAGTTAGGCAGTTCAACCCAAGCACGCTTAGATATGTGGCAAGCGGCGTTCATAATATTTCAAGAAAAACCAATCCTAGGTGGCGGCTTCGATTCTTATCGGATAAATACTAAAGAACTAGTTGAGCAAGGGCGAGTCAAAGAATGGGCAGCTGGTTTCAAGCAACCCCATAATGAATACCTAAGTACTCTAGTAACTAGTGGCCTAGTAGGATTGCTAATATTAAGCAGTATCATCTTAGCTATGCTTTATATATTTCATCGATTTTCCAAAGGAAGCCCTTATAAACTTGCGGGGTATCTCTTGATCAGTCAATTTTTAATATTCTCACTCTCCGAAATATTTTTCTCAACAAAACTGACGATTATTTACTTCTGTATCGCTTCTGCATTAATTATCTACACTGGCTTGAAGGAAGATGACAATGCTTGATTCTGTAATTAACAAGCTAAAAAAGAAGAGTAGACCTGAGTTATTAGAAAAACTTTTTTCACTTCTAGCATTTGTACGCTATCCCTTAAGTAATCAGCAGATGCATGAAGCCCTAAATATACTGGGGGTCATTCGATTTTCAAGTAAATATTCATACTTAGAATACTCTAACGAATTCCAGCGCCAAATATCTGCGTTCTCTCAAGGTAGTGATCTCAAGCCGACTATCCTTAGAAAAATAGCGATATGTTTAAGCGGGGATACCCGTAGTTTCTCTCACTGCATTCCACAACTAAAACGGTTCTTAGCTGGATACGAAGTCACTTTCTTCTGTCATGGCTGGCAATCTGACTTTAAACAAGAGCACATAGCAGACTTAAATAACGTATTTACTCTCATCGAAGAGAGACCCGATTTCTCAACTCTTGAGCACTCTTCTATTAAAGCTTTTGGCTTTAAAGACTTCGGTCAAGATTTAAAAACACCATTCCTAAGCCCTAATATTTTCCCTATGTGGTACGGAGTAAAGAGAGCATATGAAAGCATTGAAAGCCATGGATTTCACCCGAATGACTTCGACCTTATATGCCGTTGCCGCTACGACAATTTCTTTTTAGGTAAGTTATCTCAGCTAGATGATTTGCCTACATCGAACGAAATAATTATCGACCCTAACTATGACGGTTATGGTGGCTACGGTGATCAGTTTGCAATAGGTCAACCAGATGTAATGAAAGAATACTTCACTCTTTATGACTGGTTACCACATTCGTTTAAGCAATATGCAGGAGACAAGCGTTTCTTTCCTGAAGTTATCATTAAGAAATACTTAGTTGATGATAGAAAAATCGATGTCAAGCAGTTAGATTTTGGGCTTAGATTACTCCGTAATGAATTCATTGGATTAGAGGGACACAAGATCCCCCTAAGAAGCCATTCAGTAAGCAAAATAAGGAATAAAGTCGTTAGCGACTATATTAAAAATAAGTTTCCTGAGCTTTATAATGAAATTGATTGAGACTTTAGCGCTTCATATTCACTCGGGATACCGCTGAATAAAACCTCGGACGCTGTAATTTTATTCACGTTGACGACCTGTTCATTAGCTATTAGCAGGTTGTACATTGGAGCAATATAATATTCGCCACCACCGCAACGACTTGCTTCTGTTTCACTGTATATTCTGAATAAGTCCAAGTATGCCTGTTTAGATGAAAAGTAATATAATCCCGTAGAACACCATTGTGATATTGGGTCTTTCTCTGTAGTTCTTACTACACGGTTAGACTCTTCATGTTCTAATGCCGCGAAGGACCAATTATCTCCTTCACCTGAAAACACCTCTAAAAACCCCGAACTTTCCGCGATAATATCGACAGGGTGCTGATAATTTTTACGAATAGTATCAATATTAAATATTGTAATTCCGGAATCGTCGCCTATCGTCGCTTGATTCAAACCTAACGCAACCGTTTCAGCCTGCCCTTGAGTCGGGGAGTCCAGGATAATAATTTCAAATTTTTCAATCCCTAGCTCTGCACAACGCTGCCTTATAAATGCTTCAGTTTCAGCTTCAGATCGCGCAATAAAAAGGAAGGCATCTGTTTTAAAATAAGCTTTAAAGCTCGTAATACAATAATCGAATAATGGTGAGCCTTTAAGGTCCAGCATATATTTTGGTTTTGTATAACCGGCTTTCGTGAAGCGACTACTCATCCCAGCCATTGGAATTACGAACATTGTTTAATCTCGTTTAATTTTAGGTGTAAGCGTAATGCGTTTGCTAGAAAGGCTTTCTGCCTATGTGGTTTATCATTATGAAGAGGAAGCATAGACAAAAACAATGTAATCATAATGGCATAAATACCATCTTTAATTAGATCAAGGCCTGCAAACCCTCTTTCCAATAAGTATTGTTCAATTTTTTCTGCTACAGGATCCGAGAATAACTCGAAGTTAATATCATAGGTAGAATTACTCTGCCAAGAGAAGTTGCCTGCAATAATATGATCATAGCCGCCGATAATTGAATGACATAATTTAGCAAGATCATAACGAGCATCACCGTACATAGTAATCTCATCCTCAACATGACCTCGTGGATCAATGCAGCGAACCGCTTGTAACCTAAAATCATATAAAATATTACTAAAACAAAAATCACCATGTACTACCGATATCTTAGAGCTAGATTGATTAATTATCGATAAACAGTTCTTTGATATCTCTTCTAATGATGGCGCCTGCTGCCCATTCAGTACCCATGTCCGATGAATATCTAACTTCTGGTCATTGCAATACAATGAAAGCCTTTTCCACAGTTTCTCATCATATAAAGAAGCTATATTTGGCTCGATTTCAGGCTTATGAGATGCCGCGACCAACATAAACTCTTCACATGCATTGAGAATTGTTTTCCATGTCCGGAAAGGTAGGTCGCCAAAAACAAATAATTCATTCAGAACAGGCAAGTATAGATACTCTATATCGTATCCTGAATTCTCACCATTCGATGTATGTTTTAGGTAGTGAGGGGTATAAATTTTCAGCTCCGGAGGAATACTTTCGAACCAACTACTTTCGCTACTCATTTTGAAATCATTCACACTAGATTTACTCACGACCCTAGGTGATATTTTCATTTCGTTAAAAGCACGCTGAGTAGTCACCGTAGATTTCGATCTATGATAGGTATTCATATGCCCAAAATCCAACCAAGTATTTGCTACCCAAGGTTTTAAGTTAAACGTTCTAGAGTATTGATTTAATGCTGCCAAAAAATCTCCATTACAGTTACTTAAGTACTTTAATAAAGCTAATGGCTGATCAAATGTAAAATAACCGCTGACAATGTCCAAAGCAGTACTATCATCCTGCACTGAGTGAAATAGGGTTTTACCATTTGAATCTAAGGAGAAGGTGGCCCAATTATAATTTTCACCACTGCTACCGACTGCGAAAAAATTGCTTCCTTCACTTGGAATTGCATCAAATAGAGTATCCCCGTGCAACAAGTGAACCTCACCGTAATCTCCAAGGGTTGTAATTAATGCGAATGCTACTGACTCGCCTAAAGACTTATTTATCGGTATAAATATGGGCTTTAAATTTAATGCAGCAAAGCGGACACTGTCTTGATGGGGTATCTCAAAGCCTTCCGGTAAAGATATATAGACAGATTCATTCAGATCTGAAAAAATCTTTGCCTGATGCTCGTATAAGCGTTTATTGCCCACAGGTAAAAAGCTTGGGGGTATTCTTCCAAACTCGGAAATAAACTCTTCACCTACGTACTGAGCAGAAGTAATTAATATCATAAATCACTTCTCTTTGGCTAATAGCCGCTGTATTTCTTCATAGCTTAGCCGTGCAAACTCTGAAGGTCTTATTGCCTTATCATCGATATAAAATCCATCATTGCCACACCACGGCTTAGCAACGTGAATTTCATCATAAGGGATTTCATGCTTTTGTAGCCATGCAATGATAACCGGTAAGGTATTCGCATTAATTTTTCCAACCGAGCACTCGTAAGTACGCATATTACGAGCTGTACTAATGATGATTTCGAATCCTTGTAACTTATAAGATTTTAGTTGCTCAACGATATCTAGACGAGGTTTAACATTTTCATAATCCCCAGTTCCTTCAATGGTAAGGGTATTATCTAGATCAAACACAAGCCTTTTCATAATTGCCTCATTAATATTTCATTTAGCCGCTTATCAATTCATCAAAACATTTATTCTACGGTATATGTGCCTATGAATCACCCATATTTTTTAACCCCTCACATGGAAGAATTATCATTTCTGACAGGCTAGAGAAAATTAATAGCATCGCTATCCTGTTGTTTTCAACTGGGCTCGTAAATTAAAAACACTCAAAGGAATAACGATATATTTCAACTATTTTGACCCATAGCCAACATCCTTACCTAATAATCTTAAAAGGCCTAAGCGCAGCAGTTATTAACATAACCTATGGAATACAAAGAGCCCTATTTTACGAACTCCATCGCCACAAGAAGGGATTGTAGTGGTACATTGAGTCAAAGCAGAAAAGCTTAATAGTTGATACAGCCAGCTAACACAGCTAACACAGCTAACACAGCTAACACAGCTAACACAGCTAACAC